>Ga0136625_1000625_pt1 | contig 11565 bp, 7 predicted proteins | sample AntDrymUQ4832306_2_FD_104672 | JGI IMG/M metagenome (GOLD analysis project Ga0136625, IMG submission 104672) | Polar desert sand microbial communities from Dry Valleys, Antarctica - metaG UQ483 (23.06) | ecosystem: Environmental > Terrestrial > Soil > Desert | place: Antarctica: Dry Valley...
AACGCTTCTGCGCTCGTGGTCGCCACACACCGTGCACGTTGCGTCGCCGCACACCGTGCGCCGTGCGTTGCCGAACAGGGTTCACCGTGCACCGCCGCTCGCCCGTCACGCCGTACTCTGCGCGACGTGGCCGGTGTCATGGCGCTGCAATCCCGATGATCCCGGGCGCCGAACTACTGGAGACATGATCAGCACCGGCAAGCCATCGACGCCAGGCACGGCGCGTCCTCGAGCCGGCGTCATCGGCAGCGGCGTCGCCGGGTTGACCGCCGCCTACCTGCTGCAGCGCCGCTATGACGTGACGATCTTCGAGGCCGACGACCGCTTGGGCGGTCATGCCCACACCCACGACGTGCCCACGCCCGACGGACGGCTGCTGCCCATCGACAGCGGTTTCATCGTGCACAACGAGCGCACCTACCCGTACCTCTTGAAGCTGTTCGGCGAGCTGGGCGTTGCCACGCAACCCACCGAGATGAGCATGTCGATCCGCTGCGACGGGTGCGGGCTGGAGTACGCCGGTGGCAGGGGACTGGCCGGCGTGTTCGCTCAGCGCCGACGGCTCGCCGACGCCAGGTACGTGAGGCTGCTCGTGGACGTGAAGCGGTTCCACCGGCGGGCGAGGGCGCTACTGGCGCAGGATCCCGAGGCGACGTCGGCCGTCAACCTCGGCACCTTCCTCGCCGACGGCCACTACTCGTCGTACTTCGTGCGCCACTTCATGGTGCCCGTGGTGTCGTGCGTGTGGTCGGCGGGTACCGACGTGACGATGCGCTACCCGGCCCGCTACCTGTTCCAGTTCCTCGACAATCACGGGATGCTGTCGGTGAAGGGGTCCCCGGCGTGGCGCACGGTGGTCGGTGGCTCTCGGAGCTACGTGGACCGGGCCGTCAAGTCGCTCACGGCAGTCGAGACGCTGGCGCCGGTGACGTCGCTGCGCCGGAATGGTGAGGGCATCGAGATCCGCGACGCCGCGGACGTCGTGCACCATGTGGACGCCGCTGTCGTAGCCACCCACCCAGACCAGGCGCTCCGCCTGATCGCCGAGCCCACGGCCGACGAGCGCCAGGTGCTCGGCGCCTTCCAGTACACACGCAACGAGACGCTGCTGCACACCGACGCCTCGGTGCTCCCAACCGTCGCCGGCGCCAGGGCGTCGTGGAACTATCTGATGAGCGCCTGCGACCAGCGCTCCGACCGCGTGGTGGTGAGCTACTGGATGAACCGCCTGCAGCAGATGGATGAACCGATCGACTACGTCGTGTCGCTGAACGCCGGCAATCGGGTCTGCGACCGATCGGTGCTGGGACGCATGGTGTACGAACATCCGCAGTACACGGCTGAGTCGGTTGCCGCCCAACGCCGTCTGCCCGAGCTGAGCTCGCACCGTCTGGCGTTCGCCGGTGCGTACCACGGGTGGGGGTTCCACGAGGACGGCTGCGCCTCGGGCGTCCGGGCCGCCAAGGCCCTGGGAGTGTCATGGAACACGTGAACTCGCTGTACGAGGGCCGAGTCACGCACACCCGCGTGCAGCCGCTGCGCAACTCGTTCTCCTATCGCTGTTACCTGTGGCTCGTCGATCTCGACCACCTGCCGCGTCTGCCGTTCTGGCTGCGACCGCTCGCCCGTTTCCACGCCCGAGACCATCTCGGCGAGCCCGACCGGTCGATCAAGGACAACGTGGTGTCGTTCCTCGACCGCAACGGCATCGACCTCGCAGGGGGGCGCGTGCTGATGCTCGCCAACGCCCGCGTGCTCGGGTACGTGTTCAACCCGTTGACGGTGCACTGGTGCTACGACCGCGACGGCGACCTGGCGGCACTGCTGGCCGAGGTGCACAACACTTACGGCGAGCGCCACGTGTACCTGCTGTCGCCGGACTCGGCAGGGCGGGCCGAAGCCGACAAGGAGCTGTACGTGTCGCCGTTCTTCGACACCGAGGGGCACTACGAGATGCTCTTCAGTCGGCCCGCCGAGCGGCTGTCTTTGTCGATGTCACTGCATCGCGGCGAGCGCACGCCATTCTCAGCCTCGCTGCAGGGGCGTCGTCGACCGGCGTCCACGAGGGCTGTCGTCGTGGCATCACTACGCCACCCGTTGATGCCGCTGTGGGTCAGCACGCTGATCCGGTTCCAGGGGATTCGGCTGTGGCTGCGCCGGCTCCCGGTCGTCGCTCGTCCTCGGCACGTCCCCCAGGAGGGAGTGTGAACGGCGAGCGCGAGATCCCCGTCCTCAACCGCGGCGTGTGGCCCGGCTTGGCAGATCGACCCACGAACCACTTCCGGGCGCACATCGCCGAGCGCATCTTCCGGGGTGCTGTGCGCGACCTCGACGTGCGCGTCGTGCTGCCGGACGGCACCCGGCTCGGCCGCGGCGGGCTGCGCTCGCCGGTGATGGATGTCGTCCGTCCCGATGCCCTGTTCCACCGCCTCGGAGTCGACGCCAAGATCGGGTTCGGCGAGGCGTACATGGTGGGGGACTGGACGACGGGTGCCGGCACCGACCTGGCAGATCTGCTGACCCCGTTCGCCGCCCGCATCAGCCGCCTTGTGCCGCCGTTCCTGCAGCGCCTGCGGAGCCTCGTGGAACGGCCCCACCCGCTGGAGGAGATCAACACCGCTGACGGCGCCAAGGAGAACATCTCCCGTCACTACGACCTCTCCAACGGGCTGTTCCAGGCGTTCCTCGACGACTCGATGACGTACTCGTCGGCGTGGTTCGAGCGCGGCGACGACCTGCATGCCGCCCAACTGCGCAAGATCGACGGTGTCCTCGACCATGCCCGCGTGACGTCGGGGATGCACGTGCTGGAGATCGGCACCGGCTGGGGCGCCCTGGCCATCCGCGCCGCCCAGCGCGGCGCCCGTGTCACCTCGCTGACACTGTCTGCCGAGCAGCAGGAGCTGGCGGAGTGGCGCATCAAGGAGTTGGGCCTCGAAACGCTCGTGGACGTTCGACGCCAGGACTACCGCGAGGTCGCGGGCTCGTTCGACGCTGTCGTCAGCGTGGAGATGATCGAAGCCGTAGGGTCCGAGTTCTGGCCAACCTACTTCTCGACGATCGACCGGGTGCTGGCGCCAGGCGGGCGCATGGGCCTGCAGGCCATCACGATGCCCCACGACCGGATGCTGGCAACACGCCGCTCGTACACGTGGATCCACAAGTACATCTTCCCCGGCGGGTTGATCCCGTCCATCGCCGCCATCGAGGCCACGCTGGCCGAGCACACCACGCTGTCGATCGTGGAGCGGCGCGACCTCGGGCCGCACTACGAGGAGACGCTGCGGCAGTGGCGCGCCCGCTTCGGGTCGACGTGGGAGGAGATCGCCGACCACGGTTTCGACGGCACGTTCCGACGCATGTGGGAGTTCTGGCTGGCCTACTGCGAGGCCGGATTCCGGGTCGGCTACCTCGGCGTGAGCCAGTTGGCGTTGGCTCGCAACCCGTTCGCCCGCTGAACCCTCGACGAACAGGCGTTCGCTCGATACACTCACGCTCGTGACCGAGACGACTGTGGTCGATCCGACGGTGGCCGGTGCGGCCGACGATCCTGCGGTGCTGGAGCTGTCGCGTCCGCTGCCGTCGCCGAACGAGGTCGTGCGCGACGAGATCTTCCGTGTCGTGTCCGACTTCGAGCCGGCAGGTGACCAACCGGAGGCCATCAAGGCCCTTGCAGAAGGCATCCAGCGCGGCGAGCGGTTCCAGACACTGCTCGGCATCACCGGCTCTGGCAAGTCGGCCACCATGGCGTGGACCATCGAGCAGGTGCAGAGACCGACGCTGATCCTGGCCCCCAACAAGAGCCTCGCCGCGCAGCTGGCCCAGGAGATGCGGGAGTTCTTCCCCAACAATCGGGTCGAGTACTTCGTCAGCTACTACGACTACTACCAGCCCGAGGCGTACATCCCGTCGAGCGACACCTACATCGAGAAGGACTCATCGATCAACGACGAGATCGACCGGTTGCGGCACTCGGCGACGGCGGCGCTGCTCACCCGGCGCGACGTCATCGTCGTGGCGTCAGTGAGCTGCATCTACGGCATGGGGAACCCGGCCGAGTACAAGGGCCAGCTGCTCGACCTCAACGTCGGCGTCGACTACGACATGCGCAGCATCCTGCGCCGGCTCGTCGACCTTCAGTACGACCGCAACGACATGACGCTCGGGCGCGGCAAGTTCCGGGTGCGCGGCGACACCATCGAAGTGCACCCCGCCTACGAGGAGCACGTGCTGCGCGTGGAGCTGTTCGGCGACACGATCGAACGGCTCACCACGATCGACACCGTCACCGGTGAGACGCTGGCCGAGCTTCCGCGCACGATGGTGTTCCCGGCCACCCACTACGTGACCGGTGAGGTGCGCATGCGGCGGGCGATGGTCGGCATCGAGGCCGAGCTGCAGGAGCGCCTGGCGTACTTCGAGGCAGAGGGAAAGCTGCTCGAGGCGCAGCGACTGCGGATGCGCACGCAGTACGACTTGGAGATGATGGGCGAGGTCGGGTTCTGCAACGGCATCGAGAACTACTCCATGCACATCGACGGCCGTACCACTGGCGAACCGCCGTTCACGCTGCTCGACTACTTCCCCAACGACTTCCTGATGGTGATCGACGAGAGCCATGTGGCCGTCCCGCAGTTGCACGGCCAGTACGAGGGGGACCGCAGTCGCAAGGACCTGCTGGTGGAGCACGGGTTCCGCTTGCCTTCGGCCCGCGACAACCGGCCGCTCACGTTCGAAGAGGTGCAAGAGCGCATCAACCAGTGCGTGTACATGTCGGCCACGCCGTCGCCTTACGAGCTGCGCGTGTCGTCGCAGGTGGTGGAGCAGATCGTGCGGCCGACGGGCCTCGTCGATCCCGAGGTGATCGTGAAACCGACCCACGGGCAGATCGACGACCTGATGGAGCTCGTCAACGACCGCACGGCCAAGGGCGAGCGTGTGCTCGTGACGACCCTGACGAAGAAGATGGCCGAGGACCTCACCGACTACCTGCTCGAGCAGGGACTGCGGGTGCGGTACCTGCACTCCAACATCGACACCATCCAGCGCATCGAGATCCTCAGGGCCCTGCGCCTGGGCGAGTTCGACGTGCTGGTCGGCATCAACCTGCTGCGTGAGGGTCTCGACTTGCCAGAGGTGTCACTCGTGACCATCCTCGACGCCGACAAGGAAGGGTTCCTGCGGTCCGAGACGTCGCTGATCCAGATGATCGGCCGCGCCGCCCGCAACGTCGGCGGCCAGGTGATCATGTACGCCGACCGCGTCACCGATTCGATGGAGCGGGCCATCGGCGAGACCCAGCGGCGGCGTCAGCGCCAGATCGACTACAACGCCGAACACGGCATCAACCCCCAGACGATCCGCAAGGCGGTCGGCGACATCCTGTCGCTGCTGCGCCCCGACGACACGGCGCCGGTGCCTGGCAAGGATCGTCGCCGTAAGCGAGAGCGCGACGCCGTGCAACGCGAGCTGCGCTCGCTACCCGAGAAAGAGCTTGGGCGTCTTGTCCAGACGCTCGAGGCCGAGATGCACGAGGCCGCAGCCGAGCTGCGCTTCGAGTACGCCGCCCGCCTCCGCGATGAGATCAACGACCTCCGTCGCGAGCTCCGCGACGCCCGCTGACCGACACGGGGCTGGCTCGGACGCAGCCGAGGACGCGATGGATGGCCACGCACGCCTCGTCCATCCTCGCCGCCCGCAGCGGTATTGACTCGGACTATACTGGGGCTTCTGGCGAAGGTGATGATCTCGCTGCCGGATGAGCTGCTCGCTCGGCTCGATCTCGAGACGAGGCGGCGGGCGACGACGCGAAGTGGATTGCTGCATCAGGCGATCCGGCGTGAGCTCGACCACCTCGACGTCGAGGCCGTTCGCGCAGCGCTCGACGACGTGCGTGTCGGCATCGACGCCGCTGGCAAGTTCGAAGCCGCCGACCTGGTGCGAGCTGCTCGCGACGCGCGGCGGTGAACCTGCTCGTCGACACGTCGGTCGTCGTCAAGTGGTTCCACGCCAGGGGCGAGCGAGATGTGCACGACTCGAGAGCGCTGCTGGAGGCGCACCTCGACGGTCGGGTGACCGCGTCGGTGCTCGACCTCACGATGTACGAGCTCGGCAACGTCCTGCTCGGCCCGCTCCGCCGCAGCGTCGATCAGGCTGACACCGTCCTGGGCATCCTCGCAACGGCATGCGAGGCGATTCAGTCCGACGAGTGCGAGCGGCGCCGCTGCAGAGCTCGTGACCGAGCTCGGCCTCACGTTCTACGACGCGGCGTACGCCGCCGTCGCGCGACGCCGCGGGCACGCTCTCGTCACCGCCGATGGCAGGCTGCTAGACGCCGGTCTGGGGATCAGCGCACCAGACGCCATGCGGTCGGTCGCGAGGATCCACGACCAAGGCGGCCGCCAAGAGCCGGACACCCGATGACCCAGGGTCTAGATCGTCTCGCCAACTCAGCGCTCACAGCAACACGGGTCGGGCGAGATCCGTGATCCACGCCTTTGGCGTGCCGCCGTGATCGGTCACCGCCTCAGGAACGTCGTCGAGCACGCGCAGCCACACCGACGCGCGCCACAGCGGAGCGATCCGGAGGGCGTGCGCACAGAGCACGCGCAGTTCTTCCAGTCCGGCGTAGTCAGTCCAGGCGCCGAGGTATCCGTCGAAGACCGCCTGAATCCGCCGGTCACGGCAGTCGACAACGTCGTCGGGTGTCTCGACCTGCCAACGGTGCAGCAGCTCCCAGACGAACATCACCAGCGAGCCGAAGGGATGTGACCAGATCGCCTCGGCGAAATCGAAGAACCGGTACGGAGCGCCGTCGCTCCGGGGTACGAACACGTTGCGTGGAAAGAGATCTGTCTGATCGAGCGCCAGCGGAACACGCCCGTCGGTGAGTGCATGTGCGGATCTCTCGATGTCCGGCAGTGCTGCGACCAGCCGCCGGTGCTCGTCCGGGGTCAGGTGGCGTGGGTCGGCGGCGGGGAACGCCGCCATCGCTTCGAGACAGATCCGTGCAAGACGTGGAGCTTCGCGAGGTTCGACGATCGGCAGTCCCGCCGCGATGAGCGCCGAGCCGTGACCAACCGTCGCTCGTTGCACCTGGGCGAAGTCGTCCAACAGCCGAGCGATGGAGGTGATCTCGACGCCGCGATTGCCCCCGACCGACGCATCCATCAGCGTTCGGCCGCCATCGCGAGTGAGCGACCAGCCTGTGACCGGTTCGATCGCGATCGGTGCGTCGACGAGGCCCGGGCTGATCTCGGCGAGGACTGCGTGCACGGTGGCCTCGTGGCGGTTTCCCTGGCAGTTCTCCTTGAACCACAGTCGACCGATGTCGGTCTCGATCCACCAGACGGTCGACCATGGGCGTGTCTCCCCGTGCGTCAGCTTGCCGCGCAAATCGATGCCGAGGCGTTCCGCTTCATCACCGATCCACGTCGCCACTGCCGCGATCCATCCACCACCGCGCGCGAGCGATCCGTAGTTGGTCATGGCGTGCAGGTTGGCGACTGGCAGCGCCCGCCGTCAACGGAGTTCGAACCCCTGCCCCAAACAGGTACTCCGAATCGTGACGTGCGGCAGGGAGTAGCCGTCGTCGACCTCTTTGCGTCACTCGGCCAGATACGTACACGTGTTCGCCGAGTGCGCTAGCCTTGGCGGGTGGCCCACCTCGGTAGCGTGAGCGGCTGATGCCCAAGGCCCCCCGTTCCGCATCCCGATCCGCCTCCAACGCCACCGTGATCAGCGTGCGCGGGGCGCGGGAGCACAACCTGCGCGACGTAAATGTTGAGCTGCCCCGCGACAAGCTGATCGTGTTCACCGGGATCTCCGGCTCCGGCAAGTCGAGCCTGGCGTTCGACACCATCTACGCAGAGGGCCAGCGCCGCTACGTCGAGTCCCTGAGCGCCTACGCCCGCCAGTTCCTGGGGCAGATGGACAAGCCCGACGTCGACGTCATCGAAGGGCTGTCACCGGCGATCTCGATCGACCAGAAATCGGCCAGCCGCAACCCGCGCTCCACGGTGGGGACCATCACGGAGGTGTACGACTACTTGCGGCTGCTCTATGCCAGGGTCGGCGTGCAGCACTGCATCAACGAAGGAGCCCGGCTCTCCCGCCAGACGCCCCAGCAGATCGTCGACAGGATCATGGAGCTGCCTGAGGGCACGCGCTTCCAGGTGCTGGCGCCCGTCGTGCGGGGCCGCAAGGGCGAGTACCACACGCTGCTCGAGGACATCTCCGGGCAGGGCTTCGTGCGCGCCCGCATCGACGGTGAGACGGTGCTGATCGACGAGTTCTTGTCGCGCGACGAGGGTCTCGCCCGCTACGAGCAGCACAAGATCGAGATCGTGGTCGACCGCCTGGTGCGGCGCGACGGCATCGAACGACGCCTCACCGACTCGCTGGAGACGGCACTTGGCCTGGCCGACGGCGTCGCTGAGTTGGACCTTGTCAACCCCGAGGGCGTCAACCCCGATGGCGACGACCAGACGCTGACGTTCTCCCAGCACCTGGCGTGCCCTGTGTGCGGTACCAGCTACGAGGAGCCGGCACCGAGGAGCTTCTCGTTCAACTCGCCTTACGGCGCCTGCGAACGCTGCGACGGGTTGGGTACCACGTACGAGGTCGACCCAGAGCTGGTGATCGCCGACCCCGACATGACGCTGGCCGAGGGGGCGATCGTGCCATGGCGCAGCGCGCACACCCAGTACTTCACGCGAATGCTGGAGTCGGTGGCGGGCGACAACAGCTTCGACGTCGACACGCCGTGGAGCAAGCTCACCGACAAGCAGCGCCAACTGATCCTGTTCGGCACAGAGGGCAAGATCAGCGTCCGCTACAAGAACCGGTACGGCCGCCAGCGCCAGTACACCGCCGAGTACGAGGGCGTCATCCCGTGGATCAAGCGGCGCCATGAGGGCTCCGACTCCGACTGGTCGCGCGAACAGTACGAGAGCTACATGCGCGAGGTGCCGTGCTCGGCGTGCGAGGGCGCCCGGCTGAAGCCGGCCACGCTGGCCGTCACGGTGAACGACAAGAACATCGCCGAGGTGTGCGCCATGTCCATCGGCGAGTCCGCAAAGTTCCTCGCCGGGCTGGAGCTGAGCGAGCGTGACCGGCTGATCGCAGAGCGCGTGGTCAAGGAGGTCAACGCCCGGCTCGGCTTTTTGCTCGACGTCGGTCTTGACTACCTCACGCTGTCGCGGTCGGCCGGCACGCTGGCCGGCGGTGAAGCGCAGCGCATCCGCCTGGCCAGCCAGATCGGGTCGGGACTCGTTGGCACGCTGTACGTGCTCGACGAGCCGTCGATCGGCCTGCACCAGCGCGACAACCGGCGGCTGATCGACACCTTGACGCGCCTTCGCGATCTCGGCAACACGGTGATCGTCGTCGAGCACGACGAGGAGACCATCCGCGCAAGCGACTGGATGGTCGACATCGGGCCTGGCGCCGGCGAGCATGGTGGCGCCGTCGTGTACAGCGGACCCGTCGAGGGCATCACCAAGGTGAAGGACTCGATCACCGGCCAGTACCTGTCGGGACGCAAGAGCATTCCCGTGCCGACGGAGCGCCGACCGCCCGGCGACGAGCGTCTCGTGATCCGCGGGGCCCGCGAGCACAACTTGCAGGATCTCGACGTGGAGCTCCCACTCGGCTGCCTCATCACCATCACCGGTGTGTCGGGATCTGGCAAGTCGACGCTGATCCGCGACATCCTGTTGCCCGTTCTGATGCAGCGCATCTACAAATCGAAGGGTGCTGCCGGCAAGCACCGGCGCATCACCGGGATCGAGTACCTCGACAAGGTGATCGACATGGATCAGTCACCGATCGGGCGCACGCCGCGGTCCAACCCGGCTACCTACACCGGCGTGTTCGATCACGTCCGCAAACTGTTCGCAGCCACGTCAGAGGCCAAGGTGCGCGGCTACATGCCGGGTCGGTTCTCGTTCAACGTCAAGGGCGGGCGCTGCGACGCCTGCGCCGGCGACGGCACGATCAAGATCGAGATGCACTTTCTGCCCGATGTGTACGTGCCGTGCGAGGTGTGCAAGGGCGCCCGATACAACCGCGACACGCTCGACATCGAGTTCAAGGGCAAGAACATCGCCGATGTGCTCGACATGCCGGTGTCGGAGGGTGTCGAGTTCTTCGCCAACCAGCCGGCGATCTCGCGCTACATGCGCACCCTCACCGACGTCGGGCTGGGGTATGTGCGGCTCGGCCAGCCGGCGCCGACGCTGTCTGGCGGCGAGGCGCAGCGCGTCAAGCTGGCCACGGAATTGGCCAAGCGATCAACCGGTCACACCATCTACCTGCTCGACGAGCCGACCACGGGCCTCCATTTCGACGACGTACGACGGCTGCTGACGGTGCTGTCACGGCTGGTCGATCAAGGCAACACGGTGCTCGTGATCGAGCACAACCTCGACGTCATCAAGACGGCCGACTGGATCATCGATCTCGGTCCAGAGGGCGGCGGTGGCGGGGGCACGGTCGTCGCCACCGGCACCCCAGAAGACCTGGCCGACGTGGAGAGCAGCCATACCGGCCACTTCCTGCGCGCCGTGCTCTGACGCGAACACTGAGGTTCTCAGCGGCGGTCGCGGAGGCGTTTCGAGAGCTCGTTGAGGCGTCGTTTCTCGGCGCCGCTGAGGCCGTCGATCCCGGTGGCGTTGATCTTGTCGAGCAGGGCGTCCAACTCCGCCTCGTCGCCTGCGTCGGCGTCGGGAGGTGGCGTCGGGAGCGAGCCGCCGAGTCGGCGGTCGGACCAAGGCCCCTTCACCACGTCACCCGATGCCGACGAGCGGCGCGAACGGCCCGACGGGCGGTCGCCCCTGACCTGGCTGGCACCCCTGGTGCTCCAGCCGCTGCGCAGTTTCTTCATCCCAGAACCGGGGATCGGTAGCCTGGGGATCCACGACACGTTGTCGAGCAACCCGAACGAGCGTGCCGTCAGTGCCGCCACGGCGAGCGTGACGAACAGGAAGATCAGGCCCTCGGAGTTGCGGTCGCCGACGAGCTGCAGCACCTCGATGCCGAAGAACACGGCGCCAAGCACCCATGCCGGGATCCCGAAGAAGAATCGGATGTAGGGGTACTCGGCGATGAACACCAGGAACACGCCGAACTCGACAGGTCGGATGCCGGCTTGCGGGAGATCGACGAACGTCGCCACCAGGCCCGGTATGACGGTGAGGAGTCCGAGGAACCACACGAAGCGGCTACGGCCCATCAAACCCTCGATCTGGGTACCGAAGTACCAGAAGACGGCAAGCGTGATGACGGTCCAGATGTCGACGTCGTTGGCGAATGGCCACGTGACGATCCTCCACACCTGGCCGCTGCGCACCTCGTCGGGAATCAGCACCAGCCTCGACCACAGATCGCGGCTGATCCCCCACAGCAGCATCGACACGGCGCTGAGTCCCACGACGAACACCGGTGTGGTGACGTCGAGCTCTCCGACCCGGAACCACGGCCGGACGCCGTACCGATCCGCTGGAGACGAGAAGGAGTACCGGCCCATCGGGCCTCACCGTATCGTGGACTGGAAATGATCAAGCG
>Ga0136625_1000626_pt1 | contig 11554 bp, 11 predicted proteins | sample AntDrymUQ4832306_2_FD_104672 | JGI IMG/M metagenome (GOLD analysis project Ga0136625, IMG submission 104672) | Polar desert sand microbial communities from Dry Valleys, Antarctica - metaG UQ483 (23.06) | ecosystem: Environmental > Terrestrial > Soil > Desert | place: Antarctica: Dry Valley...
CGGCGCAGTCATCACCGTCGAGGCCGCGCGGGTCCGCGTGCGAGAACTGCCGATCGAGCCGTGACGGCGAGGACGGCCCGGCGTACCGGAACACGTCCAAATGGACGACAGTCACCTGGGCACCGCCTGGCGCAACCGGCTCACCCGCGGGTCAGTGCAGCTTCGGTCGGGCAGGACGGGCATTCCCGCTGGTCGGGCGACCGCTTCGCCGGAGCCGGCCGGGTGGCTCAGCGATAGATACTGCTGCAGTGGCCTACCTCGATGACCAGGACGAGCAACACGTCGTCCTGGATGGTGTAGATGACCCGATAGTCGCCCGCCCGGATGCGCCAGTCACCGTGGCGCCCCTTCAGCATGGCCGCTCCCGGCGGGCGGGGATCGTCGGCCAAGCGCTCGATGCGGGCCAGGACCCGCCGCCGACCCGCCTTGTCAATCTTGCCGAGCGCCTTGCGGGCATACGGATCAAACCGGATCTCGTACCGATCCGTCTTCGTCAAGGACGGCTGTCTTCCAGCTCAGCGATCACCTGATCCCAGGGCACCGCCGCCTCGGGATGCGTGCGCAGACGCTCGTGCGCCTCGGCGGCCTTGCGGACCCAGTAGTCGTCCTCGATCTGCTCGTAGTGCTCGGCGATGTCCGCCGGCATGAGCGCGGCGACCCGCCTGCCGCGCCGTGTCAAGTAGACGAACTCACCGTCGGCGACAGCATCGATCAGCTCCGCCATCCGGTTGCGTGCCTCGGTGGCCGGAATCTCGCGCGTTCCGGACGGGTCCACCTGACCGAGCGGCTCTACAGTCATGTCGTGAGTGTACAACTCGGGCGAATACGCGGAACCGGACAGGAGCTACAGGCGGCTGGCAACCCCGACCCCGACGAAGCTGGCGGAGGGCGCGCCGCGCTGGACGCCATTGACGGCGTCACCCGCGCTGGCACAACCGGCTCTCCCGCAGGTCGGTGCAGCTGCGGCTCGGGAAGGAAGGGCTGAGCGCGGCAGGCGGCGGGTCAGGCCCTTGAGGTGCAGCTGGGCGGGATCAGCGTTCATCTGGCCGGTCATGTGTACAGCGCCGAGGCGCTTGTTAACTGCCCACGTATTCGATATCGGTTCACCGGTGTCGCGTGCTTCCGTCGGAGCCTGTGACCTGAGACAATAGTTTGGCGAAGCAGTGGTCGCGGTCGATGCCCTGCTGATCGCACCATCCATTGGCTTCTTCTGCTGCCCCGAAAGGGATCGCTAACACGGTCACGAAGAAGTCTGGGCTAGTGAAGCTTGACCAGTCACCAGACCACACCAGTCGAGCCTCCGGGTATTGCTGGCGCAGTCCCCAATGTTCCCGCAAGATGTGGGTGTAGTCGAAGGTGACGCCGTCGACGACTAGCCCCGGTCGAGCCGAGGCCAGTTGCGGGACCCACGTCTCGGCGATATTGCTACGGATCTCGGCGTCATCGACCGTCAGCTGCCGGCCTAGTTCCGCATAGGACGCCGCAGGGTCCGCCAGTATGGACTCAGCGCTTGTGGTTCCAGGGGCAGCACTCGGTTCGTCCCTGAGTAGCGACGCGTCGGAGGACTGCGTGAGTACGATGACAAGACCAACAAGGACGGCTAATGCGAGCCCGAATGTTCCGCTGTAATTCTTCGCTGGTGCTGGTATCCGTGGCGAAGGCAGTGCGGGCGGAGGACTGGGCGGGACTCGATGCGGACCCGCTGGCCTCGGCGGTGTGGCGCCGCCGGCCCTGCTTCTGATCTGTTCCCAGGGTAGCGTGGTCGTCGCAAGGGGCGTCGCGGCGTCCAGTGCCGGGAGCCAGTCAGCCGGTGTCGGCCGGGCCGATGGGTCCGGAGATATCCCTCGCTGGGCCAACTGACCGAGCGGTGGGTACATGGCCGACAGTGCGGTGATGTCCTTTGAATCCTGGTCACGAGCGAAGAGCCTGATGGCGAGCAGCGCGAATTTGTATGCGTCACTGGCGGGGGTGGCCCGTTCCTTGCCTTTGTGGATCTCCCAACCAGGTGTATCGACCTGGGGTAGAGCGGACCGGCCGATCATCCGCATGGTGTCACAGTCCAGGAAGAAGCAGTAGGGCCGGGTCGAGAACGAGGCCAGGAGGTTCTTCGGTGATAGGTCGCCGACTGCGATGCCGTATCGATGCAGCTGCGCCAGCGTGTCAGCTGTGTCGCGGAGGAACTGCAGCCGCCACCGGTCATGCACGGGCAGTTGTCGGTTGGCGAGGTACTGTTCGTCGTTGAGCAGAAGTTGCGCCTCCGCCAGCTTCTGCTTCTCGGTGTTCAGCAGGTGCAGGCGGACCACGAACTGCTGTGGCGCGCGTCGCATGAGAAAGCCAGAGACAGTGCCTTCCTGCTCGACCGTGGCAAGGGGCCACGCGAGCCGGTCACCCAGACCCTCCCGGCCGGGCGTCAGCTGGGCGGCGTAACGGGCCATGTCGTCGAGCGCATCAGGGTCGAGTTCCACCCTCGCCGACTGGTCGTACTCCTTGTAGACGAGGTCGGAGTACGGCAGCGCCGACAATGCAGGCGTCCCGCCGGACAGCTCGTAGACCGTTCCCTGCCCACCGGACTCGAGCTTGGACAGGGCGCCAAGCGAGCTGGCGGGCACGCGCAGCTGGGCTGACCGTGCGGTCATCTCGTTCTCCTTGCTCGGACGGCCTGGATCGGACGGACGTCAGGACAATGGCCACACCGCGAGGAGCGTGCGGTCGTCGTCGAACGTCTCGCGCGAGAAGTCCAGGGCGTGCGCCAGGCCGAGGGGCGGCGGCGGGCTGGCGAGCACCTCGCGGAAAAGGTCCCCGACCAGCCCGCTGCCGTCACCCAGTGGGTCACCGAAACCGTCGGTGCCGACGAGCAGCACCGTTCCGGGGGCCAACGGCACATCGACTGGCCGGATTTGCGTTGGCAGCTGAGGTAGCGCTGAGACTGCCGAGGAGAAGACCGGGGAGTCCGGATCCGACTTCTGCCTCAGCACCCCGACGTACTGCCCTCGGTCCAGCAGCCACGCCCCCGAGTCGCCGATCTGTACGAGGGTGACCAGTGACCCAGTTGCCGACGGTCTGGCATACCCGGCGACAAGGGTCGTGGCGAAGAGCTCCTCGGCGCGCTCCGGGTCACTGCCCGGCGGGCCGTGCCGGGGTCGGGCCAGCTCCACCAGCCGCCGGGCGACGGACTCCACCAGGTGGGTCCAGTCGGGCACTCGCGGATCAGAATCCAACGCGGCCAGCATGCCGGTTACCGCAGTGCAGCACGCGAGGTTGGCTCCGACCTCTGCCCGTTCGGCCGCCGAGACCCCGTCGGCGACGGCGAAGATCAGGCTGCCGGTGGGATCGTGGACCGCGACCACGGCGTCGTCTTGCCGGGGCGTGCCGTAGTACCGGTGCGAATAACCCCGGATGGAGGCGAGGCGCACGGTGAAGTGGCTGGTCGACCAGGCGTCGACGATGGTGTCCGACCGGTATGGCGGGCGGTTGGCAGGGCGGGGTTCGAACGAGGTGACCGGCCGGTCCACCACCACCGGAGCCCACCGCTCCCGCAGCGGCGTGCCCACTGGTGGGGCGGCCACCGGGCGGGCAGCCGGGGTCGGCGAAGCCGGCGCGCGCGAAGGTGGCGGGGTCACAGGGGGTCCCACCGCCAATGGCTCCCTCACGGGGCGGGATCCCAACCCGTCGGCGGACTCGGCGTGCTGGTCCCCGTCTGGACGCATGAACCATCGGGAGATCACGTCAGATCACGTCGATCGCCATGCGGAAGCCTTCCGGCTTGTCCACCACCAGCTCCGGGTTCTCGGTCGTCAATGACCGGCCGGACGCCACGATGCTCTTGGTCAGCGCCGTACAGAACTTCGCGATCGCGGGCCCGACCTGGGTACCCTCGATCGTCACGAAGGCGAAGTCCGGGTGGGTGGCGACCGCGAGGATCGTCTCCGGCTTCGCATCGCCGATGCCGCAGGCGATGATATTCGGCGCGGCCCGGGTGATGCTCCTGTCGGTGAGCCGTCTGTGTGGCTCCCGCCAGCTCCCACTGTCGCTGGGTTGCCCGTCACTCAGGAAGAACACCGCCGGGCGGTGGACCTGGAACTGGTCCCGCTTCAGGCTCGCCACGTCCTGCGGAATGTGGAGCTGCAGTGCGGTGAAAGCCGCGGAGTAGCTGGTAGCCCCGCGGCTGAACAGTTCCGGGAGCTGGTTCTCGCGGCGCAGGTCGGTCAGGTGCAGCCGGACGACGACGTCGTTGGAGAAGCCGAGTACCGAGAACCGGACCTTCGCCGCCGCCATCGGCTCAGCCATCAATGCCTCGTGCAGCGACGCCAGGCCCGCGTTCAATTCCCCAATGTGGTCGTTCATCGACATCGACTCGTCGGCCATCACGTAGACCGGCAGCAGCTGGCCTCGGACTTCCGGCATGGCAGTCCCCTTCTTTCGATGCGGCGGCTCAGACCAGGTCCCTGGCCGGCCGAAAGCCGTCCGGTGCGCAGACCAGCGGACCGGGCCCGCCGTCCAGCACCGACTGGCCGTAGCCGACGACTTGCCGGGCAACGAAGGCGAAGTACCGTTCGACCGACTTCGCCAGGTGTCCGTCGTCGGCCACGAATGCCAGCTCCTGCCTGGTGGCTATCCGCGCGATTGTCTCCGCCCTGGCTGCGCCGACGCCGCACGCGACGATGTCGGGGGCGTACTTGTGCTGGTCGCGGTCGACGAGCCGCTGGTAGACCGGGCTCCAGAGGGAGTCGTCGGCGGGCTGGGCGCCGCTGAGGAAGAGCACCTGCGGCCTGCGCACGTTCGGCTGCTGAACCTTGAGTTGCTCGACGTCGCGCGGGATGCAGTCGAGCAGGCGCTCGAACGCCGCAGCGTAGTGCGCCTGCCCATCCGCAGACAGGTGCACCCGCTGGGTGCCCTCCCGAACGGTGGCCAAGGTGAGCTGGACGGCGACGTCGTCGGCGTAGCCTAAGACCGAGAGCCGGACGATGCCGGCAACAGTCGGTTCGGCGATCAAAGCGTCATAGAGCGAGTTCACGCCTGCATTCAGCTCGGCGACGCACCCCTCCACCGCTACGGACTGGTCGATCACGACGTAGACCGGGACGACATCAGGCGCCTGGCGGGGCTCCGCGACCGACGGCTGCGGCACGGCGGAACCGTCCACTGTGACTGGTGGCATGGGCACGGGCTGTGTGCTGGCGGCTCCCAGCACCGGCAGCGGATCGTCCCACCCGCTGACTGCGGGCACCGCTGGCTGGGGGCTCTGCAGCTGGGTCATCACCTGGTCCCGGAACCGGCCAAGATCCACGGCGTGGATCAGGTTGCGGCTGGCGAGGAACTCGAACATCTCCCGCGACCGCTGGTCCTGTATCTCCTGTCGGTCCCACCGGGCGCGCTCCATGTCGGCAAGCAGTTGCAGTGCCGTTCGGGTGTCGTTCGGATACCGCTCGAGGTGCATCGAGATCAGCCCCTGAAGGTCCAATGGCCGGTCGACCAGCGCATCGCGTTCGCGAGCTCGTGCCTCCAGCGCGCCGGACTGCTTGATCAGGTCGATCTTGTTCTGGCGCACTGCGTCCTCGACGTCCACCTCGTGCTGCGCGGACTTCACGATTTTGGTCCGCTTGGCTTCTTCCTGGGACCGCAGGTAGGTGCGAGCATAGGTGTCGGTGGACAAGCGGGCGCTGCAGCGGTAGAGGTGGATCCCCTCCTCGAGGGTGTCGCCGTGCCGGAAACGGGCATTGATGGCATCCTCGGCGCCAGCGGCGTCCTCGATGTCGAACTCCCGGACGATCGGCCGGCAGACGCCGATCAGGTAGTTGTAGATGACCGCCAGCCCGTCGTCCACGTCTCGACTCACGATTGCTCTCGGGTCGACCACCCGGAAGCCGACGTCGATGAGCGTGTCGAAGTGGTAGATGCCGCCGCGGGCCGGAAGCGGCGAGCTACGCAACTCCACCGTGCGGCGGTGGTCGCCGACGTCGACCTCGTATCGCAGCCGGTAGCGGGAGAACATCCGCTTGGTCCAGCGATCGCGCTGTCCAGGGTCGAAGACGGCGACCTCGCCGGCGGCCGTCGTGTAGACAACGGCGACGTCCGGCGTCCGGGCCTTGACCGGGCCCACCGCGCTGCGCGGGATCGGGTCTTTGTTCAGGATCAGCGGCACTGGGTTCGTCATCGCAGACCTTTCATCACGTGAGTACGGCCTCGACGGTGTACGCGGCCTTGGGGAGCGGTAAGAGGTTGTCGTCGCTGCACCACCTCACCGCACAGCGCCGCAGGATCGACCGAGCGCGCGGGTCGGCAACCCCCACCGCCCGAACCATTCGGGCGAATGCCTCGAGCAGCGCCCGGTCGCCCTCCGCCCGACTCGCCCAGCCGTCGATCACGCCCTCCGCGAGATCGAGGTAGGACCCCTCGCTCAACATCCGGCACCAGATCCGGATCAGCAGGTCGCGGAGTGCGGGCGAGTTGTGGGCGAGGCCCAGCAGGGTCGGCCAGTCAACCGACAGGGTGTCGGGCTCGGTGGTGGCATGGTCCGTCATCAGGTCGTTGGCGATGATGAGGAAGACCAGGCGGGCAGTGTCGGTCCGCTCCGGGTCGTCGAACCATCGCAGTAGCGTGCTGAGGATCGTCGGCGCGAACCGCGTGGTGTCCACCATGAGCAGATCGATGAAGCCGGCCCCGATGGCGAACTCGACCTTGTAGTCGGCGTCCCGCGCGAGCCGGTCGAGCGCGGCGAGTGATGCCTCCGGGTCGGCGCCTGCCAGGGCGAGCCCGTGCACACGCGCGGCGGTGGCCTGCAAGGCGGGGGTATCCGCGCTGCCGAACCAGAGATTGACCAGGTGGGTCACGCTGCCGCGCAACCGCTCATCGGCCGCTGGCACACGCAGCGCGTAGGCGACCGCCTCCCGCTTGTCCGGATCCTCGCTGCCGGCCCACGTCAACAGGACCGCGGTCAGAAGATGGTGAAAGGAGAAGGTCGACAGCACGCCGAGCGTCGTCGCGACCTGGACGACGACCGGTTCGGATGGCTCCTCGACCAGTTCAGTCAACCAGGCAAGCAGGAGGTCGTGGATCTGGTAGCCCTGCCACACCTGGGAGAGGATGGCCCGCGGGTAGGACCGGTCCTTATACGCCACTGCCTGGGAAGGCACCGACCCGTACGGACGGCGAACCTCAGTGTCCACCACCGTCGCCCGCAGCAGCTCCAGCAGCTGCCGCCGCGGCATCCGAAAGCGGTTGCGGCTGACCGGCTGGCCGGAGTCTGGTGACACGATCAGCGTCTGCGCCGTCGGGGCCAGCCGTTGGCGCAGCTTTTCGGCTGCCCGTGCTACGTCCTCGTACGGGAGACCGTCCAGCGCGGCGAGGGCGATGGCGAAGCTACGCAGGTCGACGTCGCGCAAGTCCTCGAACCAGGTGTCGAACGCGTCGAGGCTACGGCGCGCCATCCGCTCTCGAACCCGGGCAAGACTGATCGTGTCGCCGGGTTCCTCGCTGAGGATGTAGGCGAGCAGGGCTGCCCCCTCGCACGAGGTCACCTCGTCGATGAGCTCGTCGAGGACCGTCCGCACTTCCTCCCGGGCCAGCAACTCCTGGGCCGCACGCTCGCCGCCGAGCCGCCATTCGAGGTGCCGCTCGACGATCCGCCGGTAGCTCGGCGCCGAAGGCAGCTCCACCAGGTACTCGATCAGCTCCTCGTCGGCCAGCCGCATGTCCGGACCGACCGTAAGTACGAGCCGTGCGTCGGCCTTGATCAAGGCGTCATCGAGGTCCCGCAGCGCCCGGCCGTGCAGCGCCGCCATGTGGCCGGACTGGCACAGCAGGAGGCCCGCGCCGCGCTCCACCGTCCCGCCGCCGTGCTGACCCTGCTCGAGTTGCTCCGCCAGCCGGTTCAGGTCGACCCGGGGATCCAGGTCGTACATCACCTCGGTGCTGGTGGACATCAGCAGCCGGACCGCCATCGCGGTCCGACCCTGCCCGGGTGTTCCGCGGAGGATGACGGTCCGGCGCTTGTGGAACTGCTCCCGCAACTCGTCCCAGCCGTCCGGATCGACGAAGGCGTCCTGCACCCGCTCGTAATATAGTGGTGAGAGTCGGCAGATGGCGGCTTTCTTCTCACCGCCGACGAGGAAGACGAACTTGTCCCTGCCGACGACGTCACCGTCGATGACGTGCTGCGCATTGCGCAGGGCCTCCTGCCGGGCCGCGCCCTGACCGGGCTCGTCCAGCGTGGGGCTCGCCTGGTCGTCGCCGGACTGGGGATCGCTGGACTGGGCTGAAGCAGGTGGTTTCGAGCCGACCTCAGCCGGCTCTGCTGACGCCGGAGCGCTGGATGCTGTGCTGGACGGCGCCGCCTGCGGCGCGGCCGGGACCGGCCCTGCCGGTGCCGGTGCCGGTGCCGGTGCCTGGGGTGTGGTCATTTCCTGCTACCGCTGGCCGTGGACGTGTTTGTCACGGGCGACCGCGTCGCCTTTGACATTTCCGTTGATGGTGATGCTGCTGGTGCCGGCCTGTCTCGACTCGTCGGGCGGCCTTGATGGGGATGTGGTCCGGGTGCGCTCGGCGCGCGGCAACTTGGGCGGTGCGGCGTAGCCGGGAACCCGGATCCAGGCCTTGAAGTCCACCAGATTCTTGATCGTCAGCGTGACGGGGACGAAGGTCGACGGATCGATCGAGCGGTGGCCGGGTCGGATCACTGACTGGAAGAAGCTGTCCGACACGATGAGTGCGACGTGGGCGCGCCGAGCCTCCGCCAGTGTGTCACGCAGCGGCTGGGCGTCGACCAATCGGCAGGCAGTGTTGACGGCGTCCCCCGACCACCCCTCGTCATCGGGGCTCGCCAGACCCTGGTGCAGCGCAACTCGGAATCGCATCTGGTGGTCCGCGTTGTATACGGTCGCCTTCTCGGCCAGACCTGACTCGAGGGCGCGCACCAGCTCTCCCGCGAGCGACACCGGCGAGACATGGCCCCCGACGAGCATGATCACGCCGTCGCCCCGGTCCTGCGGGTGGAAGTCCGCCCATGCCAGGTGGGCGTCGTCCACGGCCGTCTTCAGCACCTCGTACATGGCGCGGCGAAGCGACTGCTGCACCGGGTCGGACCGCCCGCTGAAACTCTCGATATCGACAACCACAACGAAGTGGCTTGTCGGTGCGCCCATGATGATCCTTCCGAGGAGCAATCCGTGGCCGGTTGAGAGAAACGGACAAACCGCCTGCCCGCTCCTGAGGTAAATCGTTGACACGGCAGGGTCTGTTACGTGTGGCAGTCGTCCGATTTCTCGCCGATGCCGCTGTGGCGAGGATGTCAGCCCGGCCTGCAACGTCGGCGTGTCCCTCGAGATCAGGGTGCTGGGAAGGGACGGACCGCCCACCAGGGGCTCCTTCCAAGCCGGGTCTGTGTCACCGTGAGTAACCATGCACGGCCGGTCGGCCGGAGGACTTGGTCGTCGCGGCCTGTTCCTTTCATGTGAGTGTCAGGAGAACAGCCTCGCTCGTTTCTGATCGACAAGTCCTTCCTCCTGGAGTCGGTCCTCTGCACCGTCCTGGTGGACAGTGAGGTCTTCCGCTCGGCAGTGGCATGCGCCGCCGATTGTGGATGCGTTAACCGAGGGGCATCCTGAAGTCCTGAGGTGAGGCGTCAGTCCTCGTCGGTGCCGGCCATGAGGCTGCCGAGCTGACTTCCTGCAGTGCACGGCGCCATTCGTTCAGTTCCCGCCGCTCGGTTGCGAGACGGCGGTACCGCCGGTCCAGCGCGTGGATTGTCCAGGAGGTGCCCACCAGCGCACCGAGGCACAGCAGTAGCAGTACGATGCCGACGATCCACACGCCGGTCATTTCGATCGGCGGGATACCCCGCCGCGACAGCTCGGTTCCGCGTCGCCGCCGGCTGGCAGCGAACGCAGCCCCTGCGCCACGCTCCGTGTCGTGTTCGTCACCCTAGTCACCCTTTCCACTGGAACGGGTTGTGCTCGTCTATGGTGGCGGATGGTGGGGTCACGGAACAGGGATTCCTACCGGTAGCGGACCGGTAGTTGTGCACATTCAGTGAGCCTGGCGGCGGAGTCCCTCGATGTCGCGCACGGTGACCGTACGGCGCTGGGTCTGCAGATGGCCGCGGGCCCGGAGGGTCCGGAGTGCCTTGGCCACAGCCTCCCGTGACGCGCCGACCCAGCCAGCGAGCTCGTCCTGGGTGAACGACAGGGTGATCCGGATGCCGGATTCGGTCGGTTCGCCGAAGCGCTCAGCCAGCTCGACCAAGCGGCGGGCTACCCGGCTCAGGGTGTCGTAGACGCCGAACTCGGCCCGTTTGCGGTCCGCGTCGCGCAGCCGGTCGGCGAGGATCCGCAGCAGCAGCCACATCGCTCGGGGGTGGGCGTGCAGGAAGGTGGTGAACTCCCGCGATCCCACGGTCAGGATCTCGACAGGTTCCATGGACCGCACCGACGCCGACCGTGGCTGCTCGTCGATCGCTGCCAGCTCGCCGAGTACGGCCCCTGGCCCGCGCACCGCCAGGACGACCTCGGTGCCGTCCGCAGCGAAGGAGAAGACCTTGACCCGGCCCGAGATCACCAGGACCACCGTGTCGGAGCGGGTGCTCTCGAGGAACAGGGGCGTGCCGGTGGGTAGCCTGCGGCGGTGGCCGTGTCGGGTCAGGTCGGCCCACTCGTGCTCGGTCAGCTCCGCGGCGAACTCCCGCACCGGGACGGCGTCATGATCCACCGGGTTCCTCTCGCCAGGCTGCGCCGGACGATGGCGCTTGATCGTCGCTGTCACCCACCCCTGATCTCGCACCGTGCCTTGATCGTCGCAGCGATAGCCAGCGTGGCCACCCAGGTGGGCGGTCCGTCGACCACCTGGGTGACCACTCTGCTGCTACCTGAAAATATCAGGATCACCCAGGGTGATCGAACAACTACACTTGCCCCTGGCCACGTTTGCCCTTCCATCCCCGGCCGCCCACCAACGTGACTTTCAAGTCGCGTGGAGACAGGTCACATGCCCGTGACGCCGCTCGCAATGCACCGGACGATCGTCGCCATTGACGTGGAGGGGTTCGGGGACCGGTGCCAGACCAACCCGCACCGGGTCGCGGTGCGGGTTGGTCTGTATCGAGCTCTGCGGCATGCGTTTCGCGCAGCCACCATCCCTTGGGTCGAGTGCCATCACGAGGACCGCGGTGACGGCGTCCTCATCCTGGCCCCACCCGAGATCGCCAAGAGCGTGTTCGTCGAGTCCCTCCCTGCCCGGCTCGTTGAAGAACTGCGCGAGCATACAGTAGTCGACCCGCGTCGACGCAGATCCGGCTGCGGATGGCCCTGCACGTCGGAGATCTCCAGTACGACGATCACAGTGTGGCGGGAACGTCGATCAATCTGACGTTCCGGCTGCTGGACACGGGCCCGCTCAAGTCCGCCCTGGCCGGATCACCGGGAGTGCTGGCCCTTGTCACCTCGTCCTGGTTCTTTGAGGAGGTCGTGCGGCACAGACCGGCCGCCCACCCCACCGCCTATCGCCCGGTCCGGTTGACGGTCGAGGAAACCGACGCCGTGGGCTGGGCGCACCTGCCTGATAA
>Ga0136625_1000627_pt1 | contig 11548 bp, 10 predicted proteins | sample AntDrymUQ4832306_2_FD_104672 | JGI IMG/M metagenome (GOLD analysis project Ga0136625, IMG submission 104672) | Polar desert sand microbial communities from Dry Valleys, Antarctica - metaG UQ483 (23.06) | ecosystem: Environmental > Terrestrial > Soil > Desert | place: Antarctica: Dry Valley...
CCTGTGTGGTCCATGGTGTCCAGCCGGCGCTGTCACGGCTGCGCAGCTGCAGATCCATGTTGGTGGCGTCGGCGTCGCGGCTCCACGTGATACCGACCATGGAGGACCCATCCGCAAGTGGGGTCCGCAGATGCGCGACGAGCGGGGCTCTGCCCATGGTCTTGTCTGCCACGGATGAGGCGGCGGGGCCTTGACCGCTGCGTTCCACCCGGGGAATCGCCACCTCTCGCACCTGTGGCGCCACCGGGTGTGGTTGCACCTTTTTCCGCTGTGTGTGAGTCACGTAGGACTTGGCGGCTTTGCCGAGGTCAATGACCGAGCCCTTGTCGACACCAGGAGGCGTCGATGCCTCCACTGCCGCTTGCCACCACCCGCTGGTGGACAGAGCCACGGTCAGCAAGACGACGAGCAGACGGGATGGACGGCGCATGGAGGGGCTCCTCAACGGGTACGACAATCGTCCTGGCTGATACTGATGGTGCCGGTGTTGCAATTGGGGCACCAGAGAGGAGTATGGTCACCGAGAAGACTGATTCGCTACCGCAAAGTGAGATTCTTATAATCCCCTCGCGTAATTACCGACGTGTAATTCAGGCAGTTGTCAGCGGGTATGCAGGCGGCGGGCCGCCTCGGCGATCGATCCGGACAACGACGGGTAGACGGTGAAGGCATGAGCAAGCTCGTCGACCGTCAGCCTCTCCGCGATCGCCACCGAGATGGGGTGGATCAGCTCGCTGGCGCGAGGGGCGACGACGACTCCCCCGATGACGATGCCGGTGCCAGGGCGGCAGAAGAGCTTCACGAACCCGTCTCGCACGCCCTGCATCTTCGCTCGCGCGTTGCCCGCCAACGGGAGCGTCACGACGTTCGCCTCGATCTCCTGGCTGTCGACGGCTTCCTGCGTCCAGCCGACAGTGGCGATCTCGGGGGCGGTGAAGATGTTCGACGAGACAGTCTTGAGGTCCAGCGGCGCAACGGCGTCGCCCAGGGCGTGCCACATGGCGATCCGCCCTTGCATCGCTGCCACGGACGCGAGCATGAGCACCCCGGTGCAGTCACCCGCGGCGTACACCCCGCGTGCCGTGGTCCGGGACACCTTGTCGACACAGATGTTGCCTGCCTCGTCGAGGTCGACACCCGCTGACTCGAGGCCGAGCCCGGCCGTGTTGGGGAGTGAGCCGACGGCGAGCAGGCAGTGGGAGCCGTCGACGACGCGCCCGTCCGTCAGGGTGACCGAGACAACATCGCCATGACGCTCCACCGAGGAGGCGCGTGCATTGCCGAGCAGCGTCATCCCCCGCCGCGTCAGCACGTCCTCGATCACCGCTGCGGCGTCCGCGTCCTCTCCCGGCAGCACCCGGTCACGGCTGCTGACGAGCACGACGTCGATGCCGAACGCGTTGTAGGCGCTGGCGAACTCGGCTCCGGTCACGCCGGAACCGACGACGACGAGACGGCTCGGGACCTCGTCAAGGTCGTAGACCTGTTCCCAGGTCAGGATGCGCTGGCCGTCCGGGACAGCGGAGTCGAGGATGCGGGGGTGGGCACCGGTGGCGAGAAGGACAGCGTCAGCGGGCAGCCGCTGCTCGCCCTGGTCGGTCGTGGCGATCACCTGGGCCGTCTCGTCGAGCCGACCCGATCCGGCGACCAGCCGTACCCCCTCCGCACGCAACCGGCGCGAGATGTCGTCTGACTGAGACGCTGCAAGTGCCTTGACTCGCGCGTTGACGACCGCAAGATCGACGCCGACCGAGCCGGCGAGGTCTTCGTGGCCGGCCATCCGGACGCCCAGCTCGCCCGCGCCCTGAACCGAAGTCATCACTTCCGCGGTGGCGATCAAGGTCTTCGACGGCACACAGTCGGTGACGACCGCCGAGCCGCCGATCCCGTCGCGGTCGACGAGCGTCACCGCGGCGCCGAGCTGGGCCGCCACGAGCGCGGCCTCATAGCCGCCCGGCCCCCCGCCGACGATCACCACGCGAGTCACGCGGCCACGATAGCCTCCACTGCGTGGTCCTCTATGCTGCCTACGGCTCGAACCTGGATCCGGCCCGGATGCTGGTGCGCTGTCCGCACTCACCCGGCCGTGGCACCGGCTGGTTGGTCGGGTGGCGGCTGACTTTCGCCGGTGAGGAGCACGGCTGGGACGGTGCCCTGGCCACGGTGGTCGAGGAGGTCGACTCGGCCGTCTTCGTCAGCTTGTATGACGTCGGGCGCGAAGACGAAGCCGCCCTCGACGAGTGGGAGATCGATCTCTACCGCAGGGTGCGGGTGCGGGTGCAGACCCTCGAGGGTGAACAGCTGGCCTGGCTCTACGTGCTCGACACCCATGAGGGCGGTCTCCCGTCCGCCAGCTACCTCGGGATCATCAGCGAAGCCGCCGTGGCCGCTGGTGCGCCAGATGACTACGTCCACCAGCTTCGCCACCGGCCCTGCCGCTCCGTGAGTGGTTAGCGACATTCACCCGTCGCGCGCAGGCGTACGATGGGGACCCTGTCGCGACCTCACGTGGCGACCCGAGACGAAGGTGCAGGGAGGCGCAGCAACTCGAGATGGATGTCCGGTTTCCCCGCTGTTCGGCGGCGGGCACGGTCTCCGAGGCCTGTGAGGGTGTTGTCGACGACCTGTGGGAGTACGGCGGGCTGCCCAGCGTCTACCTGCTCGTCGACGGCCGTCTCCGATGCCTCGCAGCTCGCGGATACTTCCAGGTCGTCGACGGTTTCCCGCCCGGGACCGGCGTGATCGGCCGGGTGGTCGCGTCCGGGGAGTCAGTCGTCATCCCCGACGTGGCCAGCGCCCCGCACTTCATCGCCGCCATCCCTGGGCTCAACGCGGCGGCCTGTGTCCCCGTCACCATTCGGGGCCGCGTGATCGGTGCGGTCAACGTCGAGTCGAGCACCACCCTGCCCGAGGACATCCGCGGAGTCCTGGAGGTAGCCGCAGCGGCGCTGGCAACCTCGATCGAGGCGGCCGGCGGGCTGCCTGCGGTGCATCTGTCTCAGCGGCTGGCACGGATCGTCGTGTCCCTGACGTCGCTCACCGAGGTCGAGCGCATCGGTGCCCGAGCCGTCGAGGGGGCGATCGAGCTGTCCGGGATGTCGAGCGCCGCGCTCTGCGGACCAGGAGACGACGGCCTCTGGTCCGTTCACCGCGTCGGCGGGCCCCTGGCCGAGACGTTGGTGCGCTGGACCGACGACGACCTCAGGGTGATCGCCTCGTGGGTGGACGCCGGCACGGCCTCGCACTTCCCCGGTGGAGGAGAGATCCCGCCCGGCTACGAGTTCCTGTTGCGCGCCGACGTCGGGTCGATCGCCGTCCAGCCCCTCGTCGTCGGCGGCCGCGTCACGGGTCTGCTCACCACGGCGGACATCCGGCCGGTCCCCCACGACTTCACCGTCGGGGCAGCCCTCGAGCTCCTCGCCGCCCAGACCGCAGCGTCGCTCGCCACGGCCACCGCGATCGCGGAGCTGAGCCTCCGCGCCCTCCAGGACCCACTCACTAACCTGTACAACGCGGCTGCGTTCGACAAGGCACTCGGGGCCGCGGCTGCCCTCGCCGCCCGCACGCGAGTCACGGACACTGCCTGCCTGCTCATCGATGTCGACCACTTCAAGGTGGTCAACGACACCTACGGCCATCCGGCAGGGGATCGGTTGCTCCGCGCGCTCGCCGACGAGCTCGACGAGGAGCTACGCGGGACTGACACGGTCTATCGCATCGGAGGGGACGAGTTCGCCGTGCTGGCCGGCGCACGCGACGAAGTCGAGGCCACAGCCATTGCCGAGCGACTCCTTGGCGCCGCTCATCGGGTCAGGACGACGATCTCCGTCGGGGTTGCCCTGCTGGACCACCATGACCCGCACACGATTCGCGGTGCTGCCGACCAACTGCTCTACGAGGCGAAGTCCGCCGGGCGTGACCAGGCCCGGATGGCGGGCGCGCACCGCCCCGTCGACGTCGCTCCTCGGATCTAACCCATGAGGGCTTTCGAGCTCGACGACGCGTCAGCGGGAGGCGGGACGTGACTGTGCCCCCCACGCTGCGTGCCGACGCTGAGCGTTGGATCGCCGACGACCCCGACCCGCAGAGCCGCGAAGAGCTCAGCGCCCTGCTGGCGGCGGCTGAGGCGGACCCGAGCGCCGCGTCCGAGCTCGCCGACCGTTTCGATGGCACGCTCGAGTTCGGCACGGCCGGCCTGCGCGGCGAGGTGGCTGCGGGCCCCAACAGGATGAACCGTTCGGTGGTCGTCCGGGCCGCCGCCGGGCTCGCCGCCTATCTCGAGGCCGCCGGACTCACCGACGATGCCGAGCGCGGCACTGTCGTGATCGGCTACGACGCCCGCCACAAGTCCGACGTGTTCGCGCGCGACACCGCCGAGGTCATCCGGGGCGCAGGACTCGGTGCGGTGATCCTGCCCGGACCCTTGCCGACGCCGCTGCTCGCGTTCGCGATCCGCCACCTCGGATGCCTGGCCGGCGTGATGGTGACCGCGTCTCACAACCCACCTCGCGATAACGGCTACAAGGTCTACCTGGGAGACGGCAGCCAGATCGTGCCACCGGTCGATGCACAGATCGCCAGCCATATCGCGGCCGTCGGCAGCGTCGCCGACGTACCGCGGGCCGACGGTTGGAGCGTCCTCGACGAGTCGGTCGTGCACGACTACGTGACAGCGGTGGCGCGCCTCGTCGACCCGAGCGGACCGCGCGGTCTCTCGCTCGTCTACACCCCGCTGCACGGCGTGGGCGACACCACGGTGCGGCAGGCGCTCGCGGCGGCCGGCTTCGACCCCCCGATCGTCGTCCCTGAGCAGGCGCACCCCGACCCAGACTTCGCCACGGTGAACTTCCCGAACCCGGAGGAGCCGGGGGCCATGGACCTCGCCATGGCGCTCGCGCAGCGGCATGGCGCAGACCTCGTCGTCGCGAACGACCCGGACGCGGACCGGTGCGCCGTGGGTGTCCCGACCATGCGCGGCTGGCGGCTGCTGCGCGGCGATGAGGTGGGAGCCCTGCTCGCGGACCATCTGTTGCGTCGTGGGGTCCGGGGTGTCTTCGCCACCACGATCGTGTCGTCGTCCATGCTGTCCCGGATGGCGCAGTCTGCAGGAGTCGAGTACGCCGAGACGCTCACTGGTTTCAAGTGGATCGGGCGGGTGCCGGGACTCGCGTTCGGTTACGAGGAGGCCCTCGGCTACTGCGTCGCACCCGCCCTGGTGCGGGACAAGGACGGAGTCTCGGCGCTGCTGCTGGTCGCCGAGCTTGCCGCTGGGCTCAAGGCCAGCGGCCAGACACTCCTCGACCGGCTCGACGAGATCGCCGAGACCCACGGCCTGCATGCGACCGACCAGCTCTCGGTTCGGGTGAGCGACCTCGCGGTGATCGGTACGACGATGGCGCGGCTGCGCGCGCGACCGCCGACATCGCTTGGCGGCTTCGCGGTCGAGCAGGTCGACGACCTCAGCCGGGGAGGCGCGGGGCTGCCCCCCACCGACGGTCTCCGCTTCCGGCTCGCGGGTGGTGGCCGGGTCGTCGTACGCCCCTCGGGCACCGAGCCGAAGATCAAGTGCTACCTCGAGGTGGTGGTGCCGGTCGACGACGCCGGAGTCGGTGCGGCACGGATCTCGGCGGCGGGCCGCCTCGACGCCATCCGCGGGGACTTCGCCGAGGCCGCCGGTCTCTGACCGCCCAGGACGTCCGCGAGCCAGGCGCCTCCCCGGACGTCGCTCTCCCCGCCCGCGACGCCACTCAAAGGAAGACCAGCGCGACGCAGACAGCAGCGATCACAACAGCAGTGACCGGCAGCGGGTCCCAGGCGACCACGGTCTCAGCCTCGACGTCCTTGCCGCGGCGAGCGAGGTCGAGGATGCGTGACGAGATGTAGTCGGTGTAGCTGCCCCCTGATGCTTCTTCGTTCGCGCGGCGGCTCGGGTTGGTCGAGCTGCCGACGCCACCGCCTCCACCGAACCCGAGGAACCCGGTTCCGCGCATCTGCATGCTCGAGACGGTCTTGTCGCTCTTCATCAGCGAGCGCGCCGAGCGGCTGACACCGAGACCGTGGAACATCCCCTCCGGTGTCGCCACCTGCAACGTCTGATGCACCGCGCAGCGCTCGACCTTGGACCAGGGGATGAACGTGTCGCGAGCCATGTTGCGGAGAAGCAGCCCCTGAGAGTGTGCGACCGCGACAGGTCGGATCAGCGCAACCCATCCGATCAGTCCGGCGGCGACGCACGCCAGGATCACCTCGTGGTTGGCGACCACACCATTGGCCGCGGAGCCGACAGCGACGACGAGCAGGAGGCCGACGGAGACGTATCCGAGGTTGCGACCGCCTGACGGCGCGAACTTCTCGACGACGGCACCAGCCTCGTCGACCGCGTGGTTCGGCATACCGGCCACGATAGTTGCCGCCTCCCGATAGCCAAGGCCCCAGACACAACCGTTGCCGACCGCACACCCCGGCCTGCTCAGCCGTGTGTTTCCTGCCGGCGTCACATCACATCTAGACTGGGCCGGTGGCCACCCCCGTTCTCACCTCGACCGACGCGCTCCGCGACGCCGTGTCCACACCTGCTGCACTGCGCCGGTTCCTGCACGGGCTGCCCGGTGTCGACCAGGTGGGCTGCGAGGCCCGCGTCGCGACGCTGTCGAGCCGGTCGATCAAGACGACGTCGAAACAGTGGGCACTCGACCTGGCCATCTCGATGATCGACCTGACGACGCTCGAGGGCCAAGACACGCTCGGCAAGGTCCGCGCGCTGTGCGCCAAGGGGCGACGTCCCGACCCTGCCGACCCCACCTGTCCTCCCGTTGCGGCGATCTGCGTCTATCCAGACATGGTGGTCACTGCCAAGGAGGGTCTCGACGGCTCCGGCGTCCAGGTGGCGTCGGTCGCGACCGCCTTCCCGTCCGGCCGCGCGACGCTCGACATCAAGCTGCAGGACACCCGTGCCGCCGTCGCCGACGGAGCAGACGAGATCGACATGGTCATCGACAGGGGCGCCTTCCTCTCCGGCAGCTACCAGCAGGTGTTCGACGAGATCGTCGCCGTCAAGCAGGCGTGCGGCCGGCCTGGGGGCGACAGCGCTCACCTCAAGGTCATCATGGAGACCGGCGAGCTCGCGACGTACGACAACGTCCGACGCGCGTCCTGGCTGTCGATGCTGGCCGGGGCGGACTTCATCAAGACCAGCACCGGCAAGGTCCAGCCGGCTGCCACCATGCCGGTGACCCTGATCATGCTCGAGGCCGTACGCGACTTCCGGGAGGCGACCGGCCGGATGGTCGGCGTCAAGCCGGCAGGGGGCATCAGCACCGCCAAGGACGCGATCAAGTACCTCGTCATGGTGAACGAGACCGCCGGCGACGACTGGCTCGACCCGCACTGGTTCCGGTTCGGCGCTTCGCGCCTGCTCAACGACCTGCTCATGCAACGCACCAAGATGACCACCGGCCGCTACAGCGGCCCCGACTACTTCACGCTCGACTAGGAGCACCATGTCTTTCGAGTACGCCCCGGCGCCGGAGTCACGTGCCGTCGTCGACCTCAAGTCGTCGTACGGCCTGTTCGTCGACGGTGAGTTCGTCGACGGCAACGGGCACGCATTCAAGTCCGTCAGCCCGGCCACCGAGGAGGTCCTCGCCGAGATCTCCGAGGCCACCGAGGACGATGTCGACAAGGCCGTCGCCGCGGCGCGGCGTGCCTACACGCGCACCTGGTCGACGATGCCCGGCGCCGAGCGCGCCAAGTACCTCTACCGGATCGCTCGCATCATCCAGGAGCGTTCCCGCGAGCTCGCCGTGCTGGAGTCGCTCGACAACGGCAAGCCGATCCGCGAGTCCCGCGACGTCGACATCCCCCTGGTCGCCGCCTACTTCTTCTACTACGCAGGCTGGGCCGACAAGCTCGAGTATGCGATGCCCGGGAGCGCCCCCCGCGGATCGGTGCCGCTGCCGCTCGGGGTCGCCGGGCAGGTCATCCCGTGGAACTTCCCACTGCTGATGCTCTCGTGGAAGATCGCTCCCGCCCTCGCGGCAGGAAACACCGTCGTGCTCAAGCCCGCCGAGACGACATCACTCACCGCGCTGCTCTTCGCTGAGATCTGCCAGCAGGCCGACCTCCCCCCCGGCGTCGTCAACATCGTCACCGGCGCAGGCGAGACCGGCCGCGCCCTGGTCGGCCACCCCGACGTCGACAAGGTCGCCTTCACGGGCTCGACCGAGGTCGGCAAGGCGATCGGACGCACGGTCGCCGGCACCCGCAAGTCCGTGACGCTCGAGCTGGGCGGCAAGGCGGCAAACATCGTCTTCGACGACGCCCCGATCGACCAGGCGGTCGAGGGCATCGTCAACGGCATCTTCTTCAACCAGGGCCACGTGTGCTGCGCCGGCTCGCGGCTGCTCGTGCAGGAGAGTGTGTACGACGACGTGCTCGCCCGCCTCAAGCGCCGGATGGCCAGCCTTCGCGTCGGAGATCCGCTCGACAAGAACACCGACGTCGGGGCGATCAACTCGAGCGAGCAGCTCAGCCGCATCCGCGACCTGTCGCAGGTCGGCGAGGCCGAGGGAGCCGAGCGCTGGTCGCCGCCGTGCGAGCTCCCCGACCGCGGCTTCTGGTTCGCACCGACGATCTTCACCGGGGTCACGCAGGCACACCGGATCGCCCGGGAGGAGATCTTCGGGCCGGTGCTGTCGATCCTCACCTTCCGGACGCCGGCGGAGGCCGTCGAGAAGGCCAACAACACGCCGTACGGCCTGTCGGCAGGTGTGTGGACCGACAAGGGGTCACGCATCTTGTGGATGGCAAGTCAGCTCCGCGCCGGCGTGGTGTGGGCCAACACGTTCAACCGCTTCGACCCGACCAGCCCCTTCGGCGGTTACAAGGAGTCGGGCTACGGCCGCGAGGGCGGCCGCCATGGTCTGGAGGCCTACCTTGCAAAGTGAAAGCCGGCTCGACGTCCGCAAGACCTACAAGCTCTACGTCGGCGGCGCGTTCCCCCGCAGCGAGAGCGGCCGCTCGTACGTCGTCCACGACAGCCGCGGCCGGTTTCTGGCGAACGCCGCCGCCGCCTCCCGCAAGGACGCCCGCGACGCGGTCCAGGCCGCCCGCAAGGCGTTCGGCGGTTGGTCGGGCGCGACCGCGTACAACCGCGGCCAGGTCCTCTACCGCGTCGCGGAGGTGATGGAGGGTCGCCACGACCAGTTCGTCGAGGAGGTCGCCGCCAGTGAGGGGATCACCCGTCCGCGTGCCCAGCGCTCCGTCAGCGCGGCCATCGACCGGCTCGTCTGGTACGCCGGCTGGGCGGACAAGCTCGCGCAGGTCGTCGGCGCCACCAACCCTGTCGCGGGACCCTACTTCGACTTCTCGGTGCCCGAGCCCACTGGTGTGGTGGCTGTCCTCGCGCCACAGAAGTCGTCGCTCCTGGGCCTCGTCTCGGTCGTGGCACCGGTCGTGGTCAGCGGCAACACGGCCGTGGTGGCCTCGTCTCGAGACCGGCCGCTGCCCGCCATCACGCTCTGCGAGGTGCTCGCCACGTCCGACGTGCCGGGCGGGGTCGTCAACATGCTGACGGGTTCCCTGGCCGACACCGCACCGACCCTCGCCTCGCACATGGACGTCAACGCGATCGACCTGACCGGCGCCGCCGGCGACGACGAGCACGCGACCGCGCTCGAGGTCGCGGCGGTCGACAACCTCAAGCGGGTGCTCCGGGCACCGGCGAGCGAGCCCGACTGGACGCAGAGCCCGGGCCTCGACCGGATGCGACGGTTCCTGGAGATGAAGACCGTCTGGCACCCGATCGGCGTCTGACGCCCACCTCTCCCCTCCCTCTCCTGCGCTGAGGAGTCACCTTTGCCGCCCCGAGGAGTCCCCGTTGCTGCGCTGAAAGGTCAGGTATGCCGCCCCGAGAGGTCACGTATGCCGTCTCAGCTCATCCGCGTGGGGTCATGACGACCGCTGACCCGCTGGGCCACTGGGCGGGTCGCACCTCTCTGCACGACGAGGTCGGTCGGGAGCTGCTGATCTTCACGGCCGCCTCCGGCACCCGGACCAGTCGGCCGTGCGCCGACGGTGTCTGGCGCCCCGCCGACATACCCGTTGCTGACGCTGCCAGGGGGGCCCTCGACGCCTTCGCCGGCTGGGCCGTGTCGACGGCTGATCAGGAGCTTGCTGCTGCCCTGCTGGCTGCTGGCTCGCAGCGGGTGCGGCATGCCCGCCTGATGACACACGACCTGGCGACGTTGCCGACTGCCCCGCCCACGGCGCTCGCGATCGAACCACTTGATGCCGACGCTGTGCTACGCAATGCCGGACGGCTCGGCGAGATCGCCTTTGCGGCCTACCCCGTGGGTCATCCCGACCACTCGCACGAGGCCGCGGCGCAAGCCATCGGTGAGATCGCCGCCATCGGCCGAGGCGATCTTCTCGGTCCGGTGATGACGCAGTCACGGCTCGCGCGCCACAAGGGAGCGATCGTCGGGGCATGCCTCGTGGTCGACCGCAAGGGACAAGCGCCCGACAGTGGGCCGTGGGTCATCGAGCTGTTCCGCGACCCCGCGTCGACGGTGCGTGGAGTCGGCGAGGCCCTGATGTTGGCGACCCTCACGGCTGCCCGCGAGACCGGACTCCCTTCGGTCTCCCTGGTCGTGAGCGACCTGAACACCGCTGCGATCCATCTCTACTCACACCTGGGCTTCATCGAGGCCGAGCAAAGCTGGACGCTCTCCCTCCCGGCGACTCCTTGAGGGGGCGCTCAGGGTTTCGAGGTGGGGATCAGCTTGTGGGTCCCGTCGCACCAGGGCGCCCGCGAGGTCTTGCCGCACCGACAGATGGCGACGACCGGCCGTGTCACCTGGTGCTCCTGGCCTGCCTCGTCTCGGATGACGGCTGCTCCCCGGACCAGGAGCGGCCCACCATCGGTGCACAGGGAGACAACGATCTCGGAGCTGGAAGGCTTCATGCCCGATCCCTTGTACGCGGTCGTGGCGCGAGGACCAGCGGTGTCCGACAGCCGCAGTCCCTGTCGCGGCAGCTCCCGGACGCGAGCTGCACCGTTGAATGCGCGGCCGTCGACAGCCGCACCCCTCCGTAGACGACGCCACCGCGAAACCTGGTCAGCACCGCCAGCCAGCTGCACATGCCGCGCTCCGCCACCCAGGCGGGAGCCCACCAGGAGCTTGTCCACCCGAAGACGTGACGGGCCGCGCCACGACGACGACCGCCCTCTGCTGTGGCGACCGCGGCCGCGCACCCCACCCCGACGCACACCGCAGCCGTGCGCCACGGCCGGACCCGCATGAGCACGGCAGCCGTGACGGGGACGATGCACAGCTCGACAGCGAGCCGGCCCGGTTGCGCCAGGCTGTCGTACGCCTGACGTAGCCGCTGCTGGACGAAGTGGCGAGCGCCCGGAGGGACACGCCGTACGACGAGATCCGGCGCGTCGTGGATGCGATGACCATGCGCCGCCATGGTGCGCAGGAGCTCCAGGTTCTCGAAGAGAACTCCGCCGCAGTAGCCGCCGGCCTCGACGAAGCTCGATCGC
>Ga0136625_1000629_pt1 | contig 11506 bp, 11 predicted proteins | sample AntDrymUQ4832306_2_FD_104672 | JGI IMG/M metagenome (GOLD analysis project Ga0136625, IMG submission 104672) | Polar desert sand microbial communities from Dry Valleys, Antarctica - metaG UQ483 (23.06) | ecosystem: Environmental > Terrestrial > Soil > Desert | place: Antarctica: Dry Valley...
GGCGACGGAGGCACCGGAGGCGATGGCAGCCGCGGCTCCGGAGGCGAGGACGCTGCGGCGACTGATGGTGATGGTCATGGGGTTCCCCCGTTGGTCGGTTGGCTTACATTGTCACGGCGCCGGCCTCGCTGTCAGCAGTTCGAGGGGACGGCGCTCGTCGGGCAGCCGGTGCTCCGGCGCGGGGGTTTCAGCCGGGCGACGTTGACCCGAGAATGGCGGCGGCGGCCGTGGCGCGCACTGCATGCGGCTGGCGTCTTTCGCTGTACGGCCTGCGACGTGGCGAGGTCATGGGGTTGCGGTGGTCCGACGTCGACATCGAGAGGTGCTCGGTGAGCATCGAGCAGTCCCGGACGACCGTCGACGGCGGCAAGGAGGTCATAGACGTGCCCAAGAGCGTCCGGAGCGTTCGTACGCTGCCGTTGGACCACGCACTCGTGTCGGCGCTCCGCGGGTTGCGTACGCGGCAGTCAGAGGAACGTCTTGCCGCCGGTCCTGCCTACGACGGGCGGCGGGAGCCGCACTCGGTGCCGTGAGCGAGCGGTGAGACTTTCGTGAGAGAACGGGGTCCGTGGGCCAGGTCGACCCCTCTGCAGAGAGCCGCAAACTCTCTGACCTGCACTTATGTCGGAGCCGGCGAGGGGACTCGAACCCCTAACCCCTTCATTACAAGTGAAGTGCGCTGCCAGTTGCGCTACGCCGGCGAGTTCGCCCATCGTATGCGGTTCGTGTTCACCGTTGAGGCGTGCCGCCCTCGGTCGGCTCACGCTCAACCACATCCGCGCCCTCCTCGCCGCGCAGGAACCACAGCAGCGCAGAGGCGTCGAAGAGATTCATTCGGAGAGGTCAGCGACGGCAGCTCGGCTGCGTTCGGCGATGAGCTCTCTCACCAGATCCGCAGGAAAGTACCATCACCGACTCTCAGGTGGGATCCACGAGGTCGTCTCTGCTCCTCACGTCGCCGGCATCGTCGCCCTGCCTCACGTCCATTCTCAGCGCGCAGCGGTGTCGGCATCCAGGAAGTCGGTGATGCTGCGCCGCAGCCCAGCGGCATCGAGGTCGTGCGCGCGCTGGTGGTCGCGCGGCGAGCCGTAGCTGCGGAGCTCCGCCCGGGGTACGCCGAGGGAAAGCAACCGGTGCGGCACATGGCGCAGTGCCTGGCTGACGTGCCAGGCAGAGGTCCCGACGGCATACGGCTCGACCAGGATCACGTCGGCGAAGCCAAGCGTGCGGGTCAGCGTCGCTGCGTCGAACGGCCGGATGGTCGAGGCGTACAGGACTGTCACGTCCAGCCCCTCAGTCGCCGTCAACACCGAGTCGAGCGTCGGGCCGACTGCGATGACCGACCCGCGGGCGCCCCGGCGTTCGACGCTCATGGAGCCCGTCGGACGGGCCTGCGCGTTGCTGTCCTCGGTCAACCGCAGGTAGACCCGCCCGTCACCGGCGACGGCGTCCCGGAGCAGCCGCCGCGCCTCCACCGGATGTCCGGGGACGTGGATGTCGAAGTCCGGCAGCGTGTCGACGAGCGCGACGTCACCTGGCCCCTGATGGGTGCGCCCTCCGCTGGAGACGTCGTACGAACCACCGACACTGACCAGCACTCCGCCGACGTCTTGATGTCCGAAGCCGAGCTTGATCTGCTCGAACGCACGCTCCACCAGGAACGTCGAGAACGTGTGCACGACCGGCCGCAGCCCCGACAGCGCAAGCCCGGCGCCGACGTTGACGAGCAGCTGCTCCCGGATCCCGACGTTGATGACCCGCTCCGGGTGCTCAGCCTCCGCCTGCCGGAAGTACTGCCTCGAGATGTCGGCCAGCACGAGCACGGTCGACAGATCCTCGTCGAGCAGCTCGCTCATCGTCTCGCCGAACGCCTCCCTCATCGACGTCGGCGCCGTCGCCGTCGCTCCCGTCGCTGTCGTGCTCGTCGCTGACGTGCTCCTGGATGGCGTTCTCATGACTGATCCTCCACTTCTGCGACCACGAGGGTCGGGACGGTTGCAGCCGTACGTCGCATGGCCACGGCCAGGGCTTGGTGGTCGCGGCCGTCGACCCGTTGCACGATCCAGCCCTCCACCGCGAAATGGGCGCCGACACCGCCGCGCCAACCATGGCTCGACGAACGGTTGTCGACCACCACGACGGTGAGGTTGGAGAGGTCGAAGGAGCCGGCGACCGTCATCGCCTCGGCGTTGCTGCCCTCGTCCAGCTCGGCATCCCCGACAAGGCAGACGACCCGGGAGTCGACACCTTGCGCCCGCAGGCCCAGCGCCGTACCGACGGCCAGCGGGAACCCGTGACCCAGCGATCCCGACGAGATCTCGACGCCGGGGACAAGGTTTCGGTCCGGATGGTGTCCGAGCCGTGAGTGAGCGCCTCCGAACCCGGCGAGCCAGTCGACCGGGAAGAAGCCCTTGGCCGCCAGCACGGCGTAGTAGGCCATCGGGCCGTGACCCTTGCTGAGGTAGAAGCGGTCGCGGGCAGGGTCGTCGAGGGCGGCCGCGGACACGTCGAGGATCTCGTCGTACAGGACCCAGAGGACGTCGAGCGTCGATGTCGCGGCTGGTCCGTGCTTCTCGTCGCCGGTCTGCAGCGACATCAGGCCGGGCAGGTCCTCGAACGAGAGGGGTGGGGTCCTCCGGTGGGTTTGGTCGGCGGTGAGGCTGTCAGTTGGCGAACTCATGGGACGATCGTAGAAGTTCAAGTAAACTTGAAGTCAAGAACGTCACGGTCGGGAGGTAAGGGCAGCCAGCCGGTCGGCGCGTGACTACCCGGAGAAAACGGGTACATTCGAAAGACCAGCAGACACGCTCCACGCCAAGGAAGAGGTGCCCGAATGGGTCTCGATGACAAGATCAAGAACAAGGCAGAGGAAGTCGGCGGCAAGGGCAAGGAGAAGACCGGCGATGCCACGGGCGACCGTGACATGCAGGCTGAAGGCAAGAACGACCAGTCGAAGGCCAGCCTCAAGCAGGCCGGCGAGAAGGTCAAGGACGCCTTCAAGAAGTAGGTCCGCCTAGGAGTCGATTCGTGACGCGGATGCCGGCACGGCTCTCTATCGGGGAGCTGTCACGACGCTCGGGCGTCGCGGCGTCCGCGTTGCGGTTCTATCAGGATGTCGGCCTGATCAGCGCCGAGCGCACCTCAGGCAACCAGCGCCGTTACCCCCGCAACATGCTGCGACGCTTGGCGTTCATCCGTGCGGCACAGCGTGTCGGTCTCAGCCTCGACGAGATCTCGGCTGCGCTGTCGCAGCTGCCCGACTCCCGGACGCCGACAAGGGCCGACTGGGAGCGGGTCTCCCGCACGTGGACCGCGCGAATCGACCAGCAGATCGCCGATCTGCACCGGCTCAAGGACAAGGTCACCGGCTGCATCGGCTGCGGATGTCTCAGCCTGCGCACCTGCGTGCTGAGCAACCCGGACGACGAACAGAACGAGCGGGGCGTGGGTCCAGCCTGGCTCGCGACCGCCGAGAACGACGGCAAGATCCGCGCCTGACCCACCGAACACCCCTTCCCCCGCGAAACGGCTGCCTGCCGGCCCCGTTCAGGCAACAAGAGGTGTTCTGACCCACCGAAGACGGCGTGGAAGGATCGAGCCATGGCGTTGCGGATCTTGGCTACCACCTCTCAGCCCTCGCTGGTGTCGCTGCCCTGGCACGTGCCGCTCGACGAGTGGGACGACCGCGTCACGGTGTCACTGCCTCGGGGGCTCTCTCGCCACATCGTCCGTTTCGTGCGCCTGAGCCGTGATGTGTACGCCGTCAAGGAGACGCGCGAGGCGATCGCCTGGCGGGAGTACCGACTGTTGCGCGACCTTCGCAGGATCCACGCCCCGGCGGTCGAGCCGGTTGGCGTCGTGACGGGTCGCAAGGCTCGTGGAGGTGACGAGCTGGAGGCGTGTCTTGTCACCAAGCAGCTGTCGGCCTCGATGCCCTACCGCGAGCTGCTCTCGCGAGGTGTCCGCCCAGACACGATGCCGCGCCTCGTCGACGCCCTCGTCGTGCTGATCACGAAGCTCCACCTGGCGGGCTTCTTCTGGGGCGACTGCTCCTTCTCGAACACGCTGTTTCGCCGTTCCGCCGGCGATTTCGCGGCATACCTCGTCGACGCGGAGACAGGTGAGCTGCACCCCGAGCTGAGCGACGGACAGCGGATGTACGACCTCGACACAACCCGTGGCAACCTCTTCGGAGAGTTGCTCGACCTGCAAGCCGGCGGCTTCCTCGGCGACGAGCTCGACCCGCACGACGTCGTCGACGGTGTCCTCGAGCGCTACGCAACGCTGTGGCGCGAGCTGACCAGCCCCGAGGACTTCGCCACCGATGAGATGTGGCGGATCGAGCAGCGGATCGCCAGGCTGAACGACCTAGGCTTCGATGTGGACGAGCTCGACATCGTCACCGACTGGGACGGCGCCAGTGTCCGCATCCAACCCAGGGTGGTGGATGCGGGACATCACCAGCGCGTGCTGCAGGGACTGACCGGGCTCGACGTGGAGGAGAACCAGGCGCGGCGACTCCTCAACGACCTGAACGCCTTCACTGCGACGCTCGGGCTCCAGCAGGAGGACCCGGCCCAGGTGGCGCACCGCTGGCTGACCGAGATCTTCGAGCCCATCGCCGCGATGGCACCGCCCGGCCGTCGTACGCCGCTGGAGGCGGCCGAGGCGTTCCACGAGATCCTCGAGCACCGGTGGTACCTGTCCGAGCGGGCAGGTCACGAGGTCGACCTCTTCGAGACGGCTCGCGACTACTTCGCCCACCAGCCCACCGCCAGCGAGACGGCGACGGTCGCCGCCGTCGAGGCACTCCCGGACTCCGCGGCCCCCGAGCCCAGCCCTACGAGGACCAGCGCTCCGGGGACAGGCGCCCCCGGAACCAGCGCTACGGTCCCGTCCTAGCTAGGGGAGCTCGCGCAGCAGCAAGCGCGCGATGACCATCCGCTGGATCTGGTTGGTGCCCTCGAAGATCTGCGTCACCTTGGCCTCGCGCATGAATCGCTCGGCGGGGAAGTCCTGCGTGTAGCCGTAGCCGCCGAGCACCTGCACGGCGTCCGTCGTCACCTTCATGGCCGCGTCTGTCGCCACGAGCTTGGCGATCGACGCCTGCCGACTGAACGGCCGGCCGGCGTCGCGCAGCCTGGCCGCGAGCAGGTACGTCGCTCGGGCCGACTCGACCGCGGCCGCCATGTCTGCCAGCAGGAACTGCAGACCCTGGAACTCCGCGATGGCACGCCCGAACTGTCGGCGTTCGGCGGCATAGGCGACCGCCAGGTCGAGTGCTGCCTGACCCAGCCCGGTCGCGCACGCGGCGATGCCGAGACGGCCGGAGTCGAGCGCCGACAACGCGATCGCCATCCCTTGGCCCTCGTCACCGAGGCGCAGGTCGACGGGGATCCGGGCGTTGTCGAAGAGCAGCTGCGTCGTGGTCGAGGCAGTCATCCCCATCTTCTTCTCCGGTGCCCCGAAGCTGACCCCGGCCGTGCCGGCCGGCACCTGAAACGCCGACAGTCCGGTCTTGGCAGCCGGCGACGTACGGGCGAACAACAACCAGAAGTCCGCGTGCGGACCGTGGCTGACCCAGGCCTTCGTGCCGGTGACCACGTAGTCGTCGCCGTCGCGGACCGCCTTGGTCGCGACGGCGGAGACGTCGGAGCCTGCTTGCGGCTCGGACAGGGCGTATGCACCGAGCTGCGCGCCGCTGAGCATGTCCGGCAGCCATCGCTCCCGCTGCTGCTCCGTGCCGAAGCGGGCCATGGCCGACGACGACAGGGTGTGCACGGACATGTCGACTGCCACGCTCATCCAGGCAGCGGCGATCTCCTCCAGTACCTGGAGATACACCTCGTACGGCTGACCTCCTCCGCCGTCGGCCTCGTCGAAGGGCAGCGACATCAGGCCCGTCTGGCCGAGCAGGTGGAAGACATCGCGCGGAAACGCAGCGTCTGCCTCCGCTCGCGCGGCGCGCGGAGCCAGCTTGTCCTTGGCGATCTCTCTGACCACCGCGAGCAGGTCGCGAGCCTCGGGAGTGGGCAGCAGCCGGTCAACGGCCATGGGGCCTCGTACGACGACGGTCGATCTCGTAGAGCGCGATGCCGGCCGCGACGCCGGCGTTGAGCGACTCCGAGGTCGCAGCCATCGGGATTCGGACCAGCACATCGCACGTCTCGCGCACCAGACGCGACAGCCCCTTGTCCTCGCTGCCCACGACAAGGGCCAGCGGCTCAGCGAGCAGGTCGAGGTCACCGAGCTCGACGTCGCCTGTGGCGTCGAGACCCACCACCGTCAGACCCGCCTGCTGGTACTCCTTCAGCTGGCGGGTGAGGTTCGTCGCCCTTGCCACCGGCACCCGGGCAGCGGCTCCCGCCGACGACTTCCAGGCGCTCGCGGTCATCCCAGCCGCACGACGCTCGGGTACGACGACCCCGTGCACGCCGAAGGCCGCCGCCGAGCGCACCACAGCACCGAGGTTGCGAGGGTCGGTCACGGAGTCGAGCACGACGACCAGCGCAGACTCGGCAGCCCCAGCTGCAGCATCGAGCAGGTCCTGAGGCTCCGAGTACTCGTAGGCCGGGACCTTGATGGCAATTCCTTGATGCACCGCGCGGTCGGTCATCTTGTCGAGCTCTGTCCGCGTCACCTCCAGCATCGAGACGTGCCGGTCCGCGGCGATCCGGAAGGCCTCACGGAGACGGTCGTCGCGCTCCGCGCGCTCAGCGACATACAGCGTCGTGACCGGGACGCCCGCCTGCAGCGCTTCCACCACCGCGTTGCGCCCGGCAACCCACTCGGTGCTCGGGGCAGCCTTGCTTCGGCCAGGCCGGGATCCCGGCCTGCGCCGCTGGGCAGAGTCCGCCTGCCCGAATGCCTTGTGGCCCTCTCGCTCGGCGGCCTTGGGTGTCGGTCCCCTGCCCTCGAGCGCTCTGCGCCGCCGCCCTCCCGACCCTGCGGTGGGATTGCCACCCTGCCGTTTGCGGGTCGCGCCGTGACGCTTGCTGTTTCCGGGCATCAGGTGCGCACCGTCCATCGGGGTCCGTGGGAAGTGTCCTCGACATCGACACCGGCATCGCTGAGCTGGTCTCGAATCGCGTCGGCCGCACCGAAGTCCCTGCGGTCCCTCGCATCCTGGCGCTGCTGCAGCAAAGCGGAGACGAGGGCGTCGACCACGTCGGTCGAGGCAGCAGACCCGCTGTGCTGACGCCAGGTCGCGCCGAGCGGGTCGAGCCCGAGAATGGCGAGCATCGCCCGCGCCGAGCAGAGGTTGGCGCGCAGCGCCTCGGAGCTGCCGTCGGCGAGCAGCTTGTTGCCGTCGCGGATCACCCCCTGCAGGCTGGCCAGGGCGGCCGGGGTGGCCAGGTCGTCGTCCATGGCGTCAGCGAAGGCGGGCGGGACCTCTCCCTCCCCTGGATCTGTCGCGCCGCCGAGCTCGGACGCCCGGACGACGTACCCCTCGATCCGTCGAAGGGCTGTCGCTGCCTCGCTCAACGACTCCTCGGTGAACTCGATGATCGAGCGGTAGTGCGGCGCAAGCAGGTAGTACCGCAGCTCGATCGGCCTGACCCGCTTGACGACCTCGCTCACCAACAGGGAGTTCCCCACAGACTTGCTCATCTTCTCGCCAGCGAGGTTGACCATGGCGTTGTGCATCCAGATCCGGGCAAACGGTCGCCCGGCGGCGCGGGACTGCGCGAGCTCGTTCTCGTGGTGGGGGAACCTCAGGTCGAGGCCCCCACCGTGGATGTCGAACTCGTCCCCGAGATACTTGCCGGCCATCGCCGAGCACTCGAGATGCCAGCCCGGTCGACCAAGCCCCCACGGCGACGGCCACGCGGCGGTCGCCGGCTCAGCCTCCTTCTTGAAACCCTTCCACAGGGCGAAGTCGCGAGGGTCGCGCTTGCCACGTGAGTCCGCGTCCGTCGCCGGCTCCATGTCGTCAACACGCTGGTTTGAGAGCTCGCCGTACGGCGGCCACGACCGGACGTCGAAGTAGACGTCGCCCGAGCCGTCGGCCGCGGCGTACGCGTGGCCCGTGGTCACGAGCTGGCCGATGAGCTCGAGCATCTCGGGGATGTGCCCGGTGGCGCGCGGCTCGTAAGACGGCGGGAGGCAGCCGAGTACCTCGTAGGCCCGGTGCAGCGCCCGCTCGTTGGCATAGGCGATCGACCACCACGGTCGACCCTCCTCGACCTCCTTGGCGAGCACCTTGTCGTCGATGTCGGTGATGTTGGCAACGAGCGTCACGTCGTAACCACGGTGCTCGAGCCAACGGCGGAGGACGTCGAAGGTCACCTCCTTACGGATGTGACCGACGTGCGGGGGACCCTGCACCGTGAGACCGCAGTGGTAGATCCCGACCTGCCCCGGCATCCGCGGCTCGAAGTCGCGGATCGCCCGAGTAGCCGTGTCGTAGAGGCGCAGGGTCACCGGCACAGGGTATCGACCCGGACGGATGGCGGCGAAAACACGTAGGACGTGATGGGTCGGCGCTGCTGGTCAAGCGCTCTTCCAACAAGTCGGGACATTGCGGCCTTGGGCAACTACAGTCTCATCATGCGCTCCTGCCTCAAAGTCCTCACCAGCATCATCGTCGCCGCCCTCGCCGCGACGATGCAGCCAATCGCACCGACTCAGGCCACGACAGTTCCGCTGGGCACCGCCGATGCCAGTGCTCCGTCCGCCGCTGGCACCGCGAAGTCGATCCAGACGGTGAGGTGGGGCCCGCGGGCTCTCGCGAAGGGGAGGTTCGAGCACACCCGGATGGCTGGTGGTCTGGTCCTCGGCTCCAGTACTCGGCGGGTGACCTATGACGACCCGTACGGCGGGAGCGGCCGCCTCGCGTACGACCGCGGGCGATGGTACTCGCCGCGACACTCCACCGGATTCGGCTTCGACGAGCTGATCGCGTCGTACAACGCCTCGACCCCGGTCGGCACGTTCCTCGAGATCTCGGTGCGCGGCGTCACCAGCGGGGGCAGCCAGTCGTCGTGGGACAGTCTCGGCCGTTGGGCGAGTCACGACATCGCCTTCCACCGGATGTCCCTCGGCTCCCAGCCTGACGACTTCGGCCGCGTCGCCGTGGACACGCTCGTCACCAATCCAGGAGTCACGTACAGGTCGTGGCAGCTGCGGGTGACACTGATGCGCCGCGCCGGCAGCGGCAAGACGCCAACGCTCACCATGCTGGCCGCCGTCGCATCTCGACTGCCGGGCTCGTCCGCGACCAGCACCCCACGTTCGGGTGCGCGCGTGTCGCTCCTGGTGCCCAGATACTCCCAACAGATTCATCGCGGCGAGTACCCGCAGTGGGACGGTGGCGGCGAGGCATGGTGCAGCCCCACGTCGACCTCGATGGCTCTGTCCTTCTGGGGTCGCGGCCCCACCCCGAGGCAGTACGACTGGGTGAACGACGACTACGCCCAGCCCTGGGTCGACTATGCCGCCCGCTACACCTACGCCTGGGGGTATGACGGCACGGGCGACTGGCCGTTCAACACCGCCTACGCCGCCCGGTTCGGCCTCGACGCGTTCGTGACCCGGCTTCGATCGCTGCGCGAGGCCGAGCTGTTCCTCCGGGCGGGCATCCCGCTGGTGGCGACCGTCTCGTTCGGCGCCGGAGAGCTCGACGGGGCACCGCTCCGGTCGACGAGTGGCCACGTCCTGGTGATCGCCGGGCTCACCGCAGGCGGCGACGTCATCGTCAACGACCCCGCCGCACCGACGGGCAAGACCGTGCGGCGCGTCTACAAGCGGGGACAGTTCGAGAACGCCTGGTCCGACAAGGGCGGCGTCGTCTATGTCATCCACCCGGCCGCGAGGTCGCTGCCGGACCCGGGCAAGCACAGCAACTGGTAAGGCTGGTCGGCGACACGGCGACCTCGTGACGCCGGACCTGGCGGTGCCGGGGGCAGACCACTAGCATCGGGGGGCCCGAGTCACGAGCCCCGAAGGTGTTGCGATGATCGAGCTACGCCCCGCCCTGTCCCTCTCGATCGCTGTCATGACGGCGGCCGCCACCATCCTCCCCGCCACCAGTGCGACGGCCAAGAAGGACTCCTCTGCCGTGACCCACATCGCCTACGAGCAGTGGGACTCCGGCACCGAGTTCGCCGATGGCGGCTTCGCCGGGACGGCCGTGCGCGATGACAGCCTCGTGCTGGCGGCCCCCCTCGAGTCGTCCACCTACACCGACCCCTGGGGCGACGGTAGTGCTCAGGTGTACGACGTCGGCACCTGGACGTCACCGGAGGTGAGCCCAGGCTTCGACTACACCGAGCTCGTCGCTTCCTGGAACGCCGACACCCCTGCGGGCACGTGGATCGAGGTATCGGTGGCCGGCCGGGCCGACAACGGGACCCGGTCGAAGAGCTACGTCCTTGGCCGTTGGGCCGAGGGCGACGCCGAGGGCGACGGGAAGTCCACCGCCACGATTCACCGGACGTCGGTCCCGGCGCAAGGTGACGATCTCGCGACCGTGGCCGTCGACACCCTGGTGGCCCGGAGTGGCCGGACGCTGTCCACCTGGCAGCTCACCGTCTCGCTCTTCCGCAAGTCCGGCAGCGCGGCGACCCCGTCGGTCAGCCTGGTCGGCGCGATGGCTTCCCAGCTGCCCGAGAAGACGAAGCGGGTCCCCGCCAGCCCCTCCGGCGGCGCGGAGGGCATCACGCTTGACGTTCCGACGTACTCACAGGAGATCCACATCGGCGAGTACCCCGTGTACAACGGCGGCGGCGAGGCCTGGTGCAGCCCCACGTCGACAGCGATGGTGCTCGGCTACTGGGACCGCGGCCCGACGGCTGACGACTACTCCTGGGTCGACCCGGCTTACGACGACCCATGGGTCGACTACGCCGCCGCCAACACCTACGACTACAACTACGACGGCACCGGCAACTGGCCGTTCAACACCGCCTACGCCGGCCGCTACGACCTCGAGTCGTTCGTGACCCGGCTCCGGTCGCTCACCGAGGCCGAGCAGTTCATCAAGGCGGGCATCCCGCTGGTCGTGTCGATCTCGTTCAAGGAGAGCGAGCTCGACGGCGCGGGCTACGGGACGAACGGCCACCTGATGGTGATCGTCGGCTTCACCGAGGACGGGGACGTGATCGCCAACGACCCAGCCTCCCACCTGATCGAGAGCAACGACCAGGTCCGCACCGTCTACGACCGGGAGCAGTTCGAGAACGTCTGGATACCGAAGTCGGGCGGGATCGCCTACGTCATCCACCCGACCGACGTATCGCTCCCCTCTGCGCCCGCGGAGCCCAACTGGTAACCCAGCGCGCCAAGACCCGACCGCGGCGTTGCTCGGGCCAGCTCACGGTCGGATCTCTCAATGGGCACGCCGCGGAGGGCTGATGAGAGCCGGCGAGGTTGGCGCTAGTGGACGTCGACGTTAGTTCGTCGGGGGTCAGGCTGCCGGATTGAGCGGCTTGTGGGCGGCGAGCCGGTGGAGGTAGGCGTTGAGGTCTGCCTTGGTGTAGCGCCAACTGAAGGCCGTGTGCCGCCA
>Ga0136625_1000633_pt1 | contig 11488 bp, 10 predicted proteins | sample AntDrymUQ4832306_2_FD_104672 | JGI IMG/M metagenome (GOLD analysis project Ga0136625, IMG submission 104672) | Polar desert sand microbial communities from Dry Valleys, Antarctica - metaG UQ483 (23.06) | ecosystem: Environmental > Terrestrial > Soil > Desert | place: Antarctica: Dry Valley...
CAGTAGTACGAGGTCGTGCGCGCCGGCCGAGGACTGGGAGGTCACGACAGCCTTTCCTTGTCGCTGCGAACGCCGATCGGGGTCACAGCGTCGCGCAATCACAGCCCCCCTCGCAGCACCGCCACCGCGAGCGCCCCGGCGCATCATCGGCCAGACTGCAGGCACGTGCCCACCTTTCCTCCCGACGACCCCGACGTCCTCGCGCTCACCGGCGTCGGGGTCGTCGCCGGCGGCAAGGACCTGATCCGCGACGTCGACTGGCGCGTCCGGCGCGGCGAGCGCTGGGTGGTCCTGGGACCCAACGGCGCCGGCAAGAGCACGCTGCTGCACGTCGCCGCCGCCTACCGCCTGCCGACCAGGGGGGTGGCCCGGGTGCTCGGCTCCCGACTCGGCCGCATCGACATGCGGGACCTGCGCAGGCGGATCGGCTACACGAGCGCCGAGCTCGAACGGCGACTCGACGGCCGTCTGCTCGTGCGCGACGCGGTCCTGACCGGCCGGGACGCGATGCTGACGCGGTGGCGCCCCCGCGACTGTCCGGCCGCGACCGCCCGCGCCGAGGCCCTGCTGGAGGAGCTCGGCCTGTCAGGGCTGGCCGGTCGCCTGCTCGCGTCGTTGTCGGAAGGCGAGCGGCGCCGGGTCCACCTCGCACGCAGCCTGGTGGCCGAGCCCGAGCTGCTGCTCGTCGACGAGCCCGCCGCGGGGCTGGACATCGCGGGCCGCGAGCACCTGGTGGCGCTGCTGGAGCGGCTGGCGGCCTCCGACCTCTCCGCCGCGGTGTTCGTCACCCACCATCTGGAGGAGGTCCCGCCCGGGTTCACCCACGCGCTGCTGCTGCGCGACGGCCGGGTCGTCGCCCAAGGCCCACTCGACGAGTCCCTGACCGCTGAGCCCCTGTCGGCCTGCTTCGGCCTGCCGCTGATCGTGCACCGCGAGGAGGGGCGCTACTGGGCCCGGCGCGCGGGGAGCCCGGTTCCCGGGTGAGCGCGACCCCCGCCGGCCGCACGGGACCGGGCTCGCTGCTGCGCCGGCGCCTCGGCGGCGTCGTCGCCGTCGTCGCCGTACTGGCGGCATGTGCCGCTCCCGCGCCGCCCGTCGCCTCGGGAAGCGAAGCGGTGGGATACCGCAACCCGGTGTTCGAGCCGATCCTGGCCGACCCCTCCGTCGTGCGGGCCGACGACGGGACGTTCTACGCCTACGGGACCGAGGACGACTGGGGCGACGGCGAGGGGTCCAGGGTCGTGCCCGTCGTGCGCTCCACCGACCTCGTGACCTGGGAGTACGTCGGCGAGGCCTTCGCCGACCAGCCCCGCTGGCACAACGGCTTCGTGTGGGCGCCGGACGTCGTGCGCGTCGGCGGCGCCTACCACCTGTACTACTCGCTGTCGGTGTGGGGGGACGCGAACCCGGGGATCGGCGTGGCGACGTCGCCCGATCCCGCCGGACCGTTCACCGACCACGGTGCGCTGTTGACCAGCCGCGAGGTCGGCGTCGAGAACGCCATCGACCCGCAGGTCGTCGTCGACGACGGCGCCCGGTACCTGTTGTGGGGCAGCTTCCACGGCATCTACGGCGTGCGGCTGTCCGCCGACGGGCTGTCACTGGCGGGAAACAAGTTCCAGATCGCTGGTGACGGCTTCGAGGCGCCCTACGTTGTCGTCCGCGACGGTGTCTACTGGTTCTTCGGCTCCCTGGGCTCGTGCTGCGAGGGAGCGCTGAGCACCTACCGTGTGGCGGTCGGCCGGGCCGAGCGTCTGCAGGGCCCGTATCTGGGCCGCGACGGCACGGACCTGCGCGAAGGGCTGGGGACGCCGCTCCTGCGCTCCGGCGCCGGCTTCGTGGGCCCCGGCCATCCGGCGGTTGTCCGCGACGATCACGGCGGCGACTGGCTGCTGTACCACGCGATCGAGCCGCGCCAGCCCTACGTCGACAGCGGTGCCAACCGCCGCGTGCTGATGCTCGACCCGCTCGTGTGGACGGATGGCTGGCCCAGCGTCGCGGGGGGCCAGCCCGGCGACGGGCGCCAGCCGCCCCCACGGCTGGACCCGCGGCCCCTGAGCCGCCCGGCGTTTGAGGTGCACGAGTGAGCCACCCGGCGTTTGAGGTGCAACCCTGAGCCGCCCCGATGAGGAGACCCACCGATGAGGGGACTCGCCAAACTGGCGCCGGGTGCCGGCTCGGTCGCGCTCGTCGACCGCGGCGAGGTCGCATCCCCCGCCCCTGGCCACGTCGTGGTGGACGTCACCGCGGCGGGCGTCTGCGGCACCGACCTGCACATCGCCGACGGCGAGTTCCCCTGCACGCCGCCGGTGACGATGGGCCACGAGGTGACCGGCGTCGTCGCCGCCCTCGGCGACGGCGTGGACCCGTCGTGGAGCGGGGCGCGGGTGGTCTGCGAGACCTACTTCTCCACCTGCGACCGCTGCGCGTGGTGCCGCGACGGGCGCATCAACCTGTGCCCCCAGCGGCGGTCGATCGGCTCGCACGTGGACGGTGGGTTCGCGCCGTCGCTGGTGGTCCCGGCGCGCAACCTCCACCGCGTCCCCGCCGCGGTCGGCGAGCACGCCGCCGCGCTCACCGAGCCGCTTGCCTGCGTCTGCCACAGCCTGTGTGACCCCAGCCGCGTGACCCCCGGCGACGACGTCCTGGTCGTGGGGCCCGGGACGGTCGGGCTGCTGGCGGCGCAGGTGGCCCGCGCCGGCGGCGGCAACGTCCGGGTCGTCGGCACCGCGGCCGACGAGGTCCGGCTGGCGGCCGCCGCCGAGCTCGGCTTCGAGACCGAGGTCCAGGTCGCCGGCGCGGGCCGGCGGGCGGCCGCCGGCGCCGACGTCGTCGTCGAGTGCTCGGGCAGCGCCGGCGGGGCGGCGCGCTGCCTGACCTCCGTGCGGCCGGGAGGCCGGTACGTCCAGATCGGCCTGTTCGGCAAGCCGGTGACCTTCGAGCTCGACGTCGTGTGCTACCGGGAGGTGACCGTCTCGTCGGGCTTTGCGAGCACGCCCGCTTCGTGGCGGCGCGCGCTGCGCCTGCTGGCCGACCGGACCGTGCTGTTGGACCCGCTCGTCACGGAGGTCGCGGCCCTCGACGACTTCCAGCGGGTGTTCGACGCCACCCGGCACAGCCGCGGCATCAAGTTCGTCTTCGACCCGCGACGCTGAGCGGCAATGGCTAGTGCGCCCGGGTGATCGGAGCTAGCATGACCGGCGCACCGCACCGGTCAGGGGTCACCGCGACCGTCCTTCGTCGGTGGCGCAACGATCGACCGTGTCCGGTCGGCAGCCGTTGCTGCCGACGCCAGGCGCACCGCCACAGCGAGGCCACTGGAGGAACTGTGTCCCCACCGAACCGAATCCGTCGTCACCGCCCAGGTGTGCTGTCGGCGGTCATCGTCCTGCTGCTCGTCCTGACCGGCTGCGGAGGCGGTGAGAGCGGCCTGTCCGGCGACACCGGGCAGGCGTCGGAGGTCACCGGCGAGTTCGACTGGAAGCGCTTCGACGGGGAGTCGCTGCGACTGGTGTTCAACCAGCACCCCTGGCAGGAGGCCATCGAGCCGCTCCTACCGGAGTTCGAGGAGCTCACGGGGATGACCGTCGAGGTCGAGTCCCTGCCGGAGGAGCAGTTCCGCCAGCGGGTCCAGGTGGAGATGACGGGCCGGTCCGACAGCCTGGACGTCTTCATGGCCAACGTCCAGAACGAGGGCGCGAAGTTCGCCGCCAACGGGTGGTACACCGACCTGCGCCCGTTGGCCGAGAACCCGGCCGTCACCGCCACCGAATACGCCTTCGACGACTTCTCCGAGGGGGTCATCGACGGTCACACGTTCGCCGAGACGCTCGTCGGGATCCCGATCCAGCTCGAGACGCAGATGCTGTTCTACCGCACCGATATCCTCCAGGAGGCGGGCGTCGAGGTGCCGCGGACCTTCGAAGAGCTCGAGCAGGTCGCCGAGGCGATCGACGACCCCGACGGCACGCGCGCCTTCGTCTCCCGCGGCGCGGGCGCCGCCGCCGTGACGCAGATCGCCACCTACCTGTTCAACTACGGCGCCAACTGGACCGAGGAGGGGTCCGACACCGCCGCCTTCGACAGCCCCGAGGGGGTGGAGGCGATCGACTTCTACTCGCGGATGATCAGCAGCTACGGCCCGCAGGGCGTGGTGAACATGTCCTGGGAGGAGGCGCTGCCGCTGTTCCAGCAGGGGCAGGTCGCGATGTACACCGACGCGAGCACCTTCATGCCCAACATCCTGGAGGAGTCCACCGAACAGGTCAGCGGCAACGTCGGCTTCGCCAAGATGCCGGCAGGTCCCGCCGGGGAGTTCCAGACCTTCAACGGCTGGGCTCTGGGCATCTCGCCGTTCTCGCCCAAGCAGAACGAGAGCTGGTACTTCGTGCAGTGGGCGACCTCCCCCGACGTCGTCGCCAGGCTCACCGAGGAGGGCATCGCCGGGGCTCGCGAGTCGGTGGAGTTCGGCGACGCCTACCCTGAAGACTGGGTTACGGCGTTCACCGAGTCGCTGTCCGAGGCACGGCCGCAGCTGCCCAAGGTCGGCCCCGTGCCCGAGGTGCGCGACGCCATCGGCACGTCGATCGTGTCCGCGATCCAGGGCGAGCCGGTCGAGCCCGCCGTGCAGGAGTCCGCCGAGCAGTTCAACTCGATCGTCGAGTCGGCCGGGGGCGGGTAGCCCGCAACCCGGCCGGCACGCGCATCGGCGATCGGCGCCGCAGTGACAGCCACCGAGCAGCAACCGCGACCGGGCCCGCTGGCGACCAACGGCGGACCGCCCGGCGGACCGCAGCCGGCGCGGACGCGCCGGCGGCAGGTCAGCGAGCTCGTCGACCGGCACATCGTCGGGGTGTTCATGACGCCGGCCGTCATCTTCGTCGTCGTGATGATGATCGTGCCGGTGGCCTTCACGATCTGGCTGTCGCTGCACAGCTGGAGCGGTGGCGCGAACAGCACCCCGACGTTCATCGGCCTGGACAACTTCGCCCAGGTCCTCACCGGCGACCCGCGCTTCTGGGACGCTCTGCGCCGCACCTTCTACTTCACGATCCTCGCCGTGGTCGTCGAGACCTTCCTCGGCGTCGCCATCGCGGTGCTGCTCAACCGCGAGTTCCTCGGCAAGGGGCTGCTGCGGACGATCTTCTTGTTCCCGATGATCGCCACGCCCGTCGCCATCGCCCTCGTGTGGCGCCTGATGTACGAGCCGTCGCTGGGCATCCTCAACGACATCCTCGCGGCGGTCGGCCTGCCCACCAGCACCTGGGTGGCAGACCAGTCGCTCGTGATCCCGGCGCTGGCGCTCGTCGACGTGTGGGAGTGGACGCCGCTCATCACCTTGATCACCCTCGCCGGGCTGTCGGCGCTGCCCGCCGACCCGTTCGAGGCGGCCGCCATCGACGGCGCCGGGCGCTGGCAGACCTTGCGACACATCACGCTGCCGATGATGCGGCCGGTTATCGTCGTCGCGGTCGCCTTCCGGCTCATCGACGCGCTCAAGACGTTCGACATCATCTACGTCATCACGCAGGGCGGTCCCGGGTTCGCCAGCGAGACGTTGAACCTGTACGTCTACACCCAGAGCTTCCAGTACCAGAACCTCGGGTACTCCGCCAGCCTGCTGATCGTGTTCTTCGCCATCGTCGTCGGCTCGGCCGTGCTCCTGCTGCGGTTTCGAAGGGCAGGTGAGTAGGTCATGGCGATCGCCTACGACCCGTCCTCGGCGCAGTGGAGCAAGCGCGCCCGGACCGCGGGCTACTACCTCGTCGTGGCGCTGGTGATGCTGCCGTTCCTGTTTGTCTTCTACTACATGATCTCGACGTCGCTGAAGCAGCCTTTGGCGATCACGGCCCCGGACTTCCAGTGGCTGTTCACGCCGACGCTGGACAACTACCGCGAGGTCTTCGTCGCCAACGACTTTCTGACCTTCACGGTCAACTCGATGATCGTCGCGGTCGGCTCCACGGCGATCGGGCTGTTCATCGGCCTGCCCGCGGCGTTCGTCATCGCCCGCTACCGCGTCCCCAAGCTCGCGCTGGTGATCCTGTCGGCGCGGGTCACGCCTGGCATCACGTTCTTGATCCCATGGTTCATCATCTTCAGCCAGCTGCGGCTGATCGACACCTACAGCGCTCTCATCTTCACCCATCTGCTGCAGAACCTGCCGCTCATGATCTTCTTGATGATCAGCTTCTTCGAGGAGATCCCCGACGAGTTGATCGAGTCGGCCAAGGTCGACGGTGCGACCACCCAGCGGACGTTCTGGAGCATCGTGCTGCCGCTGGCCAAGGGCGGCATCGCGGCGTCGGCCATCCTCGGCTTCGTCTTCTCCTGGAACCACTTCATGTTCTCGATCGTGCTGTCGGGCAACGACACGCGCACGCTGCCGGTGGCCGTCTTCAACTTCATGTCCTTCGGGTCGATCAACTGGGGCGCCATCACCGCGGCCGCGACCATCATGAGCCTGCCGGTGATCCTGCTGACGCTCACCGTCCAGCGTCACATCGTCAAGGGCCTGGCCATCGGCGCCGTCAAGGGGTGAGCCGGCGCGCCGCCAACCCCCGCGGTGCGCCGCTCAGCGTTGGACGTCGCCCGGGTCGGCGTCCAGTCGGGACAGTTCCTCCCTGCGGGGCAGGCCCTCCCAGTCCCCGTCGACGGTGACGGCCCAGGCGCCGACCGCGCAGCCCGCGGCGAGCGCCGCGGCGCCGTCCTCGCCCGCGAGCAGGGCGGCGAGGTAGCCCGCGGCGAAGGCGTCGCCGGCGCCGACCGGGTCGGTGGCCCGGACCCGGAGCGCCGGAGCGGACCGCGACTCGCCGTCCGCGCACGCGACGGCGCCGCGCGCGCCCAGCTTCACGATCGCGTGGCTGGGTCCCAGCCGGGCGATGCGGCGGGCGGCCTCGTCCGGTGCCAGCCGCGCGCCGAGGATCATCTCGGCTTCGGGCTCCCCGGCGAGCACGACGTCGGCCTTGGCGGCGAGGTCGCGGAAGACTCCGGCCGCCTCCGGGGCCGTCCACAGCGCCGCGCGATGGTTCGGGTCGAACGACACCATCGCTCCCGCGGCGCGGGCGACCTCCACCGCCGCGAACGTCGCCTCGCGGGCGCTGGCGCTCAGCGCGGGGGTGATGCCGGTGCAGTGCAGGATCCGCGCGCCTGCGACGAGGTCGGTGTCGAGGTCGGCCGGCCGCAGGCGCGAGCCGGCGCTGCCGCGGCGGTAGTACAGCACCGACGTCGTCGCCGAGGAACGCCGCTCCTTGATCATCAGTCCGGTGGGGGCGTCGCCGTCGACGCGAACGCCCCGGAGATCGAGCTGCTCGCCGCGCAGCTCGCGCACGATCCGACGGCCGAACTCGTCGTCGCCCACGCGGCCGATCCAGGCGGCCTCCCGCCCCAGCCGCCGCACCCCGATCGCCACGTTGGACTCCGCGCCGGCGATCCCCAGCCGCAGCGACTCGGCGTGGCGCAGAGGTCCCGTACGGGTGCTCGACAGCACCGCCATCGTCTCGCCGAACGTCACGAGCTCGGTCATGGCCGGCGGGTCACCGGACGTCCCGCTCGTGCCAGTCGGGGTCCCACAGGTTGAAGTGGAGCGGCCGGTAGGGGTGCTCGGCCGCCGCCGCCCGGTCCAGGACGACACCAAGCCCGGGCGCGGTCGGCAGCCCGAAGGCGCCGTCCGCGCCGATCCGGGGGCCGCCGCGCACCACCTCGCGCAGGTACGGCTCGGCGAAGTCGTCGAAGGACTCCTGCAGGCGCAGGTTCGGCGTCGCCGCGTGCAGGTGCAACGCCACCGCGGAGCACACCGGGCCGTTGGAGTTGTGCAGCGCCAGCGTCGCGGAGGCGGTCTGCGCCATCGCGGCCATCTTCTTGCTCTCCGCGATCCCGCCGTTGTGCAGCGGGTCGACCTGGAACACCGCCAGCGCACCGGTGCCGAGCAGCGCGGCGGCCTGCGCCCTGGTGTAGACCCGCTCACCGGCCGCCACCGGGATCCGCGTGCCGTCGGCCACCCGCCGCAGCCCGACGAGGTCTTCGGGCTCGACCGGCTCCTCGAACCAGCCGGGGTCCAGCGCGGCCGTCGCGTCGGCGACCTGCAGCGCCGTCGCAGCGGAGAAGCGCCCGTGCCCCTCCAACAGGATCTCGACGTCGGGCCCGACCGCGTCGCGCACCGCCGCCATGAGCACGACCGCCTGTCCGAGCTCGTCGCGCGACAGCCGCAGGCCGCCGGCGCCGAAGGGGTCGATCTTCAGCGCGCGGTAGCCGCGGGCGACGACGTCGCGGGCCAGCTCCGCGAAGGTCGCCGGCTCGCGGGGGCCGGTGTACCAGCCGTTGGCGTAGGCGGGGATCCGCTCGTGGCAGGCACCGCCGAGCAGGCGATAGACGGGCTGGTCCAGCGCCTTGCCCATGATGTCCCAGCAGGCGATCTCGATGCCGGCCAGCGCGGTCATGTGCACGACGCCGCCGCGGAAGAACTCGTCGCGGAAGACCCGGGTGACGAGCGCCTCGATGTCGAACGGGTCGTGGCCGATGGCGTAACGCCGCGCGAGCGACTCGATGTGGGCGACGGTGGCCTCCTCGAAGTTGTGCAGCGTCGCCTCACCGATGCCGATCAGCCCGTCGTCGGTCTCGACCTCGACGAAGATCAGGTTGCGCCACGCGGTGCTGACGACGACCGGCTCGACCCGCGCGATCTTCACGCGGCACGGTCCAGCGCGCGCACGCCGGCGACGAGAGTCTCGGCACGGCGGCGGAGGGCGTGGAGGTCGCCGGTGTCCCCGGCGTCGCCGACGAGCGGGCTCCCGATGCCGACGGCGAGCGCCCCGGCCTGCAGGTAGGCGGGGGCGGCGTCCACCGAGATGCCGCCCGTCGGCACCAACGGGATGTCTGGCAGCGGCGCGCGCACCGCCCGCAGGTAGGCCGGCCCTCCCAGCGACGCGGGGAAGACCTTCACCGCGCTGGCACCGGACCGCCACGCCTGCAGGATCTCGCTCGGCGTGAACGCGCCCGGGATGACCGGCACCCCCAGCCGCCGGCCGCGCTCGACAACGTCGAGGCTCAGCGCCGGCGACAGCAGGTAGGTGGCGCCGGCGGCGACCGCGGCCTCGGCCATCGCGGCGTCCAGCACCGTGCCCGCCCCCAGCGCCACCCCGGCGGGCAGATCGCCGGCGAACGCACGCAGCGCCGCGATCGCGCCCCGCGACGACAGGGTGAACTCGATGCAGCGCACCCCCGCGTCGGCCAGCACCGCCGCGACCGCGCCGAAGCGGTCGGCGTCGGCGGCGCGCAGGATGGCGATGACGCGCGACTCCCCGATGACCTCCATCGCGGTTGCGGCCACGCGACCTCCTTTGTGGTGAACCGGGCGGCGACGACCCGGCCACCGGGACGAGAACGGACCGGGGACGCTGAGCGTGGGAGGCTGCGTTTCCGCAGGTCAGCGTGGGTGGCTTACTCCCACTCGATGGTGCCGGGGGGCTTGGAGGTGACGTCGTAGGCGACCCGGTTGATGCCGGGGACCTCGTTGATGACCCGCCCCGCGATCCGCTCGAGTACGTCCCAGTCGAGGCGTGCGAAGTCCGCGGTCATCGCGTCCTCGGAGGTGACCGCCCGGATGATGATCGGGTGGCCGTAGGTCCGCTCGTCGCCCTGCACGCCGACCGAGCGGATCGCCGGCAGGACCGCGAACGACTGCCAGATCGAATCAGACGGTGCTACCGCTTCGCTGCTTGAGGACCCGCGCTCCAGCCCGGCGCGGCGCAGCTCCGCCAAGACGATGGCGTCGGCCGCGCGCAGCAGCTCGAGGCGCTCGCCGGTCACCTCTCCGATGATCCGCACGGCCAGACCCGGGCCGGGGAACGGCTGGCGCCACACGATGTCGGCCGGCAATCCGAGCTCCTCACCCACCCGGCGGACCTCGTCCTTGAACAACCACCGCAGCGGCTCGACGAGCGCGAAGCCAAGGTCCTCGGGCAACCCGCCGACGTTGTGGTGGCTCTTGATCGTCGCGGCGGTGCCGTGGCCGGACTCGATGACATCGGGGTACAGCGTGCCCTGCACCAGGAACTTGGCATCGGCGGCGTGCTCGGCGGCGGCGCCCTCGAACGCCCGGATGAACTCGGTGCCGATGATCTTGCGCTTGGCCTCCGGGTCGGTGACGCCGGCCAGCTTCTCCAGGAAGCGATCCGCGACCTTGGCCGTGACGAGCTTGGCCCGCGAGTGCAGCCCGAAGGTCTCGACGACCTGCTCGGCCTCACCCTCGCGCAGCAACCCATGGTCGACGAAGACGCACGTCAGCTGATCGCCAACCGCCTCGTGCACCAGCGCCGCGGCCACCGCCGAGTCGACGCCGCCCGACAGCCCGCACAAGACCTTGGCGTCACCGACCCGCGAACGGATGGCGTCGACGGACGCCTCGATGACCGAGTGCGCCGTCCAGCCCGGCCGCGCGCCCGTGCGCGCCAGGAACGAGCGGAACACCGACATGCCGTTGGGAGTGTGGGTGACCTCGGGGTGGTACTGCACCCCGTACAGCCCCCGCTGGGCATCCTCGAAGGCAGCGACCGGCGCGGCGTCGGTCGACCCGGTCACGCGGAAGCCAGGCGGGGCCGCCACCACGGCGTCGTTGTGGCTCATCCACACCGTCTGCTCGGGCGGCTGATCACCGAGCAGCTCGCTGTCGGCGGACCCGCGGAACCGGGTCTTGCCGAACTCGGCGCGGCCGGTGCGGGCCACCTCACCCCCGAGCGCCTGCGCCATCAGCTGCTGGCCGTAGCAGATGCCGAGCACCGGCACGCCCAGGTCGAACAACGCAGGGTCGACGGTCGGCGCACCGGCGCTGTAGACCGACTTGGGCCCGCCCGATAACACGATGCCGGCCGGACGCCGGGCGGCCAGCTCGGCGGCTGGGGTGTCGCAGGCCACGATCTCGGAGTACACATGGCACTCGCGGACACGGCGGGCGATCACCTGGGCGTACTGCGCGCCGAAGTCCAAGACCAAGACGGTGTCGAGGTCCTGCCGGGGTGTGGCGGACACGTCGCGACTCCCTGTCGAGCTTGGGGGAAGGCCGACGAACTCTACCGCCCTCTGCCGAACGGACACCCCAGCCGGTTGGCGCAGGGCAAGCGGCTCGGCCACACTAGGTGACCTCATGACCACAACTTATGAACTGTCGCATCTGCGGGCCCTCGAGGCGGAGGCCATCCACATCATGCGGGAGGTGGCCGCCGAGCGAGAGCGCCCTGTCCTGCTGTTCAGCGGTGGCAAGGACTCCATCGTCATGCTGCGCATCGCGGAGAAGGCATTCCGTCCTGCCCGCTTCCCGTTCCCGATCATGCACATCGACACCGGGCACAACTTCCCCGAGGCGATCGAGTTCCGCGACCTCAAGGTGGCCGAGCTGGGCGAGCGCCTGATCGTTGCGAAGGTCCAAGACTCCATCGACGCCGGACGGGCCGTGGAGGAGACCGGGGCACGCGCATCGCGCAACCGCCTGCAG
>Ga0136625_1000635_pt1 | contig 11463 bp, 13 predicted proteins | sample AntDrymUQ4832306_2_FD_104672 | JGI IMG/M metagenome (GOLD analysis project Ga0136625, IMG submission 104672) | Polar desert sand microbial communities from Dry Valleys, Antarctica - metaG UQ483 (23.06) | ecosystem: Environmental > Terrestrial > Soil > Desert | place: Antarctica: Dry Valley...
CGAGCGTGGGGAAGGTCGCCATCACATTGGCCGAGATCGGCGTGTAATCCCCTTCAAAGGGGAAGACGTACCACGTCGCGACCTGTGCTCCTCCATGGAACTCGGTCGCGAACATGTGGTTGATGCCTTCGATCGGCATGAGATTATGCACTCTCTCGACGGAGAGGATGCGCCTTCCACGACGGTGTGTGATGATGTAGGTGAACCCGAGTGTCATTGTTCCTCTCCTCTGGTAAATGCGTGCGCTAGAGTGCCGCCACGGCCCTGAAATCCGTTGCTTCCAGTTCGTCGGCCAGCCCGCCGTGCAGCACCCCGATCAATTGCCTTAGCCCGTTCGCCTCGCGGAGCAGCGCTGTTCCTACCGCTGCGCGTCGCAGCACCAGCCGGCCCTGGCTGAGGTTGCGGATACTGCCGTCATCTCCTGCCATGACAAGCCCCTTGGGTGATAGCCAGTAGAGGACCCTTCGCCTCTCATCGCGCACCAGCGTGCCCTTGTAGGCCCCATAAGGAAGCCGCTCGACGATTTGCATCTGGCGCGGATCCGCGCCCTCCAACAGGTAGGTCCGATCTGCCGCAACGATGAGACCCGCTTCGGTATGGGCCAGCAGCGCGATGTCGGCTGGCAGGACCAGTGAATTGGCGCTACGGTAGAGACCTGGCCACAAGGATTCCGTAAAGTAGAGCACCGGTCCCGCCGCGATCCAGATCCGTCCGCGATGCAGTTCGATCACCTCCCCTGCCGGCGGCGGCCTCATGAAGCGTGTTTCCAGGCGTCGGCCCAGCGAGAGCGAGCGCGTGATGATCCCACTCGTCCTCGCCACCGGTAGAGTGGCGTAGAGAAACGGAATGGCGCCGTTCGCCTCCGATACGTAGAGGTTGATGCGCGTCACCGAAGCCTCTGCCGGCTGTGGGATCTTAGATACCACGATCCCGCCTCCTTGCACGACGGCGACCTGCGCGGACTCGCCAGTACCCGACTCCTCACCGAATAGCGAGACAAAGGTCACGGCAACCTGGTAAATCCCGGCATCAAGACCCCCGTCCGTCGTGGCGGTGAGCGCCGGCTGCCCGCTTGGGCTCTCCACCCCCCACGGATAATGCACCCGGTTGACCAGCATCCCGGTCGTGAGCCCGTTCGAGTAGTAGACCCGATCACGGTCCAGTGGACTCTTGAACTGCAGCCAGGCGAGCTTGCGGCTCGCAGGAAACACCGCGGAACGGATAGTCGTTGGGGTTAGGGAGCCGTCCGGAGTGCGCGTGAAGAACGCCAGGTTGCCACCGGCCACTCCATAGATAGAGCGCCCATCGGAATAGAGGCTGTGTACGAGGCCTGAGTAACGTTTCGTGCGCCCCTTGCAGCGACGTGGATGCCCGGCGAGTGTGATATCGACGTTCACGGCATCGCGCAAGGTTCCTTGGGGCAAGGCGTAGTCTGAGGAAACATTGTCAATCCCCAACGGCCAAGGCCCGAGGCTATTGAGAGGCCGAGTGCGATTAATCGTCATCGAGCCCCACCTCTATCGAGGACATCATCATGACCATTTCCGTCTCTTCCTTTCATTAACTTCCTGACTTACTCGACTCCTGGGCCTCAGGATCCGACGACACCGATCCCGAGCAGCTCGACGCAATCGACGACCAAGTTACACGTCAATCGAGTCTTCGTTCCGCTGCCGAAAATAGGCCCGGATCTGATCCCGCAGGCGGATCTGCCGCGGGCTCTCCACCCGGAGCTGCCATAGCCCCTGCCAATCGCGCTTGAGATCGGTCCTGGGGTTGAACTGGTTCTCGACCAGGATATCCCACCGATCGACATACCGACGATCGGCCTTCTTCCCGTGCCAGTTGTGCAGGATGGTGCCGGGGACATAGCCGATATCGCGCTGGATGTGGCGCTCCGCGCGGTCCTGCCAATCTAGTATCTGGTCGTGGAAGGGGCGGGGCATCGCTCTATGGATGCTGCGCTCGACCTGACCAATCAGGGCCATCGCCATGTGGTGGTCCGCGGAGCCGAGGACTGCGAAGTCGATGAGCTGGCCCAGGTGGTCGATGGCCTCGCGCCGCGCGGCCCAAGCGAAGCCAGGGTGCCAGAAGACACTATGCTTTGATTTGCCATAGCCCGGCGTGTAGCCGGCCCCTTGCGGCGGGTTGCAGCCGCCCTGGTGGTACATGTAGGCGAAGCCCGAGTTGGTTTGCAGCGGCTCGTGGTGAGGCCCGAGGTCAACCGCGTGGCTGAAGAGCTGCACTACCATGTGGTGCTGCAACTGCTGGAGCGTCTCGACCGCCCAGTTGGGATTGGCGAAGCTCACGTCGGCGTCGATCCAGGCCACGTACTCCCAATCCGCCGGCAGTGACGCGATGCCGATGTTGATCAGGTTCTCCTTGGCCCAGAGCTCATCGAAACTCTGCACCTGGATGTGGTTGGGGTCCTCGACCTGGGTGACCTCGCAGGGCCGATCTCCGAAGAGCAGCTCGACCGTGTGGTGGGTCACCCCGGCGTCGCGCATGCGCGCTGTGAAATCCCGATAGAGCCGGTAGCGGCTGGCGTATCGCACGGGGTTGGAGACTACAGAGATCACGTGGAGGTGTGAGGGCTGTAAGGGCTTGCACGATCGCGTCATCTATCCTCCGAGAAATCAAAAAGCGCCCGCGGGCGCCGTCTATCCATGTACCGGCGCACCGCAGTGCGCCGGTACAAATTGATATTCCTAAGCCGGAAACTTCGTTTTCGTGAAAAGCCGGTAGGCGTCCTCGAGCTTCGCGTCGTACTGGTTTTCGCGGTAGCCGGGCCCGTTGTAGCGCCTGGCAAACTTCACCCAGTCGAGATCTTTCAAGGGCTGTAGCATCCCCATCGCTCGGATGAAGTGGCAGAACGCATCGAGCTGCGCCTGCTCGTCCATTCCCATGGCCCGGTAGAACGCTTCCACGTCCGCGTACAGGCACGAGCGATGGTTGAAGCCCATGATCTGGAACTTTCCATAACTGGCCGAACGCAGCGCCGCCTCCCGGTCGAGTGCGATGGCCTGTTCGAGGCGGTCCAGCTCGCGGGCGCCACGCTCGTCGGCATTCTTGCCACGGGCGTAGTGCTCACGGGTCCATTTCGGATAGCACAGGCGCGGGTGGGTGTCCGCGAACCTACCGCTCGTCTGCTTATAAAACACATGCCCTCGAACAGCACCCTGAGCCGCCCGTCGCTCAGGAATCCGCCGTTCGGCGCCTCGACCTGCGCGACCGCCCACAGCGCTGCGATCTCAATGGCGAGGGACTTGGCCGCAGCGCGGTAGTCCGTGACAGTTAATGTTCTCGGCATCGGTGGGATTGCTATTCCTAAAATCGGCCATCGGACCCATCGAAGGGCTGCCGCATGGCCTGGTAGATCTCGTCGATGGCGGGGCTCTTCGGCCCGAACTCGCGCTCGAACTCCGCCAGCGCCCGTTCGGCCTTCTTGGGATCGAGCGCATCCACGTCGTGCTTGTTGTAAGCTCGGTAGCACGCCCACTCGATGAGCGAGCGGTGGAACCGCGGCGCGATCTCGGGGTCTTCTCCCGCGGCCATGGGCTCGAGCGCCGTGCGCACCACGGTCAGTTTCAGCGTGTCGTCGGTGGTAGGGGTCCGATAGGTGCGGAGTGTCCCGGTCTCGAAGTCGGTGATGACGGCCTCGATCGTGCCGGTCCGGTCTTCCCAGCCAGCGCAGTGTTCGTCCATATCCAAATAGCTCGCGAAGCCGAGCAGCTTGGTGCGCGAGGCGACCTTCGCCCGCCGTACGAAGATCACCCGCGGGTCGAGTGCATAGAGGGCATTGTTCGCCGTGATGGCGATCGAGCAGATCGCGGCGGTCGAGGAATCGACCAGGAGGCGCGCGCGCCGGCAGGCCTCGTCCTGCGCGTCGTTGAAATATCCCGTGAGCTCGTCGTCGGACCACAGAAAAGGATCTTTGGCATCGTCCAGGCGCTCGGTGCGGCAGGCGCTGATCAGTTCTTCCAGGGTCATACAGGCGGGCTTCCTTGTAAAAACCCGCACAAGGGCGGGATTTATCTATCGAATTTGGCTGCTATCCCTATCAGTGCATTTGGTGATGGATCACGATTACGCCGACACAGGCGAGCTCATAATCGGGATAGCACCAGCACTGGAGCCCCGACACGCACACGTGCGCGGGACCGAAGAGGGGATAGACGTGGACTACTGGGAGGGTGTTGCTTTCTCCCTCTAACTCCTCATCCGGAGGCAGAGGGTCACTATCGACTCCCTGTTCCATCCACCGGTGCCGGCTTGGCTCCGGGGTTACGCATCATTGGGTGCGGTTTCATCGGATTCTCGCCCTCGTAGTGGCACTGATCGCCGTCCTGGCAAGGGCAGAAAGGGTCCTCGTATTTACAAGCCGCCATCATTTGGCGGTCACGCCGATCAGCCCGGAGATGGCTAGGCCGGCCGCTGCTCGACCGAGGCTATTGCTCGGTGTGCGGGCGGGACGTCGCTCTCCGTAAGAACGGCACCGCCCGCGAGCATACGGGGATCCCCAAAACGGGGCTGCGGATGATATGCCCCGGCGCCGCCACACTCCCTCGGGAGGCCGCGGGCCGGCAGAGTCTCATTCCGTGAGCCTGCCCTACGCAACCGCCACCTCTGGCGATAGAGCCTTGGTAGAGATCCAGCGGATCCTCGGCAAGTTCGGCTGCCAGCGCTTCGGGACTGCGGTCGACGCCGAGCGCGGCGTGACCATCGTGCAGTTCCGGTGGCGCGAGCGCTCGGTCTCGCTGGAAGCGTCATGGATCGGGTATGCGGAGGCGTTGCGGAGGGCGCAGCCCCCCAAGCGGCGGTCGCGCGTATCCGAGGCGGCACAAGAACAGCAGCGGATACGGCAAGCGCAGATCTCGGTCTGCTCGATCCTCCGGGATTGGTGTAAGGCCCAGATCACCGCCATCGAGTGCGGTACCTTGAGCTTCGAGGCCGCGTTCCTTCCGCACATGCTCCTGCCGTCTGGAGAGCGGGTGATTGACCGCATTCGCGCGGACAAATATCTGCCCCGCTTCGAGGCCGAGTCATGACCTGTCCGTTCTACGGCAAAACGCAATAGCAAAGGCGTGCTCGTCGAATCGGACAGGAGTCAGTACGAGGACCAGTTACCCGCCGTGAGCGATGACGAATACGATCGCTGGTTCGACGCTTCTGCCGTGATCGACGGCGTGCGCATGGGGCCGAGGATGCACGAGCATGGCTGGCGCTGGACTGCTTGGCTGTGCTGTCGCTGGCAATTGATTCGCCGCTGGATGGCGCGATGCTGACCCGCGATGAACTGGCTCAGGGTCGATAGGAACCGCGGGCTCGGTGTCTGCTCGGCCTGCCCGGGCCGCGTGAAGGACTGGGATGCCGGTGACCGGGGTGGGAGGCCATTGAGGCTTTGTTCCTGACCGAGGACCAGCTCGTTCTGCTCACCGGCTACAAGCGCCGGGACAAGCAGATCGCGTGGCTGCGCGAGCGCGGGATCCCGCTCATCGTGTCCGCAGCCGGTTTCCCCGTCGTCGCCACGCGCGAGCTCGAACGGCGCTTGGTGCAGGACCCGAATATCCGCACCAAGGACCGGCCGAGGCTGGAAATCGTTCGGTAGGGGATACGCTATGGACATGGGGCGGGCAAAGATCCACAACAAACACCTCCCACCCCGGATGGTCCTCCGGCACGGAGCCTATTACCACACGCCCCGCATCGGCGGGCACCAGCAGATGGTTCGGCTGTCCGCCAACTTCACGGAGGCCATAAACCTCTACTACCAGCGGGAGAAACGCACGCTTGCTGGCAGCACCGTCAACGACGCGCTCAGTCGCTACGATCGCGAGGTCCTGCCGGGCAAGGCCCCGAAGACCCAGCGCGACTACCGGCGCTACATCCCACGCCTCCGCGAGGTCTTCGGCGACTGCCGCCTAGCCTCGGTCCGCCGCTCCGATGTCGCCCAGTACCTCGATCGGCGCTCGGCGAAGATCGAGGGCAACCGTGAGATCGCCTGTCTGTCCTCGTCCTTCCAGTCCGCGATCCGCTGGGGCTGGTGCGACGATAACCCCTGTCGCGGGGCGCCACGCAACCCAGAGCGGAGGCGCCTTCGGGTACCGAGCGACGCCGAGCTGGCCGCCATCCGCATGGCAGCCAGCGAGCAGCTCCACTGCATGGTCGATTTGGTGCTGCTCGTCGGCTTACGCAAGTCCGACCTCCTCAATCCGGCTCACCGACCTCACCGCGCTAGGCCTCCGCGTCGAGGTCCAAAAGACCGGCGCCATAGTCACCTTCGAGTGGACCGACGAGCTCCGCGAGACGGTGGACCGTGCACGGCGGTTGCGCCGTCGCGTCGGGAGCCTCTACCTGTTCGCCAACCGCCGCGGACAGCAGTACACCACGAGCGGGTTCGACTCCATCTGGAAGAGCTTGCTACGGCGTGCCGGAGTCACGGGGCTCACTTTCCACGATCTGCGCCGCTGGGCCATCAACGAAGCGCAGCGCAAGGGGGGGCTCGACTACGTCCAAGCCATTGGCGCGCACAAGAGTCGGCAGGCGACGGAGGGGTATCTGGTGCCGGGGGAGATCGTCGTGAGGCCGCTGCGATGATCTGTCCGTTATTTGTCCGTTATTTCGTACATAACGGACAGCCACGGCCGCCGAAGGCTTGTAAGTTCTTGATTTTTGGTGGGCCGTGGAGGACTCGAACCTCCAACCTACTGATTAAGAGTCAGCTGCTCTACCAATTGAGCTAACGGCCCGCGCGGGTACTGGCAAGGCGCGGTCAGGGGATGGGGTGAGCGATGGGACTTGAACCCACAACAACCGGATCCACAATCCGGGGCTCTACCGATTGAGCTACGCCCACCATCGTAACCGCTCGACAGCGCAACGGTACTTCGCGTCCCGAGCGCCCTCCCCGTACGCCGGCAGGGGTGGGGCAGGGGGCTCGTACGGCGATGCCCTGAACCCCACCGCGCGATGGCGCGCCTGGCAGGACTCGAACCTGCTACCCTCGGCTTAGAAGGCCGATGCTCTATCCGCATGAGCTACAGGCGCGTTGCGGTCCCCGGGTTTCCTCGGGAAGACGTGGTCGGGGCAGAGGGATTTGAACCCCCGACACCCTGCTCCCAAAGCAGGTGCGCTACCAGGCTGCGCTATGCCCCGAGAGGCCGATGTGCATCGGGCTGGTCGCGGAAGCGCGAGGGATGATACGCACCCGTCTTCAAGCCGTCAATGGACCGGCACGTGCCGGCGCGGCGCCTATCCCCGCCGCCAGCGCGTGCCGCCCGGCCCGTCTTCGAGCACGACGCCTTGGGCGGCGAGCCGCACGCGGATCCGGTCGGCTTCCTGCCAGTCCTTGCGGGCGCGGGCCTCGGTGCGCTGACGGATCAACTCCTCCACGCTGATCTGGTCCGGTGCTGCCGGTATTCCCGGGCCGTTGAACGCCACGGGTATAGTAAACGACACCGCAACGGACACGGACTGCCCCTTGAGGTACTCGTCCGGGTCGCGCTGCAGCAGGCCGAGCACCGTGGCGAGGCGCTTCAGCGTCGCCGCGAGCCGTCCCGCTCTAGGTGGATCGGTGTCGCGGAGTCGGTTCACTTCGCGCGCCAGGTCGAAGAGCACGGCCATGGCCTCGGGGGTGTTGAAGTCATCGTCCATGGCCGCGCGGAAGCGCGCTTCGAAGCCATCTTCCTGCACAGGGGGTTCATCCTGTACCTCCATAACAGCCCGACGTCCATGTCGATCCGGTTCATCCTGTACCTCCATAACAGCCCGACGTCCATGTCGATCCGGTTCATCCTGTACCTCCATAACGGCCCGACGTCCGTGTCGGCCCGGTTGCCCGCCGTCGGGGCAATCGCGTAGCGCCAGGTAGAGTCGTGTGATCGCCTGCCGGGCATGCTCCAGGTTCTCTTGCGAGTAGTGGAGCGGGCGCCGGTAGTGGCTGGCCAGGATGAAACAGCGCACCTCCTCGGGCTGGTAGCGGTGGAGGACCTCGCGCACGGTGAAGAAGTTGCCTAGCGACTTCGACATCTTTTCCTCCTCGACCTGTACGAAGCCGTTGTGCATCCACACCCGGGCGAAGGGCTGTCCGGTTGCGCCCTCGGACTGGGCGATCTCGTTCTCGTGGTGGGGGAACTGGAGGTCCTGTCCGCCCCCGTGGATGTCGAAGGAATCGCCCAGGCAATGGGTGGCCATGGCCGAACACTCGATGTGCCAGCCGGGACGCCCGGGCCCCCAGGGCGATGCCCACGCCGGCTCTCCCGGTTTGGCGTGCTTCCAGAGCACGAAATCGAGCGGATCGTCCTTGGCTTCGTCCACCTCGACCCGGGCGCCGGCGCGCAGCGCTTCGGGTCGCTTCCCCGAGAGTTTTCCATACTCGACAAAGCTCGCCACCCGGTAGTAGACATCACCGTTCTTTCCCAGGTAGGCATGGCCGCGCTCCAGGAGCCGCCCGATCATGCGCGTCATGACCTCGATGTGCCGGGTTGCGCGCGGCTCGAGATCGGGTTTCTGAACCCCGAGCGCCTGCGCGTCCTCGTCCATGAACCCGATGTAGCGCTCGGTCAGCGTCCCGATATCCTCGCCCGCCTCGGCGGCGCGCCGGATGATCTTGTCGTCGATGTCGGTGATGTTGCGCACATAGGTGACCTCGTAGCCGAGCGCGCGCAGATAGCGGGTCACGACATCGAACACCACCATGACGCGCGCGTGGCCCAGATGGCAGTAGTCATACACCGTCATCCCGCACACGTACAGGCTGATCTGGCCGGCTACGATCGGCCTGAAGGGCTCTTTGGTGCCCGTCAGGGTGTTGTAGATCGTGAGCATCCGCGGATCGCCTCGACGAAGGCCGGCCGCATCCTTTCGGGCACCCGGTCGCCGACCAAGGGGCTCATCCATCCCCACAGATCGGCCGGGGTGCTGCGGGCGATGGTCTCGCACTGCCAATGGTCGAGCTGAGACGCATCGAAACGCGCCGGGGCGCGTCCGAGGTGGTCCAGGGAAAACCCGGCCGCGAGGGCGTCGAGGTCCGGGTAGCACGGGTTTTCGTAGGCGTGTCCCAGCCGCGCCGCGCCAAGGTGTTGTCGAGGGCGAGCGGGAGATAGCCTTGATCCCGGAGCGCGCGCACGGAGCGGCTGCCCTGACGTTTGCCGAGCGGCGCCCCGTCCTCCCCGAGCACGAGGGCGATGTGGCTGTAGCGCGGGGCCGTGAGACCGAGCGCCGTGAGGAGCAGCAACTGGCGCGGGGTATTGCTCAGATGATCCTCACCGCGCAGGATGTGGGTGACCGCCATGAGGGCATCGTCCAGCGCGTTCGAAAAGAAGAACGCGGGGCTGTCGTCGGAGCGCCGGATCACGAAGTCACCGATGTCGAGCGCGGCGAAGGACTGCGGGCCGCGCACCAGATCGTCGAACGCCACCGTGCCTTCGGGCACGCGGAAGCGCAGGGTCGCGGGGCTGCCGGCGCGGCGTTTGGCCTCGATCCGATCGGCGTCGAGCCGTGCGCAGGTTCCGGGATAATGCGGGGCCGTGCCCGCTGCCAACTGGGCCTTGCGGTCTTGATCATGGGCGGGTGCGGGGGATGTGACATTATAGCCACGGCATACCGCGAGGCCAGCGCATGGCGACCCTGTTCATCTCCGATCTCCATCTCGACGCGCTGCGTCCCGAGCCGCTCACGCGCTTCCAAGCGCTCCTCGCCGGGCCGGCGCGCCAGGCCGAGGCGCTCTACATCCTGGGGGACTTCTTCGAGGCCTGGATTGGGGATGACGACGATCGGCCCCCGCATCCCGAGGTGCTGGCCGCGCTCGCCGATCTGGCCGCCACGGGGACACCCGTGTACGTCATGCGGGGCAACCGCGATTTCCTCATGGGCGCGCGTTTCGAAGCAGAGACCGGCTGCCGGCTCTTACCCGATCCGACCGTAGTGGATCTCTATGGGGAGGCCACGCTGCTCATGCACGGCGATACCCTGTGCACAGAGGACCTCGAATACCAGGCCTTCCGCCGGCAGGTGCGCGATCCGAGGTGGCAGTCGGGCTTTTTGGCCCGCCCGTTGGCCGAGCGCGCGGCACTCGCCCAGAAGGCGCGCGAAGGCAGCCGCATGGCGACCCAGGGCAAGGCCGAGGCGATCATGGACGTCACCCCGGAGGCGGTCGTCGAGACGATGCAGGCCCACGGCGTCCGGCAGCTCATCCACGGCCATACCCACCGCCCCGCCATCCATCGGCTGGTGCTACCGAGCGGGGAGGCGCGCCGTATCGTGCTCGGGGATTGGTACCGGACGGATAGCGTGCTAGTCCTCGACGAACGCGGTCCGACGCTCACCCGGGTCGCCGATGTCGTCGGCACGCGCGTGCATCATGCCTCAACCTCGAGCAACACTTCAGGATGACGCTCGGCGATCTTCAGCAGCGTCTGTGCTGCGCCCGAGGGCTCGCGCCGGCCTTGCTCCCACTGCTCTAGAGTGCGCTTCGAAACGCCAAGGGCTGCTGCGAACTGTGCTTGGGAGAGCCCGCTCTTCAGCCGCACGCGAACCACGCGAGACTTCGGCTCCACTTTCGTGTGTTTGCCTCCGCCCGCCTTTATCTCGCGTACGCCCTCTAGGACTTCTTGCCACACATCACGCTCGGCCTCGAACTTGGCCAACGCCTTTCCCGTGAGCTTCTTACCCATTTCGGAATGCCTCTAACTAAGGACGCCTTCGTAAATCAGAAGATCGTTCGGTGAAAAGCAGCAGAACAAGACCTCTTGGATAGCTGCAAACTCGTGGAACGAAGAACGAACGGTAGATACGGCGACTTTGGCTGCGAATTCGATAGGGTAGCCGTAGATGCCTGTGCTGATGCTCGGGAAAGCGAGCGTGAGGATTCCATCGGCGGCAGCGAGCTCCAGTGAGCGCCGATAGCAGGACGCCAGTAGTTGCGGCTCGCCGCTGGTGCCACCGCGCCAGACCGGGCCAACAGTATGGATGATGTGCTTGGCGGGCAGTCGGTAGCCACGTGTGAGTTTGGCGTCGCCGGTTCCGCACCCGCCCAAGAGGCGGCACTCGTGCAGCAACTCCGGCCCGGCTGCGCGATGAATTGCACCGTCGACTCCGCCACCGCCAAGTAGCGAGGAGTTTGCGGCGTTGACGATGGCGTCAACCGACAACGTGGTGATATCAGCTCGAATCGCGCGGAGTGTGGCAGACATGTCGTGAGCGGATCGCGGTAGAGATGCCGGTTACCCGGCGCCCATCGCACAGATCCCGGCGTGCGGATTTACCGCACGGGCTCCTGCCTCAGGTGGTAACGCACGGGCGTTGTGCAGGGTTCTTTTACCCTGCGCGCCGCCTGTCGGCCATTTCATCATGCCCCAGACCGAGGACCTTAGATTCTAACGCAGCCAATGTCGTACAGAACCACTTCAACAAGTCTGCGAGTCCCTTCTCCCTCAGGGAGAAGGCTAGAGCCTGCCCCAGCGA
>Ga0136625_1000636_pt1 | contig 11461 bp, 13 predicted proteins | sample AntDrymUQ4832306_2_FD_104672 | JGI IMG/M metagenome (GOLD analysis project Ga0136625, IMG submission 104672) | Polar desert sand microbial communities from Dry Valleys, Antarctica - metaG UQ483 (23.06) | ecosystem: Environmental > Terrestrial > Soil > Desert | place: Antarctica: Dry Valley...
ATTGAAAGGACAATGACATGTACCAGCTCGATCCACACGTAGTGGCGGTGTTCCACGAGTACCGGCGCCAGGAGCTCCAGCGACTGGCCCGCGACGCACGGATTCGCCGCCAGCGACCCGAGCGCCTACGACCGCACCTGCACTGGCCACCCTGGCCAGTCGTGCGTGCCGTCGGCGATCGGGACGTCGTGGCCGAGGGTGCCTAACACCTTCGGCATCGACCAGCGATGAGGCGCCCGGCTCGCGGCCGGGCGCCTCATCCGCGTTCAACCCACCCGCTTCCGGGCGTGCTTCGGGGAAACGGCGAAAAGGATGTGATCAGTGTGAGACTGATGCTGCTGGCGCTGGCTCGCGGGTGGCGACGCCCGCAGACGTCGCATCGGACGACGGCGGGGACCGCGACGCCCGCGACGGTCCGATCGATGCTCTGCGGCGTCGGGGTCGGTGCTCGTAGGGTCGGGCGTCGTGGATGACGCCCCCGAACAGCGCCAGTTCCGTCAGCACCGCTTCACGACGCCACCGGGCGGCTGCGAGATCCTGCTCGTGCGCCATGGCGAGTCGGTGCCGTACCGGGAGGGGGTGCCGCATCCGCTCGTGGACGGTCAGGGCGACCCGCCGCTCGACCCCGTCGGCGAGGAGCAGGCCCGCAAGACGGCCGATCGGCTGATCTCCACGGGGGAGCGGATCGACGCCGTCTACGTGACGACGATGCAGCGCACGAGCCAGACGGCTGCGCCGCTCGCATCACGCCTCGGCCTCGAGCCGATCGTCGAGCCTCGGCTGCGCGAGGTGCACCTGGGTGAGTGGGAAGGCGGTGAGTTCCGTCGGCGCGCGGCCGACGAGGACCCGATCGCCCGCCGCATGTGGGAAGAGGGCCGCTGGGACGTGATTCCCGGCGCTGAGACGTCCGAGCAGTTCGCGGCGCGGGTACGGGCCGGCATCGAGGCCATCGCTGCGGCGCACATCGACGAGGTGGTGGTAGCCGTCGTGCACGGAGGCGTGATCGGTCAGGTCGTGGCACTGGCGACGGGGGCCTCGCTCATGGCGTTCAGCGGCCCTGATAATGCCTCCATCTCGCACTTGGTCGTTGTCGGCGATCGCTGGATCGTGCGCTGCTTCAATGACACCTCGCACCTCAGTTCCACCTTCAGTACGGTTCCCGAACCGATCATCTAGAACATCTGCTCTACGAGACCGGTGTGGACGTCGTACATGAAGCCGCCAACTGCGACCGTGTTGGCGATCAAGGGATGCGACCGCACCTTGCGGACGTCCTTGCGCAGGGAAGCCACCTGGTCGCCGACCACGCAGAACGACTGCCACGAGGCGTCCTGACCGCTGGACGCGCTGACCATGTCGCGGAGCTCGGTCTCCGTGTACGTCGCCATCGCGCACTGGGTGTGCGGCACGACCAGGATCCGATTGACTCCGAGCAGGTGCACCGCGAGCACCAGCGCGTCAAGTGCACCCTCCGTCACTCGACCGCCAGGGTTGCGGAGGATCTTCGCATCGCCCGGCTCGAGACCGAGCATGCCGAGCGGGTCGATGCGCGAATCCATGCAGGTGACGACGGCGACGCCGGCGTGGGCGACGCCGTCGAACCCGGCCAGCTCGAAGGACCCGGCGAACGTTCGGTTTGCCGCCAGCAGGTCGTCGAAGGCACGAGTCACGGTCGTCAGGGGGTGAGGGTGGCGTGGACGGCCAAGAGTGGGCCTGCGGCGCGAAGGTCGCCGAGCGTGCCGTCGCCCATGCGGTTCATCACGTAGGCGAAGCTCATCTTGGCGTCGAGGTCGATCACGGCCAGCGAGCCGCCCCAGCCACCCCAGAAGCATGTGCGCGGGTTGGGCCCGACGGGGAGCTCTGGACTCACCAGCCCGAAGCCCATCCCGAGCCGCACGACGGTCGGCAGGATGAGGTCCTGGTCGTAGACCTGCTCATCGAAGATCCGGTCGCAGCCGGGCGTCGAGAGCAGCCGCACGTCGTTGGCCTCGCCGCCGCATGCGATCACGGCGTGCACGGTGGCGACGGACCGGGCGTTGCCGAACCCGCCGGCGGCGGGGATCTCGGCGCGGCGCCATTCGATCGTGTTGGCGACGGTGGCGTCGAGTGCCGGGTTGCCGAGCGCCCGGATGGTGGTCGAGCCGGGATCGAGGTCGGCGCCGAACGTGCCGCTCGGCGCGATCACGTGCGCGGCGCGAGCATCGTGCTCGGCGGGCGTGCCGATGTGGAAGTCGGCAGCGAGGGGTGCGGCGACCTCGGCGGCGAAGAACTGCCCGATCGTCTGGCCGGTGACCCGCCGCACGACTTCGCCGAGCAGGTATCCCTGGGTGACGGCGTGATAGCCCGAAACGGTGCCAGGCTCCCACCACGCCGCCTGCTCGGCGAGGGCCGCCGTGGCCTTCTCCCAGTCGAAGAGGTCGGCCGTTGTCATCGGCGAGTCCCAGCCCGGCAGGCCGGCCGAGTGGCTCATCACGTGGCTGATCAACACGTTGCGCTTGTCGTTTGCGGCGAACTCGGGCCACACCGAGGCGACCGTCGCCTCGAGATCCAGCTCACCGGCGTCGGCCAGCATCAGGCAGCACAACGCCGTCATCGTCTTCGTCGTCGACCACGTGTTGATGATCGTGTCCCGCTGCCAGACGTTGGCCTCGGGATCCTCCACCTCGTCGGTGCCCGTGGTGCCACCCCACAGGTCGACGATCAGCTCACCCTCGACGGTCACCGCCACGGAGGCGCCGACGTCTTCGCCACGCTCGAAGTTGGTCTCGAACGCCTCCCGCACGGCTATGAATCGGTCATCGCACGTCCCCTCGACACCCATGTGGCAACCGTAACGCTCGGTACAGTCGGGTGATGCCCCGACGACTCGTGGTGATCGGTGGCGACGCTGCGGGCATGAGCGCGGCGAGCCGCGCCAAGCGCCGCGCCGGAGACGACATCGAGGTGATCGCCGTCGAGCGCGGGCTCTGGACGTCGTACTCGCAGTGCGGCATCCCGTATTGGATCGCCGGCGAGGTCGGCACCGAGGACGACCTGGTGGCGAGGACGCCCGACGAGCACCGTCGCAACGGCATCGACGTCCGCGTCGGTACCGAGGCCACCGAGCTGCAGCTCGACCGCGGGCGCATCGCTGTGCGAGACGTGGCCAGCGGTGACGAGTCGCACATCGAGTACGACGACCTGGTGCTGGCCACCGGAGCCCGACCGGTACGGCCGCCGCTGCCCGGTCTCGACGCCGAGGGTGTGTTCGGCATCCAGACCATCGACCACGGGCGCCGGGTGCTGGCTGCTCTGGCGACACGGCGCCCGATGCGGCGGGCGGTCATCGTCGGCGGCGGGTTCATCGGCGTCGAGATGGCCGAGACGATGCTGGCCAGGGGCCTGCACGTGACGCTCGTCAGCCAGCCACCCCAGCCGATGTCCACGCTCGACGCCGACATGGGAAGTCTGATCACGAAGTCGATGGAGGGTCACGGCATCGACGTCCGCAACGCCACGAGCGCCACGGGCTTCGAGGTCGACCAGACGGGCTGCGTGTCGGGTGTCCGCATCGGGGACGAACTGCTGGAGTGTGATGTGGTGGCGCTCGGTATCGGCGTCCAGCCCGACACGTCGCTGGCCGTCGATGCCGGCATCGAGGTCGGCGATCACGGCGGCATCCGTCCCGACGACTCGATGCGCGTCGCCGACGGCCTGTGGGCGGCCGGCGATTGCATCGAGGTGCACGACCGTGTGCTCAATCGGTGGAAGCACACCCCGCTCGGCACGCACGCCAACAAGCAGGGAGTCGTGATCGGCGTCAACGTCACGGGTGGTTCGGCCACGTTCCCTGGCGTCGTCCGCACGGCCATCACCCGTTTCGTCGACCTCGAGATCGCTCGCACCGGTGCTCTCGAGGACGAATGCGAGGGACTCGATGCTGCTTCGGTCACGATCGAGGCCACCACGCATGCCGGCTACCTCCCCGACGCCGACCCGATGACCGTCAAGCTCACGTTCGACAAGCCGTCGGGACGAGTGCTGGGGGCGCAGATCGTCGGTGGGCGTGGTGCCGGCATGCGCATCAATGTGCTGGCCATGGCGCTGTGGTCACGGCTCACCGTCGAGGAGCTGATGATGACAGACCTCGCCTACGCCCCCCCATTCTCCAGCGTGTGGGATCCCGTCCAGGTGGCGGCGCGGGCGGCGATCGCCGCACGCCGCTAGCGCGACACCGACCTTCCGCCCAGCAAGCGTTCACGAGCGCGTCAATGCGCGGAAACACTGTGGAAACACCGTGCCTCCAATCTCTCCCGCAGTCCCCTTCCGACGTGAGGAGAGATCATTGGATACTGGCGACACCGCGTGGGTGCTGATGGCGACGGCCCTGGTGCTCTTCATGACTCCGGGCCTGGCGTTCTTCTATGGCGGCATGGTCCGCTCCAAGAACGTGCTCGGCATGTTGATGCAGAACATCTTCGCGATGGGGCTGCTCGCAGTGCTGTGGGCCGTCATCGTGTTCAGCATCGCCTTCGGCGGCGCCGGCGACGCCGGGTGGTTGGGCGACTTCGACTACGCGTTCATGAAGGACGTGGGCGCCGAGCTGCCGACCGGTGAGGCGTTCTTCGAGACGCTGACGATCCCGTTCGTGCTGTTCTGCGCCTACCAGATGACGTTCGCCATCATCACCCCGGCGCTGATCACCGGCGCAACGGCCGACCGCATGAAGTTCTCTGCCTACGCCATCTTCATCTCCCTGTGGCTGATCCTCGTGTACGGCCCCGTCGCCCACTGGGTGTTCGCCGGCGGCTACCTGGCCGACCTGGGCACGCTCGACTTCGCCGGCGGCACGGTCGTGCACATCAACGCCGGCGCCGCCGCCCTCGCAGTGATCGTCGTCCTCGGGGCCCGCAAGGGTTACGGCAACGAGCCGATGCCACCGCACAACCTGCCGTTCACAGTGTTGGGAACCGGGATCTTGTGGTTCGGCTGGGCGGGGTTCAACGCCGGCTCGGCGCTCGCCGCCAATGCTGTTGCTGCCCAGGCGATCATGAACACGTTCCTCGCTGCCTCGGCGGCGATGCTCGGTTGGCTCGCCGTCGAGCGGATCAAGAGCGGGCATGCCACGACGCTCGGCGCCGCATCGGGCGCCGTTGCCGGCCTCGTCGCGATCACGCCGTGCGCCGGCTTCGTCGGCGGCATGGCGCCGATCTACATCGGTCTCATCGCCGGCGTCGTCTGCTACCTGGCGCTCAGCCTGAAGCAACTGCTGCGCCTCGACGACAGCCTCGACGTCATCGCCGTCCACCTGGTAGGCGGGCTCGTCGGCTCGATCCTGCTCGGCTTGTTCGCCGACTCGACGATCAACTCACTGGTGGCCAACGAGGGCACGTTCCTCGGCGGCGGCGCAGATCTGCTCTTCGACCAGATCGTGGGCAGCGCCATCACGCTGGCGTACTCGTTCGTGGCCAGCTTCATCATCGCCAAGGTGCTCGACGTAACGATCGGCCTGAGGGTCGAGTCGTCGCAGGAGGACGAGGGCCTCGATCTCAGCCAGCACGCCGAAGCGGCATACGCCGCCTAGGCCTCGGTCAGATCTCTGGCGGGACCTCCCGCTCACGCCCAAGGTCACGCTGACGTTCGTCGGAACGACCACGTGTCCGCTCATCCGCTTGAGCGCTGAGCGCGGGTGCTGCGGACGCCGGGGTTGGCGGCGACGAGTACTTCGACGGCATCGTCGGTCGTCGTGACCCACGCCATGTTCAGCTCCTGGCTGTCATCGAAGAGGCGCTCGAGCACGGAACGCACGTTGTACTCCACCGTCCAGTACTCGTCGATGTCGAGGAACACCATGGGGCTGAAACGGTCTCCGAACGTGGTGTAGTAGTTCTGCGCAGCGTCCTGGAAGATCTCCTGCAGCGTTCCGGCCTTGCCGGGCGCGAACACGACGCCTGCTGTGGCCACGCCGAGCAGACCGTCCTCGCGGATCGAGTTCTCGAAGTACTTGGCGTGCTGGGTGGCGAGCGGCGTCGGCGGCTCGTGCCCGTACAGCCATGTCGGGATGCCGATGCTCGGCCCTGCCTCACCTGCCGTACGGACGGCCAGCTCGAACGCCGGAGCCTGCCACCGGTGCAGCCGCTCGACCTCCTCGGGCACCACGGCGCCGGCGGCGTCGAACAGCACGTCGGCATTGTGGAACGGGAAGCGCAGCCGCCCACCGTCATCTGAAGTCTGGTCCTTGCCGCCGCCGCCGCCGGCGCGGATGATGTCGAGCGCCTCGTCGATGCCGATCTTGCTCCCCACGCAGCGGGCCCCGAGATGCGCGGCTTCCATGGCGCCGGGTCCACCGCCGGACAGGATCGTGTAGCCGGTGTCGGCCAGCCGATGGGCCAGCCGAGCGATCAGCTCGTACCCGGTCTCGTCGCGGGACATGGCGTGACCGCCCATGATCGCCACTGGGAACCGTTCGTTGAGCGTCTCGGCCAGGAGCCAGCTGACGGCCACGTCATGAGCCGCCCGGGCCTCCGCGATCTGGCGGGTGGCGGGCACCCGGGACCCCTGGCGACGAGTCGTGGCATAGGTGGCAAAGTCGAACGTCGCTGCCGCCGACATCGGGTCGTCGGGATCCCACGCGGCGAACAGGTCCTCGGCCGTGTAAAGTCGCTCGGGAGGCGGAGGGACGTCAGGGGAGTCCTGTGCAAGGGTCATTTGCCGCCATGCTGCCATCTCGGGTCGACACCCCCGCTGGACGCGCTCGACTGGGTTGGTGGGATCGGGCGCCGGGTCAGGAAGAGTTGCCGAGGCCGAGGATGGCGAAGGCACCACCCTGCGGATCGAGCAGATGGGCGGTCCGACCGAACGGCGAGTCCTGAGGTTCACCCATCAGCCGGGCACCGGCACCGGTGGCCGCCTCGATCGTGGCGTCGGTGTCCTGGACCCCGAAGTACACGGACCAGTGCGTCGGGATCTGCGGCATCGGCGGCGCCATCCCGCCGGCGATGGCCTGCTCGGGTGTCGTGTCTGCCAGGTGGAACACGGTGTACTCCTCGTCGCCCATCGGGTTGTCGGCGGCCTGCCAGGCGAACACCTTGGCGTAGAACTCCGATGCCGTGGCGATGTCGGGCGTGACCAGCTCGTTCCATACCAGCGAGCCGGGCTCGTTCACGAGCTCGGCACCATTGTGGTTGCGAGGCTGCCACGTCGAGAACGCAGCTCCCGTGGGATCGAGGAACGACGCCATGCGCCCATGTTCCATGACGTCCATCGGCGGCATGATCACCGATCCACCGGCGGCGGTCACGGCCTCCATGGCGGCGTCGGCGTCGGCGACGGTGACGTAGGTGTTCCACATCGGTGGCACGCCCTGATCGGCAAGCTCGCCGGGCTGGGCGAAGAGCCCGGCCACGCGCTTGCCATCCTTCGTGGCACCGGTATAGATGTGGTTGCCGTCGGGATCGAACTGGTCGTCCAGTTCCCATCCGAAGATGGTGCTGTAGAACGTCTTGGCGGCGTCGAGATCGGCGGCCATGTAGTCCACCCACGACGGGGTGCCGGGTTCGTAGGAGTCGTTAGTTGCCATGCGACGGCACAGTACCCCTGGAGACCGGCGCCTGTCTTCGTGACGGCAGCCGGGTCGAGAGTGCCACACCGCCGACCGCCACTGACACGGGGATCAGCAGCGCCAGGGCCACGCCGTTACCCGGGTCCCACGAACGCCCGTCGGCGAACGTGACGACCGCACCGGTGACGCCGGCCCCGAGCGCCACGCCGAGGTTGTCACACAGTTGCAGCGCCGATGTGCTTGCACCGAGCTCGGCAGTGCGGGAGCGCGACAGCACGAGTTGGGAGTGCACCGAGTAGGCGATGCCGATGCCGAGGCCGCCGACCGTCCATGACACATGGATCAGCCACACCGGCAGCGTCACCGTGGCCGCCGTGACGGCCACCCCGGCGCCGCCGGCCGCCAGCAGCACGTAGCCGGCGCGGATCAGTGTGCGCTCGCCGAGAGTTGCCACCTTGCGCTCCTGCAGCCACGATCCGCTCGTCCATCCCAGCACGGAGGCGGACACGGCGATGCTGCCAGACGCCGTCGAAGCGCCCCTGGCGTCCGTCAGGGCGTGGGGCACAAACGTGTCGGCGCCGAAGAACCCGAACGTCAGCAACCCTCGCGACAGGATCACGGCGGGCAGCCCCGAGGCAGCCCGGAACGTGCCCGGCGGCGTGAGGCGTAGCAGCGGGCGGAAGCCGACGGCGATGCCTCCGGCGAGGAGCAGCGGTACGAGCAATACCGACGACGTGAACGCGCCCACCACCATCGCCGCACCGCCTGCCACGAGTACTGCATCAACCAGTCGGCCTCGCGGCGGGGCATCGAGCGTCTCGTCATCGGAGCACACGGCGAGCATGGCGGGGATGACGATCGTTCCTGCGATCAGCACGAGCGGGATCAGGCCCAGGAACACCCACCGCCATCCGGGTCCGTTGGACACCCGTTCGGCCAGCGCCGGCCCGGCGATGCCCGGCACCACCCAGGCCGTCGACAGAACGGCGAACATCCGTGGCCGCAGTGCCTCGGGGTACACACGCCCGATGGCGATGTAGCCGATGGCCGGCACCACGCCGGCGCCGAGCCCCTGCACGAACCGGGCGGCCACGAGCACCGGCATCGACATGGCGAGGCCACCCAGCACGAGGCCGAGCGCGAACAGGGACAATCCGGTGACGTAGGGGCGTCCGAGGCCGCGGCGGTCGGCCTGGTCGCCGGCGACGACGATGCCGATCAACGTGCCGAGGAAGAACGCCGACGTCACCCACCCATACCACGAGAGGCCGACGAGGTCGTCTTCGATGTCGGGCAGGATCGTGATCACGGCCAGCGACTCGAACGCCACCAGCGTCACCGTCGACACCATGCCGATCGTCAGCGCCTTGCGGTGCGGGGCGAGCACGCCATCGCCGGACGCTGCGCGTTGCTCGTCGATCGGTCCGGCCACGACGCCAGGGTACGGGCACCTCCGGCACCCACCCCACCCCCGTTTCGTCAGTGGCGATCGGGCAGAACGCCCCGATTCTCAGTGACAGAACGACGATGCTGCTGGCACACTTCGTCGATGGTCGCCACCTCGCTGCGTCATCGCTTTCCAGGACTGCGTGACGATTGGGTCCGCTTCGACGGCCCGGCAGGCACGCAGATGGTCGACGTGGCGATCGACGCCATGACGCAATGGGCGTCGAGCGGTCGCAATGCCAACTGCGGCGGCGGCTTCGCCGGTTCCGACGCCTGCGACGATCTGATGCGCCAGGCCCGCACCACGGTCGCCGAGCTGCTCGGTGCCGAGCCATCGATGATCGCCTTCGGAGCCAACATGACGACGATGACCCTGGCCCTCACCAGGGCCGTGGGCGCCACACTGGGTCCGGGCGATCGGGTCGTTGGCACGCGCCTCGACCACGACGCCAACGTCACGCCCTGGCGGCTGGCGTGCGACGAGGCAGGCGCCGAGCATGTGCTGGCGCCGTTCGACGCCGGCACCGGCGAGCTGCACCCGGCAGTGGTGATCGATCTGATCGACGAACGCACGAGGTGGGTGGCCGTCACCGGCGCCTCCAACCTGCTCGGCACCGTGCCCGACCTGACCCCGATCGTGTCCGCCGCCCACGATTTCGGCGCCATGGTCTTCGTCGATGCGGTGCACCTGGCGCCGCACCGGCACATCGACGTGGCAGAACTCGAATGCGACGTGCTGATGACGAGCCCCTACAAGTGGTATGGCCCCCACGCCGGCGTGCTGTGCGCGTCGCCAGCGCTCATCGATGACCTGCCGATCGCCAAGGTGCGCCCGGCGGGCGACCACTTCCCCAACCGGTTCGAGACCGGCACGCCCAACTTCGAGGCGATCGCCGGCGTGGACGCCGCGGCCCGGTTCCTCATCGATGAAGGCATGGGCGAGACCAGTGCAGCCGAGCTGGCCGTGTTCGCTCCGCTGCTCGACGGGCTTACTTCGCTTCCCGGGGTGCGGATATGGGGCCCACCGACGGTCACAGGACGCACGCCCACCGTGGCGTTCACGGTCGAGGGACACGGTCCCGACGAGGTGGCAGCCGCACTGGCGGCCGAGCGCATCGCCGTGTGGGCGGGGCACTCGTACGCCGTCGAGGCCGTTGACCATCTCGGGCTCGCTGATCGAGGCGGCGTCGTGCGCGCCGGTGTCGTGCGCTACGTCGAGCCCGACGACGTGAGTCGCCTGCTCGGCGTCATCGAGCGACTCACCTGACGACTCGTTCGAGCACCCGCCGGAACTGTGAGCTCACGATGCTGATCCCGGCCGCACCGCTCACACTCCCGGCCCACCCGCCGGAACTGTGAGCGAGGTGATGGCGGCGGTGATCTCGCCGAAGGCGGCGTCGGCGTAGGCACGCATCTCGTCGTCGGTACGATCCTGGATCGGGTGGGACGTGAACACGCTGGCGATGGCCGAGAACCCGAGCGATGCCGCCTGGGCGTCGGCCGCCTCGACGAACGCCGCCGACGCCACGAATACGCCGGGCACGCCTCGTAGCTCCAGATCGCTGATGTCGTGCACACTGCACGACGTACAACTGCCTCAATCGGCGAGCGCCTCGATGATGACGTCGCACTGGGTGGCGATCTCGTGGCGCAGGTCGACCGGGGCCGGCTTGGTGAACGTCGGCTTGCGGAAGCGCTGGACGCGGGCGCCGGCCTCGCTGAGCCGCGACTCGAGCCGGTCGAGGAACACGTCGCCGCGCGGCTTGGAGATGTCGAGCAAACCGACGCGCTTGCCGCCGATGGTTGACGGCCGCTCGAGGCGCAGGCGCTGGGTCACCCGACGCTCGCCCGTCGGGTCGAGCACGAAACGGGTCATCGGTCGCGTCGTTCAGGGGTGAGGATCCGGTTCTGCGCAGGCAGTTCATAGCCGGCGCGTCCAGGCGCTTCGGCGGCCGCGTCGAGAATTCTCATGTGCGAACCTCCCTCGTAACGGGCTGGCTGCCGATGTCAGCGTTGGCCCAACCCCCGATGATTGCCGAGAACAGCCCTGCCGCGCCACCTGCACCTGCCAACAGCAGGCCGCCGGCACGGAACTTGGGCAGGGTATGCGCTGCGAACGCCGCCGGCATGCCCTCGGCGATGCCAGCGGCTCCACGCACCAGCTCGGTGCCGGGGATCTGCAAGCGCTGATCGAGCTCGGCGAGCAGGCGCTCTCGGTCCCAGCCGGAGTCACTGAAGACACGAGCATGCTCGGGTCCAAGCACCAACATGGCGTCGAACACCAGCACCAGCTTGGGGGAGTGCAGCGTTCGCAGGCAGGCTGCGATGCTCGACGCCAGGCTCTCGGGCGTGCGCGAGAGCTGATCGACGACGCAGCGTGGGCCTTCACCGGCGAACACGGTCACGGCATCGGCTCCCGGCGCCGCACCGCGGCTCTCGGCCAACGAGCCGAAGGACCACTTGCTGTGCTCGGCA
>Ga0136625_1000637_pt1 | contig 11449 bp, 8 predicted proteins | sample AntDrymUQ4832306_2_FD_104672 | JGI IMG/M metagenome (GOLD analysis project Ga0136625, IMG submission 104672) | Polar desert sand microbial communities from Dry Valleys, Antarctica - metaG UQ483 (23.06) | ecosystem: Environmental > Terrestrial > Soil > Desert | place: Antarctica: Dry Valley...
AGCGAGCGCAGCTCCTTCTGCCGGTCGGTGTAGAACCAGTCCGGGTCCCACTCGTACCCGAGCCCCCAGAATGGCTCGGAGCCCCACATCTTCTCGGACATGCGCACCTCCAGGAGAGTTACCGCTCGTCGCGCTCATCGTAGAGCCTGACCAGCTGCCCGGGCAATAGAGCGGTCTTCGTAGACTCCGCGCGTGCAGCTCCGCAAGACGGTGACGGTGCTCTTCTCCGACATCGCCGACTCCACGAGCCTCGGCGAGACGCTCGATGCGGAGGTGTTCGGGCGCGTGCTGCAGCGCTACTTCGACGAGGTCCGAAGCGTGCTCGAGCGGCATGGTGGCCGGGTCGAGAAGTTCATCGGCGACGCGGTTCTCGCCGTGTTCGGAGTGCCTGTCGCGCGTGAGGACGACGCGCTTCGGGCGCTCCGTGCCGCTGCAGAGATCCGCGAGCGTCTCGAGCTCCTGAACGACGACTTCGAGCGCGGGCTAGGGATCCGCCTCGGGGTCCGCACCGGGATCTCGACCGGCGAGGTGCTCGTTTCCGAGGGCAGCGGCGAGGGCCTTACGGCCTCGGGAGACACCATGAACGTTGCGGCGCGACTCGAACAGACCGCCTCAGCCGGGGAAATCCTGATCGGAGCACGGACTCGGCTCCTCGGAGGCGACGCGATCGTGGTCGAGGAGTTGGCTCCGCTCGAGCTGAAGGGCAAGGCGGCGCCCGTGGTTGCATTCCGACTGCTCCGCGTGCTCCCACACGTCTCGCCCTACGGCAGGCGCGACGATGCCCCGCTCGTCGGACGCCAGCAGGAGCTCGCCGGCTTGCACGATGCGCTCAGCCGTGCCATGGGTAACGCGGAGTGCGTCCTCGCGACCGTGGTCGGTGGCGCCGGAGTCGGAAAGTCACGACTGGTGCGCGAGTTTCTGGCTGCCGTCGAAGATTCCGTCCGCGTGCTCGTCGGACGCTGTGCACCCTACGGCGAGGGGATCACCTATTTACCGCTCGCACAGGCGCTCGAGCCGGTCCTCGGCGCGGATCCACGCCCACGCGTCCTCGAGCTCCTCTTGGAGGACGAGCGTCGGGGCGCTGTCGCAGACACGGTGGCGGCGGCCCTCGGAGGCTCCGAGGGCGGCGGCTCGGGCGAGGAGATGTTTTGGGCGTTCCGCCGCCTTCTCGAGGCGCTCACCAAAGAGCTCCCGCTCGTGCTCGTCGTGGACGACATCCATTGGGCCGAGCCGACGCTGCTCGACTTGCTCGAGCACGTCGCGAGCTTCTCGAGCGGAGCGCCGATCCTCGTCTTGTGCCTTACGCGGCCGGAGCTGCTCGACGAGCGCCCCTCGTGGACAGCTCCGAGAGAGAACGCCGTCCTCGCCGTCGTGGCGCCTCTCGCTGACCATGAGGCGGCCGCACTCGCGAAGCACCTGACTCCCGAGCGAGGGCTCGACGCCGGCGAGCTCCGCCGAATCGTCGAAGCGGCGGACGGGAACCCGTTCTTTCTCGAACAGCTGCTCGCGCTCAACAGCAGCGTGGGTTCGGGAGCCGAGCTCGTTATCCCACCCACGATCCAGGCGCTGCTCGCCGCGCGCATCGATCGCCTGGAGGCCGGTGAGCGGAGGGTGCTCCAGTCCGCGGCTGTGGAAGGACGCGAGTTCCGCCGCGGTGCGGTCGTCGAGCTGCTCCCGTGGGAGGCACGTGGCGAGATCGACGCGAATTTGCTCTCGCTCACCCGTCGCCAGTTCGTCCGTCCGTCACACGCCGGCGACCCAGGCGGCGACTCCTTCTCCTTTGCGCACGGGCTCGTACGCGAAGCCGCTTACGGAGAGACACCCAAAGAAAGGCGGGCGGATCTCCATCTCCGACTAGCCGACTATCTCGGGAAGGATCTGAGCACGCCGGTCGAGATCGTCGGGTATCACCTCGCGGACGCTGCGAGCTACCGCCTCGAGCTCGGCCTCGGTGACGAAAGGACGGAGGAGATCGCAGCGAGGGGCGCCGAGCTTCTGGCGACGGGCGGACGCCACGCGCTCGACCTCGGCGACGACCGCGCGGCGGCAAAGCTCCTCGAGCGCGCGAGTGAACTCATGCCTATCGACGAGCCGTCCGGCCGAGCGCTCCGTCTCGAGCTGGGACGCGCGCTCGCCGGATCGGGCCGCCTCGAGCCGGCTCGGGCAGCTCTCGCGGAGATCACGGCGGCTGCTCAGCTCGAGGGCGGCCGGGCCTTGGAGCTTCGCGCCGAGCTCGGGCTCCTCAACCTTCGGGCGCAGACCGACGCCCAGTTATCGATGGTCGAGCTCGAAGCGACCGCAGAGCGTGCACTGCCGGAGCTCGAACGGCTCGAGGACGAGCGGGGGCTTGCGAGCGCCTGGTGGCTCGTGCACTGGGCGCGGTTCCGGCTCGGCCGGTACGCGGACTCGCTGGCCGCGGCCGAGCAGACGGTCGAGCACGCGCGCCGAGCCGGAGACCGGCGCGAGGAGCTTCGTGCGCTGGGAGCTATCGCGATGGCCACAAAACATGGTCCGACGCCGGTAACCGAGGGGCTCGCGCGCTGTGACGAGCTCGTAGAACGATCCGGAGGCGCGAGCCTCATGGAGGCGTTCGCCGCTCGCGTCCGCGGCTTTCTGCTCGCGATGACGGGAGAGTTCGAGCGCGGGCGGGAGGAGTGCCGTCGCTCGGTGGAGCTCTACGAGGAGCTCGGCAATCGCGTCTCGGCGCTTGGTGTCGTGTGTGAGCTCGAGGTGGTGGAGCGAAAGTCCGGGCGGCTCGAGGTCGCGGAGGAGGGACTCCGGTCGGCGAACGTGCGGCTTCGAGAGATCGGCGACGTCGGCTATCTGTCCTGGGTCGTGCCGCAGCTGGCGCGGATCCTGGCGCTCCGAGGCAAGGTGGACGAGGCCATCGAGCTTGCGCGGAGCAGCCGAGCCGAGATGCAACCCGATCACTCGTTCGGCCAGGTTACGGCGCGACTCGCCGAGGCCATAGCCCTTACCAGCAATGGAACGCTCGAGGCTGCCGAGGAGGTCGCGCTCGCGGCGCTCGAGCTCGTGGAGCGGACGGACGCGCTCGACGTTCACGCTGATGTCTTGCTCGCGCTGGCGGAGATCGACCGTGCCCATGGGCGGACGAGCCAGGCGTCGGTGCGCGTCGCTCGGGCGATCGAGCTCTCCGAGCGGAAGGGTGACGTGGTGTCCGTCGCCCACGCTCGCTCGCTCGTGTAGCCGTCCGTCTCGCAGTAGAGTTGCCGCGTGCTCGAAGCACGGTCTGACGTCGTCGGCAGCCTGCTGCGGCCGCCGGAGTTGCTCGAGGCGCGGGAGCGATTCGAGCGCGGTGAGCTCGACGCAACCGGCTTGCGGCAGGCGGAAGACGCTGCATTCGACGACGCGCTTCGCCTCCAGGAGGATGCGGGCATGGCCGTCGTCACCGACGGGGAGATGCGACGCCTCTCGTTCCAGAGCCAGATGACCAAGGCGGTCGCAGGATTCGGGGAGTGGGATCTCGACGCGTTCCTGTGGGGTGAGTGGCAGAGCGGCGAGCTCGGCGAGATGAAGGTCGAGCGGCCGCCGATCGCGGTGCAGTCGAAGCTGCGGCGCCGGCGCTTTCTCTCGGCAGACGAATTCAGCTACGCGCGGCCATGCACCGACCGCATCCTCAAGGTGACGTTGCCGAGCCCGAGCCTGTTCGCCAACTTCTGGGATCCCGAGCGCTCGAGCGACGCCTATTCGAGCCTGGAGGAGTTCCTCGGCGACGTCGCCGAGATCCTGCGGGAGGAAGTCGACGAGCTGGTGCGCCTCGGAGCGACGTACATCCAGCTGGATGCGCCGCACTATCCGCTGCTCCTCGATCCGACCTACCGGGATTTCTACGCGAGCCGCGGCTGGCCCGCCGACCGCTGGCTCGAGCTCGGGCTCGAGCTCGACAACCTCGTCTACGGCGACCGCGAGGGAGTGACCTTCGCCATGCACCTGTGCCGCGGAAACCAGGCGTCGAGGTGGCTCGTCGAAGGCGGATACGACTGGCTGGCCGAGCGGCTCTTCGCACGGGTGAACGCCGAGCGGCTCATGCTCGAGTACGACGACGCGCGCTCCGGCTCGTTCGAGCCGCTCAGAGCGGTGCCCGAGGGAAAGACGGCGGTGCTCGGCCTCGTCACAACGAAGAGCGGCCGGCGCGAGACGGTCGACGAGCTCGCCGCGAGGATCGAGGAGGCGAGCGCGTTCTGCCCGCTCGAACGGCTCGCGCTCTCGCCGCAGTGCGGCTTCGCGACCTCTGTCCTCGGTAACGACCTCACGGTCGAGGACGAGCGCGCGAAGCTCGAGACGATCGCGAAGACGGCCTCGCTGGTCTGGGGTTGACAGTCGCCCTCACCGGTACCGACCTGACAACCGAGGAGGTCGTCCGAGTTGCGCGGGGCGGGGAGCAGGTGGAGCTGGCGCCCGAAGCGGTGGAGAGGATGCGCGCCTCGCGGGCGGTGGTGGTGCAGGCGCTCGAATCGGGTCAACAAGTCTACGGCTTCTCGACCGGGGTCGGAATGCGGAAGCGCTTCGCGATCGAGGAGGATCAGGCGCGCTTCAACCGGCAGCTGATCCGCGGCCACCTGATCGCTCAGGGGCCGACCGCATCGGCAGACGTCGTGCGTGCGACGATGGTGAAGCTCGCCAATGGGCTTGCGCAGGGGTACCCAGGCGTTCGTCCCGAGCTCGCGCAGCTCCTCGTCGACCGGCTCAACGACGGCATGACACCAAATGTCCGCGTGCTCGGCTCGGTCGGCCAGGCGGATCTCTCGGCCAATGCGGACCTCGTGGACGGGCTCCTCGGTGACTTCCAACTCGCAGCCGGTGAGGCATTGGTGCTGGTCGACAACAACGCGTTCTCCACAGGTCTTTCCGCACTGGCCGTCTCGGACTGCGAGACGTTGCTCGACGCCCTCGACGTCGCCGGCGCTCTCGACCTCGAGGCATTCGCGGCCAACCCCGGTGTCGTCGACGAGGAGGTGGCCGAAGCACGGCCGCATCCCGGCCTGCGCTCGACGATCTCGAGGCTCCGTGCGCTCCTCGATGGCAGCTACCTCTGGGACGCGCAACCGCGGAATCTCCAGGATCCGCTCACGTTTCGGACCTTGCCTCAGGTGAACGGCGCAACGCGTGACGCGCTCGCCTATGTGCAAGGGGTCCTCGCCGTCGAGCTGAACGCGCATCAGGGCAATCCCATTGTCTCCACGTCGGGTGGACGGGTCATTGCGGCCGGAAACTTCGACATCGTGCCCCTCGCTGCGGCGCTCGACTTTCTCCGCATTGCTCTGGCGCCGGCGTTGACGAGCGCCGCCGAGCGAGCGCTCAAGCTGTTGCAGGCTCCTCTCACCGGTCTTCCGGAGGGACTCGCCGCGCGCCCGCAGCTCGCGGAGCCGGCGCTCAGCGAGCTCGGCGCGGCCGTGCAGGGGATCGTCGCAGAGGCACGACTGCTCGCCCAGCCGGTGTCGTACGAACTCGCGTCGACGACGCAACACGAAGGCATCGAGGACCGAACGACGATGGCGCCGCTCGGCGCGCGCCGCCTCGCGGAGATGGTGAGCCTGGGCGCCCGCGTGACAGCGATCGAGCTGACGATCGCCGCTCAGGCGCTGGATCTGCGCGGATTACCGGCCCTCGGCGCAGGAACGGCTCGTGCCTATGAGCTCGTCCGCGAGCGCGTTCCCTTCACGGATGCGGGCGAGACGGTGCCCGCCGATCTCGAGCCGCTTGTCGAGCTCGTGCGCTCCGGTCTGCTGCTGGCATGATGGGCGCATGAGCGAAGGTCTCCTGGAGCGGCTCGACAAGGGGCCGGTGATCTGTGCCGAGGGCTACCTCTTCGAGCTCGAGCGGCGCGGGTACCTGCAAGCCGGCGCGTTCGTGCCCGAGGTCGTCCTCGATCATCCCGAGGTCGTCGCGCAGTTGCACCGCGACTTCGTGCATGCGGGCTCCGATGTCGTGGAGGCGTTCACGTACTACGCGCACCGGGAGAAGATGCGGATCGTCGGGAAGGAGCATCTCCTCGAGGAGCTCAATCGGCGGGCGCTCGCCATCGCGAAGGAGGTCGCATCGGAGAGCGACGCGCTCTTCGCCGGGGACATCTGCAACACCAACGTCTACACCGACGAAGCGGAGTCGCAGAAGACCGTGCGAGCGATGTTCGAGGAGCAGGTCGGCTGGGCTGCCGACGCGGGCGTCGATTTCATCATCGCCGAGACTTTCTCGCATGTCGACGAGGCGTTGCTCGCTCTCGACGTGATCAAGCAGGCGGGCTTCCCGGCCGTCGTCACGATGATCGCGCACCAGGCCGACACGACGCGGGACGGGCTTGGTTTCGGCGAGGCCTGCAAGCGGCTGGAGGACGCGGGGGCGGACGTGGTCGGCCTCAACTGCGGGCGCGGCCCTGAGACGCTGCTGCCGCTCCTCCGGGACGTTCGCGAGGCGGTTTCGGGGCATGTCGCTGCGCTGCCTGTGCCGTATCGGACGCACGAGCACCAACCGTCGTTCCAGTCCCTCCGCGAGGCGAACGGCAACGAGCTTCCGGGCGGGATGCCGTTCCCGACAGCGCTCGACCCGTTCACGTGCAACCGGTACGAGATCGCACAGTTTGCCAAGGACGCGCACGAGCTCGGCGTCCGCTACATCGGCCTCTGTTGCGGCGCGGCTCCTCATCACGTTCGCAGCCTGGCCGAGGCGCTCGGCCGGACGCCTCCAGGCAGCCGCTACTCGCCCGACATGTCCAAGCACGCCTACTTCGGCACAGACAAGAGCCTCAAGGCCGAGAACCGCGAGTTCGCGGAAGAGCTCTAGTTTGGCGCAAGACCGGAATCCGCTAACGCGGATTCCGGTCGCGCGAACCAAGACCCCTTTATGTCGAGGCGGGATCGGAAGTCTCGGGGTGTGAAGTCGGCTGCTGGATACAACGCTGGTCATGCATACCGGGTCTGCACAAGATCTCTGAAGGCCAGTGTCATTCTTGGCGGGTTGCGCGGGTTCGCGCTCCCTGAAGCGTCCGCTTTGCGGCCGCAGCGTCGCTTGATTCGCGAAGCAGCCTCGCACAAGCGAGAATCAGCCCGTGCCGACGATCGACTTCCATCAGCATCTGTGGCCGGAGCCCTTCGTCCGGCTCCTTGCCCGGCGGGAGCGCCCGCCGCGGCTTCGCGGCTCCGTGCTCGAGCTCGCAGGCGAGGGCGAGAGCGAGTTGGACCTCAGCGCTCACGATCTCGACCTCCGGCTGGCTCTCCTCGATCGCTGGGAGCTCGATGTCGCCGTCGTGTCGATGCAACCGACTCTGGGCATCGCTGCGCTCCCCGACAACGAGGCTTCGGAGCTCATTGCCGTGTATGAGCGGGGGATCCTCGAGCTCGCCGCCGCGTCCGAGGGAAGGCTCATGCCTCTCGCGGCGGGTTCGGATGTCAGCGGATTCGCCGGCGCCTGCATCGGAGCGCCGGAGCTCGCAGACCTCGAACTCCTGGCCCCGAGACTCGACGAGCTTGTGCGACAGGATGCGGTGCTCTTCGTCCATCCTGGCCCGGCAGCCGCTCCACCGGCGGGGGCTCCGGCGTGGTGGGCGGCTGTCGTCGACTACACGGCGCAGATGCAGGCCGGGTACGCGGCCTGGCTCGCCGGTGGCGTGTCGCGCTGGCCGAGCCTCGACGTCGTGTTCGCGATGCTGGCAGGAGGCGCCCCGTTCCAGCTCGAGCGCCTGCGCTCGCGCGGCGTGTCGGGCCGTGACGTGCTCCACGACACCATCTTCTTCGAGATCTCGTCCTACGGAAACCGCGCGCTCGAGCTCTGCATGGCCACCTTTGGCGTGAGCCAGCTGGTCTTCGGGACCGACGTGCCGGTCCTCGATCCGGAGCCAGCTCTGGACGCCGTCCGCGGCTTCGGCGATGCTGTGACCGACGCCCTTTGCAGCCAGAACCCAGCACGTCTATTCGCCTCAAAGGCCTAACCCGCTGGATCCACGAGCGGGTCCCCGAGGATATGGACCTCGACCGGCCTGCGCTCGCGCAACTCGTGGTCGATCTCGCGGCTGAGCCGCGGTTCTGGAAGCGCTTCGTCCGCCACGATCCGACCACGCGCCACTTCATCCAGCTCTATCGCGATCCGCACCTCGACGTCTGGCTGATCTGCTGGCTGGACGCGCAGGACACGGGGTATCACGACCACGATGTCTCGTCGGGAGCGGTGCATGTCTGCGAGGGGACGCTCAACGAGGATCACTTCGAGCGGAGCCCCGACGGCTGGATTCGAGAGGTGACGCGCGAGCATCATCCCGGAGGCCTCTTCGACTTCGACGCGTCGTACATCCATGGTGTCCGCCACGCGGGAGGTCCTCCAGCGACCTCTCTGCATGCCTATTCGCCAGCGCTCTGGCGGATGGGCCACTACGAGCTCGGCACGACCACTGCCGCGCTTGGCCGGGTCGCGATCACGTACGCCGACGAGCTCGCCTCCGCCGTTTAGACGACCTCGCTCAGGGGCTCAAGCGTGGCAGTGAGCGTGGGGCTCGGCGGCGAGATCGCGTCCGGCTCCCCGGAGTGCCTGTGCAGCTCGCCGTCAACGACCTCGTAGTGTCCAATGTCGCTGAGCGGCGGTGAGTAGACGTGGATCGTCACGGCGCCCGGTTCGTGCTCCATGCGATGGATGCCTGTGGCGGGGGACGAGAACGACTCGCCGGCCTGATACTCGGTGACGCGGCGCGGCCCGCCGACGACGAGCCCCTCGGTCCGGGCGTGACCTTCGAGCACGTGAACGCCGACGCAGGAGCCGCCGTGGTCATGGAAGCCGGTGTCGCGCGGCTCCCACCACGTGTTGAGCCAGGCCCCGGAATGGCCGTCGCGCCAGAGCAGCTCGAAAGACCCGGCCCCGCTGCGGTCGAGCGCAACAAGGTCGACGAGCTCGGCTGCCGAGCGAGCCAGAGCCGCGCACTCGTCAGGCGAGAGATCGTGCTCGCGGGCCGCCAAGGTCTCGAAACGGGAGGGGTCGATCACTACTTCATTCTTATCTTGGATCGGGCGATCGTGCACGATCATCCTGTGAGTCGAATCGCGCGCGTCGAGGCCTGGCCGGTGAACGTTCCGCTCGAAGCGACGTACCTGATGGCGTCGGGAGTCGTCCCCGGGATCAGCCGCACGGTCGTCAGGGTGACGACCGATGAGGGAGTTGTGGGCCTCGGGGAAGCAGCCTCGTGTTCCGATGCCGCTTCGCTTCGCGGTGAGCTCGGCCACAGGCTCGTCGGCCGCGCGACGGCTGATCTGCTCGACGAGCTCGGAAGGATCGAGCGCCCGCCCATCGAGCACCGCCGCGACGCGAAGGTCCTCGTCTGCAGTCCGCTCGCCGGAGTCGAGATCGCTCTCTGGGACATCGCGGCTCTTGAAGCGGGCGTGCCGTTGCACGTCCTGCTTGGAGGCGCGGTACGGACGGAAATCGAGTTCAGCGAGTACTTCGCTTACAGGCCCGAGCACGAGGAGTCTCCGGCCGACGTAGCCGCGTTCTGCGCGAAGATGGTCGAGGAGCACTGCTCACCCGTCTTCGAGGGCAAGGTCGCCGTGCATCCGGTCGAGCAGGACGTAGCGCTCGTGCGCGAGGTGAGAGCTGCGATCGGGCCGGATCGAGCATTGCGCATCGACGCGAACATGGGCTGGCGGCTCGAGACTGCGCGGCGGGCGCTCGCGCTCCTCGAGCCGTTCGACATCGCGAACGTCGAGGAGCCGGTTGGCTCGTTCGCGGAGCTCGCGGAGCTGCGCCGGTCAACCGCGATCCCGTTCTCCTCTCACACGCCGGATGTCGCGCTCGCGGCGGAGCTCGGCGTGCCCGACACGATCGTGCTCGGGCTCGGCTTCCGCGGGGGCATCGCGGGCACGCGGCGCCTGATAGAAGCCTGCGAGGAGGCCGGCATCGGCTTCTGGTTCTACAGCGGCGACCTCGGCATCGCGACCGCGGCGTATCTCCACGTCGCCGCCGCCACCGCGTATCTCGACCGCCCGAGCCAGTCGCTCCTGCGCTGGACGACGGACGACGTCATCGCGAGCGGCCCATTCTCCCGAGCGCGGCGCGCTCGAGGTCCCAACGGGGGCGGGCCTCGGCGTGGAGCTCGACGAGCCCGCACTCGCCCGCTGCGCCGAGCGCTTCGCGCGGGAAGGCGAGTACGCGTTCTATGCCGGCGGGCCGCTCCCGCGATTCTAAGTCGAGGTCACGCCGTGCGGGGCTGCGTGGCGCGCGCGGTTCACGCGAGCACGTGGACCGCGTCGCCGACGCGGACACTGCCGGGCTCGACGACGAACGCATCGAGGGCCATTACCCCGCCGAAGTCGGTGACGATTCGCCTCAGTACGCCATGATCCTGGGCGAGCGTATCCGGGTCGAAGGTCGTCATCACGCAACGCGGCCGTAGCTTCACGACCGCGACGAGGGCGGATCCGATCCGCAGCTCGCGGCCCGGCCAGTCGCGCTCGGACAAGCCGTCGACGCCCCCGATGAGGATGTTGGGCCGCAACCTGCGCCGGTCGACGCCGAGCGCGGCATTCGCTCCATCGGTGAGGATCGAGAGCGGGAGGACGTCGAACCGCTCCGGCCCCTCGGAGAGGACGAGGGTCGCTCCGGCGCCGGCCGCCGCCTCGACAGCGGCGATCGAGCGCGGATGATTCCAAGGGTGGCCTTCTATGAGTGGGACGCCGTCGTCTCCGAGCGTGCCGGCGAGGCCGAGCAGACCGGGTTCGGGGAGCAGCTCGGCGTGCGCGAGTTGCTCACCGCGAAGCGACTTGACGGGGTAGCGCCAGAGCTCGGCGATCTTCATGGTCAAACGCCGCAGAAGCGCGTCGCCGCCACAGCGACCGCTTGGGCGCACGACACGAGGCTGTTCGTCGGAACGTACTCGTCGACCGTGTGCGCGCGATCCAGCCCATGTGGGCCGAACGCGACGCACGGCGTTCCCCCGAGACGGGTGAAGGTGGCTCCGTCGTGCCAGTTGTCGAAGCCGGCGATACGAGTCGTGAGGCCGGCGTCGCCCGCGGCAGCGAAAAGCGTCGAGACGATCGGCGCTTCGGCGTCTACCTCGGCGGACGGCACCTCGGGCGCCCACTCGATCGTCGGCGGATTCTCGGCGAGCCAGGGATCGGCCTCGACCGCGCGTTGCACACACTCCGCCACCTCGAGCTCGATTCGGCTGCCCCAGCCCTCCGCGTCGGCGAAGGCCGGCAGGTAGCCGATGTGGTACGTGATGCTGCACGAAGACGGATAGCTCACGGCCCACTCGCCGCCCGAGATCACGCACGGAACGATGTCTCCGGGGGACAGGAGCGGATGGCGCTGGTCGGGCCGGTCTCGCCAGTCCTCCTGGAGCCGCCGCATGGCATCGAGCACCAGCTCGGCCTTCTCGATCGCGTTCACCGCGCCGCCCTGGCGCCAGTCGGGCTGGGGGATACCCGAGTGTCCCGGCCGCCCGAGGACCGTG
>Ga0136625_1000638_pt1 | contig 11437 bp, 10 predicted proteins | sample AntDrymUQ4832306_2_FD_104672 | JGI IMG/M metagenome (GOLD analysis project Ga0136625, IMG submission 104672) | Polar desert sand microbial communities from Dry Valleys, Antarctica - metaG UQ483 (23.06) | ecosystem: Environmental > Terrestrial > Soil > Desert | place: Antarctica: Dry Valley...
CTGTTGCGCCGCCTCGTCTTCTCGACCGTCGCGTTCGGCTTCGCCGGGCCGATGCTCTTCGCGGCGCTGCCGTACCTCGCGTTCGCGCGCTACGGCGAGGATCCGAAGATCGCAGGCTGGCTGGTCGCCAGCTGGGGCGCCGGGGCGGTCGCCGGGTCGGCGCTCACGTTTCGCCTCGTCACGCGCTTCTCGCCGCTCAGGGTCGCGAGCTTCGGCGTCATCGGCTTCGTGGCGCCGCTGTGGCTCCTCACGCTCGATCTCCCGGCCTGGGCGGTTGGCGCCGTGCTCACGGTCTCGGGCCTCGCCAACCCTCTGACGAACGCCGTCGTCGGGGTGCTCACCGTCCGCGTTCCGGTCGCGTTGCGCGCGAAGGCGATGACCTCACTCGTGACGATGAACCGCTTGATCGGGCCGCTCGGCTACGTGACCGCGGGTCTCCTCCTGACGAACGTCGGCTTCACCGCCGTCTTCCTGCTCGTGGCGGCGGCAGACACCGTGGCGGGAGCCATCTTTCTCTCCGCCGCAACTCGCAACCGCGCCGGCCGGGAGGCGCAGCCGGCCAGGGACGCGGCTCAGCCGCAGCCGAAGCCGTAATCGCAGGCCTTGGCGAAGAACTCCGACTCGCTCGCGGTGAAGAAGTGATGCACCTTGTCCGGCTTGCGTACGAAGAAGAGGTACTTCACCTTGGCCGGACGCGCCGCGGCCCGCATGGACGCGAGACCGGGGTTCGCGATCGGGGTCGGCGGCAACCCGGTGCGGTTGCGTGTGTTGTACGGGTTGTCGCTCTCGAGCTGAGAGACGCGCAGCGCCTCGGTCCCTGGAACGTTCAGGCCGTATCGGATCGTCGCGTCGATGCCGAGCGGCATACCGGCCTTGAGCCGGTTGTAGATCACGGCCGCGACGAGCGGCCGCTCGGCGGGCGCGATCGTCTCCCGCTCGATCATGGACGCGATGATCAGGACGTCGTACGGCGTCAGGTTCTTCTTGCGCGCCGCGCGCAGATCGACCTTCGACCAGTTCTGCGCGAATGAGGCGAGCTGATCCCGAACGAGTGTGCGCGACGTCGTCTTCGGCGTGAACGCGTAGGTCGCAGGAAAGAGGAAGCCCTCGATGCCCCTCGCTTGCCGGCGGAACTGCCGCGGCGGCTTGGCCGCCTGTGTCGCGGCCGCGTAGGCCTTCCCGTTCAGCCGCGGCGTGAGCTTCCGCTTCCGTTTCGCGATCACCCGGACGGCCGCGACGCGCTCCACCATCTGCTGCCGCGTGAAACCCTCCGGGAAGACGACGCGGAGTACAGGCCCTCGCCGCACGGCGGTCGTCGTGGGGGGCGGCGGGTCGGATGACTCGTTCGAGGAGCCTGCCTCGAGCGTACGGAAGCCGAGCCAGGCGGCAAGGACGAAGAACCCGATCAGAAGGGTGAAGGCGAGCAGCCGCCGCGCCGCGAGCCTCGCCCTCGACGGCCGTGCCATCAGTCGCGCGCCACCCAGGCGAGATAGGTCTCCAGGAGGTGCGCCGCGGCCCGCGCGTCCTCCGGCGCGCGCGAGGCCGGGCCCCGGGAGGCGAGAGCGGTCGTGAACCGCTCGTCGAAGCTCTCGACCGGGACACAGACCGCACCGCGAAGGCTCTCGACGAAGCGCTCGGTCTCCTCGGCCTGGAGCCCCATTGCGCCGCGGAGGGTCAGCGGCAACCCCACCACGACCCGCTCGACCTCCTCGGAGGCGACGAGCTCCGCGACCCGTCGCAAGCCCGCGGCCGTGGCCGCGCGCTCGACGACAGTCAGCGGCCGCGCGAGCGTGCCGGTCGCATCGGAGACCGCGACGCCCGTTCGCGCCTCGCCGTAGTCCAGCGCCAGCACCTTCACGCCAACACCTTCACGCCAACACCTTCACGAGAGCGCGGCGACGATCAGCCGCTCGGCGGTGGACAAGGCCTCCTCGAGCCCCTCGGGCCGCTTACCTCCTGCACGCGCCATCGTCGGTCGGCCCCCGCCGCCGCCGCCGATCAGCGCCGCGGCTTCTCGCACGACGTTCCCCGCATGCACCCCACGCTGCTCGAGAGACCGGTCGAGGTTGACAACGAGTTGCGCGGCGCCGTTCTCACGTACCCCGACGATGATCGCTGCCGGCGCGTGCTGCTGCTTGAGCCGGTCCGAGACCTCGAGCGGATCGCCGCTCGTGAGCTCCACCACGAGCACATCGACGTCCCCCTGCCGGGTCTGACGGGTGATCTCGTACTCGGCCTCCATCGTCACGGACGGCTTCCGTGCGTCCTTACGAATCCCTTCGAGCGCCATTCTGAGCTCGGCCGCCTCCTCGGCGCGGCCGCGCAGGAGCGCGTACGCCTCGCCGGAGGTCACCGCCTCGATCCGTCGCGCGCCCGCACCGACGGAGCTCTCGGAGAGGATCGCGAACGGCCCGATCTCCGCCGTCGAACGGACGTGAGTCCCGCCGCAGAGCTCGCGCGAGAAGCCATCAACCTCGACGACCCGGACGATCTCGCCGTACTTCTCGCCGAAGAGCATCTGCGCGCCGAGGTTCCTGGCCTCCTCGATCGGCGTCTCGAAGGCGCGCACGGGCCGGGCGGCGAAGATCTCCTCGTTCACGATCCGCTCGACCTCCTCACGCTCCTCGGATGTCAGGGCCCGATCGTGTGTGAAGTCGAAGCGCAGCTTGTCGGGGCGAACGGCGGAGCCCGCCTGCTTGACGTGCTGCCCCAGAACGCGGCGCAGCGCCTCGTGGAGGAGGTGCGTTGCCGTGTGGTTCGCCATCGTCGGGAAGCGGACGGCCCACGGCACGACCGCGCGCACCCGATCACCGGCCGTGAAGCCCTCCCCGCGGAACGTGAGCACCTGGTCGTCACCCACCCTCGACGCCTTCAGCAGCTCCGCCCGGGCGCCTGTCTCGTCGTGCTCGAGCGAGCCGGCATCGCTAACCTGGCCGCCGCCCTCGGGGTAGAACGGCGAGCGCTCGAGTTTGGCCTCGAACTGACCGTCGGGCAGACCGTTCAGTGCTGAGATCGCCGTCAACACGTCGGTTCTGCCGTAGCCGACGAACTCGGTGGTGCGGCCGCCGAGGTCACTTGCGGCCCGTGCCGGCTGGCTGCGGGAGATCTCGCGGTGCTCCGCCATCCGGGTACGGAAGTCGTCCTCGTCGACGGCAAGGCCACGCCCGAGCGCGAGCTCGCCGATCAGCTCGAACGGGAAGCCGTAGGTGGCGGTCAGGTCGAATGCGTCCTTCCCCGAGATGTTGCCGCGCGTCGCGACCTCGTCGAAGAGCTTCATCCCGCGCGCGAGGGTTTCCGTGAACCGAGTCTCTTCGGCCCGCACCGTCTCGCGAATCCGCTCCCGATCGTCCTCTAGCTCGGGAAACGGCTCAGCGAGCTGTTCGACGACGACGTCCGTGACGCGCCAGAGGTCCTGGAGCCCGATCGAACGAGCCTGCTGCACGGCGCGGCGGATGATCCGTCGCAGGACGTACCCCCGGCCCTCGTTCGACGGCGTGACGCCGTCGCCGACGAGAAAGGTCATGCCGCGGCCGTGGTCGGCGATGACGCGGTGGGCCTTCGTCGCGTGCTCCGACTCGCCGAACGCGACGCCGCTTTCCGCCGCCACCCAGTCCATGATCGCCGCGTACGCGTCGGTCTCGTAGACCGAGCGGACGTCCTGCAGGATCGCCGCTGTGCGTTCGAGCCCCATCCCGGTGTCGATGTTCTGTTTCGGCAACGGGGTCAGCGTCCCGTCCGGGTGCTGCTCGTACTCCATGAAGACGAGGTTCCAGAACTCGAGGAAGCGGTCGCACCGCGGGCACGCCGGCGCACAGCCCGGCTCCCCGCAGCCGTGCTGCTCGCCCCAGTCCCAGTAGATCTCGGAGTCGGGGCCGCACGGTCCGGGGCCGCCCACCGACCAGAAGTTCTCGGAGCTCGGCAGCTGCACGATCCGCTCCGACGGCATCCCGTTCTCCTCCCAGAGCCGGATCGCGGTGTCGTCGGGGCCGAGCTTCAGCGAGGGGTCGCCGGCGTGCACGGTCGCCCACACACGGTCCCAGTCGAGCTTCAGCTCTGCTCGGATGAACTCCGTCGCGAATGCGATCGCGCCCTCCTTGAAGTACTGCCCGAACGAGAAGTTGCCGAGCATCTCGAAGAAGGTCAGGTGGTGGCCGTCGAGGCCGACCTCTTCGATGTCGGGAGTACGGAAGCACTTCTGGGAAGTGGTCGTCAGGGGCGCAGGCGGCACCTCGCGCTCGAGGAAGTACGGCATCTGCGGCTGCATGCCGGCGGTCGTGAGCAGCGTCGTGTGGTCGCCGACGCGAGGGATCAGCGGCCACGACGGCAGGCGCTCGTGCCCTCTGGCTTCGAAGAAAGAGAGGAAGCCTTCGCGGAGCTCAGCAGTCGTCTGCACGCGGGGATTGTAGGCGCGCCGCAACGGGTGGCCCCGTCGGGACGACCCGTGACAACCGTTTCACACAGTCGGCACGCTTCTGCAGCAGGATCCGATCCCGCCTACGGCGTCGAAACCGCAGCGTCAAGCCTTTCCGGCGCGAGCGAACGTGCCTGACCACTGACGCGTGGGCGACGGCGTGCGGAGCTACGCTACGGCCTCTCCAGACGGAACGGCCTCGACGGCAACGACGGTGACGTCAGCCGACGCGCAAGGTTGGCTCTGGTGGGGTTGGCAATACCTCGGCTTCCACAGCGTGCCGAGCGTGGGCGGAACGGTGCTGCTGTTCCTAGACGAGACCGAGAGCCTTTGGTGGGAGCGTTCCTCGATGTGAGCTCTGTCGTGGCAGCTTTGGTCGCCGATGCAGCCTTCAAGAAACGCATCTCCTGAGGCTGAAGGTGTGGGCCTCGGGTTCACTACCGAGCGAACCGGTCTGAACCCCGGCGCGTGACGAACGTTTCACACAATCGGCACGCTTCTGCAACAGGGTCTGACCCCTCTTACGGCGACGAAGCCGCAGCGTCAAGCTGTTGCCGCACGAGCGAATGGGTCTGACCCTCGACGCATGACCCGCGACGCGCGGGCGTCGGTTCGGCTTCGGCGGCTGCCCACCGACGAACCGGATCGCGCTGCGCAGCCCCGGAGACGCCTGATCTGAGCAGCCTCACGATCGAGGCTCCGCCGACCACTGCGCCCGGCTGGTCGACCACACCTGCACCGTGATCCCGTTGGCGTCCCAGTCCACCTCGCGCCACGGCCCGATCCCCAGTCGCTCCGCGACGCGGAAGGAAGTGACGTTCTCGGGGTGGATGATCGACACGACGCGCTCGAGGGCGAGCCGGGCGAAGGCGTGGTGGAGCGCGGCGGCACCTGCCTCGGTGGCGTACCCGCGCCCCCAGACGTCCGGATCCAGCATCCACCCCAGCTCCGGATCGGCCGGCCAGAGGCGATGGAAGGAGAGGCCGGAACGTCCGACGAGCAGGCCGCTCGACTTCTCCTCGAGCGCCCACAGGCCGAATCCGTGCTCGTCCCAATGGCATCGGTATCGCTCGAGCTGCGCCTCGCTCTCTCCGCGCGTGAGCGGCAAACCGCTCATGTAGCGGTAGACACGCTCGTCGCCGTTCAGCCGGTGCAAGGGCTCGAGGTCGTCGTCGCGCCACGACCGCAGGCGAAGGCGGTCCGTCTCGAGGTCGATTAGCCCACGACGCGCTTCGCCGGCGCGGCGACATCCTCTTCGGTCGCGATCTCGTCGCGGATCTTCTCGAGCGCGCGCCGGATCAACCGTGACACATGCATCTGCGAGATTCCCACCTGCTGAGCGATCTGGCTCTGCGTGAGCCCGTCGAAGAAGCGCAGATGCAGGATGCGCCGCTCCCGCTCGTCGAGCGCGCGGAAGCCGGGCGCCAGCACCGCGCGATCTTCCGAGACCTCGTACTGGTGCTCGATCACCCCAAGCGACTCGAGCGGATCAAGCTCGCCATCCTCGTCGGACCCGCCCGCGGAGAGTGAGAGCGAGGTGTACGCGCGGCCGGACTCGAGCGCCTCGAGCACTTCTTCCTCCTCCACGCCGGCAGCCTTTGCGAGCTCCGGGATCGTTGGTGAGCGGCCGAGCTCCACCGTCTTCTCCTCGATCAGCTTGGAGAGCTTCACGTTCAGCTCCTGCAATCCCCGCGGCACCCGCACGGCCCAGCCCTTGTCGCGGAAGTGACGCTTGATCTCACCGATGATGTTCGGCGTCGCGTACGTCGTGAGCTCGACACCGCGCTCGAGGTCGAAGCGGTCGATGGCCTTGATCAGGCCGATACAACCGATCTGGACGAGGTCTTCGAGCTGCTCCCCGCGATAGCTGTAGCGCCGGGCCAGCGAGCGGACGAGCGAGAGGTACTGCTCGATCAACTGCTCCCGGGCTGCGAGGTCGCCGTGGTCGTGGTAGCGCCGCAGCAGGATCTTGTCTGACTCGCGCGGCATCAGGACGCGACCGCCGTGTCGAAGTACGCCTTGCGCAGGTCGACCCAGCAACCGTCGTCGCGCTCACTGAGGCGGACGGTGTCGACCACCGTCTCGAGGAGACGCCGCAGGCCGAGGGTCTCGTCCGGCTCCTGCTCGATCTCCTCGACCTCGTCCCGCGTGAAGGGCCCGACGGACGCCTCCACGGTGCCGGCCTCGACGCGGAGGATGACGCTCACCGGGCGTTCGTCCTGGCTGCGATCGAGCAGGGTCTCGAGCGCCAACTGCAGGTCGTCGAGGACGTCGAGCGTGAGCTCGTGCCGTGCTGCGAGACCGCCGAGCACCAACCCGGTGACAGCGCCGAACGGCCGCTCTCGCGGGATTGTGACGATGATCTCCTCCATCAGACCGGCGGTCGGTCGGCGTGACGCAGCTCGTCCTCGAGGTCGCGTTCGCGCCGGGCGGCCGCCTGCTTGCCCGCTTCGACGGCGCGGCTCCAGTCACGTGTCGCCCGCAAGGAGGAGGCGCCATGGGTGAGCCCGGCGGCCAGACCGGAGACCTTTTGCACTGGGCGCGCGATCGCCATGCTGACGGCGCGCACCGCCGTGTCGATGCTGTCGGCCATGTCCACTGCGCTGTCTGTCACCCCATCCACCTTGTCCAGCTGTCCGTTGACCTTGCCGACGCTCTCCCCGAGCGAGTGGATCACAGGCAGCAACTCCTGTTCCGTCCCTCGGATAAACGTGGAAAGCCGGGTGAAAGTTTCGCCGAGCCTGATAAAGGCATACGCAAGCCCGGCACCGACGGCGAGGAGGAAGAAGGCGAGCGCGTAGCGTGCGATGTCGCCAGCGCTGGCGGCGAGGAGAGGCATTCGCTGATCCTAGTGGTGAGCGTGGGCGGACACCACACCCGAGCCGACAACCGCGTCCCGCTCGTACAGGGCGACCACCTGACCGGGAGCGAGACCGTACACCGGCTCCTCGAGCTCGAGCCGGAAGCCGCCCTCGCGCGGGACGACTCGTGCCGGCAGCGCCCGCGAGCGGTAACGGAGCTTCGCCTCGACGCGGCACACGTCGAGGTGCAGTCGGCCACGCACGTCAACCTCCGAGCAGGCGAGGGCGGCACGAGGTCCGACGGTGACCGTGTTGGTGGGGACGTCGGTACGCAGTGCATAGAGAGGCTCGCCTGCGGAGACGCCGAGGCCCCGCCGCTGGCCGGGCGTGTATCGCCAGTACCCGTCGTGCCGCCCGAGCTCGACACCGGCCTCGTCCACGATCGCACCCTCGTCGGCCGAGAGTCCCTGGCGCCCGAGAAAGGCTCGATAGTCGTCCCCCGCGAGGAAGCACGCCTCCTGGCTTTCGCGTCGCTCTGCCGCGGCGAGTCCGGCCACAGCCGCCTCGGCGCGTGTCGCTGCCTTGTCCTGCAGGCCGAGCGGGAACTCGATCTGATCGAGGAACCGCGGGTCGAGCGGCGCCAGCATGTATGACTGATCCTTGTCGGTGTCGAGAGCGCGCGCGAGCAGCCGGCGGCCCTGCCGCTCGACGATGCGCGCGTAGTGTCCGGTCCAGAGCTTCTCGGCCCCGGCGCGGCGCACGAAGTCGAGCAGCTCGGCAAAGCGGAAGCTCCCGTTGCAGCGCCCACACGGATTGGGAGTCTCTCCGCGGCTGTAGGCCCGGACGAACGGCTCGACGACGGCGCGGCGGAACTCGTCGCGGAGGTCGAGCGTCACGTGCGGCACGCCCAGCGCGTGGCATGTCTCTCGCGCGGCGATCACGGCGGCGGGCGAGCAGCAGGCACGCTCGGAATCCGGCCCGGCCGGGTCGAGCCAGAGGCGCAGGGTGACGCCGATCGCGTTGCTCCCAGCGCGCAGCAGTGTGACGGCGCTATCGACCCCGCCGCTCATCGCCACTGCGACGCGACCGGGGCGGGGAGCGGCGCGAAAAACCTGCGCCAGCGCATTCGCGAGTGCGTCGGCCGCGAGAGTCTCCCCTGGAACGGCGGCGGCTTCGAGCAGCGTCAGGCCTTCGAGAGGCCGGGCGAGGCCGGGCGCCTCGGCGGACACGATGCGGTCGCCGTCGACCGTGAATCGCACGAGCGCAAAGTCCGAACCGCGGGCCGAGTCTCCAATCACCTCGATCATCGACCCAGGCTAGCCGCCGCGACCCGCTCGCGTTCCCAGGCGCGTGGCTGAGGGGTCCGCAGCCGCTCGTAGGCCGCCCTCCGGAGCCGCCGCCCAGGGTGCGAGCGGGCCGCAAAGCGGCCCTTCAGGGGTCTACGCGCGATGGGTGCTCCGCTTGCGGAGTCCCATCTTGCGCAAAAAAATCAGTGCTCCACCCTGCCGATGTTCCTCACGCCGATGCGAACCTGGCTGAACCAGGTGGGTGCCGTGTCGGACGTCGACGGGTGAGGTCTAGACCGAACCCAGGCTCCCTTGACGTGAGCGTTGGTTCACGTTTACGCGCAAGGCCACGCACAGGGTCGAGCGAGGTGAGTGTAGCCAGACCGCCGACCCGAGCTCACGATCAACGGACCCGAACTGCCAGACGCCGTTGAGCCAACCGCGGGATGCACTGAACGGCTTCGAGTGGGCGGTCGGAAGCGTCGCAGATTCCGAGGTTGCGCGAACCACATTCGATCCCGGCGCAGCTGTTCAGCCGCGCGCCGCGAAGCGCCAACGAATCTCCTGGGTTCCGTCGAGGCCGAGCCGCTGCGCGAGTACCTCGGTCAGCTCGAACTGGCGGCCGGGCTCCTTCAGCTTCGTGTCGATCACCTCGGTGAGCACCTCGATCCCGCCGTACTCGATGTAGATCAGCGCCCCACAGGGAAGCAGAGGGTGGGTGACGCCGAGCGCCCGGCCGGTCAGGATCAGGCGGCAGGTCGTCCGCTCCGCGTCGCGGGGTGCTCCGCGCGAGCCGGCGAGAGCCGTCTCCCATCCTCCGGGTGCAGGCACGGCTCGGGCGCCGGTGACCGCAGCGCCGCCTCCGCCCCCGTCCGAGGTGAGGGCGAGCACCCCGACGGTCGCGACGAGCGCGACGGCGGCGAGCGCGACGACTCGCTGGAGGACGGAGAGGCTCACGAACTGGAGGGTGAGCCGTCGTCCGCGGGCACAGTTGGCCCGACGGGCCCCTTGGGCTCGCCGATGGGTATCGGCTCTGGCTCCTGCTCGGTCTGCGGCTCGTCCTCCGGCTGCGGCTCGGACTCCGGTTCGCCCGCGGGCGAAAACCTGGACCTGTCGAACATGCGCACGAGTATGCCCGGCGGAACGGCCGTCGGCACCTCCCTCAGCCGGGAGGTTCGCGCAATGCGATGCCGAGCTCCTCCAGTTGCGCTTCCGTGACGTCCGAAGGAGCCCCGCTCATCGGGTCCACGCCGGCCTGGTTCTTCGGGAAAGCGATCACGTCGCGCAGGTTGGGCTCCTTCGCGAGCACCATCGTCATCCGATCGATACCGAGCGCGATCCCTCCATGTGGCGGCGCACCCATCGCGAGCGCGTCCAGCAGGAACCCGAACTTCGCGCGCTGCTCCTCCGGAGTGAGGCCGAGGAGATCGAAGACCTGCGCCTGGATCTCGGGCTCGTGGATCCTGAAACTACCGCCGCCGAGCTCGTTGCCGTTCACGATCAGGTCGTAGGCGTGCGCAAGCGCGTTCGCCGGCTCCTCGTGGAAGCGGTCTCGCCACCCGTCCGTCGGCCGCGTGAAGGGGTGATGGACGGCCGTCCAGCGCCCCTCTTCCTCGTCGTGCTCGAACATCGGGAAGTCGTAGACCCAGAGGAAGGTGAAACGCTCTTCGTCGATCAGGCCGAGCTCACGGCCGAGGTGGAGGCGGAGCGCGCCGAGCACGCGTGAGGTGGTCGCCCACGTGTCGGCCGCGAAGAGGACAGTCGAAGCCGGGTCGCCGCGGAACCTGGCGAGCTCTCCTTCAGAGAGGAACTTCGCGATCGGCGAGCGCACCTCCCCCGCCTCGCCATAGACGAGGTAGGCGAGGCCTTTTGCGCCCCACTCCTTTGCGAGCTCCTCGAGCTTCGCCAGCTCGCCTCGGCTGAGCTCCTGCGGCACCCTCAGAAAGCGCACCGCCGCGGCGCCGGCGAACACCCCAAAGTCGGAGCCACGCGTGTCCTCGGTCGCGTCCTCGAGCTCCAGCTCGAAGCGCGTGTCCGGCTTGTCGGACCCGAACTTGAGGTCTGCCTCCTCCCACGTCATCCGCGGGAACGGCGTCTCGATCTCGATCCCGAGGCACTCGCGCCAGATGCGCGCGTACATCCGCTCCATCACGTCGAAGAGGAACTCCTGCTCGGGAAAGCTCATCTCGACGTCCAGTTGCGTGATCTCCTGGACGCGGTCGGCCCGAAGATCCTCGTCCCGGAAGCAGATCGCGATCTGGTAGTAGCGGTCGAAGCCGGCCACCATCGTCAGCTGCTTCAGAAGCTGCGGGCTCTGCGGCAGCGCGTAGAAGCGACCCCTCTGGAGCCGGCTCGGGACGACGAAGTCCCGTGCGCCCTCCGGGGTGGGCTTGAAGAGGATCGGCGTCTGAATGTCGAGAAAGCCGGCGGCCTCCATCTCGCGGCGGATGATCCCGACCATCTGCGCGCGCAGCGTGATGTTGCGCTGCAGCCTCTCTCGCCGCAGGTCGAGCCAGCGGTAGCGCAGGCGCAACGTCTCGTCGACGTTCTCCTCGTCGAGCTGGAATGGAAGCGGTGTCGAGCGGCTGACGATCCGGAGGTCCTCGAGCTGGAGCTCGACCTCACCCGTCGCCATGTTCGGGTTCACCGTCGCCGGGCTGCGGGCGACGAGCGTGCCCTCCGCGCGGAGCACGAACTCGTTGCGGAGCTCGTGCGCGAGCTTCGCCGCAGCGGGAGCATGTTCGGGGTTGATCACGAGCTGCGTGATCCCTGTGCGGTCGCGCAGGTCGACGAAGACGAGGCCGCCGTGGTCGCGGCGTCGCGCCGCCCAGCCGGACAGGATCAGCTTCTCGCCGACGAGCTCGGGTCGCGGCTCGCCGCACATGTGGGTGCGCCAGATCGGGGTCATCTACGAGGACGACAGTCTGACGACAACGTCC
>Ga0136625_1000639_pt1 | contig 11435 bp, 10 predicted proteins | sample AntDrymUQ4832306_2_FD_104672 | JGI IMG/M metagenome (GOLD analysis project Ga0136625, IMG submission 104672) | Polar desert sand microbial communities from Dry Valleys, Antarctica - metaG UQ483 (23.06) | ecosystem: Environmental > Terrestrial > Soil > Desert | place: Antarctica: Dry Valley...
CGTTCTGCTGAAGACGAACGTCAAGAACGAGTGGTGGCGCGCGATGCTCCAGGAGCGCGACGACATCGTCGCCCTGGACTCGGCGATCCTCCAGCACCCGCGCGTGTGGGAGGCCTCCGGCCATCTCGCCGGCTTCACGGATCCGATGGTCGACTGTCGCGCGTGCAAGAAGCGCTTCCGCGCCGATCACCTCGACCGCGAGGAGATGTGCCCGGCGAAGGCGTCGCTCCCCAAGACCGACGATCGCCGCCATGAGCTGACCGAGGCGCGCGACTTCAACCTCATGTTCAAGACGTTCGTCGGTCCGATGGAGGAGAGCGCGTCGGTCGCCTACCTGCGCCCGGAGACCGCGCAGGGCATCTTCATCAACTTCAAGAACGTGCTGCAGTTCAGCCGCAAGAAGCCGCCGTTCGGCATCGCCCAGGTCGGCAAGTCCTTCCGCAACGAGATCACGCCCGGCAACTTCGTCTTTCGCACGCGCGAGTTCGAGCAGATGGAGATGGAGTTCTTCGTCGCGCCCGACGACGCGCCGCAGTGGTACGACCACTGGAAGCAGGAGCGCATGCACTGGTACGTCGATCTCGGCCTGCGCGAGGACCACCTGCGCATGCGCGAGCACGATCCCGACGAGCTGTCGCACTACTCCAGCGCCACGGCCGACGTCGAGTACCTCTTCCCGATCGGCTGGTCAGAGCTCGAGGGCGTCGCCAACCGCGGCAATTTCGACCTGACCCAGCACGCGGAGTACTCCGGCGAGAAGCTCGAGTACTTCGACCCGCAGACCAAGGAGCGCTACGTCCCGCACGTCATCGAGCCGGCGGCGGGCGCGGACCGTGCGACGCTGGCGTTCCTCGTCGACGCCTACGACGAGGACGACCTCGGCGGCGAGATGCGGACCGTATTGAAGCTCCACCCGCGCCTCGCGCCGGTCAAGGCCGCGGTCCTACCGCTGGTCAAGAAGGACGGCCAGCCCGAGGTCGCCCACGAGATCGTCAAGTCACTGCGTGCGCGGATGCAGACCGAGTACGACGAGGGCGGCTCGATCGGCAAGCGCTACCGCCGCCAGGACGAGATCGGCACGCCGTTCTGCGTCACGGTCGACCACCAGACGCTGGACGACCGCACCGTCACGCTGCGCGACCGCGACACGCTCGAGCAGGAACGCCTGCCGATCGACGGCCTGGCCGACGAGCTGGCGGCGCGGCTGGCGCGCGACTGGCGCTCGCCGAAGGCGTAGATCGTCCGACCGCGGGCCTCACGATCCGGGCGACGCGCCTGGCTGCTGGCCGCCGTCGCCGTGCTGAGCGCGCTCGGTGCCGGTTGCGGCGCCGATCAGGACCGTCCGAGCACGCCCGCGGTCGCAACGATCGTGCAGGACGACGCCGAGCTGCTGCATCGCACGCCGCAGCGGATCGCGGCGACGCTCGACGACCTGCGCGCGCTCGGCGTCGACTGGGTCCGCGTGACCGCCGGCTGGTCGGTGATCGCGCCCGCGCCACGCGCGGCACGGCGCCCGGCCTTCGACGCGACCGACCCGGCCGCCTATCCGGCCGGCGCGTGGGACAAGCTCGACCGCGTCTATGCGATGACGCGCCGGCGCGGGCTGCGGACGGCGATCGACATCGCCTTCTGGGCGCCGCGCTGGGCGGTCGGCCGGGCCGCGCGGAACGCCGACCGCGAGCGCGACACGATCGCCGTGCGCGACTACGCGGATTTCGCCGCCGCGGTCGCGCGGCGCTACCGCGACGCGGTCGCGTTCACCGTCTGGAACGAGCCCAACCACAACGCCTTCCTCCTGCCACAGTGGGAGCGCTCCGGCGACGGCTGGCGGCCCGCCTCGCCGCACCTCTACCGCGCAATGGTGCAGGCGGCCGTGCCCGCGATCCGCGCCGCCGCGCCGGATGCGCTCGTTCTGATCGGCGCGACGTCATCCGTCGGCGCCGCGCAGGGCGACGCGCCGGGTGCCCGGATGGCGCCGCTGACGTTCCTGCGCGAGATGGCCTGCGTCGACGAGCGGCTGCGCCCGCTGGCGCGGCCGGAGTGCCGCAACTTCGCACCGCTGCCCGGCGACGGCTGGTCACATCACCCCTACTCGCTGAAGCTCGCGCCGTGGCAGACCGACCCGCAGCCCGAGAACGTGCGCATGGGCGACCTCGACCGGCTCACGTCGCTGCTGCACCGGCTGCACGCGACCGGCCGCACGCGCCGCGACCTGCCGCTGTATGTGACCGAGTCCGGCTACCAGACATCGCCGCCGGACCCGACGCAGACGACGAACCTCGCCGAGCAGGCGCGCTGGCTTCCCGAGGCCGAGCAGATCGCCCGCCGCCAGCCATCGCTGCGCGGCGTGGCGCAGTTCCTCGTGCGCGACCTGCCGCAGCGACCGGGCACGACCGCGCGGGTGCGCTGGGGTGACTACCAATCGGGCCTGCGCTTCGCGGACGGGAGCCCCAAGCCCGCGCACGCGTCGTTCGCGCTGGGCCTCGTGGCGCGGCGCGCCGGCGCCGGCCGGGTGCGCTTCTGGGGCCTCGTCCGCCCCGGCTCGGGCCGCCGCGACGCGCGCATCGGCGTGCTCGAGCCCGGCGGCGCATGGCGCGAGATCGCCCGCGACCGGACCGCGCCCGACGGCACGTTCGCCCTGACCGTCGACGCCGATCCGTCGGCCACGTTTCAGCTGCGCAGCGGGGCCCGCACCGGCGCGCCGCTGCCGGGCGCACGCTGACGGCGGGCAGCGCCGGCGCCTGTTTCACCGACCGGGCGGGTAGTGTCGGCACACGATGATGCGTCAAGGACCGATCTCCCGCCTCGTGCACGGCCTGATCGAGTACGCGGCCGGCGTGCTGCTGATCGTCGCGCCGTTTCTCCTCGCCTTCGACTCCGGGGCGGCGGTGGCGGTGTCGATCGTCGCCGGGGTCATCGTCATCGCGGTCGCGGCGAGCACCGAAGGGCCGAGCTCGCTGATCGACTCGATCCCGATCCCCGCTCACCTGTTGCTCGACTTCGCGCTCGCCGCCGCGCTCATCGCCTCGCCGTTCCTGTTCGGCTTCAGCGACGAGAGCTCCCCGACGGCGTTCTTTCTCGCCCTGGGCGTCGCGCACCTGCTCATCACCATCGCCACGCGCTTCAAGTCCGGCGACGCCGCAGCCCACCCGCACTGAGCGACGGTGCGCCAGCCTCGGGCGGGCGAGCGAAGGCCGTCGGGGCATCGTCTACGACTTCCGCCCGGGAAATTCGTTGACGTCGTGTCTCGCTTCGGCGATGTCACCCTGCGCCGGACGTAGAAACCCCCGCGCCTGTTAGAAGCAGGCCGGGGGCGTGACAGCGAGGGTGAAGCCTCCCTGCCCCCTCAGACTAGTGGGCCCCGCGACAGCCCTCGTCCCCCATGAGGCCCGAGCCCAGCGGGCACGCCTTCCGAGAGGTCGCCCCCCACGCCCAACACGGACCTCGCAGGGGCGGGGGAAGGGCGACCGAGCAAGGAAATCACCCGAAGGGCCGGCTCGGTCGCCCTTCCGCTGCCCCGCTCCGACCGCGTCAGCCGGGGTCGCGCACGAGCGCCCGCACGCACTGCACGCCAGCCAGGATCGCCGGGCCGAAGTCTCGGTCGCCGTCGGCGAGCATGCGCAACATCATTCCGTCGCCCAGCGAGAAGATCACGTCGGTGACGGCCTCGGGCTCGGCACCGAGGACCAGCACCCCCTCGGCCTGCTTGGCGCGCAGCACGTCGGCCACCTGCTCGCGGAGGCGCGCCAGCAGCTCGGAGAACTCCGCGGCGACGTCGTCGTGGCGGCGAGACAGGACGAACAGCTCGAAGATCAGCGTCACGAAGCCGGGGTCGTTGCGCACGACGTCCTCGAGGCTCGCGACGAGAACGGCAATGACGTCGTCGGCGCTGCGCGCCTCCACCAGCGCTGCGGCGATCGCGGCCTTGCGTACCTCGCAGTCGTGGCGCACGACCTCGATCAGCAGCCGCTCCTTCGTGCCGAAGTAGTAGTGCAGTAGGCCCCGCGAGACGCCGGCCGCACGCGCGACCTGATCGAACGTCGACCCCGCGGTGCCGCGCTCGGCGACCGACGCGCGCATCGCCTCGACGATCCGCGCCGCCTTGTCTCCGGCGAGCTTGCGCTCGCTAGTCGTGCCAGCCTCCATGCACCATCACCTGCGCCAGAGCGTAGCTGGCTGGCTGGCTGGCCAGGAAGTGTGCGCGCCGTTCGAGCGCGGCGTGGCGACGTGACACAACGACGAAAGCGCCCCGGGGGGCGCCTCCTGTGCTGACGGTCGGGCTGCCGGGGCGATCAGGTCGCGGCGGCTGCCTCGGTCGGGGTGGCCGGCGTGGTGTTGGAGGTGTAGTCGAACTCCTCCTCGGCGCCGAACAGCGCGTCGAGCACCTTGTTGCGGATGCCCTCGCTCGCAGCGATGGCGATCGCGCCGCCGACGATGGCGACGAGCAGCAGCTTGCCGAACCCGCCCTTGCGCTTCTTCTTCGGGGTCGGGTGCTTGGGCGCCTCACGCAGCGCGGCGGATGCGTCGCGCAGCGCGTCGGCGCTCTTCTTCAGGTTCGCGTGCAGCTTCTTGTCCTCGATGAGGTTCTTCGTCGGGGACTTGCCATGGTTCAGGCGGCTGTAGGCGTTTCGCGCGGCCTCGAAGGCCACGACCATGTTGTCGCGCAGCTCGTCGTCCTGGATGACCCGCTGAAGATACGGGTTCTCCTTCGCGGCTTGGGCGGCTGCGGCGGCCTTGGCGGCCTTGTCCTTCGCTGCCATTCGTGTCACCTCGGGTTGCTTGCTTGGGGCGTTGATTGAGCATATACCCGGCTTCCGTTGCCCCCACCCGTGCCTTGCAGCGGCTCGAGCGCCACCTCGAAGACCTCGCCGATCTCGCTGACGAAGCGGAACTCGAGCTTGGCTCGAAGGTGCTCGGGGATCTCGTCGGTGTCGGGCTCGTTGAGCTCGGGGGCGATGACGGTCGTGATGCCGTTGCGCTGGGCGGCCAGCGCCTTGTCCTTCAGCCCGCCGATCGGCAGCACCTGGCCGGTGAGCGTCATCTCGCCGGTCATCGCCAGGGCGTCGCGCACGTGGCGCCCGGTCAGGAGCGACAGCAGCGCCGTCGCCATCGTGATCCCGGCGCTCGGCCCGTCCTTGGGGATCGCGCCCGCTGGGACGTGGATGTGGATGTCGTGCGTCTTGAACCAGTCCGACGGCAGGTTCGGGGCGAGCTCGCGCAGGTGGCTGCGTACGTAGGACAGCGCCGCCGCCGCCGACTCCTTCATGACCTCGCCGAGCTGGCCGGTGATCTGCAGCTCGCCCTCCCCGTCGAAGGCCTGCGCCTCGATGAAGAGCACGTCGCCACCGACCGGGGTCCAGGCCAGGCCGGTGGCCACACCCGCGACCCGTGTTCGGCGCCGTATGTCGGAGTGGTAGCGCTTGCGGCCCAGCAGCTCGCGCGCCCGCGCCTCGCCGATCGAGCCCTTCGGCGTCTCGCCCTCCGCCACCGCGCGCGCGACCTTGCGCGCGACCGCGCCGATCTGGCGCTCGAGCTCGCGTACGCCGGCCTCGCGCGTGTAGTCGCCGATCACGGCGCGCAGCGCAGCGTCGGTGATCCGCAGCTGACTCTTCTTCAATCCGTTGCGCTCCGCCTGGCGCGGCAGGAGATAGCGCCTGGCGATCTGCAGCTTCTCGTCGGCGGTGTAGCCGGCGATCTCGATCATCTCCATGCGGTCGCGCAGGGGTCCGGGGATCGTGTCCAGCGTGTTCGCCGTCGTGATGAACATCACGCGCGACAGGTCGAACGGCAGGTCGAGGTAGTGGTCGCGGAAGTTCTCGTTCTGCTCGGGGTCGAGCACCTCGAGCATCGCGCTGGCCGGATCGCCGCGGAAGTCCGATCCCATCTTGTCGATCTCGTCGATCATGAACAGCGGGTTGTCGGAGCCCGCGTCGCGCAGGGCGCGGATGATCGTGCCCGGCATCGCGCCGATGTACGTGCGGCGATGGCCGCGGATCTCGGCCTCGTCGCGCACCCCGCCGGCGCTGATGCGCTCGAACTCGCGGCCCAGCGCCCGGGCGATCGACTTGCCCAACGACGTCTTGCCGACGCCGGGCGGGCCGACGAAGCTGAGGATCGTCCCGCGCGAGACCGGCTGGTCGCCGACGAGCTTGCGGACGGCGAGGAACTCGAGGATGCGGTCCTTGACCTGCTCGAGGCCGTAGTGGTCCTCGTCGAGCACCTTGCGCGCGTGCTCGAGGTCGAGGTTGTCCTGCGTGGACTCATTCCACGGCAGCGAGGCGATCCATTCCAGGTACGTGCGGATGACGCCGTGCTCGGCAGCCGCCGGCGGCAGGCTCTCCAGCCGGCCGAGCTCGCGGTCGGCCTGCTTGCGGACGTCCTCGGGCAGCTCGATCGCCGCGAGCTGCTCGCGCAGCTCGTTGGCCTCCGCGGCGGACTCGTCGAACTCGCCGAGCTCCTCCTGGATCGCCTTGAGCTGCTGGCGCAGGATGAACTCGCGCTGCGCGGCGTCCATGTCGGACTGGACCTGGTTCTGGATCTCCGAGCCGATCGAGATGACCTCGACCTCACGCGCGAGCGCCTCGGTCAGCCGGCGCAGGCGCTTGGCGACGTTGGCCTCCTCCAGCAGCGCCTGCTTGTCCTCGGTCGGGAGGCGCAGGGAACCGGAGATGATGTGGCTCAGGGCGCCGGGCTCCTCGACGTTGGCGACCGCGACCTGCAGCTCCTCGGGCAGGTACGGCACGGCCTCGACGATCTGCGAGAACGTCTGCTGGACGTTGCGCATGAGCGCCGTCAGCTCCGGCGACTCCTCGATGACGTCGGGCTGCTCGGTGATCTCGGCGACGAGGTAGGCCTGCTCGTGGCGCCAGCGGTCGATCTTCACGCGCTGGCCGCCCTGGACGAGCACGCGCAGCGTGCCGTCGGGCACCTTCAGCATCCGCGCGATGACGCCGACGACGCCGACGTCGTAGAGCTCCTCCGGCCCCGGCTCCTCGAGCTCGGGCTGGCGGCTGGCGACCATCACGAGCATCCGGTTGCCGGCGAGCACGTCGTTGACGAGCTGGATCGAGCGTTCCTGACCGATCGCCAGCGGCGTCAGGGTCTCCGGGAAGGGGACGGTCTCGCGCAGCGGCAGGACCGGCAGCGTCTCGGGCAGGGGCTGGCCTATCCCCACCTCGATCTCGCGCGCCACGCTGCCGTCGCTGACGACGTCGATCATGACTCTCCGATGTCCGCGGGCGCCGAGGAGGCGCGCTCGATGGGCACGCTGCGGATGTGCGACTGCGGATCGGCGAGCGGCAGCTCCACGCGCAGGATGCCGTCCTGGTAGGTCGCCCGCGCCTGCTCGGCGACCACCTCGGCGCCCAGCTCGATCGTGCGCCGGAACGGGCCGTGCTCGATCTCGAGCTGCTGGTAGACGCGCGCCTCGGCGTCGGCCTCGCGGCGATGGCCGGTGAGGGTCAGCGCGCGACCCTGGATCTCGAGGCCCAGATCGCCCGCGTCGATGCCGGCGAGCTCGGCATGGACGACCGCGCGCGGCGGATCGTCGGCGTAGAAGACGTCGACCGCGGGGCTGAAGCCGGTCCGGCGCGACGTGAGGCCGACGGTGCCGAAGACATCGCCGAACAGCTCGTCCATCTCGCGGCGCATCCGCTCGAAGTTCGCGAAGAGATCGCGCTCGCGGGCCATGACCGCGCAGCGTACCCACTGCACGTCGGGCACCCGGTCAGATCACAGCTCGTAGACGGCGCCCCCGCGCGCGAGCTCGACCGGTCCGCTGAATGACCGGCGAGCCTCGCCGAGCGCCCATTCGCCGTCCATCTCGTCGGAGATGTGCGTCAGCACGAGGCGCCGGGCGCGGCAGCGGGCCGCGTGCTCGCCCGCCTCGCCGGGCGTCAGGTGCCCCCGCGGGTGGTCGGGCTCGGGCCCCGCCAGCGTCGCCTCCAGCAGCAGCAGGTCGGTCTCGGCGGCGAACTCGTCGAGCGCGTCCGTGGGGCCGTGGTCGGCGCCGAAGGTGAAGCGCCCGCCGGCGCCGTCGCGCACCTCGACGGCGTTGGCCGGCACGTAGTGCGGGACGGGCTGGAAGCGCAGGCCCAGCGAGCCGATCCGGGCGGGCTGCGCGGCGTCGTACTCGGCGATCCGGAAGGCGCCGTCGAGCAGGCGCGGCTGGCCGCCGGCGACCGTCAGGCCGCGCAGGAACTTCGTCGCGTCCGGCGGGACGAGCAGCTGCGGGCCGCCCGGTCCGCCGTCGTCCGCCCGCCGCCCGCCGTTCTTGCGCGGCCCATAGGTCAGCGCGCACGCGTAGGGGACGAGGTCGAAGAAGTGATCGGGGTGCATGTGCGTGATCACCACCGCGTCGACGTCGACGTAGTCGCGCACGCGGCGCAGCTTGGAGAAGACCCCGCTGCCACAGTCGACGAGGATGCACGTGTCACCGTCCTCGACGAGGTAGCCGCTGCACGCGCCGTCGACGTCCTGCCATGCGGGTGACTTTCCCAGCACCGTGACCCTCACGGCGGGGACTCTATGCGGGAGGCGTTCAGCGCGCGTGCAGTGTGGCCTGCTCCTGGGCGCTGGGGAACGCCCATGCGGCCTGGGTGCGGCGCTCCTGCCGGAAGGCGAAGCGCAGCTGCTGCGGCGGGCGCAGCCCGTCGGGGCTGTCGGGCCGGAACGTCGGGCACGGCTCGTCGACCTCGAGTGCGCAGAGCAGGTTGCGCGCGAAGAAGCAGTCCTCGCAGGCCGCCTGCTTGGTCGTCGTCCGCGTCTTGATCATTCGCCCCGTCACCCTTCGTCGCACACCGAACCCCGGCGGCAATCAGAGCACGCGGCGGGTGCACGCTCAAGGGGTCGGGAGGGGCCGTTCCCGCTCGTACGGGATTTCCGATCCGGGTAGCCCGCAAATGCCGGACGAATAGACAGCCCTCCCCGGGAGAGGGCGCGGACAAGCAGATCTCACCCCTCGGCGAGTCCGTTCACCCCGCTCTTTGGGGGAGACTGTCATCGTGGACCGCCACGACACGATCGTCGTCGGCGCGGGCATCCTCGGCCTGGCCGTCGCCCGCGAGATCCTCGCCCGCCGCCCGGCCGAGCGCATGCTCGTCGTCGAGCGCGAGTCCGCGCCGGCCGCTCACCAGAGCAGCCACAACTCCGGCGTCGTCCACGGCGGCGTGTACTACGCGCCCGGCTCCCTGAAGGCCCGCCTGTGCGTCGAGGGCGCGGCGCGGATGGTTGCCTACTGCGAGGCCAACGCGATCGAGGTGCGGCCGATCGGCAAGCTGATCGTCGCCCTGACGCCCGGCGAGCTGCCCGCGCTCGACGAGCTCGAGCGACGCGGGCGCGCCAACGGCGTGCCCGATCTGCGGCGCCTGGACGGCGACGGCCTGCGCGCGATCGAGCCGCACGCCGCGGGCATCGCCGCGCTGCACTCGCCCGCGACCGCCATCGCGGACTTCGGCGCCGTCTGCCGCCGGCTCGCGGCCGACGTCGCCGCCGCCGGCGGCGAGCTGCGCTGCGGCTGGCCCGTCTGCGCCGTGACGAGCGCCGCGGGTGAGATCCGCCTGCGCAGCAGCACGGGCGACGCAGCTCGTGCCGCGCGCGCCGTCTTCTGCGCCGGCCTGTGGTCCGACCGCCTCGCCGTCCTCGCGGGCGCCGACGCCGACCCGCGCATCGTCCCGTTTCGCGGCGCCTACCGCCGGCTGCGCCCGGAACGCCAATCGCTCGTACGAGGCCTCATCTATCCCGTCCCCGACCCCCGCCTCCCCTTCCTCGGCATTCACCTCACGCCCCGCCTCGACGGCACCGTCCTCGTCGGCCCGTCCGCCCTCCTCGCCGGGGCGCGAGATGCCTACCGCCCCGGCACCGTGCGCGCCGCCGACCTCCGCGACACCGCCGCCTGGCCCGGCACCTGGCGCATGGCGCGACGCTGGTGGCGCACCGGCCTCACCGAGGCCCGCCTCGCCGCCAGCCCCGCCACATTCGCCGCCGCCGCCGCCCGCTACGTGCCCGCCGTCCAAACCGGCGACCTCATCCCCGCCTTCGCCGGCGTCCGAGCCCAAGCCGTCAGCCGCGACGGCCGCCTCGTCGACGACTTCCTGATCGGCACGACGCCGCACGCCATCCACGTCCGCAACGCCCCCTCCCCCGCCGCCACCTCCGCGCTGGCCCTCGCCTCACTCATCGCCGACCAAGCCGACCAGCTCTCCTGACACCCACGCCGAAGCCCATCACCGGCTCTCCTGATACCCACGCCCACGCGCCATCCCAGCCTCCTGCGAGGGGTGGGAAAAGGGGGGGACGAGCAAGGAAATCACCCGAAGGGCCGGCTCGGCCCCCCTTTCCCACCCGCACAAGCGTTTGATCCATCCCGCGATGGGCGACGATGTTCCACCCATGAGGATCCTGCTCACCGGCGCCAGCGGCTCCATCGGAACCGCTCTGGCCCCCGCTCTGACGGACGCCGGTCACGAAGTCCGCGGTTACGGCCGCGATCCATCGACGGTTCCCGCTGCAATGGACTTCGTCCAAGGCGACGCGATCACCGGCGCCGGCCTCGACGAGGCGCTGGACGGCATCGAGGTCGCCTACTTCCTCATTCATTCCATGGAGGGCGCCGGCCGCGACGGCTTCGAGGACAAGGAGCGCACGGCGGCGGAGAACTTCGTCAACGCCGCGGGGCAAGCCGGCGTGCGCCGCGTCGTCTACCTCGGCGGCCTCGTGCCGCAGGGCCAGGCGCTCTCGCGTCACCTCGGCAGTCGCCTGGAGGTCGAGCGCATCCTGCTCGCCGGACTGCCCGAGGCGATCGCGCTGCGCGCCTCGATCGTCATCGGCGCACGGTCGCGCTCGTTTCGCTTCCTGGTCCATCTCGTCGAGCGGATGAAGGTCCTCGCGCTGCCGCCGTGGCGCGAGCACCGCACGCGGCCGATCGACGTGCGCGACGTCGGCTCGTTCCTGCTGGCGTCAGCCACGACGCCCCACGCGGCCGGTGGGTTGTCACTGGATATCGCCGGGCCCGACGTGCTGACCTATGGACAGATGATCGAGCGCATCGCCGACCTCATGCTCGTCCGCCGCCGGGCGCTGCGGCTCGGGCTCGACGCGACGCCGATCGCGGCACCGATCGCCGCCGCCATCGCCGGCGAGGACGCGGGCTTCATCGTGCCGCTGATGGAGAGCCTGGCGGGCGATCTGCTGCCGCGCGACGATCGCGCCGCGGGGCTGCTCGGCGTGCGCCTGCACCGCTTCGACCGGGCGGTCGAGCGGGCGCTGCGCGAGTGGGAGGCCGGCGAGTCGCTGGCGGCGCGATGAGGACCGCGCCGGCCGCGCGGCCGGTCAGCCGCTAGGTTCTCTGCCCGTGTCCGGCTCCGTCGTGATCGCCAGCATCGACATCGACGCCCCCCTGCGAGAGGTGTGGGACACGATCATGAACCCCGGCCGAA
>Ga0136625_1000640_pt1 | contig 11428 bp, 11 predicted proteins | sample AntDrymUQ4832306_2_FD_104672 | JGI IMG/M metagenome (GOLD analysis project Ga0136625, IMG submission 104672) | Polar desert sand microbial communities from Dry Valleys, Antarctica - metaG UQ483 (23.06) | ecosystem: Environmental > Terrestrial > Soil > Desert | place: Antarctica: Dry Valley...
CGGCGTGGCAGGGCTACGCCAGGGCGGTCACGGTCTGGCTTGGCGCCGCTCTGGTTGCCTTCGCCCTCGGGGGCATTCTCGTCCTGATCGCGGGCGGGAGCCCAGTGGACTCGCTCCGAGCGATGTTCCAGGGCGCACTCGGCTCGGTGTTCTCGGTTGGGCAGCTCCTCGTCCTGGCGATCCCGCTTCTCGTCATCGGCCTCGGTCTTGCCGTGGCGTTCCGCGGACGGGTGTACAACATCGGGGCCGAGGGGCAGCTTTTCATGGGGGCGCTCGCGGGGGGCGCTCTCCTGCTCACGATCGACGGGGACGGGCGGCTCATGATCGGGCTCGCGCTCGTCGCAGGAACGGTGGGCGGAGCGCTGTGGGGGGCGATCGTGGGCGTCCTTCGCGCGCGCTGGGGCGTGAACGAGGTCATCTCCTCGCTCCTGCTCACGTACATCGCGCTGTTCATCTTCGGGTGGGCGATCCGGCGTCCATTCGGAGATCCGTCCGCGGGTAACAACCTCGCCAGTCGTCCCATCCCCGAGGACACGCTGCTGGGCACGCTGCCGGACCTCTTCGTGCACTACGGGCTGTTCGTCGCCATCGCGCTCGTCCCCGTCGTCGGCTACGTGATGGCTCGGACGCCGTTCGGCTTCCGCGTGCGTGCGATGGGGCTCAACCTCGCAGCGACGGAAGTCGCCGGCGTCCGCACCGGGCGCCTCGTCATCTGGCTGATGCTCGTGTCAGGAGGTCTCGCGGGGCTCGCCGGGATCATCCAGGTCGTCGGGATCGAGGGCAGGCTCGACGCGGGCATCTCGCAGAGCTACGGCTTCACGGCCATCGTCGTCGCGCTCCTTGGGCGGCTCAACGCGTTCGGCGTTCTCCTTGCGGCGTTGTTCATCGCGTTCCTCAACGCGGGCGGGCAGGCGATGAGCGTCGAGGAGGGGCTGCCGTACTCGATCGTGCTCGCCATCCAGGGGGTGTTCGTCCTGCTCGTCCTTGTCGCCGACCGTTTCAGCCGCGTCTGATGGACTGGTCGTCGATCGTCGGCATCGGCCTCTTCGCCTCCGGTCTGCAGCTCGCCATGCCCACCGCGCTGGCCGCCGTCGGTGAGACGGTGTCGGAGCGGGCGGGAGTGCTCAACCTCGGCCTGGAGGGGATGATGCTGACCGCGGCGCTCGCGTCGTTCGTCGGCGCCTACTACAGCGGCAGCGCCACACTCGGGGTCCTCGCCGGCGTCGTGACCGGGATGGCGATGGGCGCTCTGATGGCCGTCCTCAGCGTGCTCCTGAAGACCGACCAGGTGATCAACGGGATCGTGCTCGTCATCTTCGCGGGAGGAGTGACGGCGTTTGCCTACGAGCGGCTCTTCAGGCACCTTGGAGTGCCGCCGGAGATCGACGCTCTTCCCAAGCTCGCGATCCCCGGTCTCTTCGATATCCCCTGGGTCGGCCCGGTGGTGTTCAATCAGAACGCGCTGTTCTACTTCTCTGCCGGGCTCGCTCTCTGCGCCTGGCCGCTCCTCTTTCGCACGAGGTTCGGCCTCGCCGTTCGCGCAGCGGGAGAGACACCGGCCGCAGCCGACGCGGCGGCGGTCCACGTCGACCGCATCCGGACGGTGGCGCTCCTCGTGTGTGGAGCCATGGCAGGGCTCGGCGGGGCCGTCCTCATCGTCGGCGACGTCAACCTGTTCGGCACCTACATCACCGCCGGGAGGGGCTGGGTCGCACTCGCCCTCGTCATCTTCGGAAGATGGAACCCGCTCGTCGTCTTCGGCGGCGCGCTCGCCTTCGGGATCGTCGATGCGCTCCAGCTGAGGATCCAGGCGGCCAGCGGCGGAACGAGCGCCGCCGTGCCCTACGAAGTGTTCCAAGCCCTGCCGTACGTGCTCACACTCGTCGTAATGGTGACGGCCACGGCCGCCATGAGGCGGTCCGCGCAGCCGTCCGCGCTGGGCATCCCATTCCGAAAGGGGGTGAGCGAGTAGTCGAACGAGCACCCCGTCCTCCAAGTCGCGATTCCAACGAAAGGAACACACTCATGAGACATCTAGTGCCTCGGGTGATCGTCGCGATCGGCGTCACTCTCGCACTGGCCGGTACCGCCATCGCGAGCTCCCAGCACGCTGGCCGCGCGCAGGCCAAGCTCAAGGTTGCGCTCGTCCTTCCGTGCCCTACCAACGACGGTTCGTGGTGCCAGCAGGCGTATATCGCCGCGAAGCGCCTGCAGAAGGAAGGTCTCATCGACCTCAAGTTCACCTCGAACGCGCCCCAGGACACGCCGGGAGCCTCGCAGGTGATCCAGCGGTACGCCGCTGGCGGCTCGCAGCTCGTGATCGCCCACTCGGCGTACCAGGACGCGGCTTTCAATGCCGCCAAGCGGTTCAAGAAGACGCCGATCGTGTTCGCCGGGGGCGGCAAGGTGGGGCAGAACGTCTCCACGTACGAGGAGCCGATCTACCAGCCGGCGTATCTCGCCGGGATCCTCGCCGCGGGAATCAACAAGACGGGGACGATCGGCGGGCTCGCCGCGTTCGACATCCCTCTGTGCCACGCGCAGATGGAGGCGTTCAAGGCGGGTGCCAAGACGGTCAAGAAGAGCATCAAGCAGGTGACCACCTATGTCGGCGACTGGGCTGACGTCGCGAAGGCGAAGAACGCGACGCTGGCTGCCGCCGACCAGGGTGCCGACGTGTTCGTGGTCTGCGGTGGTGGCCCTGCGGCAGGGATGATCTCTGCGCTCAAGGAGCGGAACCTGAGCGGCTTCGGGTACGTCGGCAACCAGAACGCGCTTGCCCCGAAGCAGATGGTCGGCTCGCTCGTCTACAACCTCTACCCGATCTTCAAGGCGCTCGTGAACGACGTCTCGAGCGGGAAGTACAAGGGGAAGGTGTATGACCTCGGCCTGACCTCGTTCCAGCTGCCGCTCAACCCTCGCTACTCGGCGGGGAAGATCCCGCCCTCGGTGATGGCGAAGATGAGGGCGGCGCAGAAGGCGATCCTGGCCGGCACCCTGAAGGTCCCCTACGTCGCGAAATGACCCGCAGCGGTGGGCGGGCGCCGACCACCGGCGTCCCGCCCACCCGCGGCCAGACGGACAACGACCTGACGATGCTGCTGCGTGACGCGACGCTCTGCTCCGGGGAGCAGTTCGACCTCCGCCTCGCCGGTGGCGAGATCGCCGAGCTCGCTCCGGCGGGGACCCTCTCCCCGGGGGCGGGCGAGGAGACGCTCGATCTCGTCGGCTACGTGCTGCTTCCCGCGCCGGCGGAGCCACATACGCACCTCGACAAGGCGCTCACCGCCGACAGGGTCGAGAACCCGGCGCGCGACCTCCTCGGCGCCATCGCGGCCTGGCACGCGTACCGAGAAGGCCTCTCGGTCGACGATATCTCGGAGCGGGCGGAGGCAGCCACTCGGCTGGCGCTGGCCCACGGGGTGACCGCGATCCGCACGCATGTCGACGTCGGGCGCGGAATCGAGCTGCGGGGCATCGCGGCTCTCCTCCGGGTCAAGGAGCGACTACGCGATCTCGTCGACCTGCAGATCGTGGCGCTCACGTACCCGCTCACGGGAGCGGAGGGGATCGAGAACCGCGCTCGCCTGCGCGAGGCGCTTGCGATGGGGGCGGACGTGGCGGGAGGCGCGCCGCACGTCGACCCCGACCCGGTTGGACACGTGGAGGCGTGCCTCGAGATCGCATCCGAGCTCGGGCGGCCAGTCGACCTGCACGCGGACGAGAACCTGCGCGAATCGTCCGAGGACGTGCTCCACCTCGCGCGCCGCGTTGCCGACGGGTTCGCGTTCCCTGCCACCGCGAGCCACTGCGTGAGCCTCGGTATCCGCGACGAACGGACGCAGGCGGCCGTTGCCGAGGAGGTCGCCGCGGCAGGCGTGTCGGTGGTCACCCTTCCCGTCGCGAATCTCTACATCCAGGGCCGCGACCTGCCGGTCGCCACACCGCGGGGACTGACGGCGATCCGAGCGCTCGTCGCCGCCGATGTGACCGTGGCCGGCGGCGGCGACAACATCCAGGACCCGTTCATCCCGGTCGGTCGCGCCGACCCGCTGGTGACCGCGCAGTACCTCGTGGTGGCGGGACATCTCGATCCAGCCGACGCGTACGCATTCGTCAGCGAGCACGCGCGACGGATACTGGGCCTGCCCGCAGTCGCCGTCGAGGCCGGCTCGTCCGCCGATCTCGTTGCCGTCGCGGGCTCGTCCCTGCGCGAGGCGATCGCGACCGCGACGCAGCAACGCATCGTGTTCCGCCGGGGCCGGGTCGTGTCCCGGACATCTGTTGAGACCGCGGGGGGCCCGGTAATCCGTACGGCCCTCGAGAGGAGAGAGCCGTGAGCGACATCGAGCAGGACCTCGACGAGATCAGGCGCGTGCACCGCGAGTGGTGGGCCTCGAACAACGGCCTCGACGTCGACCGGATGCAGGCGTGCTTCGCGCCCGACTACCTGATGTGGAACCTCAACGGGCACCCGTACTACAGCCTCGAGGAGAAGATCGAGCTGTTCCGCTACTACCGGGAGCACATGGTCCCGACGCAGCCCCCAGAGCTGTGGGACATCCGCGTGACGGTCGACGGCGACATGGCCTACGTCACGTCCGAGGGCATCCTGCCCATCACTGTCGCCTCCGACGAGGGCTCCGGCTCGTCGTTGATCGACGCGATGGCGCCGCGCTACGACCGGCGCGGCGAAGAGGTGCTGTTCCGCTTCCGCGAGACGAGCGTCTTCCGGCGAGACGACGGTGCGGGGAACCGGGAGTGGCGCATCTGGCACTTCCACTGCTCGCCGCTCGCACCCGAGGACGAGCCCCGTCCGTGCTTCCGTGACACCGCGCGCGAGCGCGGGCGCCACGGCACGGCCGAGACGATGACCTGACGACGAGAGGGCGTGATCGCGTGACGGAGTCGGCGAACGGCGTGGCCTCGGTGGAGTACCTCATCGAGGGCACGGTCATCACGATGGACGGCGAGGGACGGGTGATCCGCGACGGGGCAGTCGCCGTTGATGACGGACGCATCGTGGCGGTCGGCAAGACCACGGATGTGCGACGCGACCACGCGGCCACCAAGGTCTTGGGCGGTCCGCGGCACTTCGTCGTGCCCGGGATGATCGACTGCCACAACCACTTGGCGCAGGCGCTCGTGCGCGACCATGCGCTCGAGGACCTGCCGAACATCTACCGCATCTACGTCCCCACCGAGATGGCGCTCGACGCAGACGACGCGCGCGTGTGTGCGACCTTCGGGATCGCGCAGCTCCTCCGCGCCGGGGTCACCACGGTGGCGGAGACGACCTTCACGGAAGGTCATGAGGAGGCGATCTCGAGCGTCATCGTCGACACCGGGATCCGCGCGGCAATGGCGCGAGGGCAGGGCGACAGGGTCACGTGGCTGGCGAGCAACTACGACCAGGTCGAGCAGAAGTCCTGGCTGCGCGACGACCCGGGCCTGCTGCGTGAGGACCTACAGCGGACGGAGGAGTTCCTGCGCCGCTGGCAGTCCTCCCCGGGCGGTCGACTGCGGCCGTGGATCAACAACCTCGGCGTGCCGTCCTGCTCCGAGGACAGGTTTCTCCAGACGAAAGAGCTCGCCGAGAAGTACGGCTCGGGGATGATGGTCCACATCAACCGCGACCGCGAGGAGATCGAGCTGTCGCTCGCCCTCTTCGGCGAGCGGCCGATCGAGCACCTGTACCGCATCGGTGCGCTCAGCCCGGGCTTCGTCGCCATCCACGCCATGCTGACGACGGACCGGGAGATCGAGATGCTCGCCGAGACCGGCGCCGGCGTCGCTCATGCCCCCGTCGTGTGCACCGACATCCTCTCCGCCGTGACGAAGGTGCCGACGATGCGGGCCTCCGGGGTGGTGGTCGGCCTTGGCTGCGACACCGTCATCAACGACATCCTCAAGGTGATGCGGATCGCTTTCATCATGCATGCCCAGGAGACCGGCACACGTCTTTTCGACCCGTTCTCGTTCACCACGGAGGACGCGTTCAGGATGGGCACCATCGACGCCGCGCGACTCCTGCACTGGGACGACGAGATCGGTTCCGTGGAGGCCGGCAAGGCGGCCGACCTCGCCGTGATCAACGGCGCGAACGTGCGCCTGACTCCCGCGTACAACCCGGTCGGGACGCTGGTTCGCTACGCGACCGGCACGGATGTCGAGTCGGTGCTCGTCGCCGGGCGGCTCGTCGTCGACGGCGGCGAGCTCCTCACAATCAACGAGCACGAGCTCCTCGACGAAGCCGAGCGCGTCGGTGCGATGCTCGGCGGAGTGCTCGCATCGAGGAGGTACGTTCCTCATCGCGAGACCCTCTAAGGCTCGTCGACGCTGACCATGCCAAGACCGCGCTGGCCGGCAGGCGCACGAACCGTGCCTCGTGACACTAACCTCGTACCATTGACTGACGGACCCGCTGAACCCAGTACGGAGCCGCGTTATTGTGTTGCCGGCTCAGGCACGGATTTTCTCCCCATCTTTCTCCCGAAGCAGTGCGATTCAGCCTGATCTAACCTCATCTAGCCGCAGCTATTTGGCTCAACCGTGCGGTATAAGACTCAGCCACCGTGGGTCAGGACGAGTTGCCATGCAGGAGGCCGTGGGTTCGAGTCCCACCATCCGCTTCTCGAAAGCCCCGCTCAGGCGGGGTTTTTGTTGCCTCTTCAGTAACCAGGAACATGGCCCAGCTCCTCGTTGTGCCCATTCGTGCCCGTTCAGGGGCCCGTCCGAGCCTCCACGCGATCGAGTATTCGCATCAGCAGACTTGCTGTCTGCACGGCTTCCGCGGCTTCAGCGACGTCGTCGTAGTTGACCTCGCGGTGACCCGCGGGGTTGCGGAGAACGGCGTACGCCCCGACGAACAAGGCACGGGTTCCGTCTCGTTCTCCCTTCGGGGCGGACGAATCTGTTAGTGGGCCGTTGGGGCCAAACGCCTGGTTCATCAGGGCGACACCAATTACGTCGTCCTTGAACCCGCCGAGCTGTCGCACGCGGACCTCGACCGCTTTCATCGCCGCGAAGACGCCCTGCTCGTACTCGCCCATAAGGAACTGCGGTCTCGCCGCGCGCAAAGTCGGGTTCGAACCCTGGGTATGGAGCGTTTATGGAGCCCAGCGGGGGCAACGGCTTCCGCCGATCGCCCGAGTCAGTAGGCGGCTCCGGTGACAAGGCGGGCGACGACGAATGCGAGCGTGATCACGAACGCCACGATCAGCGCAATCGACGCAAGAAGCACAACTACAGGCTGCCAGAGCGGGCGCTCCCTGCTCTCGGCCAGCACTGACGGCGTCGATTCCGAGCGACGAGACGAAAAGCGCCAAAGTCGATGTCGGCGTGGAGAGACAGGCAGCACTGCACCGGTTGTCGTCCACGAGGCAGGCAAGCCTGATCGCCTCTCTCCTTCTGTGCGTCGTCGTCAGGCGGGGGGCGTCGAGCTCGAGCAGGGCGGGCTCAGCGAGAAATCAGGCCATAGGTCATCTACTTCGACGCGTGCTGTAACTAGAGCCGTTTGGCGACGTGAGCGGAGGACGAGATCTCACGAAAGGCGAGTTCGCGCTGAAGCGAACGGCGAACACGCATAGGATCGTGCGATGACCACCGCCAGTCATGCAGCGCCGCCGCTGCGTAGGCTCGAGCCGGTGTGGCTCGCGGCTTCGCTGCTTGCCGTCGCGCTCGCGACGTGGCTCGTGGTGATCGCGCGAATGGAGGGGATGGACGCAGGCCCAGGCACTGACCTGGGTGCGCTCGGCTGGTTCATCGGCGTCTGGGTGACGATGATGGCGGCGATGATGCTGCCCTCGGTCGCACCGATGGTGCTGCTCTTCGCGCGGGTCAGCCGGCAACGCGCTATCCAGAGGCGTGCCTACGTTCCCACGTGGATATTCGTGCTGGGTTACCTCGCAGTGTGGACGGCCTTCGGCCTGGTCGCCTATGGCGTGTACGGGATCGTGGCAGCACTCGAGGGCGGCTTGCTCGCCTGGGATCGAGCCGGCCCGTACGTCGCGGGGGGCGCAGTCGCCGGTGCGGGTCTGTACCAGCTGACGCCGCTCAAGTCGATTTGCCTCCGCCACTGCCGCGGCCCGATGCACTTCATGCTGCACGGCTGGCGTGAAGGCCGGTCTGGCGCGCTTCGGATGGGTGTTGCGCATGGCACCTTCTGCGTCGGCTGTTGCTGGGGGCTCATGCTTGCACTGTTCGCACTCGGCGTCATGAGTGTCTTCTGGATGGCGGCCGTCGCAGCGGTCGTGTTCGCGGAGAAGGTGATTCCCTCTGGCGAGCGCGCGTCCCGGGCCGCGTCAGTCGCGCTGGTCGCGCTCGGTCTCTGGATCGCCGTCGCGCCAGAAAGGGTTCCCGGACTGACTGATCCACGAGGCACGCCCACGATGCACAGCGACGAGATGAGCGAAGGCGTGCACGGAAGCCGTTCTTCGGGCATGCCGGGCGAGGGCATGGTCAGTCCTTAGTGTCGTAACGCCAATCGGCCAGCGCGAGCTGGCCAACGAAAGGAGCTTCCGTGGCGGACTGGCGGATGAAGGCGAAGTACTACGAGGCATGCAACTGTGCCTACGGTTGCCCGTGCAACTTCAACGGCTTCCCGACGCACGGCAACTGCACAGGGATCGTCGCGTTCGCGGTCGAGGAGGGCGATCGCGACGGCGTCGACCTCAGCGGACTGAAAGTCGCTGCCGCCGTCGACTGGCCGAAAGCGATCCACGACGGCAACGGAAAGATGGCCGTCTTCATCGACTCTGCCTCGGACGACCAGCGCGAGGCAATCATTCCGATTCTCATGGGCGAGGACGGCGGGATGCCGTGGGAGATCCTCGCAACGACGATCAGCGAGATCCACGGCCCATTCTTCGAAACTATCGAGATCGAGGACAACGGAACCGACTCACGTCTCCGTGTGGGGGAGAAGATCGTTGTCGAGATGGAGACATTCAAGAACCCGGTGACGGGCGATCCGCACGAGGTTCATACGGTCATGCCAACCGGCTTCATTTTCACCGACGGGCTCGTCGGGGGGACAACGACCGCACGCGCAGACGCGGACGGCGTCTCCTTCGACTGCTCTGGCAACAACGCGTACTACGCCCACGTCGAGTGGTCGAACGCCAATCAACCTGCCGAAGCGACTCTGACCCCAGTCGGGTAACCGGACCAGGCCAGCCTGATTCAGCGCGGGCGACGGGAAACGGTCGCCCGCGCTCTTCATCGGAGGCGCTCGTCGAGGCGAGTGACCGCGCAGTCGCGGTTCCGGGCTGCGCATGACCTCTTCCTCAGTGAGGAGGCGGTCAGTTGTGCCTTCCAGGCAACGACCACGCGAATTTGCAGGGTTTTCAAGCCCTCTGACGGGGCCCTGCCGGAGGCCGACCTCGTCAGCCGCGCGTACTCGCACGAACGATGGACTCCGACGACATCGCTGTTGTCTGTGTGGACACGGATTTTCTCCCCGTTTTTCTCCCGAGCGAGGCTGATTCAGACTGATCCAACCTCATCCTGTCTCAGCGCTTTGGCTCAACCATGCGGCTCTTGGTCCAGATTGCGCGTGTGAGGGCTAGTTGCCATGCAGGAGGCCGTGGGTTCGAGTCCCATCATCCGCTTGTTTGGGGGTCAGAGACCCCTGCAAATCTGCGGTTTTCAGGAGGTGAAAGACGCGTATCGCGGGTCTTTCTCGCAGGTACTCTCGGAGACCCGTCGGCGCCCGACCTTCTGCTTCCATCTCGAAGAGCACCTGGTCCTCGGCTCACATGGACGCGCCCTGTCGACCCCCTCCTTACCATGGAGGTTTGAGAGCGTCACAGGCGTACACGCGGAGGAACGGAAGATCAGCTGGGCGATCGAAGAAGACTCGACCGGCTTCAGCCGCATGGTCTCCGACTGGCGCGCAGGCTTCAGTCTGCAAACCGTCGACGGCGGTACGCGCGTCATCGCGGAGAGCGCTTTCCAACCCACGAGCATGCTCGTCCGGCTCATGAGCCCGCTCGTCAAGCGCAAGTTCCACCACGCCCAGACGTCGATCCTCGCGGGACTCAAGCAGGCCGCCGAGAACCGCGATGGACGCCAGACGGGAGCTGCATATCGTCCTGGTGGCACGGTCAATCTCGGCGAAGAGGACGCGGATTACGCGAAGCGAGCGTAGCGCGCCCTGCTTGGACGAGAGACGGCCGGCGCCATCGAGTTACGCTCGAACCTGCGGAACCACGTAGATGCGCTCGCCGGCCACGCCGAGCGCCCGCAGCGCGTCACGCTGGGCGGTGAGGTCCAGTGCGTCGGTCGACACGCGCGTGTACCCGATCAGCAACCCGCTCACGCCGAGGAGTGCCCCAAAGAGGGCGGGCTGACCGGGCCCACTTCACCGGACAGGGCATACGTGACACCCCCGGCGTCGCGACAAACCAGAACGCTGAGGAGCACCCGCTGCGTCGACGACGGGATCGACCCTCCTTGAAGCCTCGAGGCTTGCCGCCTCGGTCAGCAGTGCGACGCGGCAGAAGCAGGCCACTGACTTGCGACAGCGGCTCGAGCCGATCAGTGTTCGGTCGTGCGGGCGAGGAGGCCGCCCGGCGAGCGGCGGCCTCCTTGAGCCGACGATGGCGCCTCAGACGAAGGGGCAGTTGACGACCATGCTCGTTCGCTTGACCGTGACGGCGCCTGCCCGCCGTGCTTGCTGCAGCTGCTCGAACGAGCGGACGAGGCTGCGCTGCGCTCCCGCCTTCCACGTCACCTCGATGACCGCCCACAGAGGCGGGTACGCGGTCGTTCCGGGAACGACGTCGGCGATGTTGCTCTGGCCGTCGACGCCGTTGGTGAAGGTCCAGATGGGGAGGATTTCGTTGCCCGGCGCGACCTTGACGAGGCCGAGCTCGTAATAGTGGATCGCCTTGCCTTTCGCGAACCCTGCGTGTCGCGTCTGGCCGAATCCGAGCAGCGCGGCGTTGACGATTCGCGACGTGCTCCTGATCGTGAGGTCGCCGTTCGCCTGCGCGTTCCTCACCGCTGCGGCCGAGCGGAGAACACGCGGCGTTGCGTCGGTGTTCCAGGTGACGGTGTTCACGTTGTGCAGCGCGGAGTACTGCTTGTCGCCCGGTGCGCTGTCCACGATGGAGCGCTGGCTGTCGGCGCCGTTTGAGAAGACCCAGATCGGCGCGAGCTTGTTGTCGGGGCGGAGCTTGATCCGGCCGTAGTCGAAGTAGTTGACCGTGCGGTTCTTGTAGAAGCCGATCAGCACCTTCTGCTTCTTGGGAGCGGCCTGGGCGGTTACGGCTCCGTTGGGATGCGCCCCCGCAAAGGTGCCGCCTAGTGCTGCGGCGCCGAGCACGAGGAACACACTGAGAGCGGCTCTCTTCATTGCAGCCTCCTTGTCGCGGATGTCGGCGATGTGCTGACGGAAACTCTTTCGATGCGAGATCACCGTGGA
>Ga0136625_1000642_pt1 | contig 11425 bp, 8 predicted proteins | sample AntDrymUQ4832306_2_FD_104672 | JGI IMG/M metagenome (GOLD analysis project Ga0136625, IMG submission 104672) | Polar desert sand microbial communities from Dry Valleys, Antarctica - metaG UQ483 (23.06) | ecosystem: Environmental > Terrestrial > Soil > Desert | place: Antarctica: Dry Valley...
GATGTCCGCGTGATCGGCGTGGGCAATCAACGCATCAATCGGAATAACCTCAGCGGCTCGGGCATGGGTCGCCCCGAGGATCACTTTCGGAGCGCAACCGGCGTTGTAGGCCTCAAGCCACCTAGCAGCGCACACGCACCAGCGGTCACCCGGTGACAGCCCGGCGAAGCCCCATTCAGGGCGGGGGGTGGACAGGTCGTTGCCGGCCATCGCGCTGAACTCCAGAAACCTCGCGGTCACGATCGCACAGACGGTGTGGCTGCCGATGTCCTCGGGCCCGGTGGCGCAGCAGCCGTCCCGGTAGAATCCGGTTGGCGGATCCGCCGAGCAGGGTAGCAGCGACCCTCCGACGACATTCCTGTCCGCCTCGCGATTCATCCGTCCATTGTGCCCGATAAAACGCCCCGGCTGGGCGGGTCAAGGCAAATACGCATCACAAGCATGCCGGGGGCGCCGGCAGGTCGGGGAGTCGTTGGCTGCGACCCCCGATCTCTTGGCATGAGCGAGGCCTTGATGGCGGGCCCGGTTTCGAGTAACTCCTTGAAGCGGCTGAAAGCGAGCGAGCAGATCAACAGGAGAGCGCCGAAGCCTATGAAGGCGGATGGCTCCGGGATGCTGGTGTGCTGGGTGACCAAGGTCGAATGCGTCTCAGCTTTCGCGCGTCGAGCAGGGAGGGCTCTCTGCCTTCACCCCATGGCGGGCATGCTCGAGCGGCTTGATTCCCGAAGAACGAGTGGCACGAGCTGCAGCCGACGGAGCGCGCCCGCAGCGGCGCCCGGCGAATGCTGCGGGTCCATCCGCTTCGGGCGGGCGATGCTCTTCAGCTTGCGGCCGCGCTCCTGGGGTCCGAGGGCGATCCGAAATCGCTGGAGCTGATGACGCTCGACGAGCAGTTGTCCGAGGCAGCGAACAAGGAAGGCTTCGTGACCCTTCCGGGGTTGTGACTAGGCCGAACTCACTGAGCATCATGTGCCCGCCCGCCGAGCAAGGGATGGAAGTTTCAGCCAAGTCATCGGATTGACTGTCCGATGCTCCTCACCTTTGCCATGTCTGATCGGCCTATCACCGATGCTTTAGGGAGTTGGGTCTGTACCAGTTCAAGGGGATAGCGGCGGCGAATCGTTCGACAGGAGAGCTCTAACCAGATCGATTCGTTGCCCTGGGCGCTCACCGGCATCGACTGAGGGAAGCTCGCTTGTGCTCGATCGCTATATGTGCCCAAAGAACGAACAAGGAGTAGAGAGCTCGCGTTTGGATTGTGTTTGCGCAGGGAACATGAGGTCGGAAAGTGCCCAGTCGCGGATGCTGCTGACACCGATTTCGTCCAGGATACTGCGGTCCAAATCAGCCGAGCCACCCCCGAGGAGTTCGTGGGGCATGTCGGGTAGGAGCCCCACGATGGCGCGTCGAATCCAGCCTGGGCCGCGGCCATCAGGGGAGTCGGCGCTCGACCTCGCCGTCGAAGGCGACCAGACGACGATCACTGGGACAGGCGCTTCAGGTGGTGGGAGTACTGCTTGGTGACCTCGACTTGGAGCCTCCCATGGACCAGCGGGGGGCGCGCTCCTCTGAGCTACCGCCGATTTGTGCTGAGACGGCCGAGAGTCTTCAGCTGGGCTTGATCACTGGGGCTATTCGCGGAAACGAACACATCTCTGGCGTTATTATCGGAATCCGCCATCTCAAGCAAATAGCGTGCTATTATTGCCACATGCGCTCAGACCATAATTACGCGCTTGTACTCTATCGCCGCCGATAACAATGGCTGCGGCGGGAGGACGAGCGGGCCGGTACCTCAACCAGCTCGAGGGCTACAGGGCCTTCATCCCTGAGCCTCTGCCACCTGTTCCCCGGATCGCCTACGACGACGAGATTTTGATGCTGCTGTCGGAGGCTGACCGAGCCCTGGGACGTCTTGACGGCTCTACAGATGCCCTTCCAAACTTTGACCTGTTCGTCTTCATGTACGTCCGCCGAGAGGCAGCCCTCTCGAGCCAGATCGAGGGCACCCAAGCATCCCTTGTCGATCTTCTCGAATTCGAAGCTCAGGCAGCCGAACCCGAACGGCCCGTCGATGTCGTAGAGATCGCCAACTATGTCTCTGCGATGAACTACGGACTGGAACGCTTGGACAAGCTCCCAGTCTCCTTGCGCCTTATAAGAGAGATTCACCAACGTCTCCTCTCAGGTGTTCGCGGGTCGGAACGCACTCCAGGCGAGTTCCGCCGCTCTCAGAACTGGATCGGTCCTCCCGGCAGCTCTCTGGCGCAGGCGACCTATGTTCCTCCGCCCGTACAGGAGATGAAGGATGCGTTGGGGAAGTGGGAGGCCTTTATCCACGATCAGCAGCCGATGCCCGCGCTCATAAAGATAGGACTTGCCCACGCTCAGTTCGAAACCATCCACCCCTTTCTCGATGGAAACGGCAGAGTAGGGCGTTTGCTGATCACGTTCTTATTGGTGGAAAACCGGATTTTGGTGCGTCCGCTTCTCTACCTTTCGTATTTCTTCAAACAGCATCGTCATAGTTACTACGAGCTATTGCAGGCAATACGTGATGAGGGGGAGTGGGAAGTGTGGTTGAGGTTCTTCCTGCGCGGCGTCGCGGAGGTCGCAAAAGAGGCCACAGGGACCGCGCGCCGAATCGTTGCAATGCGTGAGGAGCACCGTTCGATGATCACAGCCAATCTTGGACGCGGTGCCGGCAAGGGCCTCACCTTCCTTGAACGGCTCTACTTTCAACCCATTGTGAACGTAAACACCGTTATGCAGATCACTAACCTTTCGTTCGCCCGCGCCAATGATCTGGTCGGCCAATTCCAGACTCTGGGGCTCCTGCGAGAGACGACCGGTCGTCGTCGCAACCGGGTGTTCTCCTACGAACCCTATGTGGCGTTCTTCCGAGAGGACTCAATTTGACAAGACAGGACGTCGAGACTGGCGGCGCTAGAAAGGCACAAGCCGGGGAATGCATCGCGTCACTCCAGTTTCTCGACGAGGTCGGGCATGGGATGTCACGATCCGATGCGGCTTTGGAGTGCACTCGCATGAGAGTTCCCAAGCCCTCTTGGTCGGGGGCAGCTCCGTAAAAGCGATCGAGGTGCCGCAGTAGGGCCTCATGCACTCTTGCTACGCCAGCCGGCTGGCTGCCGAGCTCAAGAATCGCGCAGTCGTGCGAGTTGCGACTCGACTGCACTAACAACGTCGGGGGGCACCCCTTCCGTCTCCGCGCGCGCAGACCTGGCTGCCGCAGGAGCGCGACCGACGACATCGGCAACGATCTCAGCCGCGGCACGCCTTGCCAGTCCCCACTGCGCTGCCTCGTTGATTAGTCGTTCTGCGGTCACGCGGCTGGTTCTGCGGACGTTGTCGATGTACATGGCCAGCCGGTCATCCCCATATGCAAGCGTCGACATCAGGTCGTACAAGGGCGCGAGTCGGAGCGCTCCGGAAGGATCATGCAGAAGCGAGAGATTCTTTCCGTGCGCATCACCGTTACCGATCAAGATATTGAGAGTGAGGCCGCGCAGCAATGCCTCCAGAGAATCGGGATCAGAGGCCGCCGCTTGGAGGATCTCCGCGATCCGGCGAAGAGAGGGCCCGCCGTCTTCTTCGTACTTCTTCTCGGGGAGTGTGCCCGTCGCCTGACAAAGGTCCTCCTGGTGGACGCGCTCGACTGTGCCATCCGGGTGGATTATGCGGTCATATCGCTCGACGATGATCACTCGGCGCCCATGCACCGTCGTCTCAACCTCAACGTCGGCAACGGGCAGCCCGAGGTGCTTCGCCATGCGCATGCAGAAAGCCTCGTTCTCAACGGTGTTGGGAAATCGGGCGATCTCCGGTTTGATGACGTGTGTGGACGGCGTGCCGTCCACGGGCTGGCCCCACTGCCCACTCGGCAATCGAGTGAGCAGCAGTTTCTCCTGGACCCCGGCGAGGGAGATCCGCACGCGAGCGCCTACCCCGAGCGGCGAGCTGCGGAGGTTTGCCACCAGGTCGGCGACTTCGGAATCGGTAAGCGGCGCTGCCGTCAGTGTGGTCGGCTGAGGTGGAGCCTGCTCGTCGAGCGATTGAATGACGAGGGCGCCGGCACAGTCGCGTCCGAGGGCCCGAATAAGTTCGAAGGTATCGCTGGCAAGCAGATCGAGGTCGGCCGCGAGGGAGCGGCGCGCGTCTCCTTCGGGCAACAAACCGTCGAGGAAGGGACGTACCACCCCATGCGTGAAACGCTCTGATGTAAGCGGAAGTGACAGCGAGAGCAACGGCGTCCCCAGCGCGTATCGCCTCAGAGCCTCGGCGGTATACGACAGGCGCAGCCGCCCGCGCTCACTGGTTACGACTGCAACCCTGAAGCCGTGGAGCCAGATTCCCAAGGCCTCGGCCATTACCAACGCGCCTTCTGAACGGTCATCCGCACTCCGAGCTGTTTTAGGACCCGAAGAAGCCGGCGCAGCTGTTCGGTCTCCTTCCCCTGCTCCAGATTGGAGAGATAGGTTCGGTTGAGGCCCGCGAGCTCGGCAAGCTGAGCCTGCGTCAGGCCTGCCCCCCGGCGGTAGTGTTTTATGGCCGCGCCGAGAGATGCCGCGGAATAGATCCGGAACGGATCGTCATCTTTGTTCTGTGTTGGATTGTTGTTGGATGTCTCCATTTACGGACATTATAGCGTTTCAGAGGGCAGTCCGCTTTTCCGGACATGAGTTCCAGATAGCAATCTGTCGTGAAATTCGGACATTGGCTGGGAGGAAACTCGAAGCGTCGCCCGTCGTCGCAGGTGCCCTCGGCACTATCGTCGTGGCTCCACCGGATTTAGCATTCCAGCCGGAACTGGGCTTAACTGTGAGATATGGAGTGACTCTGTTGACCGAGGATTGGCTAGCCGCTACACTAATGACAACTCCTCCCCGCCGTCCGGGCCCTCTGGCCTGCACTGGCGGGGATTTTCTTAGGGGCCACGGAGCGACTTAAGATGCCTAAGAACCGGGCGGTCGTTTTTCTCGACTATCAGAATGTCTACCGGCGTGCCCGGGCTTGTTTCCATTTGGACGCCTTAAGTCACCCTGCGGGCCAGATTCACCCAGTTCAGCTGGCCCAGCGAATCGTTGAGAAGCGGTTGGAGAGGCAGCTCGAAGGGGTCAGAGTTTATCGCGGTCTCCCCGATTCTACTAAGGATCCAAGGGGCTACGCAGCGGCCCGTCGACAGATCACGGCCTGGGAACGGGACCCAAAGACCTCTGTCTTTATTAGGGCGCTGCGCTATCCAGGGGCATGGCCGATGGACAAGCCCGAGGAAAAGGGTGTTGATGTTGCTCTGGCAGTTGATTTTGTCGTCATGGCCGTCCGTAGCGAGTATGACGTCGGAATTCTTGTGTCCAACGACACCGACTTGCTTCCCGCACTTGAGGGTGTGCTTGCGTTGGATGATCGATCGGCGGATCCCGAAATCGCCTCTTGGCAACCGGATTCGGGCTACGGTCACAGGCTTCGCATCTCGGGAGTCGGCGTTTGGTGCAACTGGCTCACACGCAGCGACTACGAAGCTGTGGCCGACCCAAGAGATTACAACGTCGTCACGCGAGCGACGGGAAAGTGATTGGGCGCGCTGGTGAGCGGATCCTGGAGCGCCGTTGCCGAGGCGGTCTGCCGGCGTCGCCGCTCGCCCTAAGCCAGATATTGTTCGGGCGAGACCTTCTGCCACCTCGTCTCTCCGGGTAGTTCCTAAAGGCAGAAGTCTGGATCAGGGACCACAGATCTTTTACCAGACCCTTCGGATCGACGAGTCCACTCAATCTGAGCAACAGGAAGGCATGAGATTGCAGGTCCGATGCTTCGGTGGGTTCGTAAGCCTTGGCCCGGCGAAAGGCTTGCCGGGCCGAGCCCCGGCGCGCTTGGCCTCCCCAAGCGTCCCTTCTCGACGCCCAGCTAGCGGGACGGAGTTCGCGCCCTCCTCTCAAGTTGGACAACAACACTGTCGACGAAGTGTCCTGATGGCAAGGTTCGGCGCCCGCGGCGTCTGCGATGCGATTTCTGTCTCACCTTCTCAGTACCCTTAGGTCACAAAGGGGAGGACGCTCATGGAAGCAAGGATCAAGCTCGATCACGAGCTGCTCGCGGTCGAGGCCGAGCACCGGGTTCACGCCATGCTCGAGCTCGTAGCACCGAAGGTCGAGGCCGGAGGAACCAGGCCTCCGCTCAATCTCGCTCTAGTCATCGATCGCTCGGGTTCGATGCAGGGGCGCAAGCTCGAGGTCACCAAGGAGTGCGCCGCATTCCTCGTCCGGCGGCTATCGCCTCGCGACAACCTTGCGCTCGTCACCTACGACGACCAGGTCGAGCTACTCAGGGCTCTGGGTCCCGTCGAGCAGGACCTGCTGCACGTGATCCAGCAGATCTATCCCGGTGGCACGACCAACCTGTCGGGGGGATGGCTGAAGGGGATCGAGCAGGTCCAGACGTCGGACGGGGACGGGCTGAAGAAGGCCCTCCTGCTCACCGACGGGCTCGCGAACGTGGGCATCACCGATCGGGATTCTCTCGTGGGGATGGCGAAACGGATGGCCGATGAGGGCGCGGGCACGACCACGATCGGCTTTGGCGACGACTTCGACGAAGAGTTGCTCACTCAGATGGCAGATGCAGGCCGCGGTAACGCCTACTTCGCAGGCACGCCGGATGAGGCTCCGGGGATCTTTGCACAGGAGTTCGAGGGGCTGATGAGCCTGGTGGCTCAGAACGTCAGCGTCGAGATCCGCCCTTCCGACGAGGTCGAGGTCGTCGCGATCCTCAACGAATACCCGGCCGTCCCGGTCAAGGGTGGCGTCCAGATCCAGCTCGGCGACGCGTACAGCGAGGAGAGCCGGCGCGTGGTCTTCGAGCTGCACATCCCCGAGCTGGCGCGTCTCGGTATGGCCAAGGTCGCAGAGATCGTAGTCCGCTACACGACCGTGGGCGATGAGATCGCGACGCACGCAGTCACGCTGCCGCTGAGCGTCAATATGGTGTCTGCCGATGAGGCGTCAGAGGCGGAGCCAAACAAGGACGTCATCGAGGAGGTGACAATCCTCAAGGCGGCGAAGGCCGAGGAAGAGGCGCGACGCAAGGCCGATCACGGCGACTTGGACGGCGCCAGGGTGGCGTTCGACGCCGCGATCGATCTGCTGGCGGCGGTGCCCGACAATTCCGAGCGCGCCGGCGAGCTCCAGGCTGAAGTCGAGCGCATCAAGGGTGTGACCGACGAGGTGGGACGCGGACAGTGGGACGCCATGATGAGCAAGTCGAGTCACTACAACGTACAGAAATCGCGCCGGCGACGAGGCGGCCGCGGCCCCTCCGACGGGGGGCCGGCTTCGTCCCGGTGACTCACAAGGAGTGGGTAGTGGCTGTCATCATCGTGGTGACGCCTCGCTGCAGCGATGAAGAGCCTCAACAGTCCACAATTGGAGTGGAGGTGAATCTCTTGTGACACGACTGAGGCTTGAGCGCGGTGCACCGGTGCACGCCAAATACAGAGTCGTCCATGCCCAGGACGGTGGGATGAGGTCGGTGTGGCGGATCGTGTGGCAAGGTGAGCCGGCCGGCTGGATCTTCGGTGACGGGTTCTTCGCACATGAAGGCACGGGGTGGCAGTGGACGCCCGAGGACTTTGACGTGGTTCGAGGGATGGCCTGGAAGGTTTCAGGGTTAGGCGGAGCCGACGACGACTCGGAGCACATCTCGAGCGATGAAGCACTCGCAGTCCTTGCTGCACAGGGGGTCGGCCCCGACTCCTTGGACCTCGGCAGACATCCAACGGCCGAGGAAGAGGAGGTCTTCCTGCAGCGGAGGCAAGCCCTAGAGGCGTGGGTCAACGCGCGGTTGCGTGACGGCGGGAACTCATCAGCGCGACGTGAGCGAGCCAACTAGTGCGCGATGGCAGAGGTGCGCGCGCTCGCCCTTGGGACAGGGGCTATGCATTCTCGTCATTGCAAAACAATTGGATCCATCCAGCACTGGGCATGCTTCGGTGAAGATCGCGGAAGCCGATGTAATCAACTAGAAAGTCTGAGTTCGGTGATGCACCACCCTGTATGGAGTTCGCACGGCGGACCTTTCTCACGCTAGATCTGCAGCTGGCCCGTTGCGCGTCTATCGAAAGCATCGCATGATGAGCGAAAGGGGACTCTCTTGAAGCTGACCCGGGTGTGGATCAAGAACTTCAGGTCCATATTCGACGAGCCCCTGACCCTTGAGCTCTCCGAGGGCATGAACGCGCTCGTTGGGCCAAACAACTGCGGCAAGTCCAACGTCCTTCGGGCCATCAGGCTGGCTCTCGACCCCGAATATCCCTTCAATCGGTCCACCGACATGCCCCAGACGCTTGCGTGGGCGGTCCCCAAGATCGAGCTGACCTTCGAGTGCGACGGCAAGCCCAGTCCCGAGAAGACGCTCCTCAAGTACATTGATACCTACGAACGTTCGGTGGAAGGCGTCAAGAAGACCAACGCCGAAGAAGGCATTATCCGCTTCTGGGTGAACTACGCGGGCAATGAGCGCACCGGCGCCAGCCGCCAGGAGACGTTCCGCACAAAGCGAGGCGCCCTCCAGGGAGATCCCGAGCTGCGAAAGAAGGCGTTGGGGCAGTTCCGAAAGGCGCTCCGCTTCGTCATGGTCGAGAGCGGCCAGAGCATGGAGGATCTGCTTCAAAGCAATTTCCGCGATATCCTCCATTCAGTCATCAAGGAGAACCTCAAGGACGAGTTCGTCCTCGCCGAGAAGCGCCGCGCCGAGTACATGGACGATCTCGGGGACAACCTTCTCGAGCCTCTCAGAAAGCGCATCTCGAGCGTTCTGTGCGACCTCTTCCCCAAGGACCTCACCGACGCGTCGCTCGTCCCCAGCGTGTCCGGCATCGATGAGACGTTGTCCAACGTCTCCGTTCGTCTCACCGATGCCGTTGAGACGCCCCTCGAGAACAAGGGCACCGGCGTGCGGGGCGGGGTCATGGTGGCGATGCTCCGGTATCTCTCCGAGCACAGCCAGCGGTCGGTCGTCTTCGCAGTCGAGGAGCCGGAGGCGTTCCTGCATCCCGCCGCACAGGAGGAGTTGCGCGACGATCTCGAGGATCTCGCCCGTCGACGCGACGTCACCTTGCTCATGACGACGCACTCTCCCTTCGTCATCTCGCGGGAGCGTGAAGCGAAGGTAATGTCCCTGGCCAAGAGTGGCTTGGGTAGGACGAATGCCACGCGACAGGCCTCCGGAAACGAGCCACGCGCAAGCCTCCTCGGCGACCTTTTCAGGGACGCCGCGCTCCCCGACCTCATGGAACGCGCGGCGGAGATGCCGAGCGAAGCGCGCGCCGTTCTCGTCGTCGAGGGTGACACCGACGACGACTACCTCCGGATCGCCACGCGCGTGAGCGGTCGAGAGGACCTGCTCGAGGGCATTCATGTGCTGCCGGCGGGAGGGGCGAACAAGGCGGTCGCCCAGGCGCTCATCACGCGCGCCACCACCGATCGCTCTCTAATGGTGTTGCTCGACAATGATGAGCCCGGGAAGAAGGCGGCGGGCGATCTCAAGGGCAAGTTCGGCTTTCAGGGGGGAGAGGAGGTGCTCACGTACTTCGCCGTCCTCGATGGGCCAGCCAAGGGCATTGAGGAAGCCGAGGACCTCTTCTCGTCTGAGCTTCTCGAAGACTTCGTTCGCGTCCATGGGGAGGACATCCTGACCGAGAAGGTCAAGCTCGCAGGAAATAGCTGGCACTATGGATTTAGCGCCCACGGCAAGGACATGCTCCCAGGCTTTCTCGAAGAGCATGCCAAACAAGGGGACGTGCGGAGGTGGATCGACCTCCTCGAGCTCATCCGAGCCAAGCTTGGTCTGGACGCAACTGGTCCGGAGGGCGCCCTTCGCGGCCGTCCTGTCGAACAAGCCCCCGACGATGGACGGGCTTCTTCGGCCAAGGTCAGGGCCACACGGGAACGAACGCGTTCCGACGATGTCGTCGTGGTCCCGGCCGGAGACGGGCACGGCCATTATCTGAGGTACTCGGCCTACGTGTGTCAGGCTGGTCGTGCTTTCAGTGCATCGATCGAGCGGATCGGTTTCTACGCCGACAAAGCGATTCAGCGGGAGATTCCAAAGGTCATGCTGCGCCGGGATGGCGTGATGTTCGCTCGAGAGGAGGCCGAGCGCCTGCGCTCAACGGGGGACCGCGACGACGCGCGCCTAGCAGAGGTCGTCGAGCGCCACCTGGCGGACGGCATCCACGGTGAGGGCGACGTGCAACAGGTTTTCCTGCTGTCTCCGCCCGATAATCCCGACACGCTCACGCTGAAGAGGCCCGTTGTGAATACGAAGAAAGACCACAAGGGCTCTCCCACCGCATGGGTGCAAAAGCAACGCTACACGCGCGCTAACCTACTCGCCCACAATCCGGCGACGACAGACGATCTGGATCGGGCTGAACGGGTGCTGTGATCCCTGTATGCATTGCGTCGCCTTCTAGGCCTCCACGGCGTGGCTCAGCACGGTTACGCCGAGGGCTTCTTTTCTTGGTAGGTAGCATCGGACGGTTGCATCTGGTGGCAGCATCTGCCAGGGAGTGCGTCAAGCGGCCGAAGCGAAGAGCCGATAGTCGGAGTTATGGGATTGGGGATAGATACCGGCCGCATGTCATCGATAGGAACGAGATCCAGAGCCTGTTCCTGTCTTGGATGATGGGGAACGAATTTGTAGGCTGCGACCGAGCGCGGAGGAGGGAAACCCGGTGGCGGTACGGGCATTAGAGCTTACGGACCGCTGTGGGGGGAGTGGCTTTCTTGATTTCTGAACCCGGTGGCAGCCGGACGCTGCCGGAGCATCCACCGGCCCCCGGCGACCTCATTCAGATTCGCTCTCGCCGATGGGTGGTCGAGGAAGTCGCCCAACCGGGGACCCCGGGTCACTCCTCCCTAGTCCGGCTCGCGTGCGCGGACGACGACGCCCAGGGCCAGACCCTCGATGTGTTCTGGGACTATGAGATCGACCGTCACATCCTCGAAGAAGAGAGCTGGAAGGACCTCGCGAGTCGTGGGTTCGACGCTCGGGATCAGTTCGTCGCCTTCCTCCACACGCTGCGGTGGAACTGCGTCACAGCCACCGATCCAGACCTTTTCCAGGCTCCATTCCGCGCCGGAATCAAGATCGACGCCTATCAGATGGAGCCTCTACGCAAAGCACTTCGGATGCCACGCGTCAGCCTCTTCATCGCCGACGACACCGGGCTTGGAAAGACGATCGAAGCCGGTCTCATAGCGCGCGAGCTTCTCCTTCGGAAGAAGGCGAAGACCATCGTTGTTGCGACGCCGCCTTCGGTAGCCGAGCAATGGAAGGCGGAGCTTGAGGAACGCTTCGGCCTGATCTTCGAGATCCTCGATCGTGCCTATCTGGCGAAAGCTCGACGGGA
>Ga0136625_1000647_pt1 | contig 11406 bp, 14 predicted proteins | sample AntDrymUQ4832306_2_FD_104672 | JGI IMG/M metagenome (GOLD analysis project Ga0136625, IMG submission 104672) | Polar desert sand microbial communities from Dry Valleys, Antarctica - metaG UQ483 (23.06) | ecosystem: Environmental > Terrestrial > Soil > Desert | place: Antarctica: Dry Valley...
CGTTCGCTCTTGGCCAGGCTGCTGCTTTGCCGGCACGAAGGAGAAGTCCTCGACGTGGGGCACCGCGCTGCCGAGTTGGACGAAGGACCAGCAGCGCGTTGTTGCCAGATGGACTCGTGCTCCCGCACCGACTGGGTCGCCGGCGCTTACTTCAGAGAACTAGCATTCTTTAAAGCAAAATTCCGGGATCTCTTCAGAGAACGCGAAATTCCCTGGGCCGCAGCGTCCCGAATCCACTTCAGAGAACACGACGCCTGGCACGCCACGGCGTCGAGGTCGCTCCGCACTTGAGCTGCCCGAGGCATTCGCCGGCGTGCTCGACGCCTACGTCGTCGCCCTGGAGGCCGCCCCGCTGGCCGCGCAGACGGGGCGCGCACCTACGCGTCGAAGGTACGCCAGTACCTCGCCTGGCTCGCCCTGGCGAAGACCGACGGCGATCCGCTCAACACCCCGGACGGCCGCGACTGGGCTGTGCGCGACTACCGCACCCACCTCCAGGCCGTCCTCAAACGCCGGCCGGCCACGGTCAACAGGAGGGTGGGCAGCGCGATCGGTGTCAGGGCGGGCGCCGTCGCTGCGCCGCCCGCCAGCGGATCGTCGCGCTCGGTTGCGGGCGGGCGTCCGTGCTCGCTGAGCAACCGCTCGTACAGCGACCGCAGCCCCGCGCCCGGCGGCGTTCCTAGCTCATCGAGCAGCAGGCGCCGGACGTCGTCGAAGACCATCAGCGCCTCGGCGACGCGGTTGCGCCCGGCGAGCGCCTGCATGAGGTAGCCGTAGCCCGTTTCGCGGTAGGGGGCGTCGGCGATCAGCGCGCGGGCGGCGCGCTCCGTCGAGGACAGCCGTGCGCCCCCGACCGCGAGCCCGCAGTCCGCGAGGCACTCCAGCGCGCGCAACCGCACCTCGTCCAGCCGCGCGCGCTGCTGCGCCACCCAATCGCCGTCGAGCCCGGGAAGCAGACCGCGATCGGCGACACTGACCGTGATCGCGGCTGCGCCGGCCGCGTCCTCCCAGTCTGAGCGCTCGAGCGCGGCTTCTGCTCGCCTGATCGCGTCAAACGCGACTTCGACGTCGATCACGGCATCGGCCGGCAGGCTCAGCATGAGCTCCGAACGGCCGCCGACCACCCCCCGCCGACCGCCTTGCGCAACCGCGAGACGAGTGTGTTGAGCGCGTCGTCCGGGGAGACGGGAGGCTGCTCGGGCCAGAGCACGTCCACGAGCTCGTCACGTCGAACCGGGCGCGTGCGGTTGAACACGAGGTACGCGAACAGCAGTCGCGGCTGGCGGCCGCGCACGGCGACCTCGACCTGACGACCCTCGATCTCGACGGCGAAGCGGCCGCAGAGCTCGATGCGCGTCCTCTCGTGTTCGGGAAGGTTGGCCACGCCGGCGATCTGGGCATCGCCCGCCGACGCGGTCGCTCTGCCCGTGGGACCACTCTACTGCGCCCAAGCTGGAGCTCCTGCCCTGACGCAGCCCCGCCTGTCGAGGTGGTGGCCTACTTGACGACGAGCTCGTTGGTCGCGGTGTGGTTCGCCTTCACGCCGGTCGTTCATGCGTGCTCGCGGCCCGCGCTCGTAGTGCGAGATGGACTCACTGGAGCCGAGGTGAGGCTGCGTTCGGCCGACGCCGCGATCTATGGCGTGGTGTCATCCGTTCGCGTGCTGGAGTCGCCCCCCGTGTCAGGGCCGCCCATGGCGGACTTCGGGCAGCGCTTTGAAGCGACGGTACGAGTCAGCCGCGTCTTCAAGGGCATGACCGGCCGCGCCGTGCGCGTGCGCGGGGACACCAGCGGCGCGACGTGTGGCATCGGCGAACTGCGCGTCCGCCAGCGGCTAGGGCTGCTCCTCAACGGTCCGAGCCGCCCGTATCAGGACGGCGCGCTCGTGGTGCGCGTCAGCGGTGTCGAGCAGTCCGATCAGGACGCTCGCGTCGAGGATCAGCGCTCCCACTCGTCTCGGAGCTGCTCGAGCTCGCCCGCGGCGTAGATCTTGCTCGCGATCCCGGCGTGGCGACGCACGCGAGAACCTCGGACAGCCACGACCAACTCACCCTCGCCCGCGGCGCGAATCGTGACTTCGTCGCCTGCCTGCACGCCGGCCGCCCGCATCGCCGCGACTGGCAGTGTCACCTGGTTTTTGGTCGAAACCCGCGCATGCCTTTACCATAGCGTGCCGAAACGTAAAGGCCATGGGTTGGTCATCCCCACTGTCATCCGACCGTCGCAGAGCAGGTGCGGCGAACCTTGTCGTTGGAGGCCACGCGGCCGGACCGTGTCCTCAGGACCCTGCGGCGCGGTACGCGGCATTCGAGCGGCCGAGCCGGATCGCGTAGAGCATTCCGGAGAGCAGGAAGAGCGCGGCGGTCAGGGCGAGCCAGCGCTCGAGGTAGACGTCCGCGGCCAGTCCGGACGCGCCGATGTAGCCGTCGTTGCGTTGCAGGATCGACGGGAAGAACAGCAAGAACAGCAGGGCTGAGACGAAGACGGGGATGCGCAGGTGGTTGGTCAACAGGACTCGCGGCGGCGGCGGGGCATTGGGCAGGGCACGCACCGCATCGACCCGGGCGAGGCGGACGGCGATCGCCTGGACGAGCGAGTAGAGCGGCAGCAGCAGGAGGTCGTGGACGATGATCAGGCCGACGAACCAGATCGCGACGTTGCCCGCGGCTCCAAGCTCGCGGATCTTGACGACGGCGTAAGCGGCGACGACGAGGCTGGCGACCCCGGAGAGGAGATGCAGTGGTCCTGCACCGTAGATCTTCGCGAAGTGTCCCATCGCTCATGTGCTCCGGAACGTCATCGTGGCGACCCACTTCGTGTTGTGGACGCCGGGCAGGGCGGGCACGATCACGCGAGCCGGAAACCCGTGATCGAGTGAGAGATCGACGCCGTTGACCTTCAGCGCGAGCAGGGCACGGGAGTTGCCGAACTGGTCGGCGCTCAGGCTTGCATCACGAAATGAGCCGGACTCCTGCAGCGACTCGACGGTCAGCTCGTCGGCGTTCTCGGCGCCGACCAGGCGAGCGAGCGCCGCGAGCGGCACACCGGTCCAGGTCTGCGTCGTCGTCCAGCCCTCCACACAGGCGATAGGCAGTTTGTGGGTGGCCTGCTTCATCACCAAGAGCTCGTCGCGCGTCAGTATCTCCTCGCGGTCTCCCGCCGTCACCCGCAGCACCCAGCCCGGACCGGCGTCCGTCGCTGTGACCCCCGCCGACGTGGCCGTCTTGTTGATCTGAAAGTCGTTCGGACCCGATCCGTACTGGCGCCCGCGCGGCGCGAGCACTCCGAGGTTGCGCAGAGGCCCGCCGATCACCTGACCGGCCATCATGACCGTCAGTCCGACCGAGGTGCCGCCGACGACGGCCACGAACCCGCGCCGCGAGACCGTCGCGGGCTTCGGATTGGTCGCCACGCTCTCGCTCGCCGACGGCGCCTCCGCAACCGTCTCGGCCAGATCGCGGCGCAGCGGTCGCAGGACGCCGTTCTCACGGAATGCCGTGCGCATGACCCCGAGCTTGATCGCGATGTGGAAGGCGAGCGCCCCGAGAAAGATGAACGAGGCGTAGTAGTGCGACGGAACGAACGAGAATTTCCACGGGTAGTAGATCTGGATGTTGAAGATCCCAGTGACGAAGACGAACAGCGCGCCGCCCACGAGCAGAAGCAGGCTCAATCGCTCCACCGCGTGTGCGACTGAGCGCACCGCGGGCCGCTCCCACAGCTTGGGGATCACCGCCCAGAGCTTGGCCAGAAGCAGCGGCACGGCAGCGAACCCGGCGACGATGTGCAGTCCTTGATTGACCGCGTACAGCCACGCCCACCCGGTCGGCCAGTCCAGCACCCGGTAGACCGGCGCGAGGAAGCCATCCGAGCCGCCGATGGCGTTGCCGGTCAGCTCCGTCTCATAGGCGACATGGGAGAAGAAGCCGGTCAGGGCGGTGATCAGGATGAGCGGCAGGAGCGCTGCGCTGATCAGCGAGGCGAGCCACGGTCCGCGCAGCGGGCTGCGCCAGAATCCGCGATCGAAGGGTCCACGCTCCGGGATCATCAGCGCGCCGGCGGGACGATCCGCAGCAGCATCGTCCCCGCGGCCGGTGGTTTCCATGACGTCATGGGAGATGAGGTGCTCGGTTGGCGCTCGGATATCCGACGGTCTGTGAGGGGCCTAACGGCTCGCGTCACGAGCCGCGCCGAGCGCCTCGCCGGCGGTCCAGATCGCCGCGCCGAGCAGCAGCAGATCCTTGAGGAGGAACTGGCCTGGGGCCGGCGACGGGTAGGGGAAGCCGTAGCCGGGCTGCCACACTCCCGGAGTACTGAGTACAAAGGTCAGCGTGAGCAGGAACACGAAGATCGCGCCGATGCTGCCCAGCGCCGACAGGCGGGGCGAGAAGGCGCGCGTCGCGATCAGCAGTCCGAGGGTGATCTCCACGATCCCGATGAAGCCAGAGAACGTGCGCACGCTGACGATGTCCGGGGCGATCCACGACATCAAAGGCGAGTTCAGGAAGAACGCCGCTGCGGCGAACGATTCGTAGGCGGTGAACTTCAGCGCGCCCACCGATATCAGGATGATCGCCAGCCCGTATCGCAGGATTCCCGCGCCGATGTTCTGTAGCCGAGGACCGGTACTCGCTCGAACTGCGGCGGTGGCCATAGCGCCATCACTACCCCCCCTCCCGAAGCGCTGAAACGCAGGGCGCCGTGACGATTTCGCGAGGCGATCGTTAGCGCTCCTCATGTTCCTTACGGTCCAGTGATCCGGGCCGCGAGCACGGCTGCGGAGCGCGTGCGGAGGGCAGCATCGGGCGATGGCCCGCACACTCGAGAGGAGCTCCTCGTGAGGCAGACCGTCAGCGACCACCTGCTCGCGCGCCTCGCGGCCAACGGCGTGCGCCGGATCTCCGGATCGCGCGCGCAGAGCGCACGGTGACCTGCCTGATCATCCCAACGACCTCCAGGAGCAGGAAGCGATGCCCGACGCGCCCCGGGCGCACGGCACCGTGCATTCGGGTTCTGGCTACAGCGATCCCGCCGTCGTGCCGGCCGATGATGCCCTGCGGCGGGCGGCCGCGATCCTCACGCCGGCGAGCGGGTGGCGATCCTCGTCGGCCAGGGTGCCCTGCATGCCACCGACGAGGTCATCGAGGTGGCCGAGCTGCTCGGCGCCGGGGTTGCCAAGGCGCTGCTGGGCAAGGCCGCGGTGCCCGACGACCTGCCGTTCGTCACCGGCTCGATCGGCCTGCTGGGCACGAAGCCCAGCTGGGACCTCATGCAGGACTGCGACACGCTGCTGATGATCGGATCGAGCTTTCCCTACTCGGAGTTCCTGCCCGAGGAGGGCGCCGCGCGCGGCGTGCAGATCGACATCGACGCGCGCATGATCGGGATCCGCTACCCGATGGAGGCCAACCTCGTCGGCGACAGCGCGCAGACCCTGCGCGCGTTGATCTCGCTGCTGACGCGCAAGGAGGACCGGGCCTGGCGGGAAACGGTCGAGTCCAACGTCGCCGAGTGGTGGGACGTGCTCGAGGCGCGGGCGATGAACCCGGCAATCCGATCAACCCGCAGCGCGTCTTCTGGGAGCTGAGCTCGCGGCTGCCCGAAAACTGCATCCTGTCGGCGGACTCGGGATCGTCGGCGAACTGGTACGCCCGCGACGTGAAGATCCGCCGCGGCATGAAGGCGTCACTGTCGGGCACCCTGGCGACGATGGGCCCCGGCGTGCCGTACGCGATCGCGGCGAAGTTCGCGTTCCCCGACCGGGTGGCGATCGCGCTCGTCGGCGACGGCGCGATGCAGATGAACGGCAACAGCGAGCTGGTCACGATCTGCAAGTACTGGCAGCGCTGGAGCGACCCGCGGTTTGATCGTGCTCGTCCTCAACAACCGCGACCTCAACCAGGTCACCTGGGAGCAGCGAGCGATGGCCGGCGACCCGAAGTTCGACGCCGCCCAGGGGCTGCCCGACTTCCCATACGCGGCCTACGCCGAGCTGATCGGGCTGCGCGGCATCCGCGTCGAGTCACCGGACGAGGTCGGCCCGGCCTGGGACGCCGCGCTCAGCGCGGACCGACCGGTCGTCATCGAGGCCGTGACCGATCCCGAGATCGCGTCGCTGCCGCCGCACATCACCTTCGACCAGGCCAAGTCGCTGACCAGCGCCCTGCTCAAGCGCGACAGCGCATCGCTGAACATCATCCGCCGCAGCTTCCGGGAGAAGGTCCAGGAGCTCCTCCCCCACCGCGCATGACCGCGACCCTCGCCACAAGCGGCCGGCGCGCAGGACAGCCGGCGATGGTGTCGCCATGAGCCGGCCGATCGCCGACTACGCGCTGCTCGGCGATTGCCATTCGGCGGCTCTGGTGGCCACCGACGGCTGCATCGAATGGTGGTGCCCCGAGCGCTTTGATTCGCGCAGCGTCTTCGCTCGCATCCTGGACCCCGACGCGGGCCATTTCGCGATCCGGCCGACCGGGCACTTCGAGACCACGCGCGCGTACGATCCCGACACGATGGTCCTGCGCACGACGTTCACGACGCCAACCGGCAGCGTTCGTCTGACCGATGCGCTGGTCTTCGAGCACGGAGCCCGCGAGCACGAGATCGGCCTGCGCTCGCCGCATGTGCTCGCCCGCGTGGTCGAGGCCGTCGCGGGGCAGGTCGAGCTCGAGGTCGAGTTCGCCCCGCGGCCCGAGTACGGGCTCGTCCAGCCCGCCCTGCGTCGCATCCCCGCTGGAGTCCTCACCGTGGGCGGAGCTGACACCCTGTTGCTGGCGACCGAGATCGCCCTCGATCTGGACGGCGCGACGGCACGTGGCACGCTCTGCTGCCGGAGGGCGAGCAGGCGTCCTTCGCTGTGCACCATCGCGCCGGGATGGCGCAGACCGACTTCGGCGCGCTCGACGCGCCGCGCGCGATCGCGGACACGATCGAGGGCTGGCGTTCCTGGATCGACGCGCACGAGCGCTACGACGGCATCTATCACGAGGCGGTCAACCGCAGCGCGTTGGTCCTGCAGGCCCTGACCTATCAGCCCAGCGGCGCCCTGGTCGCCGCACCGAGGACCTCGCTGCCCGAGGTCCTCGGGGGCGACGCCAACTGGGACTACCGCTACACATGGCTGCGCGACGCGAGCCTGACGTTACGCGCGCTGTACATCGCGGCGTGTCAACATCGTTGGGCACGCCAACGACGTCGGACTCCTGGCCGAGGAGATCGACCCGCGCGACGGAAGCCTGCTGGGCAACTTCCCCCAGGCCTTCTCCCACGTCGGGCTGATCACCGCAGCCTGGAGCATCGAGCAGGCGATCGGAGGGACGTTCGGCGATGACTGATGCGGGACGCCGTCACGCGCGGGTCTTCGACGCAGTCGTCATCGGTGCCGGGCCGGCTGGGCGCACCGCTGCCGGACGTCTGGCGGACGGCGGCCGTGACGTCGCGATCGTCGAGCGCGAACTCGTCGGCGGCGAATGCAGCTTCTGGGCGTGCATGCCGGCCAAGGCGCTGCTGCGGCCCCTGGAGTTGCTCGCGGAGGTCGCTCGCGTGCCGGGCGCGGCGGGGGCGGTCGGTGCGCACGAAGTCGACGTGACCGCGACGCTCAAACGCCGCGACGAGGTCATCAACCATCTCGACGACGCGCATCACGTTCCCTGGCTGGAGTCGCACGGCGTCACGCTCGTGCGCGGCTCAGCTCGCCTGGAGGGCGAGCGGCGCGTCGTGGTCGGCGATGAGGTCTTGCAGGCCCGCGAGGCGGTGATCGTCGCCGTCGGGACAAGCGCGACGATCCCCGCGATCCCCGGACTCGCCAATGCCGCCCCGTGGACGAGTCGCGAGGTCACGACGAGCAGTGAGATCCCCGATCACCTGATCGTTCTCGGTGGTGGCGTGGTCGGAGTGGAGATGGCGCAAGCCTGGCGTTCGCTCGGGTCCCGTGTCACCGTGGTCGAGGCCGGCGACAGGCTGCTGGCGCGAGAGGAGCCGTTCGCGAGCGCGGAGGTCACCGCAGCATTGGCGCAGCAGGGCATCGACGTCCGGACGGGCGTAAGCGCAAACAGGGTCACAGCGAGCAACCACGACACGATCCGCGTCGACCTGGATGACGGGAGCCGCGCGAGCGGCGACCGGCTGGTCGTCGCGGTCGGCCGCACGGCGGCCACCGACCACCTCGGGTTGGAGACGATCGGGCTCGAGCCCGGAGGCTCGCTCGACGTCGACGACACGCTTCGTGTCGCAGGTCATGGATGGCTGTACGCGGTGGGCGACGTCAACGGGCTGTCACTGCTGACGCACGTGGGCAAGTATCAAGCGCGCGTCGCGGCAGATCACATCCTGGGTGATGAGCAGACACGCATCGAGATCGACGGTCCGCTGTCACCTCGTGTCGTGTTCACCGACCCTCAGGTCGCTGCGACCGGCCACACGTTGTCCTCGGCGCTCGACGCGGGTATCGCGGCCACGGCGATCGATCTGCCGACATCAGGCACGGCCGGAGCGAGCTTTCACGGCCGCAACACACCCGGAACCACGCGCTTCGTCGTCGACACCGAGCGCGACGTACTCGTCGGCGTGACGTTCGTCGGCCCCGACGTCGCCGAGTTCCTGCATGCCGCCACGATCGCGATCGTCGGACAGGTCCCGCTCTCTCGGCTCGTGCACGCGATCCCGCCGTTCCCGGCTCGCAGCGAGCTGTGGCTGCAGTTCATCGAGGCGTACGGCCGATAGATGAAGCGACGAGTCGGCCTTCGACACGAGACGCGGGACGGCCTCCACGAATGGCGCCACATCGATGGAGATGAGATCGGCGCGCCCCTTTCGGCGCTCGCGCTCGCCCACACGACGACCGAGCAGCCGGCGACGCTCGCTGCCCGTCGGCTCGACGACGCGCTGGAGAAGAGCGGCGTCCGGATCGTGTTGTCGCCGCAGGACGGCTTGGTGCCCGCGGGCGCCAAGCGGCTGGCGGTCGTGCATTCGCCGACGGTCGCCAGGCTCGTGCACGCGATGCTCAAGGACTCGATCAACCTGCATTCAGAGATGCTCGCAAAGGCGATCGCTCGCGAACGCGGCGCCACCGGGACCACGCGGCTCGGAATACGGACGATCACGCGCTACGCCCAGCGCCTCGGCGCACGCCCGCGTTTCGCCGACGCGTCGGGCCTGTCGCTCTCAAGCCGAGCGTCGCCGCGGTCGGTTGGCAAGCTGCTCGATGCCGTCCGCGGGCTGCCGGAGTTCGGCGCCTTCCGGGCGTCTCTCCCGATCGCCGGCCAGGACGGAACGCTGCGCGACCGCATGCGCGAGGGACCCGCGTCCGGCCGCTGCCAGGCGAAGACCGGAACGCGCTCCACCGTCAGCGCTCTGTCGGGCTACTGTCGCGCCCGTTCTGGAAAGACGATCGTCTTCTCGCTCATCTTGAACCGCATCGACCCGCGGCAGGGCAAGCGCCTGGAGGACGTCATGGTGCAGGCGATCGCACGTCATGGCTGACACTGCGAACCGTCGCAGCGGGCCGATCGCCGCCGCTACCCTCGGTCATCGACCGAGGCCCGATCGCGGTCGCACCCCTGGATATGAGGAATCGAGACCCTTTGCACCGAGGCCGACGCGCGCCCGGCGCGCCACGCACGGGCTCTCGCCGCTGGCTGCGCCGGGCGTGCGCCGTCATCGTGCTGGTCGCGACGCTGGCGGCGTCGGGGACGATCGTCGCCTTCGGACTCAGCGTGCCGGAGTCGGCTCGTCCGGGCACCAGCATGCGGACCGCGCCGGACAGGCCTCCCGCGACCGACTCCTTGCCGGCAGCCGGTCCCGCGACAGTGTCCCCCGACGGTCGCCCAGCAGACATCGAGAAGGCGCGCCGCGCGCCCAGGGCGGCCGCACCTCGCCGCCGCTACGAGCGCGTCGTCTGGCGCGACTCGCAGGCGTTGGGCGGCCCAACCGCCGGAGCGCTGGTCCGCGGCACCAAGCTGCCCGCGGAGGGACGAAACTTCTTCACCTGGGATACCGACCGGGAGCGCACCCCGAACGCGATCTGGCGGCGTTATGCGACCGATCGGCTCATTCGCGTCGTCCTGCGGGTCGCGGCGGACTTCGCCCGTGCCCATCCGCAGGCTCCGCGGCTCGCGATCGGGGACCTCAGCCGCCCCCGCGGCGGCGACTTCGGCGCGCGCTACGCCCGCCGCATGCCACACGGATCCCACCAGAACGGCCTCGATGTCGACATCTACTATCCGCGGCGCGATCGGCGAGAGATAGTGCCTTCGGTTGTCGACGACGTCGACCTGCGCCTCTCGCAGGACCTCGTCGATCGCTTCGTACGCGCCGGCGCGCAGTTCATATTCGTCGGTCCCAATACGCCACTGACCGGCCCACCGGGGATCGTCCAGCCGACGCCGCGCCACGACGACCACCTCCACATCCGGCTACCGCCCGCCTGAGCATGCGGCCGACGTCCCGGTGACGTCGGATCCATCGCACGCGAAGCTCGACGGGCGGTCGCCATCGCTGGACGGCCCTGCGGGGCATGCGCCCCGGACGGCGCCCACCGCTTCACCACGCGCGGACGGCTGCGACCGCCCGCAGCGCTGACCGCAGCACAGGGCTGCGCTGACGGCATCGTCTCCGTTCATGTGAAGGAGGGCGCCAAGGCGCTGTCCACCCGCCGGGCCACGCTGCGCAAGAACTGCACCTACAGCTCGACCGTGACCTTCCGCTCCCGGGCACGGCTGGGGCGCAAAGGCAGACTGACGATCACGGCTCGCTTCCTCGGCAACGACGTCCTCAAGCCGCGACATGATCATCTGCCGTCGCTGTCCAGCAGCTGCTGCGCCGCGGGAAAGCCGACGAGCGCCGAGCGATCGACGTCGGAGGCAAGCGTGATCGGCGCGAGGATCCCGATGACGGTGAACCCGCGTCCCCCGAGCCACACGCGTGGACGGGTATCCACGTTCGTGATGCCGAGCCGCTTCGCGGCCTCGGCGCCGAGCACCACGGTGGGGTAGTGCGCGCCGGGCGCCGCCAGCAGCGAGCTGTCGGCCGCTCGCACCCGGACGCCGCCGGTGTTGGTGTCCGGGATGCGGCTGGGCCGGACCGCTCGGCCAAGGCACCCATCACACCGACGGTGCTTGACGACGCGATCCGCGCCGTTGCTCGGGCGACCTCAGGATGTCCCACCTGCGCGGGGTCTACGTGGGACTTGGGATGGCAGCGCACGCGCGAACGGGGAACGTGCCCATGCCGCGCACCTTCGGTGGAATGGCCGAGAACCGAAACCCGCCCGCGGGAACCTGCGCAAGGCCGCGCAGGTGCTCGACGATCGGCACCCCGCCGGCGAGCAGCGTGCTGTGCACGGGCCGCTCGCCGCCGCCGATGTCGTCGATGTTCAGCGAGTCGATGCCGACGAGCACTGCCCCATGC
>Ga0136625_1000648_pt1 | contig 11402 bp, 12 predicted proteins | sample AntDrymUQ4832306_2_FD_104672 | JGI IMG/M metagenome (GOLD analysis project Ga0136625, IMG submission 104672) | Polar desert sand microbial communities from Dry Valleys, Antarctica - metaG UQ483 (23.06) | ecosystem: Environmental > Terrestrial > Soil > Desert | place: Antarctica: Dry Valley...
AGCGGGGAACCCACCCAGCCCCATCAGCGTGCACGTCACGGGGAAGCGATCGGACGTCGCGAACTCGAAGAGCTCCTTGGAGGCGTTGGCGTTGATGACGCCGCCGCCGGCGTAGATGACCGGACGGCGGGCGGTGGCCATCGCCTTCGCCGCCTGGCGGATCTGCTTTGTGTTGCCCTCGATCGTCGGCTGGTAGCCGGGCAGGTGCAGGTCGGTGACCGGCTCGTAGTCGATGTCCGCGCGGCTGAGGTCCTGTGGGATGTCCACGACGACCGGGCCGGGACGCCCGGAGCGAGCGATGTGGAAGGCCTCGTGGATCGCACGCGGGATCGCCAGCGGCGACCGGATCTGGAAGGAGTGCTTGACGACCGGCATCGTGATGCCGAGCGTGTCGGTCTCCTGAAAGCCGTCGGTGCCGATGAGATCCGTGCGCACCTGGCCGGTGATGAACACGGTCGGGACGGAGTCCATCATCGCGTCGACGATCGGGGTCACGACGTTCGTCGCCCCGGGGCCGGAGGTGGCGAACGCCACGCCGACCTTGCCGGTCGCCTTCGCGTAGCCCTCGGCGGCATGGCCGCCGCCGGCCTCGTGGCGCACGAGGACGTGGCGGATGCCGGCATCCACGAACGCGTCGTACGTCGGCAGGTTCGCTCCGCCGGGGAGGCCGAATACGACATCGACACCCTCTGCTTTCAAGCACTCCATGATGGCGTCAACCGCGCGCATATCACGACCTCCTCTCGGCAATGAAACGGGCCGGCCCCATTGGCCGGCCTGAACGAGGGAGATTAGCGGGCCGCTGCCACCGAGTTCTCAGGTGCAAGCGCCTCGTCAGGGAACTCGAGCTCGGTGCCGCAGCGCACGCAGAGGGCGTCGTGCAGCTTGCAGATGCGCCCGCACGTCGGGCACGGCCGGCGCAGCTCGTTGCGCTCGGAGCGGTAGACGATCGCCGTCAGCAGCCCGATCACCGGCACGACCGTGGCGACGATGAACCAGATGAAGAACGAGCTGCCCTTGATCTTGCCGATGATCCCGCCGGCCAGGCCGAAGCTCAGCGCGATGACGATGTAGGCGCCCCCGGCCATCCCGCGTCCCTCCCGTCAGAGGACTCGGATCGCCCAGATGACGGCGAAGATCGCGAGCACCACCACGATGACGGTCGCGACCGCGGTGACGACGCCGATGACGACCTTGAACAGGATGAAGGCCGCGATCAGGAGGACGAGCAGCGCGATCGCGCGGCGGCCGAGCGACGAGCCACGTGGCTCGGTGGAGGTGGGCATTGTGGGCATGCCTGGAGCGTACCGCCCCCGCGAGCCGGGCTCGCGGGGGAAGGCAGCGTTCTGCGGTCGGGGGTCAGTCGTGGCTTACGCGCAGGTGCGCGAAGCGATCCAGCACGGGGGCCGGCCCTGAGTAGAGCGGCACCCGCGCCAGCCGGTAGCGGCGGACGACGGGGTCCTTCGGTGAAGCTGCGTGGGAAGCGGCGACTTCGACGATGGCCCGGCGGGTGAGATCGGAGGCGTCAGGCATGCCCATGATCTTGCGGCCTGGCCGCCACCGCGGCACTGGACCGCCGTCCCGGATTCAGAGCCGCGCGCTCGACCGACTGTCGGAAGCCAGAGCGGCCTTCAGCGCCGCGCGCGTCTCCCTGGACATGCGCCGGCGCAGCCGCCACGGCGCGCCGGCGAACGCGAGGTTGGCGACCGTGGCGAAACCCTGCTCGTCGCTGCGCAGCGCGAGCAGCAGATGCGCGATGCGGTCGCCGGAGGGCAGGTCGTGCGCGGCCGGCCGGCGGGGGTCGACCTTCACGCAATAGCAGTAGGCCCGTAGCCGCCGCCGGCCGTGCAGCAGGACCGCCCCCTTCTCCCCCACGAGCCAGGCGCCGAGGCGACCGGGCTCGAGCACGAGGCCGGTGCGGGCGTGCAGCTCGCGAGCCTCGTGGCCGACCAGGTCGCCGAGCAGGCCGACCGAGCGCTGCTCGGGGCCGGGCGCCGCGTCGGCATCACTCATGCGGCGCGCCGGACGCAGCACGTTGGCTCCCCGCTGCGCGTAGAGCTCCGGGATGATCCAGGCGTGGGCGAAGCAGACGAGCGCGACGGGCAGCGCGAGCGGCTGCATCCACAGCAGCAGTGAGGCGGCCCCGGCGAACGGCACGACATGGGCGGCCATCGTGAGCGTCCACAGCCGCCCGCGCCCGCGCAGCTGCGCGGCGTCGACGCGCCGGCGCCAGTGGACGGACGCGGTCTCGGGGAGGACGTCGGCCGCCGCCATGGACGCGACCTGCGGTCCTCTAGTGTCCTGAGTCAGAAGTTCGCACGCATCTGACGGCGCCGGACCGCGTCTGCCGGCACCCGGCATCCACGGCCGTACCACCGGTACGACGGTGGATGCCGGTCACCGGCAGACACGCCCCGGCATCCCTCAGCTGCATACGAACTTCCGCCTCACGACACTAGCCGCCGGAGATCGGCAGGCGCAGGATCACGAGCTCGGCGTCGACCGGCAGCTCGCGCACGTGCTCAGCGTGACCGGGGCCGGTGCTGACCATCGCGAGGTAGCCGCGGTCGAGCTCGGCGCGGAACGCCGTGACCGCCGCCTCGACGGCCGCCGGATCGCCCGCTGTCCATTGCGCCAGCGTCGAGTGGCCGGTGTGGTCCATGCGGATGAGCCTTGACATCGAGTGCCTCCTTCGAGCGCCGGCGGACTGCTGACAGGCTACGCCTGCTCGCGCCCCCAACGTCAGGCTTGGCGCGCCGCAGCGCCCCTGCGCACCGTCAGAGCCCGAGCTTGTCCCGCACGATGCGCGTGACCTCGGCGCCGTCTGCGCGCCCCTTCGTCTCGCGCATGACGTGGCCGATGATCGCCCCGATCGCCTTCTTGTTGCCGGCCTTGATCTTCTCGGCGGCGTCGGCGTTGGCGGCAAGCGCCGCCTCGACGATCGGCTCGAGCGCGTCGTCGCCGCCGGTCATCGCGCCGAGCCCCTCGTCGTCGACGATCTGCGCCGGGTCGCCGCCCTCGGCGACGAGGCGGTCGAGCACGAGCTTGGCGTTGCCCACGGTCACGGCCTTTGCGCCGACGAGCGAGACGAGCTTGGCGAGCGCGTCGGGGCGCACCTTCGAGGCGTTGGGATCCTCCTCGCCGACGCGCGCGACGAGCTCGTTGCAGACCCAGTTGGCCAGCGGCTGCGCCTCGGACGATCCGTTCCCGCCCTCCGTCCCCGCTGCCAGGGCGGCCTCGAAGTAGTCGCCGAGCTCCGTGCGCCAGGCGAGCTGGCGGGCGCTCGCGGCGCTGACGCCGAGCGTCTGCAGGCGCTCCTCGCGGGCCGCCGGCAGCTCGGGCATCGCCGCGCGCGCGGCGGCGAGCATCTCCTCGGAGGTCGCGACCGGGACGAGGTCGGGCTCGGGGAAGTAGCGATAGTCGTGCGCCTGCTCCTTGGAGCGCAGCGAGGTGATCGCCTCCGTGCGCGGATCGAAGTGCAGCGTCTCCTGGACGACGTGCCCGCCGCCGCGCAGCAACGACTCCTGGCGCGCGACCTCGGCGTTGATGCCGCGCTCGATGAAGCGAAAGGAGTTCATGTTCTTCAGCTCGGTCTTCGTGCCGAGCTCCGTCTCGCCGACCGGGCGGATCGAGATGTTGGCGTCGCAGCGCAGCGAGCCCTCTTCCATGTTCACGTCGCTGACGCCGAGCCGGCGCAGCGTCGTGCGCAGCAGCGTCAGCCATTCGCGTGCCTGCGCGGCCGAGCGCACGTCAGGCTCGGTGACGATCTCTGCCAGCGGGGTGCCGCCGCGGTTGAAGTCCACGACGGAGGCGTCGGAGCCGTGGATGCGCCCGCTCGCGCCGGCGTGGACGAGCTTGGCCGCGTCCTCCTCGAGGTGGACGCGGTGGATGCGCACGTCGCCGAGGTGCCCGCCGCGGCACAGAGGTTCGTCGTACTGGCTGATCTGGTAGCCCTTGGGCAGGTCCGGATAGAAGTAGTTCTTGCGATGGAAGATCGACCGCGGCGCCAGCTCGGAGCCGACCGCGAGGCCGATCATCAGCCCGAAGTGGATCGCCTGTGCGTTGGCGCGCGGCAGTGTGCCGGGCAGCCCGAGGCAGACCGGGCAGGTGCGCGTGTTGGGCGGCTCGCCGAAGGAGAGCGCGCAGCCGCAGAACATCTTCGTCTTGGTCGCGAGCTGGACGTGGATCTCCAAGCCGATGACGGGCTCGAACTCGCTCATTTCGGAGTCCTCCGCGGGGCATCCGGCCCCGCGTTCTGATGGGCACGAGCTTCCGGCCGCTCGAGAGCGCCGGCGCCATCGAAGCCGATCGCCTGCTCCAGCGCAAAGGCCGCGTCGAGGATGGCGTTCTCGCTGAACGCCGGGCCGGCGAGCTGAAAGCCCGTCGGCAGCCCCTCGCTCAGACCGTTGGGGATCGAGATCGCGGGGATTCCGGCCAGCGACATCGGCACCGTGCAGTAGTCGTTGACGTACATCGACAGCGGGTCGGCGGTCTTGGCGCCCAGCTCGAACGCCACGGTGGGCGACGTCGGCGTGACCACGAAGTCGAAGTCCGCGAACGCCGCGCGGAAGTCCTCGGCGATCTTCGTGCGCACGCGCTGGGCGCGGCCGTAGTAGGCGTCGTAGTAGCCGCTGGAAAGCGAGTACGTGCCGAGCATGATGCGCCGCTTGACCTCGGTGCCGAAGCCCTGGCTGCGGGTCTTCGTGTACATCCCGACGAGGCCGCCGTTCTCCACCCGGGCCCCGTAGCGCACGCCGTCGTAGCGGGCGAGGTTCGAGGACGCCTCGGCCGGCGCGAGCACGTAGTAGGCGCTCAGCGCGTGCTGCGCGTGCGGCAGACGGCAGGTGCGCACGGTGGCGCCGAGGCTCTCGGCGAGCTTGAGCGTGGCGTTGAAGGTCTCCAGCACGCCGGCGTCGATGCCGACACCCTCGCCCGTGAGCTCCTCGGGCACGCCCAGGCGAATGCCCTCCAGCGACCGGGCCGCCGGGCGCCCGATCTCCCCGGGAAAGCCGATCGAGGTGCAGTCGCGCGGGTCTTGGCCGACCATGTGCTTGAGCAGCAGCGCGGCGTCGGTCACGTCGCGTGTCAGCGGGCCGGCCTGGTCCAGCGACGAGGCGAAGGCGATCATCCCGTAGCGGCTGATCGTGCCGTAGGTCGGCTTGAGGCCGACGATCCCGCACAGCGCCGCGGGCTGGCGGATCGAGCCCCCGGTGTCGGTGCCCAGCGCCCACGGGGCCGAGCCGGCCGCGACGGCGGCGGCGCTGCCACCGCTCGAGCCGCCGGGCACGCGGCCGCGATCCCACGGATTCAGGACCGGTCCGAACGCGGAGTTCTCGTTGGAGGAGCCCATCGCGAACTCGTCCTGGTTGGTCTTGCCAAGCAGCGGCGCGCCGGCCGCGGCGAGCCGCTCGACGACGCTCGCCGTATAGGGCGGCCGGTAGTTCTCGAGGATCTTCGAGCCGGCCTGGCTCGGGACGCCCTCGGTGCAGAAGAGGTCCTTGACGGCGAGCGGCACCCCGGCCAGCGGCGCGTCCTCGGCCGGTGGCTCGGGTGCGTCGTCGGCGACCCAGAGGTAGGCGTTCAGCGGGTCGGCCACGGCGGCGGCGCGGTAGGCCGCGAAGAGCTCGGCGGACGTGAACTCGCCGCGACCCATCGCGTCGATGGCGGCGACTGCGGTGAGCGTCGTCAGATCGGAAGACGGGTTCTGGCCTACGGTCATCGCAAGCTCTGACCTTCGGACGACGTCACCGAGTCGACCGCGTCGGCCTGCGGGCTGGGCACGAGGAATCCGCCGTCGGCGACCGCGGGCGCTCTCGCCAGCGCGACGTCGCGCGGCAGGGACGGCTCGACGACGTCGGGGCGCAGCGCGTTGGAGACCTCGACGACGTGCGTCGTCGGCGGGACGCCATCCAGATCGAGCTCGCCGATCTTCTCGATGTGACCGAGCACGGCGGAGAGCTCGGTGCTCATCCTGCCGACCTCCTCGTCGGTCAGCTCGAGGCGGGCGAGGCGGGCAACGTGCAGCACCTGTTGACGGTCGATCATCGGCGACGATTCTAGGAGGCGGCGACCCGCGGCCCGGTGCCCGCGATCGCGATCGGCCTATCAGGCAGCCGCCCGGATGCTCGCCGCGAGTACCTCGACCGCTCGCCCGACGCCGGCTTCCGGCAGGTTCGCGTAGCCGATCACAAGCGCAGGCCGATTCCCGCCGGCGCCTTCCAGTGCCACCCCGGCACGCCGCGCGGCGGCAACCACCGCGTCCTCGTCAAGCCCCTCCGGCAGGCGCAGCGATACGAAGAGCCCTGCGGCCGCTCCATGCACGCGCACTTCCGGCAGCTGCGCCGCGAGCTGCGCCAGCAGCGCGTCGCGGCGACGGCGATAGCGCCGGCGTTGACGGCGCAGGTGACGGTCCAGGTCGCCGCGCTCCACGAGCTCGGCCATCGTGAGCTGCTGCAGCGTCGCGGGCATACCCCCGCGCCGGCGTTGCACATCGGCGATCGGCGCGACGAGGTGCTGCGGCACCGCCAGCCAACCGAGCCGGGTAGCAGGCGCCAGCGACTTGCTCGCCGACCCGCCGTAGACGACAAGATCGGGCGCGAGACCCTGCAGCGCCCCGATCGGGTCGCGGTCGTAGCGGTACTCGGCGTCGTAGTCGTCCTCGACGATCAGGGCTCCGCGGCTGCGCGCCCAGGCGGCGAGCGCGGCGCGCCGCGGCGGCGAGAGCACCGCCCCGCTCGGATACTGATGCGCGGGGGCGACGACGACCACCTCGACGTCCGGATGAGCGGTGAGCCGCTGGACTACGAGTCCGTGCTCGTCGACCGGCACACGCGTGATCCGCAGGCCCGCATCGCTCGCCGTCTCCGTCACACCGCGCCACCCTGGGTCCTCGACTGCCACATGACGCGTGCCGTCCGCCGCGAGCGCGAGCCACAGCAGCGCGAGCGCCTGGCGCATCCCGTTCGTCACGACGATCTCGTCCGGGCTCGTCCGCACGCCGCGCGAACGCCCGAGATAGCCCGCGAGGGCGAGCCGCAGCTCAGGGGCACCGGCGCCGTCGGGCAACCGCAGCCGTTCGTCCGGCACGTCGCGCAGCACGCGCGCAGCCGCGACGCGCCACGCCGTCCGCGGGAACGCCGAGAGCTCCGGCACGAACGGGTCGAGGTCGTGCAGGACCGTGGTCTGGCGTGGCGGGCGCGCGGTCGCCGTGGCGCTCGGCAGCTGCGTGGCGGCGACGGACGTCCCGGCGCCGCGGCGCGCCGTGAGGTAGCCCTCGGCGGCGAGCTGAGCGTACGCATCGACGACGACGCCGCGCGAGACCCCCAGCTGTGCGCAGAGCACACGCGACGGCGGCAGGCGGACCTCTGGCACGAGCGCGCCGCTGCGGATCGCCTCACGCAGCGCGGCCTCGAGCCGGGCGCGCAGCGACGAGCCGGACGCACCACTCAGGTCGAGGTGAAGCTCCATTGGTCCTGGATTATCGTGCCCAGGTGGTCCTGTTCATAGGTCCAAGAGCGCATATCGTGTGCGCATGGCCGGTGCACCCTCTCTCCGGACGCGCGTGCGCCGCGCGCCGTCGCGCGCCGACTACGACCGCGCGACGATCGACGCGATCCTCGACGAGGGGCTCGTCGCGCACCTCGGCTTCGTGATGGACGGCCAGCCCTACGTGATCCCCACGCTGCACGCGCGCGTGGGCGACGTCGTGTACGTGCATGGCTCGACGGCCAGCCGTCCGGTCCGCACGGTCGGCGCCGGTGTGCCGGCCTGTCTGACGGTGACGCTGCTGGACGGGATCGTGCTCGCCCGCTCGGCGTTTCATCACTCGATGAACTACCGCTCGGTCGTCGTGCTGGGTGAGGCGCGCGCCGTCTCGGAGCGCGAGGAGCTGATGCTGGCGCTGCGGGCCTTCACGGAGCGCGTCGTGCCGGGCCGCTGGGACGAGGTGCGTCCGCCGAGCGCACAGGAACTCAAGGGCACGCGCGTGCTCGCGCTGAAGCTCGACGAGTCGTCGGCGAAGGTCCGCACGGGGCCGCCCGTCGACGACGAGGAGGACCACGCGCTCGACGTCTGGGCGGGCGTCATCCCGATCGGCTTGACGGCGCAGCCCCCGGTCGAGGATCCGCGCCTGCGCGCGGGTGTCGATCCAACCGACACCGTGCGCGAGTGGAACCCGCAGCGCTCGCGGCGTCGCGTGTAGGAGGCGCCGGAGAGCCGGCGGCCTCTGCGCCGCCGGCTGGGCCCGCGGCTGGCGCACGGCGTCGAGTCACTTCTTGCAACTGCGCCTCTCGAAGGCGCGGATCCGGCTCTCTGCCGCGGACGCCTGCGCTTCGCTGACCTGCTTGGCCGGCTTCAGGCCCGCCGCTGCCGCATGCCCGCGAACAACCTGCGAGTCCGGGCTCGTGCGCGCGGGCGCCGGGTGACCGTCTACTGACGCGCCGGGCGGTCGGCGTCGCGCGGGGGCGGCGCCTGTCGCGCCGGGCCGCGCACGGTCAGCGCCCGCTCGGTCTGGCGCAGCGAGATCGCGCTGCCGGTGCGTTCGTCGGCCAGCGAGCGCCAGGCGCCGACGAGGATCGCCACCAGGCAGAGCAGCCCGAGATAGGCGCCGGCGTCGACGCCGACGAGCGCGTTGCGCCCCGGCTCGTCGATCCCGACGCGGTAGAGCAGGTACGCCAGCGCGAGCGAGCCGGCGCCGATCGTCAGGACCGCGGCCGAGGTGGCCATCGAGACCGCGCGGGCCCGCAGGGTCAGGACGACGAGCGTCAGCGCGAGGAGGATCGTCAGCACGAGCAGCACCCGGCCGACGGTCATCGTCGACCAGCCCGATCTCCCGCCGAACCAGTCGACGAAGAGCACAACGGCCAGGCCGGCCGTGCCCGCGGCGGTCAGCAGCTCTCCGCTGCGCAGGCGGCGCACGTCCATCAGACGACGCCCGCCGCGCTGCGCTGCAGCTGCGCCGCCTCGAGGGTGTTGCGCAGCAGGAACGCGATCGTCATCGGCCCGACGCCGCCCGGGACCGGCGTGATCGCTCTGGCGACCGCCTGGACGGCGTCGAAGTCGACGTCGCCGACGAGCTTGCCGTCGAGCCGGTTCATCCCGACGTCGATGACGGTCGCGCGCGGCTTGACCCAGTCGGCCCTGACCATCTGCACGCGGCCGACGGCAGCGATCAGCACGTCGGCGCGGCGGCAGACCGCGGCGAGGTCGCGCGTGCGCGAGTGGCAGGTCGTGACCGTGGCGTTGGCGCCCAGCAGCAGCTGCGCCATCGGCTTGCCAAAGAGGTTCGAGCGCCCGACGACGACCGCCTCGGCGCCCTCGAGCTCGGCCCCCGCGACCGCGAGCAGGTGCATGACGCCCGACGGCGTGCACGGCCGCAGGCCTTCGCGTCCGAGCGCCAGCAGGCCGGCGCTGAGCGGGGTCAGGCCGTCGACGTCCTTGCTCACGTCGATCATCCCGGTCAGCTCGACGCCGTCGAGATGGTCGGGCACGGGCAGCTGGCAGAGGATCCCGCTGACCTCGTCGTCGGCGTTGAGGCGCTCGACGAGGGCGACGACCTCGGCGCGGCTGACGTCGGCGGGCAGCGGGAAGTTGAAGCCCTGCATGCCGACCTCGGCGCAGGCCTTCTGCTTGCCCTTGACGTAGACCGCCGAGGCAGGGTCATCGCCGATGAGGATCGTCGCGAGGCCCGGGACCTGCCCGTCGTGCTGCTCGCTGAACGCCACGACGTCGCGCGCCACCTCCGCCCGCACCTCGGCGGCGATCGCCCTTCCATCGAGTATCTGCGCGGCCATGGTGGTCAATCCTGTTCTGGTCAGAGCTTCGTGATCGGAGCGTATTCGGCCATGAGCTTGCGTTCGCTGCCGTCGCCGGCGAAGCGCACGACGACGATTCCCCCGGCCTCGACACCGGTGACGACGCCGGCGCCGAACGCCGCGTGCGAGACGTCGTCGCCCATGCGATACGAAGCGACGGGCTCCTCGGAGCGCGGGGTCGACTGAGACGAGGCCCACGAGCCCGGCCGCTGCGCCGCGACACCAGGATGAAGACGAGCCCGTCCACCCTCGTCCGCACGATCGGTGAGCTCGCGCGGAATCTCGTCGAGAAAGCGCGAGCGCATCCCGTACTGGGTCGCTCCGAAGACGGCGCGGCGCCGCGCGCTCGTGAGGTACAGCGAGCGCATCGCGCGCGTCACGCCCACGTAGGCCAGCCGGCGCTCCTCCTCCAGCCCGCCCTCGTCGAGCGCACGCGAGTGCGGGAAGACGCCCTCCTCCATCCCGGCGATGAAGACGATCGGGTACTCCAGGCCCTTGGCGTTGTGGATCGTCATGAGCGTGACGAGCCCCTCGTCGTCGGTGCGGGTGTCGGCGTCGGCGACGAGCGCGACGCCCTGCAGGAAGACGTCGAGCGTGTCGTTCTCCTCCTCGGCCGTCGCGTCGAACTCGCGCGCGACCTCGACGAGCTCGGCGAGGTTCTCCTCGCGGCCCTGCGCCTCGATCGTGCGCTCGGCCTTCAGGGCATCGATGTAGCCCGTGTCGTGCAGCAGTGACTCGAGCAGGTCGCCGATCGGCACGCGCTGCTCGACGCGGTCGTGCAGGCCCTCCATCGTCTCCATGAAGCGCGACAGCGCGCGCACCGCCGCCGTGCCCAGCCCGGGCACCCGGCCGGCGTTAGCGGCCGCGTCCCAGATCGAGATCCCCTCGGCGTCGGCGTAGGCGGCGACCCTTCCGAGGGAGGTCTGGCCGATTCCGCGCCGCGGCGAGTTGACGATCCGCGTGAACGAGATGACGTCCTGCGGGTTGCCGAGCACGGTCAGGTAGGCGATCGCGTCCTTGATCTCGGCGCGCTCGTAGAACTTCGTGCCGCCGATGACCTGGTAGCCGATGTCACGCCGCACGAGCGTGTCCTCGATGACGCGCGACTGCGCATTGGTCCGGTAGAAGACCGCGATCTCCGCGCGGCTGGCGCCCTCGTCGATCAGCCGCTCGATCTCGCCGACGACGTAGCGCCCCTCGGCGTGCTCGTCGTCGAGCTCGCGGATCCTGATCGGGTCGCCCGGGCCCAGGTTCGTCCACAGCGACTTGTGCTTCTGGTCGCGGTTGTGCGTGATGACGGCGTTGGCGGCGCTGAGGATCGTCTGCGTCGAGCGGTAGTTCTGCTCGAGCTTGACGACCTGGGCGTCCGGGAACGTCTCCTCGAAGTCGAGGATGTTCGAGATGTCGGCTCCTCTGAAGCCGTAGATCGACTGGGCGTCATCCCCCACCACCGCGAGATTGCGGTGCTCGCTGGAGAGCAGCTGCAGCCAGCGGTACTGGACGGCGTTCGTGTCCTGGTACTCGTCGACGAGCACGTGGCGAAACGCCGTCGAGTAGCGGTCGCGGACCTCCTGGAAGAGCTGCAGCACG
>Ga0136625_1000649_pt1 | contig 11394 bp, 14 predicted proteins | sample AntDrymUQ4832306_2_FD_104672 | JGI IMG/M metagenome (GOLD analysis project Ga0136625, IMG submission 104672) | Polar desert sand microbial communities from Dry Valleys, Antarctica - metaG UQ483 (23.06) | ecosystem: Environmental > Terrestrial > Soil > Desert | place: Antarctica: Dry Valley...
ACGGCCTGGCCATGGAACCGCTTAAAGGATTGGATCTGGAGCAACGTGATCTGCGACCAGAATTTGGCGGCCTCCTGCGCCAACCGATCGGGCCGGCGCAACCAGGCGCCCTGCACCGCGCGCCACGAGGATAGGATGCCGAAAGGGTCCAGGCTGGTGAACGCCTGGCTCGTGGGATAGCGGCGTCTCAGGTCTTGGGACATAGCGGTATTCCTTGAAGGCCGGTGGTGAAAGGCTTGTCGGCGCCACGATATAGTTTAATTTATTTTTTTTTTGGCAATGCAACAATTGTAACGGACCTGGCCCGGAAGAAGAATGCCAGGACGGCTGATCCGGACCCGGAATCCGCCACCACCGTCAAGATCCCGGCGCCTGGCGGGGGATCGCGGCGCCAAGGCCCGTCAGATAGTTGACGAAGCCTCTGTCAGGGGACCGGAGCCTGTAGCTAACTTATTGTATAGGAACGGCACTGTCAACTTAGCACGACTCGTGCTTATTTATCAGCGCGCACGTGTCCTAACAGACAGTGCTTCCTCCTTAATTGGTTGTTGAGGGTGCTCTCCGCACCCTCTCTTTTTTTCCATAGCCGTTCCGGCACCCAGTCAGTAGCCCTCGGCCTTGGCCTCATCCCACAGGGCATCCATCTCAGCAAGGTCCGCATCGCCCAACCCTCGCCCCGCGTTCGCGAGCCGACGCTCGATGAAACGGAAACGTGCCTCGAATTTCGAATTGGCCCGTCGCAGGACCCTCTCGGGGTCCATGCCGACGAAGCGGGCGAGATTGACACAGGCGAACATCAGATCGCCGATCTCCTCCATGAGCGCCGCGCTCGTGGCCACCGATCCGCGTGCCAGGGCCTCGCGGACCTCCGCAAGCTCCTCTCCGACGGCACCGAGGACGGCGCTCGTTTCACGCCAATCGAAGCCGACCTCGGCGGCGCGCTTCTGGAGCTTGTAGGCCCGGGTCATGGCGGGCAGGGCGAGCGTCACGCCATCCAGCCGGCTCGACGTCCCTTGGCGGCCCCGCGCCGCCCGCTCCGTGGCCTTGTGCCCTTCCCAGGCGGCGGCCTGCGCACGGGCATCCGGGGCCGCGGCATCCGCACATGATGAAAGAGAATAGAGGGCATGCGGGTGTCGCCGCACGAGCGCGTCCGCGACCTCGTAGGCCTCTTCGATGGTAAACGGGATGAGCGAGGCGGCGGTCTGCTCGCGATCCCAGGGGCAACCGGAATCCTGATCCCGCAGACACGCCATGATCTCCACGAGCTCATCGATGGCCTGCACGACCCCCTCCGCCGCCTCGTTTCCGGTCTACTGGCCGGGTGTCTACTTGATTTCGTGACGCATTTAGCATAAAAAACGAGATTGCTTCGAGCGGGATGCTGCGACGAGGGTGCAGCATCATCATAGCCCCAAGCAACGGCGGTTGCGACGGTCCCCGACATGGCACCACTGATCTTGCGCCTGGACGTCTCCGGCTCCCCCATCAGGTGGATCCCGTGGCAGGACGCGGTGTGTCTCTATAGCAGGGACATGATCGCGTGGACCGCGGGTGAGCGGGTCTTCACCTTTTTCGGGGGAACTTGCAGGCGCACCGGCTGCCGCTCTTCGGTCTCTGTCAACTCCATCGTAGCGGTCAAACGTACGCGGAGGCTGAAGCCGACCAAGCGCGGGGTCCCTCCGCTCAACAATGGGGAATTGTTCCTGCGCGACGGCAACCTGTGCATGTACTGCGGTGACGAGTTTCCCGATGGGCACCTGACTCGCGACCACGTGATCCCGCTGTCCCGTGGGGGAGACGATCGTTGGTCGAACGTCGTCGCCGCGTGCAAGCACTGCAACACCCGCAAGGGCAGCCGCACGCCCGAAGAGGCCGGCGTCGGACTGCTCGCCGTCCCTTACGTCCCGAACTGGGCGGAGTTCCTGGCGCTCTCCAATCGCCGCATACTGGCGGACCAGATGCAGTTTTTGAAGACGCAGTTCAATAGCCACAAACGTCTGCTCAGCTTCCAATAAACACCGGGGCCAATAAACACCGCGGCCGGTGGGCGCGTTGGAGATCGGCGCGGCCTATTGCCGCGAACGGCTGCCGGCCATCGACCGGGTGTGGCATACCGTCCTGGACGGCCTGGCCGCGCTCGGATCGCGATGTGAGGTGGGGCCGGCGGAGGGTGCGTTGTACGTGTTCACCCGGATCGACACGGCCCTGTCGGCGATGGATCTGGTACGTCGCTTGATAGCCGGTGTCGCGGTGATCCCGGGGCACACCTTCGGCATGGACGAGGGGTGCTCCGGGTGTCCTTCGGGGCCTTGGACCGCGACACTGCCGACGAAGGCGTGCGCCGACTGGTGCGCGGCCTACGGGCGCTGGCCTGACGGACGATGGGCCCGGTTATTCGCTATCCGGGCACGGGAGGGACTCATCGGGGTCGAGCACGGGCCGTTGACACCGGGGCGCCCGGACCCTGAGAGCTTGTGAAAAAACCGTCGCGAGCGAAGGGAGGTCGCGTTCCGCCGGAGCGCAGGAACCGGAGTGTATGTAGAAATACATGAGGATTCCGAGCACCGCCGGAACGCGAGATCCCGAGCGCAGTAGGTTTTTTCACAAACTCTGAGCTGACCGCCAGGTCAGGGATGGAGTCGCATCCCCCTCTCGCGCTGGCGGCCGGGCGTATGATTTGCGCATCGCGAGAAAATGGTTCATGATTATCCTAATGCATGTCACCATGCATTGGGGCCACCAATCAATAAGTTAGAAGGAGACAGCCATGCAACACACCTTGAAGCTAGCGGCACGTGGTGCGGCCATCGCCCTCGCAGTGGGACTGGGGGCAGGCTGCGCGACGACAGGGGAAATCGAGGAAGTGAAGGGAATCGCCACTAACGCGCTGAACGAGGCAAAGGCGGCACGGGCTGCCGCCGGCAATGCCCAGGGCGCGGATGCGGCGGCGGCGGCGGCGGAGGCCCAGCGAACGGCCGACGCGGCTCAGGCTTGCTGCACCGAGACCAACGACAAGCTCGGTCGCGCTTGGCACAAAGGGATGCAGAAGTAGTCTCGGCCATTACCGTAGTCGGGAAACCGTAATCGGGAATGTAATCGGGAACCCTGTAACGCCACGTTAGCTATCACGCGGCGTTACAGGGTTTCTTTTTGGTTAATCCTCATAGGCTTACTGAGGCGCGTCCCGAAAGCCGACCCCCGCCTCGATACCCACCGCCCGGCTGATGAGCACCGGCATGCCCTTCCGCTCCGACACGGCCTGCTGCAACCCGTCCCAGTCGACCGCGTGCAGGGCGTCGCGGGTCGCCTCGGCGACCAGACCGACCACCTGCGTGAAACCATCGTGGAAGGCGGCCGCGTCCTCGTCGAGCGGCGGGTGGGTCTCGATGTAGAGACCCCCGCTGAGCCAACCGATCTTGAAGGGCTGGTTGACGATCCGCACCGGCGTCCCCACCCGCACCTCGCCGAACAGCCGTTCGATGTCCTTGGGATACAGTCGCAGACAGCCATGGGTCACGCGCATGCCGATCCCGAAGGTCTTGTTGGTCCCGTGGATCAAATAGCCGTCGTGCCCGAGCCGTAGGGCATACCGCCCGAGCGGATTGTCCGGACCGGGCGGAACCATCTTGGGCAGAGGATCGCCATCCGCGGCGTGTTCCTTCCGTATGGACGCCGGCGGATACCAGGCCGGGTTCAAGGTCTTGGCGACGATGCGCGTCACACCCTGGGGTGTCTTCCAGTCCTGGCGACCGACGCTCGCGGGATTGGTGATGACGACCCGCGGCTCCCCCGGTTTGGCCTTGGGATAGTAGTAGAGCCGCATCTCCGGGACGTTGATCACGATCCCCTCGCGCGGCGCCTGGGGCAGGATGTACTGGCTCGGGATCATGACCTCGGTGTCGGCGCCCGGGATCCACGGATCCACCTTGGGGTTCGCGAGCCGCATGTCCTGATAGCCCTGATCGTAGGCCAGCCCGATGTCGAGGAGGGTGTCCTCGTATTCGCTCGTGGTGACGCCGAGCGAACCGACCACGGTATCGCCGTTCGTGGGTAAGAACACCGTATCGGGACGCGCCGGGGTCGCCCAGAAGAGCGCGCTCAGGGTAGAGAGCGCGGCAAGGGAAGGTAATGTCTTCATGGGCTTAGGGTAATTTTATATCCAGTATTTAGACGATCCGACGGTCTTCAGCCCGCCTTGCGTTGCGCCGGTGACAGTCTCTCCGCCATGAGACGGTGCAGATAGCGCTCGAAGTCCTGCCTGAGCTCCGGGTGCTCCAGGGCGTACTCGACGGTGGCCTGCAGGTAGCCGAGCTTCGAGCCACAGTCATAGCGTTTGCCCTCGAATTCCAGCGACAGCACGGTCCTCTTCGTCAATAACTTGGCGATCGCATCGGTCAGCTGGATCTCGCCGCCGGCACCTTGCCGCGTGTTTTCCAGGATCACCATGATGTCGGGCGGCAGGATGTAACGTCCCACGACCCCGAGGTTCGACGGCGCGACCTCGGGGGCCGGTTTCTCGACGATGTTGTGGATCTTGCCGACGCGCGGCTCGATGGTCTGCGTCTCGACGATCCCATACCGGTTGGTTTCCTTCTTGGGGACCGGCTCCACCGCCAGGACGCCGCAGTTGTAGCGGTTGTAGAGGTCGACCATCTGGGTGAGACAGCCGCGCTCGCCGCCGGCGATCAGATCGTCGGCGAGCAGCACCGCAAAGGGTTGGACGCCGACCACCGGCCTGGCGCACAGAACGGCATGCCCGAGCCCCAGAGGCTCGGCCTGGCGGATATAGATACAGGACACCTCGGGCGGCAGGATGTTCTGGACGAGGTCGAGCAGCTTGGCTTTGTTGTGCTTGCTGAGCTCGGCCTCCAGCTCATAGGCCTTGTCGAAATGGTCGGGGATCGACCGTTTGTTGCGCCCGGTGACGAAGATGAGCTCGGTGATCCCGGCCGCCACCGCCTCCTCGACCGCGTACTGCACGAGCGGTTTGTCCACGATCGGCAGCATCTCCTTGGGATTGGCCTTGGTCGCCGGCAAGAACCGGGTCCCGAGCCCGGCGACCGGGAATACGGCCTTCTTGATCGCTTGTGTCATGGTGTTCGACTCTCCAAAGCATTTCGCTTATGCACGCTGATAGGCGTCCTCGAAGCGCACGATGTCGTCCTCTCCCAGATACGGCCCCGATTGGACCTCGATCACCTCCAAGGGGATGGTGCCCGGGTTCTCCAGCCGGTGCTTGACCCCGAGCGGGATGTAGGTCGATTGATTCTCCGAGAGCAGGAACGCCTCGTCGCCGCGTACGACTCGGGCGGTCCCGCGCACCACGATCCAGTGCTCGGCGCGGTGATGGTGCATCTGCAGCGACAGCTTGCCGCCCGGCTTGACGACGATGCGCTTGACCTGGAATCGTTCTCCCTCATCAAGCCCTTCGTAGCTCCCCCAGGGGCGATAGACCCGCCGGTGGTACAGACGTTCCTCGCGACCCTGATCCTTCAGCCAGGCGATGATTTGCTTGACGTCCTGCGCGCGCTCCTTTGCGACCACCAGGACGGCGTCGGCGGTCTCGACGACGATCAGGTCTTCGCATCCGAGCGCCGCGACGAACCGCGACTCCGAGCGCAATACGTTCCGGCGCGAATCGATGGCGCACACGTCACCGTGGACGACGTTGCCGTCGGGGTCTTTTTCGGATACCTCCCAGAGGCTCTGCCAGGAACCGACGTCGGACCATCCGGCGCCGAGCGAGACCACCACGGCCTGCCCGTCGGCGCCGGCGATCCGCTCCATGACGGCATAGTCGACGGAGTCGCTCGGGCAGGCGGCGAAGGCCTCCGGGTCCAGGCGGAGGAAGTCGCTGTCCTCGGTGGCCCCGTAACAGGCCGCCCGGCACGCGGCGAGGATGTCGGGCCGGTGCGCCTCGATGGCCGTGAGCCACGCCGAGGCGCGCATGAGAAAGATCCCGCTGTTCCAGCGGTAGCCGCCGGCGGCCAGATACGATGCGGCCGTGGGAGCATCGGGTTTCTCGATGAAGGCGTCGATCCGGTGGATCTCGTGCATGCGCCCGTCCGGCGTTCGTGGCGTCGCGGTGATGCCACGGTAGGCAGCGCCCTGCCGGATGTAGCCGTAGCCGGTCTCGGGGCGGTCCGGCATGACGCCGAAGGCCACCAGCGCCCCCTCGTCGGCCGATCCGAGCCCACCGGCCACCGCCCGCAGGAAGGCGGCGAGATCGCCGACGAGGTGGTCCGAGGGCATCATGAGCAGCAACGGGTCCTGCCCGTCCTGGTTGCAGAGGAGCGCCGCCGAGGTTAAAGCCGGCGCGGTGTTGCGCCCGACGGGCTCGAGCACGATGCGGGACGGGCGCACCCCCACCCGCCGCACCTGCTCGGCGACCAGGAAACGGTGCTCCTCGTTGCAGACGATGAGGGGATCCGCGACGCAGAGGCCGCCGGCCTCGGCACGCTCATCGCCTCCAAAACCACGGAGCCGGGTGACGGTCTGCTGGAGCAGGGTCGCGGTGCCCAAGAGATCCAGGAACTGTTTGGGATAGTGCTCCCGCGATAAGGGCCACAGGCGGGTGCCGCCCCCGCCGGCCAGGATGATCGGATAGAGCATGGTCATCGATCGTCGATCCTCATGAGGCAATGCGCGTCTCGGGTCGCGCCGCATCCCGCACGATCGGTCCAATCGCACGGTGGTCGGTGCGCCCGAGCCACCACGTCTCCACGGCGGTACACGCCAGGGCGCCGGGGAAAGCGGCGTCCAGGGATCCCTCTGTGCAGAGATCCGGCGCCCGGTGAACGCCCGGGCTCGGCGCGCGCGATTTGACCAGCGCCAGATCCGTCGCGTTCATCTGTCCCGCGACCCATAGCGCCAGGCTGTCGGAGCTCACCTCCCAGCTCGCACGCACCCCCGGCGCGCCGTCCGGTCCCGGGATCCACACCGGCACCCGGCCCGTGGCGAGCACTTCGCGGATCTGCGACAGGCCGGCGGCGGCCACGAGCCGACCCTCGATCCCCGCCATCATGAGCCCGTACTGGGCCATGGCCAAGAGCGCCATGGCATGGGCGGTCGCGTCGCCATAGCCCTGATGCGCTTGAGCACGCCGCACGAGATCCGCGAACGGTCCCCCGCCCGGCACGATCACGACGCGCCCCCCGCCATGCAGGGCGAGTGCCGCGAGCCAGGCCGGCAACTCCGCCGCATAGGCCAGGCTCCCGCCGATCTTAACCACCCACATGCGATCTGCCCACGTAGCTCAAGAGTCGCAACAAGGCCTGGGCCTTGTCCAGGGTCTCCTGGTACTCGGCCTCCGGGTCCGAGTCCATGACGATCCCGCCCCCGGCCCAGGCATGGATCCAGCCGCCCTGGTAGACCAGCGTGCGGATGGCGATGTTCAGGTCCATGGCCCCGTCGAAGCCGATGTAGCCGATGGCCCCGCAGTAGACCCCGCGCCGGTGGGGTTCCAGCTCCTCGATGATCTGCATGGCCCGGAGCTTGGGCGCGCCCGTGATCGAGCCCCCCGGGAAGCACCCTTCCAAGAGGTCCAGGGCGTGGCGGCCCGGTGCCAGGCGAGCGGTCACGGTGCTGACCAGGTGGTGCACGGTCGCGAAGCTCTCGACCTCGAAGAGGGCGGGCACCCGAATAGAGCCGAGCGCGCAGGTCTTGCCGAGGTCGTTGCGCAGCAGATCCACGATCATGAGGTTCTCGGCGATGTCCTTGGCGCTGGCAGAGAGCTCCAGGGCCAGCGCGCGATCGCGCACCTTGTTCCCGGAGCGGGGGCGGGTGCCCTTGACGGGCCGGGTCTCGACCCTGCCGCCTCTCACCTCCAGGAAGCGCTCCGGCGAGGTGCTCAAGACCGCCCCCTCGGGCAGGCGCAGATAGGCCGAGAACGGCGCCGGATTGAGCCCCTGCAATGTCCGGTAGGCATTCCAGGCGTCGCCCTCGGTCGGTGCCGAGAAGCGCTGGGCGAGGTTGACCTGGTAGCAGTCCCCGTCCCGGATATAGCGCTTGATGCGGTCGAACGCGCGGCGGTAGTCTCCGTGGTCCATATTGGAGACCACCGCGGAGAGCACCCGGAACGGCCGCCGCGGTGCCGGGGCCGCGCCGCCGAGGACCAGCGCGCGGATCGGCCCCCATTCATCGAGGCTGCGCTCATCCCGGCCGGCGCACACGAGATGGCTCCGCCGTGTCGCATGGTCCGCGACCACGGCCCAGTCGTAGAGGCCGATGCAGAGGTCGGGAACGTCCAGATCGACCGCCGCAAGGCTCGGGAGGCGTTCCAGCCGTCGCGCCAGATCATAGGCGAAGTAGCCGATGGCCCCGCCCGCGAACGGCAGCGCGGAGACCGCCGGTTGGTTCGGTGAGAGTACCTCTTTGAGCAACTGGAACGGGCAGGCCTCGGAGACCCGGGTTCCCGATCGAGACCGGATCTCGGTATGGCGTCCGCGGCTCGTGAGCGTCAGGTATGGCTTTGCGGCGAAGACATCGTAGCGCCCCCGGCCCCCGCCGAAACCACCGCTGTCGAGGAACACCGAGCCAGGCAGGTGGGCGAGCCCCGCGAATCGCGCCCCGGTGTCGCGCTCGTAGTCGATCTCTTCTATTCGGGGGTAGGGCATGCCTTCACGAGGTAGACGAGGGCCGCCGCCGGCGCGCACTGGGCGCCCTTTTCGCGAAGCGGGTCCGGCCCTTCCAGGAACGCCGAAAAGTCCACGTAGGGATGATCGAGCTGTCTCGCCAATTCCCGCACCAGAAAACGCCCGACGCCGGCACCGACGAATGGCACGGGCCCTTCGGGATCCCGCGACAGCACCCGCTCCAGGGCCTCGCGCAATGTCGCGAGCTGCGCCTGCGCCAGAACCCCGGCGAGCGCCTGCCAGGCGCGCATCGGGGCGGCCGTGAGGTCGCGCCCCAGCATCCGCGCGATGCGCCGCGCGCAGTCCTCGGGCGCCGTGCCGGCCCCGTCTTGGGTCTCGCGCGGCCGCTGCCCGAGCCGATCGAGGAGGCCGTAGACGTCGGCCATGGTCGCGAAGGGCTCGGCGGTCAAGCGCTGCCATTCCCCGGCGAACGGTACCCGCTCCGCCACCGCCATGATCGGGGTGCGGATGGCGCCGGTGTAGACCAACTCCTCGCTCCGCAGGCGCTCCCCATCGGTATAACTTTGGTATTGTACCCGTCCCCCGCCGAAGCGGACGAGATCGGTGGTGGTGCTGCCGATGTCGATGAGCACCCCGCGCTCGGCCTTCAACGCGGTAAAGGCGGCGCTCGCATGCCAGTTCGCCGAGGCGACCTCGAGGGCGTGGTCCCCGGCCCGTGCTGCGGCGACGAAGCCGCGCCGGCCGGCGTAGACCGAGACGTCATCACTCCCGAGCCGTCGCGTCATGAAGGCCACCAGTGTCCGCACGCCCTCCTCGCGGTCACGAAAGCAGTCGGCCAACTCTCCCGTCATCGTGAGCGCGTGGCGATGCGTGTCTTTGCCGAGCCTGGTGGGCAGGGTAGCGAGGGCCTGATCGAGCCGATGGAGGCCCTCCCAGAGCCGGCACGGGACCTCCCAGACGCCCACCAACCGGCCCGCTGCGTCCAGGGCGGCGCACTTGAGATGGGCACCCCCGATGTCCCAGCCCGCGATCATGGAGGCGGGGTCGTCACCGGGCGATGGGCCGTGGACACCTCCCCCGTCTTCCTGCCGGTCCCGATCGCCCCCGGCGCCGGTGCGAGAACCCGGTCGAAGACCCCGAGGATCGCGGCGGCGACGTTCATATCCAAGGCCTCGGTGGGCCCGACATAGGCGGTGGTGAGCCTCGGATCGACCTTGACCACGATCGGACCCGAGGGCGTGAGGATGAGATCCACCTCGGCATAGCCCGCAAGCCCCGGTATTGCCCCGGCGATCGCCCGGGCCAGGGGTTCGAGCCCCGCGCTGAGCCGCGGCCAGGCGGTGCTGTCGTCAGACAGCGCAACCTCATGCTACGGTCGATACCAGCAGCTTTCAAGGAAGAGCAACCCCTCAGGGACGATGGGCAAAGCGGTTCAGCCTGCGCCGGCGGGAAGGCGCGACCCCTACGAGCGGTGCCGTCCCGAAGAGACGACGCTGTACCAGCGGCTACAGGTCGGCCCGAAACATGGCGCCTCGGGCCGATGAAGGGGCCGAAGGGTCCCCGATCCTCGGCCGAGCACTCGCACGTTTGACAGCCCACGATCGCAGACTCACGGGCTCACGGTCCCGGCAGTACGGTGCCTCATGACGAAACAGGGCCTTTAAAATCCCTATTCCCCATCGTCCTCACTGGCCAGAAGCGCGTGCGCATCGCGGGCACCGTGCAGGACCCGGATGATGATGACTTCAGTGTCGGTATAGCGGTAATAAAAAGCGTAGTCCCTGAAAAAATGGACGCGCAGGCCGGGAGCCAGGTGATCCCGGGCGGGGCCGATCTCGGGATGGGAAAGCAGCGGCGTGAAACGCTCGCGAAGCTTGCGCACAAACGCGTTCGCCGCCTGCGGATTGTCGGCGGCGATGAAGGCCCAGATCTCGGCGAGATCCTCTTCGGCCTGGTCGGTTAAGCGGAGGGAACGCGTCCGGGTAATTTGTGGGCTCCTTTCTGAATGATCCGCTCGGGATCGAAATCGTTCACCCGCCCGGCCTCAACATCCTCCAAACCGCGCTGTATGTTGGTCCGGAGTTCGGCAAGTTCACGTTCCCGCAGGGCGCGTTTGTGTCTCCACTCGCGCAGAGCCTCGCGGACAATTTCGCTGCTTGAGGCGTACTCGCCGCCGCTCACGGCGGCACGCACCGCGTCGGCCATATCCGCAGGCAGGGTGATGGTCATGCGTTCAACATTGCTCATAATCACATCTAATCATACTTTCTCATACTATCGCAAGGGTGAAGGCTGTCTCAGGAGCCGCTGGGCGGGATTGGACTCCCCGGCGATTGAGAGGTAGCGCGTGCGCCAGGGGTGGTGCAGGGCGTGGTAGCTCAGGCCCTCGATGTCTCGGCGATAACCAGGGCGCTGTCCTCCGGCGTTGGCGCGGAGTACCACAGGCCCTTGCGCGCCCCCCTGGCAAAGCCCTTGAAGGCCGTGTTGCGCAGTTCGAAGCCGCACAGACAGCCGCGGTCGTAGTGCGGGAAAACGGTGTTGTCATACCGGTTGGTGTAGATCTTCCCCGCGAAGATCGGATCGGCCAGGACCTCGGGGGGGATCTTCCGCTCGAGGTAGCAGCTTTCAAGGAAGAGCAACCCCTCAGGGACGATGGGCAAAGTTCAGCCTGCGCCGGCGGGAAGGCGCGACCCCTACGAGCGGCGCCGTCCCGAAGAGACGACGCTGTACCAGCTGCTACAGGTCGGCCCGAAACATAGCGCCTCGGGCCGATGAGATGAAGGGGCCGAAGGGTCCCCGA
>Ga0136625_1000651_pt1 | contig 11365 bp, 13 predicted proteins | sample AntDrymUQ4832306_2_FD_104672 | JGI IMG/M metagenome (GOLD analysis project Ga0136625, IMG submission 104672) | Polar desert sand microbial communities from Dry Valleys, Antarctica - metaG UQ483 (23.06) | ecosystem: Environmental > Terrestrial > Soil > Desert | place: Antarctica: Dry Valley...
GTATAGGAGAAGCGAGCGTTGGGGGCAAGACCGGGGTCGGGGTTCTGGACAAGGCGGTTGGGATCCTCTCCTTTCTGGCCGAGGACGGGCCGGCGAGCCTGGCTGGGGTGGTGCGGGGGACGGGGTTGGCGCGTCCGACGGCGTACAGGTTGTTGTCGGCGCTGGAGGCGCACGGTCTCGTGGCGCGGGAGGAAGGCCGTTACCTGCTCGGGTTACGGTTGCTGAGTTGGGGGGGTGGGGCGGTTGGTTCGGCTTTGATCGGGGCCGCCACGCCGGTCCTCGGGGCGCTCCGGGACAGGACCGGGGAGAGCACGCAGCTCTACGTGAGGGAGGGCGACCGTAGGGTGTGCGTGGCCTCCGTGGAGCGGACGGGCGGGGGGTTGAAAGACGCGGTGCCCGTGGGCGCGGTGCTGGGTCTCGGGCACGGCTCCGGCGGCAAGGTGCTGCGGGCGTGGGCCGTCGGGGAAGAGGCGGAGGATGCGGAGCTAGGGGAAGTTCGGGCCCGGGGCTGGGCGGAGAGCGTGGCCGAGCGCGAGGTGGGCGTGGCGAGCGTCAGCGCGCCCGTCTTCGGCCCCGACGGGGGCTTGAGGGCGGCCGTGTGCGCGAGCGGCCCGATCCCCCGCCTCGGCGAACGCCCGGGGGAACGCCTCGCCGGGCACGTCCTGGCCGCGGCGAGGGAGATAGAGGGCGCCCTGAAGCGCTGAACCGGCGGCTTACTTTGGTCGCTCACGCGAGGCGGTGGGAGTACAGCGTCCGTAGTCCGGGCTCTCCCGTACCATCCAGAACCGTCCCCTCGAAGGTGATGGTGGCCGCCGGGCCGTCGAGTTCCACCTCGTACTCGTAGGCCTCCCCCGGCTCCAGGCCCGACACGCGGAGGAGGGCGTAGTGGTGACCGCCCACGCCAAACGTGCTCGACCGAACGTTGGTCTTCCCGTCCCCCGCGGATACCGTGACCTCGCAGGGCGCGTCCGTCTCGACCCATACGGTTGCCTCGGACGGGCCGGCGTAGCGCAGCAGGGGTCCGAGGACGAGATCAGGCACCCGCGCCGCCGATCCCGACGCCTTTTCCGTCTCCCACCCGAGCCCTCCTTCCCGTTACAGGCCGCAAGCATACACCGTCCGGCCCGCCCGCCTCACCCACCCGTATAGAATTGCGTCGCGGGGTCGGGGCCGAACGGCGGTAGCGCCGGGGCCCGGCCAGGGTTATCTACGGGGAGGGAAAAGATGCTTGACACCAGGCTGGCGGTCGTTACGGGGGCGTCGTCCGGGATCGGGGCGGCGACGGCGCGGGCGCTGGCGAAGGGCGGCTTCGAGGTCGCCCTCGGCGCCCGGCGCAGAGATCGCATCGAGGCCCTGGCCGGCGAGATCGGGGGCCACGCCAGGGAGTTGGACGTTACCGACGCCGGTTCGGTGGAAGGGTTCGCCTCGTGGACGGAGGGGCTCGGCGGGGCGTCTGTGCTCGTCAACAACGCGGGCGGGGCGAAAGGATTAGAGCCGATAGCCGAGATGGACGAGGATCGCTGGCGCTGGATGTACGAGGTGAACGTGCTCGGGCTCGCGATGATGACGAAGGCGCTCCTGCCCCAGGTCCGCCGCTCCGGGAGCGGCCACGTCGTCATCATCGGCTCGGCGGCGGGGACGGAGACGTACGCCAGGGGCGCCGGCTACGCCGCGGCCAAGTTCGGGGCCCACGCCGTCTTCGGCAGCCTGCGCCTGGAGCTTTTGGGCGAGGACGTGCGGGTCACGGAGGTCATGCCGGGGGCGGTGCGCACCGAGTTCGGCCTGGTGCGCTTCGAGGGCGACGAGGAGAGGGCCGAGGCGCCGTACAGGGGGATCTCCCCCCTCACTCCCGACGACGTCGCCGAGTGCGTGCGCTGGGTCGTCACCTTGCCCCCGCACGTCAACGTGGACCGTCTCGACGTCAGGCCGGTGCGCCAGGGCGCCGTAACCTTCTTCGCCCGCGACGAATGAGAAAGTAGGCAGCGGGGCCACGGATGGGACCACGGGCCCCGTTTGCTAGAATCGAACGATGCAGGGCAGACAGAGAGTATTCAGCGGCATACAGCCGAGCGGCAGGTCCCACCTGGGGACGTACCTGGGCGCCTTGAAGAACTGGGTCTCGGTGCAGGACGACTACGACTGCTTTTTCTGCATCGTGGATCTGCACGCGCTCACCGTACCGCAGGACCCCAAGGTCTTGCGGGCGAACGTGCGCGAGATGGCGGCCCTCTATATGGCGGTCGGCCTCGACCCGGAGAAGTCCACCATTTTCCGCCAGAGCCGGGTCTCGGAGCACACGGACCTCGGATGGCTCCTGAACTGCGTGGCGAGGGTCGGCGAGCTCTCGCGCATGACGCAGTTCAAGGACAAGGCGCAGAAGGGCGGGGCCGACTCCGCCAGCGTGGGGCTCTACGATTACCCGGTCTTGCAGGCCGCCGACGTCCTTTTGTACAACGCCCACCTCGTGCCCGTGGGGGAAGACCAGCGCCAGCACCTGGAGCTCATGCGGACGCTCGCCCGGCGCTTCAACGGGCACTACGGCGAGACCTTCGTGGTGCCGGAGCCCATGATCCTGGACGTCGGGGCCAGGGTGATGGCCCTCGACGACCCCACGTCCAAGATGAGCAAGAGCGCGCCAACCCCGGCGGGCTACGTGGAGCTACTGGACGAGCCTGACGTTATACGGCGCAAGATCCGCCGCGCCAGGACCGACTCCGGGTCCGAGGTGCTCGCCTCCCCCGAGAAGCCCGCGATAACGAACCTGCTGAACATCTACGCCGGTCTGACGGGTCTCTCCGTCCCAGAGATCGAGGAGCGATACCGCGGCAAGGGCTACGGCGACCTGAAAAAAGACCTCGGCGAGGTCGTCGTCGAAACTCTGGCCCCCATCCGCGAGCGGGCGCTGGAACTACTGGACGACCCGAAAGAACTGGACGATCTCCTGGAGTCCGGCGCGGAGAAGGCCCGCAAGGTCGCCCACTCCACCCTGCGCGACGCCTGGGTCCGGATGGGCCTGGATTAGCGGGCCGGAGATCCCAGAGAGCGAGGTGCTCGAGGTGGCGGCCTTCATCCCGCGAAATATCCTCTGCTCCACCGACCGGCAACGCCCCTCAAACGGGGGCGGATGTGAGATCCGTCGCGCCCCCGACGGCCTCAAAGCGCAGGAGAAGGTAGAGGTCGAGGCCTGGCGCCCGTACAGGTCCGTCCTACAGGCCCCAAGACGACGGCTGAGGCGCACGTGACACTTCCTGCGCTCGTCCTCGTGCCCGGGCTCCTGTGCGACGAGCGGCTGTGGCGACACCAGGCCAAGGGCCTCGCGGACCTCGCAAAATCCATCCACGTTCCCGACGTAACCGGCCAGGACTCCGTGGAAGTCATGGCGCGCGGGGTCCTGGAGACCGTCCCCGGACGGTTCGCGCTCGCGGGCCTCTCGATGGGAGGTTACGTGGCCCTCGAAGTCGTGCGGCAGGCTCCAGACCGGGTCGAGGCGCTAGCCCTGCTCGACACCTCTGCAAGGCCCGACACCCCCGAGCAGACAGAGACGCGGCTCGCGCTCATCGAGCTTGCCAGGGGTGGCCGGTTCGACGAGGTGTGGCGCACGCTCCTGCCGAAGATAGTCCACCCCGACCGGGTCGAGGACCCGGAGATCCGCTCTGCCGTCGAAGGGATGGCGCATGCCGTGGGCCCCGGTGGGTTCGAGCGGCAGGAGAGGGCGATCATCGGGCGCCCGGATAGCCGCGGCGACCTGCCGGGCATCTCCTGCCCCGTCCTCGTCCTCTGCGGGCGGGACGACGCCCTCACGCCCCCCCACCTGCACGAGGAGCTCGCAGCCGGCATACCGGGGGCACGCCTCCGCCAGATCGACCGCTGTGGCCACCTCTCGACGCTCGAACGCCCGGAGGAAGTCACGCGCGCCATGCGCGAGTGGCTCGGAACCCACGCGAACCGGACGACGTAGAACCCCCTCTAAGGACGACCCGGGCGACGGCTATACTTCCCGCCTGGGCAGTTCGGCACCGGGGGGCAGATGCAGCGCCTGAGATCCACAATCGACCGCATAGACCGCAAGGGCTACGGCGCCTACAAGGACCTCTCGGGCTCCTTCGAGTTCGAACGTTTCACCCTCTTTATCGACCGGGTCCAGCGCGACCCGTTCGCCCCGCCGTCCCTGATCCGGGTTCGAACAAAGGAGAACCGCTTCGACTCCGCCCTCTTCGGGAGCCCGGTCCGGCGGGTCGCCTTCGAGGACTTCCTGACGCGGGAGGTGGACCGGGCCGTCCACGACGTCGTGCGCGGCAACCGCGGCTCGGGCGGGAGCGGAAGGGTGGAGATACAACGCCCCTCCCAGAAGGTCCTCGCCCGCACCTCGATGGTCGTCGAAGGGGACTACGTCGAGGCGAGGATGGCCGTGGGGCTTCCGGCCCGGAGGCGGAGCGTGGACGGCCGGGCGGCCCGCGCCGTGCTGCTCGAAGAGCTGCCGGAGGTCGTCGGCCGGGCGCTGATGCCGGAGAGTGTAGATCCGGATCGAGCCAGGCTCCATGTCGAGACCATCGAGGACGCTAACCACTTGAGGGACCTCCTACCCTCCCTCGGCCTCGTGGCGTTTGTGGTAAACGGTGCGGTGCTGCCGCGGGAGAGCGGGGCGAGTGACTGGCCGTTGCGGGAGGGCGCGGTACCGTTCGAGAGCCCGGCTGAGTTCCGGGTCGAGGCGGGGTTGCCCAACCGGGGCGTGGTGACGGGTATGGGAATACCTGAGGGCGTTACCCTCGTGGCCGGGGGCGGGTTTCACGGGAAGAGCACACTGCTTTCGGCGCTCGCGTGGGGGGTCTACGACCACGTTCCGGAGGACGGGCGGGAGCTGGTGGTGGCGCGGGCTGATGCGGTCAAGGTCAGGGCGGAGGATGGGCGGAGCGTTGCCGGGGTGGACATCTCGGCCATGATCGGGGATCTTCCGGGCGGAAGATCTACCAAGAGTTTCTCCTCTCCTAATGCCTCGGGGTCGACCTCGCAGGCGGCGAACATCGCGGAGGCGTTGGAGGTCGGCACCTCTCTGCTTCTGGTGGACGAGGACACCAGCGCCACGAACTTCATGATCCGGGACGAGAGGATGCGCGAGCTGGTCCGCCGGGAGCCCATAAGCCCGTTTATAGACCTGGTTCGGCCGCTGCACCTCTCTCTGGGCGTCTCCACGGTCGTCGTCGTCGGCGGAGTCGGGGACTACCTGGACGTGGCGGACCGCGTGATCCTGCTAGAAGACTACGCCGCGTCGGACGCCACGCGGAGAGCCCGCGAGGTCGTCGGGCGCTTCCCGCCCCGCACTCCGCTCGAAGAGGGGGTGATGCACCGGCCCAGGTCCCGTCGCCTGCGGGCCTCGTCCCTGGACCTCCGTCGCGGCAAGCGTGAGACGGCCAGGGGGCGGGGTCTCCACACGGTCGAGCTCGGGCGGGAGCGGGTGGACCTTTCCTCCGTGGAGCAGCTCGCGGAGGCAGGCCAGACGGAGGCCGCGGCCCGCATCGTCGGCCGATTCGCGGCGGGCGGAGACAGGGGGCTCGAAGAGATGATCGAGGAGGCGTTAGCGGTCATCTCGGAGGGTGGCCTCGACGCCCTGGGCCAGTTCCGGGGCCATCCAGGGGAGATGAGCCTGCCGCGGGCGCAGGAGGTTGCGGCGGCGGTGAACCGGGTTCGGGGGCTTCTGGTGGGTCCGGGGGCGTAGCGGATGGCGGCGGCTGTTATCATTAAGGGGCTTTCGAGGAGAGGATCTGGGAAGTTCCGATGATCGAGCCCGGCACAGAAGAGACAGGCAGGGAAGACACCACGCCGTCCTGGTTCAGGATGAAGGCCGTGTTCGTGCACCTGTACACGGCCAGCGGCGCCGTGCTCGCGCTCCTGATGCTCGTCGCCGCCTTCCAGGGCGAGGCGGTCAAGGCGCTGTGGCTGATGTTCTTCTCCCTCCTCATAGACAGCACCGACGGCCTGCTCGCGAGACGTTTCCGGGTGAGCGAGGCGCTGCCCTCCATCGACGGGGCGCTGCTGGACAACATCGTAGACTACATGACCTACGTCTTCGCCCCGATAGTGCTGCTGTGGAGCGAAGGCTACCTGCCCGACGGGAACGCCGGCATCGTGCTCGCCTCGCTGCCGCTCCTGGCGTCGAGCTACCAGTTCTGCCGGGTGGACGCCAAGACCGACGACCACTTCTTCCTGGGCTTCCCGAGCTACTTCAACGTGGTGGCGTTCTACGCCATCGTGTTCGGGCCGGGACCGGGGACGCTGGCGACGGTGCTCGTGGTGTGCTCCTTCCTCGTCTTCGTGCCCATCCGCTACGTCTACCCGACGCGCACGGTGATCTTCAGGAAGCTCTCCCTCACCCTCACCACGCTCTGGCTCGGGAGCTACGCCGCGATCCTGTGGCAGATGCCAGACCCGCATCCCCTGATCCTGGCCTTCTCCATCCTCTACCTCTTCTACTACTTCGGCCTGAGCCTCTACCTCTCGGCCAAGATGCTCGAAGCCCGCCGCATGGAAGAGCAGCCCGAAGGGTAGAGCCGTCAGCTCTTCAGCACGTTATGGCTTCGCTCTTAGCATTCCAGCATTGTTAGTCTTGCTGATGGTCAACGGCTGATAACCTTTTCGGGGATCCTTGAATAGACCAGGAGGAGCGGGCATGGCTTTGAACGAAACGCTATTGAAGCGGTTGATCGAGACGCCCGGGGTGCCGGGCCGCGAGGAGCAGCAGAGGGATATAGCACGCGAAGAGCTGGGCGGCCTCGCCGACGAGGTCCGCACCGACGCCCTAGGGAGCGTGATCGGGACCAAAAAGGGCCGCGACGACGTGCGCGTCATGGTCGCCGCCCACACCGACGAGATCGGCTTCCTCGTCAAGCACATCGACGACAAGGGCTTCCTGAGGCTTCAAACTCTAGGCGGCCACGACCCGGCGAATATGGTCTCCCAGCGCGTCGTCGTTATCACCGCAAGCGGCGAAATGTTTAGGGGGGCGCTCCAACCCCAGCGCAAGCCGCCCCACATCGCCACCGAGGCGGACAAGAAACCTCCCACGGCGGACGAGTTCTTCGTGGACCTCGGGATGCCGGCCGACGAGGTAAAGGAGAAGGTCCGCGTCGGAGACTACGCGGTCATGGACCGCACGCTCGAGAAGGTCGGGGCCAACTTTGTCGGAAAGGCGATGGACGACCGCGTCGGCGTCTTCGTCATGTACGAGGCGCTGCGGGCGCTCGGCGACCACGAGGCGACCGTGTACGCTGCGGCGACCTCGCAGGAGGAGGTGGGCTTGCGCGGCGCGGCGGCGAGCGGGTCGGCGCTGCAGCCTACCGTCGTCGTGGCGCTCGACGTCACGCTCGCGATGGACATACCCGGCGGGGGGAACGAGAACGAGATCAGCGCTCTAGGAAAGGGCGTTGCGCTCAAGATCATGGACGGCTACTCCATTAGCCACCCGAAGCTCGTCGAACACTTCCGTTCCATAGCCGAACGGGATGACATCCCGCACCAGATGGAGATACTCCCCTTCGGCGGCACCGACGCCGGCGGCGTCCAGCGCCTGCACGGCGGCATCCCGGCCATCACCCTCTCCATCCCCTGCCGCTACGTCCACACCCCGAACGAGATGGTGAACGAGGGCGACGTCCAGGCCGCCATAACCCTCCTCGCCCGCTACCTGGAGGAAGCCCACACCGGCGACTACGCACTGTAGGGACCGCGCGGAAGCCTCTCACGCTATACTTGACCATAATAGTCATGTGTTAGCGCGGAGGTGCTCTAGTGGAGTCGGCAGGCATAGCGGAGTTGAAGGCCAGGCTAAGCGAGTACCTCTCGCGGGTAAAGGCGGGAGAGGAGGTTCTGGTCACGGACAGGGGCAGGCCCGTGGCCCGGCTCGTTCCGGCCGGTACGGACGTCGGGAAGAGTTCGGGGGGCGAGGCGGAGCAGAGGCGGCTGCGGGCGATGGAGCGGGAAGGTCTCATACGACTCGGTTCCGGCGGGTTGCCGGGCGGGTTCTTCGAGAAGCGGCGGCCCGAAGACCGGGAGGGGCGCTTGAGAGAGGCCGTGCTGGAGGAGCGAGAAGAAGGACATTAGGGGGTGAGGTTCTGGGACACGTCGGCGATCATACCGCTCATCTCTCGCGAACCTCTCTCGGACGACGTCCGGAGACTCCTCGAAGAAGACGCGGAGGTGGTGGTCTGGTGGGCGACGCGCGTCGAGTGCGTCTCGGCGATCTCGCGCCGCGCGAGGGAGGGCTCTCTGGACCACGAAGGAGAGGCGGCGGCCCTGGACCTCTTGAACGACCTGTCCGGAAGCTGGGCTGAGGTCTTACCCTCGGCCCGTTTACGCGAACGCGCCGAGCAGACCCTCGTCGCCCACCCGCTGCGGGCGGCCGACGCCCTGCAGTTGGCTTCGGCCCTGATCTGGTGCGGCTCCCAACCCCGCGGGCGCCGATTCGTCTCCCTGGACGCGCGTCTCAGAACGGCCGCCTCCCGCTCGGGGTTCGTCCTGCTGCCGGACAGCATCGAATGAAGACCTGTACCCAAAATCGGCCCTGCCGTCAAAACTTCTAAGAGTGCTCGATCCAGCGCCAACCTCTCCGTTCTCCGTATCCCCAGGCTGCTCCGGGACCGTTTGATTCAGGAAAGTTATGTCCGATGCGATAGCATGTGTGCTTGCCCTGAAAACGACTTCGAGGAGAACCCATGGCCCAGAGAAGCTACGACCGGCCGCCCGAGATGGCGCTCAAGCCCGGTCACGACTACCACGCGATCTTCGCTACCGAGAAGGGGACCGTAAGGGTACGGCTCTTCGCGGACGAGGCGCCGGAGACGGTCAATAACTTCGTCTTCCTCGCCAGGGACGGATACTTCGACGGAACGACCTTCCACCGGGTCATAAAGGACTTCATGGTGCAGGGGGGCGACCCGACGGGGACAGGGACCGGAGGGCCGGGATACAGAATCCCCGACGAGTTCCACCCGGAGCTCCGGCACGACAAGCCTGGCGTCCTGTCGATGGCTAACGCGGGCCCGAACACGGGTGGCTCGCAGTTCTTTATCACGCACGTGGCGACGCCGTGGCTGGACGACAGGCACGCGGTCTTTGGCGAGGTGGTCGATAGCATGGACGTGGTGAACTCCATCGAGGAGCGGGACCCACAGCGCGCCCGGGAGCCGGGCGAGACCATCGAGCGCGTCGAGATCGAAGAGGTTCCAAAAGGCTAGCCGTTCGCCGAAGCGTTCCCCGGTGGGTGCGGATTTACAGCCCGCCCACCGGGGTAAGCACTACCCTCGCCTGAGACCGTAACCCGAACGAGGGGAGATCCCATGTCCAGAGAAGTGGCCGACAGGTTCGTGGAAGCCTTGTGGAAGCTCGAAGAGGATAGGGACGTGGAGGCCCTCGTCGAGGTCCACGCCGAGGACTGCGACGTCGGAAACGTGGCCGTCCCCAAGACCTTCTCCGGCCACGACGGCCTGCGCGACTTCTGGACGAGCTACCGGGACACCTTCGGCAGCATGAAGAGCGAGTTCCGCAACGTATTCGCCGACGAGGCCGGCCACGCCGCCCTCGAATGGACCACCTCCGGCGACGCCAACGGCAAGGACGTCTCCTACGACGGCGTGAGCCTCCTGGAGATAGAAGAGGGCAAGGTCAGCCGCTTCCGCGCCTACTTCGACCCCCGCACCGTCACAGAGCAAGTAGTTAGTTAGGCTCTAGGTTCAAGGTTTTGAGGCATCAGCCTCCGGGCGGGCGGCGGAACATTGCCGCGCAATCTCGTCGAGGGTCACAGAAGAGCGCACGCCTACCGCCCCTCACACCTTAAGCCTCAAACCTCAAAACCTTATACCTACCTCACGGTGCTCCGGCGCGGCCGGGAGGCCAGAAGCGGACGAGGGCTTCGCCGACAATGTCGTCTTCGGGAACGGGCCCGAAGAAGCGGGAGTCGAGCGAGTTCGTCCGGTTGTCGCCCATCATGAAGTAGTGGTTTTTGGGGACGGTTACGGGGCCGAAGGAGCAGGTCTTCGGGTAGCCGGGCTTGCAGGGGTCGCGCTCTAGGTAGGGCTCATCGAGGGGCACGCCGTCCACGTAGACCCTTCCTTTGCGCAGTTTCAACTCGTCGCCGGGGAGGCCGACGACGCGCTTGATCAGGGGGTCCTCTTCGCCCTGCTGGTTCTCGAAGAGGGCTATGTCGCCGCGTTCGGGGGTTCCTAAATCGTAGGCGAGCTTGTTGACGAGGAGACGGTCCTTGACCATCAGGGTCGGGACCATGCTCTCTGTGGGGATGTGGAAGGGGGCCGCGACCACGGGGCGGACGAAGCCGAAGACGAGGGCGAAGGAGATCAGGAGTATCACGGGGATCTCAAGCACCGCCTTCAGCACGGCCTTCCGCCGGCCGGCACGGTCTTCCCCGCTCACGCTAGAGGAGGCCGCCTATCCTGTCCAGCGGCCAGAAGCGCAGGAAGGCCTCGCCCTCTATGTTCTCCTTGGGCAGGGGGCCGAAGACGCGGGAGTCCTGGGAGTTGGCCCGGTTGTCGCCCATCACGAAGACGTGGTCCTTCGGGATGGTGGTCGCGGCGAAGAAGGTCCTGTCGGGGAACTTCTTGTTCGTGAAAGGCTCTTTCTGGGGCTCCCCGTTCACGATGAGGCGCCCCGAGCGGACCGCTATCCTGTCTCCCGGGAGGGCGACGACGCGCTTTATGAGGTCCGTGTCCGGGTCATCCACGCTCTCGAAGACGACGATGTCGCCGCGTTCGGGTTCCGTGAAGCGGTAGATAAACTTGTTCACGAGGACGCGGTCGTTGATCTGGAGCGTCGGGATCATGCTCCCAGAGGGGATCCAGAACGCCTCCACCACGAACGGCCGGACGAAGCCGAAGACGAGCGCGAACGAGACGACGAGTATGACGAGGTACTCGACGACGCCCCCGCCACTTTTCTTGCGGGTCGGGCGCTCCTCTTCCGAGGTCCGGAAATGTTGGTCTTCGTAGTAGTGCCGCTCGGACATGGAGACAAAGGATAACGCACGGCAGCGGAAACCGTCGGCAAGATCCCGCCCCCGCTAGAAGAGACCCAGAGCTTCCGAGAAGAGCTGCAACGCCACGATCACCATAAAGACCCCGAAACCGACCCGCAGCTTGCCCTCAGGCATCCAGTCCCGCAGGCGCACGCCGAGCGGCGCCCCGAGCATCGACCCGATGATAAGCGGCGGCAGGCTCAGGAGCTGATCCGGGTCGCGGAATCCCGTCGCGATGTATCCCGCGGCCCCGACGAGGCCGGTGAACATCACGACCGCCAGGCTCGTCGAGACGGCCTTCTTGGTCCCGAGGCCCATCCCGAGCACCATCAGCGGGACCATCATCAC
>Ga0136625_1000656_pt1 | contig 11329 bp, 10 predicted proteins | sample AntDrymUQ4832306_2_FD_104672 | JGI IMG/M metagenome (GOLD analysis project Ga0136625, IMG submission 104672) | Polar desert sand microbial communities from Dry Valleys, Antarctica - metaG UQ483 (23.06) | ecosystem: Environmental > Terrestrial > Soil > Desert | place: Antarctica: Dry Valley...
CCGCAGCCGCCGCAGGGCGGACAGGAAGGCTTCCTGGGTGAGCTCCTCGGCGCGGCCCTCGTCGCGCACCCTGTGCTGGACAAAGGAGAGAATCCGTGCGCGGTAACGGCGGTAGAGCTCCTCGAAGGCGCTCTCCTCACCGGCGCGCACCCCATCGACCAAGGCGGCGTCGGACATCGGCGAGATCGCCGAAATCGCTGCTGGTGCGGCGCTTGCGTTCATTAAATCGAGCCTCCGTGCTTCTCGCTGACCCCTACCGAGCCGACTGGCAGATCGACCCTCTTCTCCATTGTTACCGCTGGTCACGTTTGTGTAAACCACCCTCCCCCCTCACCCTCACGGGGTACCCTGGCTACCGATGGCAGACCGCGACGAGCTCCTCGCCTTCGTGGATGAGCTGCTCGACTCGCGAGCATTCGAGGACTACGGCCCCAACGGGCTGCAGGTCCCGGGTGCGCTGGAGGTCCACAAGGTGGCCAGCGGCGTGTCTGCTCACCGCGAGCTGTTTCGGCGGGCCGCGGAGAGCGGCGCGCAGCTCGTGCTCTGCCATCACGGGGTCATCTGGGGCTCGCGGCCCCAAGCCGTCACGCCGGCCCAGCGCGCCCGGCTGGAGACGCTGTTCGCGGCCGATCTGTCGCTGGCCGCCTACCACCTGCCACTCGACGCGCACCCCGAGCACGGCAACAACGCCCTGATCTGCGAGGCGCTCGGCTTCGAGCGCGGCGAGCCCTTCGCGGAGACCAAGGGCCGGCCAATAGGCTTCGTCGGGCGCTCGGCCGAGGGCATTGGCTTCGACGAGTTGCGCCGGCGCTGCGCCGTGGCGTTCGGGCAGGAGCCCTTCGCGTGGGAGGCCGGGCCCACCGCCGTGCGCAGCGTCGGGGTGGTCTCCGGCGGCGGCGCCTCGGCCTTTAGCGAGGCGGTAGCGCTGGGGCTGGACGCGTTCGTGACCGGCGAGCCCTCCGAGCCGGCGATGGCCGACTCCCGCGAGGCCGGCGTGCACTTCGTGGCGGGAGGTCACTACGCCACCGAGACGTTCGGGGTGCGCCGGATCGGGAACCTGTTGGCGGAGCGGTTCGGCGTCGAACACGAGTTTCTCTCCATCCCCAATCCGGTTTAAGATCGCGCGACCCAAGGGGGCCTACGCCCCCTACAGCCGGCTTCGCCGGCACATCCCCCCATTACCGAGGAGGACACATACATGGCGATCCACCTGACGCCCACCGAGCTCGGCCGCGAAGCCGGGATGCACCGCCGCGAGGTCATCGCGAAGTGCACGGAGCTAGGGGTGCCGATCTATCAGGGGCGGATCGACAAGGTGCTGTTCGAGGACACGCTGAAGGACGCGCAGCGCAGGCAGGAGCTGGCCAAGGCCTCATAGCTCGGCGTAGATCCGTCCCGGTTGGTCAGCTCTCGGAGAGGCTGAGATGAACACGGTCAGCGCGCCCGAGCAGGGCACGGGCTCGAAGACGATGGCCGACCTGGCGAGCCTGGCCGCCGCTAAGTACGCCGACAACCCCGCGCTGCGCCACAAGTCCGGCGATACCCACGAGGACACAGGTGAGTGGGCGGAGATCTCCTACACCGAGTTGGGCGAGGCGGTCAGCGAGGTCGCTCGCGGGCTGATCGACCTCGGCATCGAGCACGGCGACAAGGTCTCCATCCTCAGCCACACCCGTCCCGATTGGACCTTCGCCAACCTGGCCATCTTCAGCGCGGGAGCGGTCTCGGTGTCGGTGTACCAGACCAACTCGCTCGAGGAGTGCCACTACGTGCTCGAGCACTCCGAGTCCAAGGCTGTGTTCGTCGAGGATGTCGAGCAGCTCGAGAAGGTCCGCCAGGTCTCCGACCGCCTGCCCAATCTCCAGCACGTCGTCGTGTTCGAGTCGTCGGGGAACATCGGGGAAACGGTGTCGCTCGACGACCTGCGCGAGCGCGGTCGCGGCCGGGACGCCAAGGAGCTCGAGGAGCGTGTGCAGGGTGTGGGCACCGACGACCTGGCGATCACCATCTACACCTCGGGCACCACCGGTCCGCCCAAGGGCTGCCTGCTCACGCACGGCAACTACCGCGACGTGACCTCGATGACCGAGTCGATGGGCGTACTACAGGAGGGCGAGATGGTCTACCTGTTCCTCCCGCTCGCCCACGCCTTCGCGAAGCTCATCCAGTACGTGACGCTCGACGTGGGCGGCTGCATCGCCTACTGGGAGAAGGACGCGACCAAGATCGTCCCCAACCTCACCGAGGTCAAGCCGACCTACTTCCCTTCGGTGCCGCGCATGTTCGAGAAGATCTACACGCTGGCCACCGCCCATGCGGAAGACCCCGAGAAGCTCAAGCAGGCGGTAGACCTCGGCCTGAAGGTGCGCCTCGCCGACCACAGCGGCCAGGAGGTCTCCGACGAAGAGCGCCAGGGCTTCGACGCGGCCGAGGAGGCGCTGTACAAGAACGTGCGCGCGCTGTTCGGCGGCGAGATCCGCCAGTGCGTGACGGGCGCGGCGCCCATCGCCCGGGAGATCCTCGAGTTCTTCTACGCCTGTGGTGTGCCGGTGATGGAGGGCTACGGCATGACCGAGACCTCGACCGTGGCCACCGCCAACACGCCGGAGAGCTTCCGCTTCGGCTCGGTTGGAAAGCCGCTGCCCCACGTCGAGGCCAAGGTGGCCGCCGACGGCGAGCTCGTGCTCAAGGGCCCGAACATCTTCCAGGGCTACTACAAGGACGAGGAGGCCACCGGCGAGACGCTCGTCGAGGGCTGGCTGCACACCGGCGACCTCGGCTCGATCGACGACGACGGCTACGTGTTCATCACCGGCCGCAAGAAGGACATCATCATCACCGCGGGCGGGAAGAACATCACCCCCGCGAACCTCGAGAACGGGCTCAAGCAGAACCGCTGGATCTCGCAGGCGGTGGTGGTGGGTGACCGCCGGCCCTACCTGATCGCGCTGATTACGCTCGATCCAGACGAGGCGCCGGCCTTCGCGTCGCAGCACGGTCTGGAGGTCGGCGAACTGCCCGGGTCCGAGGAGATGCGCGCCGAGGTACAGAAGGTCATCGACGAGGTCAACTCGCACGTCGGGCCCGTCGAGCAGGTCAAGCGCTTCGAGATCCTGCCGGAGGACCTCTCTCAGGAAAGCGGCGAGCTGACCCCGACGCTGAAGGTCAAGCGCAACGTGGTGCACGAGAGGCACGCCGGAGAGATCGACGACCTCTACTCCGGGTAGTGCGCAGGGCCTAGACTCGGGCGTCTGCCGCGCAACGACCCGACAGACACCGGCGGTATGTTCATCGGGCGCCGGCCCGGCACGGCGCCCGTGCGAATGCGCGAGGTGCCCGTGCGCAGCCCAGGCCGGCGCCAGCGCTTGGACCGCATGCTGGCCTACGCGCTCCTGGCGATCGAGCTGGTGATGTGCCTCAGCCTCTTCGGCCCACAGCCGCTGCTCTGGTTCTGGGTGGGCTCTCAGGTCCAATACCTGACCGGCTTCGTGACCGCGGGGATCGGCACGATCATGCTCGGCACCCTGGCGTCGCTCATGCTCACCATGGCCGCGGCCAAGCACGTGGACGAGATCTGGAAGCTCGTGCGCCGCGCCGGCGGGCACAAGCAGGAGGCCGGCGCGCTGGAGCGCATCTTCGCGATCAGCGTGGGCGTTGCGGTGGTGGCCTTCACCGTCTGGTTCCTGGTCATCGAGGGTCCCGGGCCCTCGCTGGGCCCGCGCAACTAGATGCGTGCGGGCGCCGGGAGCGCCGGCGATCGCGGCGGCTGATGGGCCTACTCGACTACTACCGACAGTTCGAGGACATCGACCCCGAGGAGGCGAGACGGGAGCTCCGGGAGCGGCGCGTGCGCGAGAAGAACCTCGCGTTGCAGGAGGTCCCCGACATGGACCTCTCGGGCACCGAGTGGCCCGAGTTTCCCAACTCCGAAGTGGTCAACGCCTCGATCTATACCGCGCGGGGCCGGGTGAACGGGTACCCCGACCGCGACGCCCAGCGGATCCGCAGGGTGCTCGCCGAGAACCATGGGGTCGCGCCGGAGCAAATAGTGCTGGGAAACGGCGCGGCTGAGCTGCTGCAGGCGACAGCCTACGCGCTGCTCGGCGCCGGCGACGAGCTGCTCACCCCCTGGCCCTCCTATCCGCTCTACCCACTGATGGCCGCCCGGGCCGGCGCCACGCCCGTGGCAGTGGAGTCGAGTCAGGAGGAGCTGCGCGCGGCAATGACCGAGCGGACGCGGCTGCTGGCGCTCTGCAACCCCAACGATCCCACCGGCTCCTACCTTCTCGCCGAGGAGGTGGCGGCGCTCGCCTCCTCCCTGCCCGAGGAGGCGCACCTGCTGGTGGACGAGGCGCTGGTGCACTTCCAGGACGCCGAGCCGCCAGACTCGGTGCTGCGCTTGGTCGACGCCTATCCCCGGTTGATGGTGGTGCGCACCTTCTCGAAGATCTACGGGCTCTCGGGACTGCGGGCCGGTTACGCGGTGGGCTCGACCGCGTCTACGGCCCTACTCGACCGGATCGCGCCGGTGCTGGGGGTAAACGCGCTGACGCAGGCGGCGGTGGACCAGGCGCTGAAGATCGGCGGTGGGGAGGTCCAGCGGCGCCGCGAGGCGGTCATCCGCGAGCGCTCGCGGCTGCTCGACTCACTGCGCGAGCTGCCCGTCGACGTCGCCGACAGCCAGGCGAACTTCCTCTGGATGCGCGCCCACGGCATGTCGGGCAGCGAACTGGCCAACCGCCTGCGCGAGCGCGGGGTGCTCGTGGCCCCCGGGGCGCCCCTCGGCGAAGAGGACCACATCCGGGCCACTGTGCGCGACGAGCCCTCCAGTCGCCGGATGTTGAAGGCGCTCGGCCAGGTACTCGGCTGAGCGACATGCTCGAACGGGTGGCCAGGCTCTGCCTCGCCCTGCCCGAGGCCGAGCGGGAGGCCCGTCGAGAACGAGGCCCGAACCGCTGCTCCACGCCCGCCTAAGCGCGCTACGCCAAGCTTCGGTTCGTCAGCGCCACGGTCGTCTCGTAGTTGGTGTAGCTGTGGTAGCGGCCGAACATGAACAGCACCTGGACGACCTGGGTGTCGGTGTGGTTGCGCGGCACCACCGGGCGCATGTGGTGCCGAGCGCGGCTGGTGATCGGCGTGACATCCCAGCTCGCGCCCCAATCGGGGGTCTTCCAGACCTCGACCTGGAACCAGTCGCCCTTCTTCCTGGCCAGGTAGACGATCTCCGGGTTCTCGTAGTCCAGCGTGATCCCCGCCGAGTACATGAGCTCGCCGTTGGGATCAATTGAGGGCCCGGCCCTCGTGATCTGCCGCTTGCGCCACTGCTGGCCGTCCCAGCGCGCATACCAGTAGCGATGATCGGTGTAGCTTGCCGCCCGCGAGAACGTGGCGAACACGATCCGGGGGTGACCGTCAGCACCGACGGCGATGTCGTGCACCCACGAGCGCATCTGACGGTCGAAGGCGTTGAAGACCCGGTCGCCGTCGGTAGGGATGAACGGCGGCGCACCGAGCCCCGCTCCACCGGCGCGCTGCCAGCCGGTCCCCGGCGTGTACTTCATGTAGAAGGTGCTCGTCGGGCGGTTGCGCGGGTGCGACTGGTTGTAGGCGACGTGGATCACGCCGTCTCGTTCGGCGTACTTGACGTAGGGACGCTGCGAGCTCTGCGGCTCGTTGTCGTCCATGAGCTTGCGGGCCGGCGCCCACGTCTCGCCCTCGTCGTCACTGGTGGAGTAGGTCGGGAGGAAGTTGCCGCCCCGCCAGAACAGGTAGAGCTTGGACTCGAGGGGCGACCAGACCGGGTTCGGGTAGGTGTACCCGTAGCCACCCGGGGTGTTGGTCGGGACCGTCCTCTCCGGTCCCCAGTCCGCCACGCGTGCAGCGGCCGTCGTCGTCCGGTAGAGGAGCGGCTTACCGGCGTGCCTCGAGTAGAACGCCGTGATCCGGCCGTCCTGGCGAAGGTACAAGGCCGGGTTCGCGTGGTCGTCGCGCTGCAGGCCGTCGTGCAGCGTCCGGGTGACCACTTCTCCGGTCTCGTTGTTGTAAGACGCGACGCGAATGTCCCCGTTGCGCCCTACCCAGCCGACGATCGTCACGTCCTCGGTGCTCAGCGCACGGGGCTCGTTGAACCAGCACCACGCGCCGTCTCCCAGGTCCACCGCAGAGACCTCCCCCTACTGCGATCAGCCCTCGTCGTCGTGAGCCATCGCCAGCGAGAGCGCCAGCTCATCCACACCTTCGCCGCCGGTCGCCGGGGCCGCCGCCGGCACGGCCACCGGCAGGGAGGGCCCGGACGCCGGCGCGGCCCTGGTCTTCGCCAGCAGCGTTGCCTTCGTCGCGTCGGCTATCCCGTGACCGGTGGCCAGATCCGCGCCCGGGCCGGCTCTGTGGTGACCGGTGGACTCAGCCGCCCGCCCCTTCGTGACGTCACGCGCGGTGGTCTTCATGATCTCCTTGGCCTGACCCGGCGTAATCTGCGGCCACGCCTGCTTCATCAGCGCGCAGGCACCCGCCAGCTGCGGAGCCGCTGCCGACGTGCCGCTGAACGCCGCCCAGCCGTCGTTGGTCTTGGTCTCGTCGCCGTTCGGATAGTCGACGCCACCCAGGTCCCGGTCGAGCTCGTCCCCTGGCTCGACCGGGAGCATGATGTACACGGCGCCAGGCGGTTTGCCGACGAGGCCGCAGACGTCCGGCACCCGCCTGTTGGGGTACACCTTGCTCTTGAAGCCGCTGGCGTACTCGGTGGCCTCCGGCGCCTGCAGCGCCTGGAAGTAGGCGCCTCCGGCAGAGATCACATCCGGGTGCTGGCCCGGGAAGCCCCAATGCCCGTTTCCGGCGGAGAAGATCACGATGATCCCCTGCTGCACGGCGTTGGCGACCGCGGCCGCGAGGGCCTGGTCGGCCGCGTCGAGCGGCGGGTCCTCGATGTCGCCGCCCCAGCTGCACGAGATGATGTCCGGGCCCAGCGCCACGGCGGCGTTGAAGGCGCCAGTCAGGTTGATGAAGTCCGTCTTCACCATGGTGAAGTTGACGTCCGGAGCGACCGCGAAGACGTTGGCCGACTCCCCCGTGCCGTGGCCGATCTCGTCTCGCAGCGGCTGGGTGACGCCTGGGCCCAGCACGACGGGGTCAGAGCGGTAGCCGCGGGCAGTGAAGAACGGATGGCGATACCACCCGGAGTCGACCATCGCCACGCTCACGCCCTTGCCGGTGTAGCCGACGCGGTGAGCGCCGTCAGCCTTCATCCCGAGCGAAACGTCAGCAGGCACGTCGAGGTACCAGTAGCTCCTGCGGGGAGGCAGCTTCGAGACGGCGAACGGGTAGGCCTTCTTGCTGAGCGCCACCCCCTCGATCAGGTCCGCGAGCGGGCTCTGCGAGGTGTCGATCAGGCCGCGCACCGGCGTGTCGGGCGAGTCGAGCACGGTGGCGGGCTCCACCCGGCGACGCTCCTTTCGGGTCTTTCGCTCCTCCGCCACGATCGTCGTCTTGAAGACGCGCTCGTACAGGCGCGCGGGGGCCCCAATGGTGATCGTGGTGTCGCCCACGTTCAGCACGTCGAAGCCCTCGGACAGCAACTGGGCCACGGCCGCCTCGGTCACGCCCTCCTCCGAGTGGAACTGCCGAACCGTCTCCCTCGTGACGGGCGTCGACGTCGCAAACAACGACGTGCCCTGGACCGAGCGAGGCGACGCCTCCGCATAGACCACGGAGGGAACCTTGGGCGCTGCCTGCTTGGTCGTCCTCGCCTTAGCCATGACTCTCCCTCTGTTTGCCGGATGGTGAACCGAACAGGTGTGCACGCTTCCCGAACGCCACCGCCTCCACGAGCCCGCGCGCTTGCGCGGGTAGTCGCGGCTCCCCCGAGAGGGTGACCACGGCCTCGCCGGGAGCGGCCTCGGGGCTCACGTCGAGCCGGACGCCAAGTGTTCGCTCGAACGTCTCTCGCTCCCCCTCGATGGTCAGCGACATCCCCGCGTCCTGAACGGTGAACCCGAGCCGCTCGAGAACCCTCCGCGCCTCTGCCTTGGTTGCGTCGTCGGGCGCAAAGTCGTCGACCGTCTCGGCCGTCACCTGTGCCGATCCCTCGGTCAGCGACCGATCACCGCGTGAGACGAGCACGGCCTCGGCGGAGAGCCGCACGGCTAACGCCCGAGCGGATGCGGTGGGAGAAATCGGGGCACCATCGCCGAGCGTGTCGAGCCTAACCCAACTCAGGCGTCCTCGGACTGGCGCAGCAGCGCGCCGGTCGTCTGCTCGAGGATCCGGCGCCACGCGGCGGTGTGCTCGCGCTCCTCGGAGAAGCGCTTGACCACCTTGCGCACGCGGGTGGCCGAGATCTCGATCCCGTGGCGGGCGCAGATCTCGCGCAGGCGCTCGTAATCCTCGGCCAGCTTCAGGGTTACGGACTCGAAGCCGTGGCGTGCGATGTCGACGCGCTTGGTGAAGTTCATGATGTTCGTCTCGAACATCAGCTCGTCGTTGGGGTCGGGCTCGATCAGGATGATGTCCACGCCCGGGTACTTCTCCTCCCAGTGGCGCACCGCCTCGTGCAGGCGCTGGTGGGCCAGGAGCTTGAAGGCCTGGTAGCCGATCTGCGGGAAGCCCATGTCGGCCACCCGGCGTACACGGCTGCCCAGCATGGTCGGGATGACCTTTTGGAAGTCGTTGACGTAGGGGACCAGCGGGTTGACGACGATCACGAACTTCGCGCCGCGCTCGACCGCCACGTCCACGTTCGTGGTGGAGCGGATCCCGCCGTCGATCAGGTGACGGCCCTTGATCTCGACCGGCTTGTAGACCATGGGCAACGCGGTCGAGGCGGCCACGGCCCGCGAGATGGGCACGTCGTCCCACTCCTCGCCTCCGAGCACGATCCGCTCGCAGGTGTCGAGGTCGGTGGCCGTGAGGTAGAGCTCGTTCTCGAGGAGGCGGAAGTCGTTGACGCGGTCGGGGTCGCCAAGCACGGTCTCCAGGTACACCTGGATCGCCCTGCCGTCGTAGAGCCCGGAGGGCAGGCCCTCGGCCAGCCCCACAGCGATGTCGATGATCGAGGAGGAGCGAAGGTTGAAGAGAAAGTCGCGCGCGATGCCAAGCGAGCGCAGCGGCATGAGCGCGAGGCTCTGGGCGAACTCGGCGATGTTGGGGCGCATCAGCGCGCCGCGGTCCACGTCTCGAAACGGCGAGGGCACCTGCTGGTTGACCACCCGCATCATCTCCTCGGGGGTCACGCCGTTGGCGGCGAGGCTGGCCACAAAGGAGCCGGCGCTGGTCCCCACGTAGACGTCGAACTGGTTGACCGTGCGGTTCACGGCCAGGAGGTCGAGCGCGCGCAGCGCGCCGATCTCGTAGACGCCGCCGGTGAACCCGCCTCCGCCCAGCACCAGAGCGGTGCGGGAGCGCCGGCCGCGGCGGCGCTGCGGCTTGCCTACCGTCTTGCGCTCCTTGGGCGAGGGCTTCTGGAGCTTTACTACATCTCCCATGGACGTCGGTCAGTATCCCCTATGGAGCGGCCGAGTGGGTAACCGCTCCTCCCGCCTGCCTGGTGTGTTGGCACCCCCGATGCCTCGGCCCGACCCCATCCGCACGCTTGCCCTCGCCCTCGCGGCGGCTTCCATCGGTGTTCCGGCAACCGCCGGCGCCCAGACGACCCCTGGCGCAAACGTGCGGGCGGAGTCGGCGATGCGCTCGGTGCTGACCCGCCAAATGCGCGCCGCCGGGCCTTTCAGCGGCGCCTACGTGGTCAACGCGAGCGAGAACCGCGGCGTCTTTCGCCTGCGGTCCGACCGCGGGCGCATCCTCGCTTCGAACACCAAGCTGTTCACCACCGCCGCCGCCCTGGCTCGCTTCGGACCCGACGGGCGACTGGCCACCACCGTCCGCGGCGACGGCAACCTGGAGAGCGATGGCACCTGGCGCGGGTCGCTCTACCTGGTGGGCAGCGGCGACCCGACCTTCGGCAGCCGCAGCTTCGCCGGCCGCAACTACGGCGGCGGCGGCGCGGTCGAGGACCTGGCCGGCGCCCTGCGCGAGGCGGGCATCCGCCGTGTGAGCGGACGCATCATCGGCGACGAGACGGCCTTCGACACCCGTCGCGGCGGGCCTGAGACCGGCTTTCGGATCTCTCCCTACGTGGGGCCCTTGAGCGGGCTCGCGTTCAACCGCGGACTGGCCACCGAGGGCGGCCGGGGCTACCAGTCGCGTCCCGCGCTGTTCGCCGCCGCCCGCCTGGACTCCGCGCTCGAGCGGCGCGGGGTGCGGGTGGCAGTGGGCCCGCGGACGGGCCGGGCGCCCGCCGGCTCGACCGAGCTGGCCGCCGAGGAGTCGCCGGAGATGGCTCGCCTGGCCAGCTTGACCAACCGCCCGTCGGACAACTTCTTCGCCGAGACGCTCCTGAAGGCCGTCGGCCGCCAGGTGGACGGGCGGGGCACCACCCGTGGCGGCGCACGTGCCGCCGTGCGCTTCGCCGGCGGCCTGGGCTCGCGCGCCGGGCTCGCTGACGGCTCGGGCCTGAGCCGCCGCAACCGCGCTTCGCCGCGCAGCGTGGTGCGGCTCCTGCTGGGCATGCGCAAGCGCGCCGAGGGCGCCGCGTACACCGAGTCGCTGGCGGTGGCCGGCCGCAACGGCACGTTGCGCCGGCGCATGCGCAGCGGCCCGGCCCGCCGCCGCTGCCGCGCGAAGACCGGCACGATCTCGGGAGTCAGCGCCCTGTCGGGCTACTGCCGCGCCCGCTCGGGCCAGGTCTACGCCTTCTCGTTCCTGATGAACGGCGTCTCCCCGGTAGGAGCCCGCCGCCTGCAGGACCGGATGGCGCAGGCCATCGCCGGCGTTCGCCAGTAGCCGCGGGCGGGCACGAGGTACTTCTGGTCTACCCGTCGCTGCAGTGATGCTCGCCCGTCGAGGTCCTCCAGGGGGATCGACTTCAAGAATCGCCCTCCAGCAGCGCCACCAGCGCCGCCTCGTCGAGGATCTCGGTGCCCAGCTCCCGGGCCTTGGTGAACTTCGAGCCCCCCGGATCTTCGCCGGCCACCAGGTAGTCGGTGTTCTTTGACAGCGAACCCGTGACCTTGCCCCCGGCCTCCTCGATGCGCTCGGTCGCCTTCTCCCGCGACATGTCCGGCAGTGTGCCCGTTATCACGAATGTCCTGCCCGCCAGCGGCCCTTCGGTGCCGGGCGCGGGGCCGGTCTCCTCGAAGTGCAGGCCGTGCTGGCGCAAGCGGGCGATCAGCTCGCGGGTGCGCTGCTCGGAGAGGGTCTCGACGATGGTCTCGGCCAGTACGGGGCCGATGCCCGGCGCCTCGGTCACCTCCTCGGGCGTGGCCTCGAGCAGGGC
>Ga0136625_1000658_pt1 | contig 11318 bp, 17 predicted proteins | sample AntDrymUQ4832306_2_FD_104672 | JGI IMG/M metagenome (GOLD analysis project Ga0136625, IMG submission 104672) | Polar desert sand microbial communities from Dry Valleys, Antarctica - metaG UQ483 (23.06) | ecosystem: Environmental > Terrestrial > Soil > Desert | place: Antarctica: Dry Valley...
CGAGGAGGCGTCCTGGTCGGACGCGGCGGGCTGCTCCTCTGGTCGAAAGCAGTCACGTCGACCCCGACATCGGGCGTGAATGCTTCCGGCGCAAAGGAGTAACGCCCGGCTCGACTTCTCCTTGGCGCCGAAACCAGCCGTCGAAGTAGGCGGGTGGCTGCGGATCTGAGGGAGCCGCCGCCTTTCGGGGATTCAGCGTCGACCGCTCGGCGTTGACCGACTGCGATATCGCGATATCGTGCTGATATCGCGGACGTCTCGGAAAGCGGCGGCACGGCGAAGGCGGCTCATCTTCTGCTGAAGGCGATCCGGGGCTTGTCGGAGGAGGAGCAGGACGTGGCGCTGGCCCCACTCGTTGAGCGGGGCATCGCGCGCCAGAGCGATGCACCCGCCGCGGGGCCACCACGCCTGCCGCCCTCCATTCAGGTAGGGCACATGCTCCTTTCAGGACGCAGCGTGGAAGATGCTGCTCGGCTCGAGGGTGTCCCCGAGCATGTCATCGAGGCGACCTTGCGCGACGTCGCGTCCCGGCCGGGAGCAGAGCCCGCGCTGGTGTCCCTCCTGTCGCTGGTGGCCGAGGGCCGCTCCCCAAGCCAGGCGAGGAGGGAACTCGACCTCTCCAAGGACGACTTCGCCCAGATCCTCAGGCAGCTCATGGGTGCTGAGACGTCGCACCCTGCCCAATTCTTCCCCGCTGCCTCACCCGGAGGCCCGCAGCGCGTTGTGCCCGTGCGCTTTCCCGAACCTCAATACGACCGCCTCAAGCAATGGTGCGCCACGCACGGCTTCCCCATGGCCGCCGTAGTCCGCGGCCTCGTCGAGCGCTTCCTCGATGAGCAGGACCGGCGCGCTACGTGAAACGAGGGTACTCGCCCCGGGTGCAATCCCTTGCGCCGCAAGCGATCGTTCGCGCCGGCGGTGCCGTCGCTTCTGCTTCTCGTCCTGAGCACGCGTCTCGGGGGGTGGTCACCGAGACGCCCGCTGGCACGCGAAAGCGGAAGCCTTGCCGTGAGCGCGCCGACCGCCGGAGCGCGGCAGGCCCCTCCCGGCCGCTGCACGGGCGGACAACCGTTTCGTTCAGATTGCCGCCGGGCGGCCGTCCGCGGCGCGATGCGCCTTGCCGGGTACGGGCACGTCGCGAAAGAACCGCACTAGCTCGGGCGCGACGATCTTGGGTCGCAGGTTGTGCGTCTGGCCGTCCAGCATGCGGTGTGTCGCGTGGGGAGGGTGTCGGCGAGTGCCTGCATCGCGTTTCGCATCCACGCATCGCTATCGCCCCCGCAGAGCACGGCGTGCGTTGCCGGACAGGAGCCCACCGGTCGGGTGAAAGGGGCTGGCCTTGTTGGTGTTCGACGGTGATGAGTGAGTCGTATGGCAGGGTGTGCGCGACGGCCTTGAGCCTTGGCCATAACGGCGTGAGCCGCATCCCGGCGACGAGGACCGCCGGCAGGCCGACCAGTTCGAGGAACAGGCGCACCGCGGGGGCCGCGCTTCCCGCGGGCGAGCAGTTCGGTGACCTTCTCGTGGTACTCGGGTCGGGTCGGCGCGCGGGTGTCGTCGACGATGATGGCGCCTCGTACGCGGCGAGCCGGGTGATCTGGGGCAGGCGAGCTGCTGCGTGCAGCGCGAGCACTGCACCCGACGATTGACCAAAGACGAATGTGTTACCGCCGGCTGTCTCGATCACCGCCTCGAGGTCTTCGACCTCGCGCTCGATCGCGTACTCGACAGCGTCCCCACTGTCGCCGCGACCGCGTCGGCCGTAGTTGATGACGGTGAAGTGCTCGGCCAGCAGGCGCGCCAAGCCCTTGCCCGGTCCGATTCTGCGCGTGCAGAGCGCCCCATCCACGAGCACCAGACGCGGTCCGCTCCCGGCCGTGTCGTACGCGATTGTTGTGCCATCGCTCGAGCGAGTGGTCTTCATGGCCGCCTCACCCGCCGAGCGGCTGTGAGAACCGCACCATGTTCTTCGAGGGGTCGCGTACGGCGCAGTCGCGCACTCCGTACGGCTGGTCCTTCGGTTCCTGCACCACCTCGGCGCCCGCGGCAACTGCCTTCGCGAAGAGGGCGTCGCAGTCGCCGGTCTGGAAGATCGCCGCCGTCAAGGAGCCCGCCGACATGACCTGAGCCAGCGCCCTCGGATCCCCAGGGCGGCCATCCGGCGTCTCCAGTGCGAGCTCGACGGCATCCGGCTCGGATGGTGATGCCACCGTCAGCCAGCGCATCGAGCCGATGACCACGTCGGCGCGCGCCTCCAGACCGAGCACGTCTCGATAGAAGGCCAGTGCATCGTCCTGGTCGTGCACCGTGATGAAGCAGTGCGAGAGCTTCAGATCCATTCGTGTCGTCTCCTCGGGTGGCTCATCGATCGTTTCGACGCGGAGTCAAGCACATTTGGTCCTAAAAAACGACGGCGTGGACTTCTTTTCTAGCTATCTTGTCTTGTTTTGATACCCTCTCCGATGGTGGCCGCCCGAGCTGATCTATTTGACGGGTGCCCTACCGCGCACGCCCTGGACCTGATCGGTGACCGATGGGCGCTCATGGTCGTCCGGGAGCTATTGATTGGCCCCAAGCGCTTCACAGACCTGCGTCGCGGATTGCCACGAATCAGCCGCAACGTCCTCTCACAGCGCCTCGAGGATCTCGAGTCGGCAGGGGCGCTCTCGCGGCGGACGCTCCCACCGCCATCGGCCTCGGCGGTGTACGAGCTGACCGACAGAGGCCTCGAGCTCGAGGCCGTACTGCAAGCCATCGGTCGCTGGGGCGTCAGGTCACCGTTGCTGCCCGAGAGCGACACCCTCGGCGCCGACACCTTCGTGCTCGGGCTGCGCGCCCAGTACAACGCCACGGTCGCCCAGAACCTGACGGCAGACTACGAACTGCGGATCGCCGAGGACGTATTCGCTTTCCACATCGACTACGGCCGCCTGACTGTGCGACGTGGCGCGTGCGACGAGCCGAACATGGTGGTGGACGTCGACACGGGCGCCATGGCGGCGGTGGCCCGCGGCGCCAGGCCACTGGCCACGGCGCTCGCCGCCTCGGCCAGCGCCACCGGTGACGACGTCAGCTGCTTTGCCGAGCTCTTCGCCCATCCCGAACGGCCTGATCCGCAGCTGCCAGCGCCGCGATTGGTCAACGACCAGCTAGCCGCGACGTAGACGGGCGCTCCGTCAAAGCCTGCCAGCGTCGGCCCGGCCGAGTGCTCACTTCACCGCGGTCACGATCCTCACGACAGCTCTCTGCCTTCGGGCTGCTGCATTCCTCAACCTGGGGTGGTCTCGGCGCGAAGCGTCGCTATCGCCGGCCGAGCGGTGGTGTCTGCCGATCAGGGAGGGCCTATGCGGGCGCTCCGACAAGGCCGATCATGTGGCCTTCGGGTTCGCTGAACGCCCCGATTTCCGGGCCGCCGGGAATTTGATCTGGGCCCAGCATGCGTGTCCCGCCGAGAGTCTCCGCCTGAGCAAGGGCAGATTCGACGTCGGGCACCTCGACGTAGATGGTGACGTGACCTTCGTATCCCTCCGCTCTGTGGGGGCCCCGCCATGTGGAAGAAGGTTGCTCGGGCACGCTGCTGATAGCACCGCCGATCCCGATGCCTTCGGCGTTCGTATTGCCCTCGCGTGCCACCAGCCCGTACGCCGTATTCGCGCCTACATCGGTGGTTTCCCAGCCAAAAAGCTCGGAGTAGAAACCTTGAAGGCCCTCTCCGTCTCGTCCCACGATCTCGAAGTGCACAACTGCGTGTCCCATTCCCTATCTCCTTGTCTCGCCGCGTACCGATGCGACTGGCTCGCGCTCGCTCGCTTTGGCCTAGTCCTGCAAGTGGATTGCGTGCCCAACCGCGACGAGTCCGTCACGAAAGGTCAACACCTCGTTGATGAGGTTGCCGACCTGGTTTTGGTAATTGAGCGCGACCGTGTCAACGCCGGTGTATACGCCCACTAATTCGAAGTGCAGGCCGGGGTTTCCCTCGAGGGCAACCATCCAGTACCGACGCAGGGCGTCCTTGCCGCGGACCGTGCCACCGGTCTCGGGAGCAAAACGCAGAGCGGTGGGCGACGTGAAAACGACATCGTCTGCGTAGTGGGTCAAGACCGCGTCGATGTCGCGTGCGTTCCAAGCGCTGATCCACCGATCGGCGAATCCGACTGGATCAGGAAAGCTCACGTTAGGAGGCCGGTCCGGCATGCTGACCCAAGGTTGGGATCGGCGACGACAATTGGGCCCACGTGAGGATGGGTCACGCCTGTCCTGCTTCTGTGAGCTGCCGGGGCATTAGCTGCCGAGGACAGCCAAGCGCTCACGCAACACGCGCACGCGGTCGATCATGCTGGGCTTGTTCGTCGCCGCGGCGACGCGCAGTTGTTTGCTGCGAACTTCGAGCAATTGCACGAGCGCGGTTGTACGCACGAACGGGTCGGCGATGGCGGGCCCGCCATCGAGCGGCTTGGCGGCCACAATGCGGCTCCCGAGTTCGGCGACGATGACCTCGCCCTCCAATATGGAGGCTGAGTCGAGCGCTGCCAACGCCACCAACTCGCACATGTCCGAGGCTCCTGCGAGCCGGATCGTGACTTCGTCCTGGCTGGCGGGGCTGCCGACCGCGCCCACTGGATTTGGCCCCAATGCGCTCAAGGTCTGCCCTGCTGCTGGAGAAACGGGGCGACCGCCGGCCTTGAGAGCGGAACCGGCGGTCGCCTGGTTCTACCTCCCGTAGGAGCGGGAGGATTGGTTGACTCATCTGCCGAGCGCTGGTGCTGTGCGCGCAGGCGGTGGGTCATGTTGGGTTCGCTCGAGAATGCTCGCGCCCGCGTGACTCGCATGCGAACCTCAAACGACGGGCTGGGTGAATCCGAGGCGCGCGAGGTGGAGCCGGGCATGTTGGCGATGCTGCCATCAGCACCCCTTGCCGATCAAACAACGGCTCCTGATTCGGGCGATCAGAACCACTTATGAGTCCTATGCGCACTCGACACATCACGTGGTGGGAGCGCGACGCCGAGCTTGCCGGCGTAGAAATCGAGCGCGCGATTCTGGTCGTGACGGGGGCGATGACCCGTCCCACTTCGGTGATGTTCGCTGCGCGGGCGGCAAAGGCAAGAAACCCACGCGGTCATCGCGCAAGCTGCGCGCAAGGGCGCTGGCTCGTGGCGACCGCCAGAATACCTGGGTCGAGGAGCAGCACCGCTGTGCTCGTCCTCCTCGAGGGCGTGGCCGTCGGTGGCCACGAGCTCGAGCATCTGGCTCGTTCGGTGGGGTGGAGCTGCGCGCCGCCCTCGGCGCGATGGAGCGCGTGCCGACGCAGCTGGGGCGTTTCGCCTCCGTCGCCGAGCACTCAGGAACTTGCTCACCAAACGTCGGAGAGCGGAGACACCAAAGCTGACCGGGGATCCGTTTTCGAGGGACCGGCTGATAGCGTTTTTGAGCCACGCTGAAATGGCTGCGAGCCAGCGTCCGCGGGTAGCACAGCTAGCTGGCGGTGCGGTCGCGGTGCTTGCACCCAGGCCAGCAGCAGGGCCGACGCTGGCCATCCTCCAGCTCCTCCTGGGTCCGGCGAATGCGGCGTTCCCGGGTTTTCTCCTGCTTGGCATCCTCGACCCAGCAGATGAACTCGTTGCGCGCCAAGGGCGTGATGTCCTTCCAGGCATCGAGTGCCGTGGTGTTGGCGATCAGCGCCTGGCGCAGGTCTGCGGGCAGGGCATGCACCACCCCGCCAGGAACTCGCTGGCTCACCTCAGCTCACCGCCTTCTTCACGAGCGCCTTGATCTTCTTCTCTTCGGTGGGTGTCAGCTCCTTGGAGCCGCTCGGCCAGCATACGATCGGCTTTCGGCATCTCCGCGATCTTCTCGAGCACGGCGCTTCCCCCGTCCGACTTGCCCTTCGCCTCTCGGGCGCGGTCGTTCATCGCAGAGTGTTCCTCGGCCGTGAATCCCTTGGACTTCTGACCGACCGTTCTCGCGCTCTTTGGGACTTCGGCGCGGCCTTGTTCGGGCTCATGAGAACCTCCTCTTCGGTGACTAGGCGTAGCGGTCGGCGGAGGTCACGCGGCCTCGGCGTCCACTTTGAGCCGCTTCAGCCCGCCTCGAACAGCGGGCCGACCATCCGGTCCATGGACTTGAAGATGCCCATGATCCGCGTGATGAGCGTCACCGGTCCGGTCATCGACCATGTGACGGCCGTGCCATCGCCCGAGTCGTCGAGCGTGAACGTCGTGGTGCTCTTCGACCGGAACGGCTTGAGGTTGCGCTGCTCGATCACGACCCGTTCGTCCTCGACGGCGTCCACGATCTCCATCCGGCCTGCCCCGGCTTTGAGGTTACCCGACCACTCGTAGACGGCACCGGTCCCGGACTCGGCGCCGGCGTAGGTGCGCTCCATGTTCGGGTCTAGCTCCTCATACGGCGACCAACCCCGCCAGCGATGGAAGCCGGCGATCCGCTCGTATATCGCCGACGCGGGGGCGTCGACGCGAATCCTGCGCTCGACTGTGTGCGTGTCCGCCATGTGGATACCTCCTTCGTTATGGGCGAGCCGATGCTCGGGGTCGCTCCGGCGCTCAACGTGGGAGCGAGGGGCGTCGGCGCTCATCGGTCCTGAATCAGCCCGAGGACGTTGCCATCGGGGTCGGTGACGGTGGCCACCAGACGGCCGCCACCGACATAGTGCGCAGGCGCCTTCACGGTGGCACCCGCGGCGGCCATCTCGGGCAGCTTCGCCTCGACGTCCGGCACGTGGTTATGCCCTGCGTTCCACCGCCCGGCACCAGTCCGATGTGCTGGCCCGCGGCCTCGAAGCCGACGTAGTAGGACTCGTCGGCTGCGGGCGGTACGCCGAGCCGGGCGGCGTACGCCTCCTTGGCCGTCGCCAGGTCGGGAACGGGATGCGGCATGGTCTTGATTCCCGGCGTGGAAGAGCCGGTCACGTCACTCCTGAAGTCGTGGCTGTAGTCGGGATTGTCTGGCTTATCCGGTTCGACGCGATGCCAGTACCACTCGCTGCCGCCGGCCCCCTGGTATCAGCACGTAGGTCACGCCCGGTCACCGTTCTCAGCGGGCGGCGGCGTCTCGGCCTCGAGCAGGGCTGCCATCGCGGCGCTGCCGCGCTCGATCGTCACTCGCATGTCTGGGTTGAGGTGGAACGCCGCGCTGTCGTAGTCCTCAGGCAGTGTGCCGCGCAGGTGCTGGTCGAGTGCCTGCAGGCGGGGGTAGTAGCCGCCGCCCATGCAGAAGATCGCGTCGTACGTCTGCCCGCCGACGTCGTGCGAGTCGAGCGTCGTCGCGTGCTGGAGTTCGAGGATCGCCGTGCCGTCCTGCGGTCCTGCGGACAGACGCACCTCGATCTCGTCCACACCGCCGCCGAGCGAGAGCTTGAGTAGGTGCGGCGCGTCGCACGCCAGGATCGTCCCCGAGCCCACCATGTTCACCTGCTCGAATGTGCCTCCGACGCGCAGGTCGCCGCTAACGGGGGCATACCAGCGTCGAAGCCGCTCCGGATCCGTGCAGGCATCCCACAGGTCCTCGACGGTCGTCTCGTAGCTGCGGGTGAAAACGGCTACCCGGGCCTCGCCGGAGGGGATCGTCCGGCGTTGCAACTCGGGTTCAGGCTCGTGATAGGTCGTGGTGTCGATCGTCATCTGCTGCTGCCACCTTTCGTGTCTGGGTTGGATGTTGATGCTCGTTGCACGTGTTTGCCGCGGGCGACCTCGACCTCGAGCGCGTCGAGCCGCTGGTTCCAGAAGCGTCGGTACGGCTGGAGCCATCGATCGACCTGCTCGAGCGGACCGGCGTCGACTGCGTACAGCCGCCGCGAGCCTGACGCGCGCACCGTCGCAAAGCCGTTCTCTCGCAAGACGCGCAGGTGCTGCGAGACGGCCGGTTGCGAAATGGCGAACTCACGCTGGACCACGGCGCCGATCTCACCCGCGGCCTGCTCGCCGTCCGCGAGGAGCTCCACGATGCGCCGGCGGACCGGTTCACCGAGGATTTCGAACGCGTGCATGTTGGCAGCATATCATGGGCTACTTATATAAGCAAGCCTTGATGGACCAGCGAAAGCTTCCTGGCGCTGTCCGAGCTGCGGGAACGTCAGCACCACCGCGCGCAGGCTCGGGCGCTCCGGGCGGGCGGCCCTGGATCGCCGAAGGCATGAGCTGCACGGGGCGCGCAGCGTTGCGCAGTTCACGTGCGCCCGAACCGTGTCGCCGATCGTGGCTCGACCGTGGCGCCGCGCGCGGGCGAGGTGGGCTGCTGTGGGGTGCGATTGGCCTTAGTGGACTCGTCTCGGCCGTCATCGCCCTCCCTGTGCTTCCCGTGAGGCAGACCGGCCCGGTCATCGCGATGAACGGCGATGTCGGCGAGACCATCGGGTGGCCGGCGCTCGCGCGCACGGTGGCGAGGGTCTATGACCGTACCGAGGGAAACCCGGTCATCTTCACCTCCAACTACGGCGAGGCCGGAGGGCTCCCCGGGCCACCGCGTCGGCCAAGAGCTGCAGTCGCCGTGCGGGTGCCGCGGCCGTCATGGCCTCCTGGAGTCTCGCTCCTTGCTCACCCCAGAGGTGCTCGACGCCGACCTGCCGGTCGCGCAGCTCCGATGCCTGCAGACCCAGGACCGAACCGGCGGCGCCGGGACGCAGGCGGATGCCGGATGACCGGACCTGTGCCGGCAGGTCCACGCTGCGCGGGCCGGTGTCAGGACCGGCAATCACCAGCTCGCGCTCGGCCAACCTGATCAGGTCCACGCACCCGTCTGGCACCACTCGCTGCGAGCGATCCTCGGCTGGCTCGTGCTCTCACACGCAGGCCACCACAGGCTCCAGGCCGACGGGCGGATGGTGCTCGCGATAGGCGGGGAGCATCGGCGCGACTGTACTCTGGGACGTGGCTCTTCGGCTCGCCACGCAGCGGACGCCCGCCGCTGCAGCGCCACCGCGGCCCATCAGCGACCGACGAGGAGTCGAACGAGAAGCAGAAGCTACGGCACCGCCCACGCAGACGATCGCTTCCGGCGCGAAGCGATCACGGCATCCGGTGGTGGCGGCCACCCGTAGCGGCGGCTGCCCGCGCCGCCGTGTAGCCGTTGGCCGCGGCTGGTCGCCTCAGCCGCGCCGGTAGCAGCAGCGTTCGGTCGCGCGCTCGACTTGTGGGGGCCAACTGCCGACCTACGACGGCACAGAACCGCATACGCGATGCACAACGACGGGACGCTGGCGCGCTGACCTACAACCCGCCGAACCCCGCAGGCGGCCAGTAGCGCAACCGGACCTTGCCCTGCACGTCGTCCACGCGCACCGGGCCCCACACGCGGCTGTCCTCGCTCTCGCCGCGGTTGTCGCCCATCACGAACACGTGTCCGCGGGGCACCGTGATCTCCCGCGGCAGGTTGCAGATCGGGCAGTCGGCGTCCTTACGCGCGTAGGTGTCGCGCCGCACCTCGCCGTCGATCACCGTCGCGCCGTCCTGGATCTTCAGGCGGTCGCCGCCTACCGCGACCACCCGCACGATGAAGACCTGCCCGACCCGGCCGGGCGTGGGCTCCGGGCATGCGCTGCCGAGCGGGATCTTGACCCCGCAGCGGCTGTCGGCCGCGCCCGCCGGCGGCTCGACCACAACCACATCGCCTCGCTGCGGGTCGGACTCCTTGGTGGTCATCAGCCGAACTTTGCGAGCCGGCGCAAACGTCAGCTCTTCCGGACCGGGCCGAGGTCGGCGATCGCGTTCACGAACCCCTCCAGCTGCGCTGTGGTCCAGCACTCGAACACGCCGGTGCAGTGGGGCTCGTAGGCGGCCATCACCGAGTCGCCGTAGTTCCAGTACAGCCGCGGCTCGGGATTCATCCAGAACGTGCGCCCGGCGCGCTCCGCCAGGTGCGCGAACACCTTGGCGTGGGGGTCGCGGCCGTTGGTGCGCGCGTCGCCCAGCACGATCACGCTGGAGCGAGGGTCGAGGTCGTCGACCACCTTGTCGAGGAACTCCACCCACACGCGCCCGTAGTCGGTGTAGCCCGAGATGTCGGCCACTCCGGCGTCGCCGGAGATCGCGCGCGACACGGCCTCGAAGCTGCGCTCGCGCTCGAACACCTCGGTCACCTCCGAAATCCGCTCCACAAACACGAAGGAGCGCAGCTTGCGAAACGAGTCGTGCAACGCGTGGAGCACCGACAGGAAGAAGACGCTGGCGCTGGTCACGCTGGTGGACACGTCACACAGCACGTACAGCTCGGGCCGGCGAGGGCGGCGGGGGCGGTAGCGCAGCTCCAGCGGCACGCCGCCGGTGGACAGCGAGGTGCGCATCGTGCGCCGCACATCGACCACCGAGGAGCGGTTGCGCCCGCGATGCTCGCGGCCCTGGGTGGCCAGCCGGCGGCGCATCTGGGCCACCACCCGGTGCACGGCCGCCAGGTCCTGCGCGGGGCCGGTGGGCAGCGCGCGATCGAGTTCGCGCAGGGGCTTGGAGGGCGGCAGCGCCTGCGTGCGCTCGATCAGCGCCCGCTCCAGCTCGCGCCGCACGTGGCCCTCGAACTGGCGCAGCCGGTCGCGCGGCACCGCGTCCGGGTCGGGTAGCTGGGCGCTCTGGGACTCTCCCTTAAGTCCCAGCGTGCGGCGGATGCGCTGCACGTCCACGCCGATGACGCCTGAGCCCTCGCCCTGACGGCCGAAGGCGGCGATCGCCAGCCGAGCGAGGTCGCGCAGCTCGCCGTCGGAGCCGTCCTGGCCCTGGAGTGCCTCACGGATGCGATCGCGCAGCGCCTCGAGGTCGAGCCGCTCTCCCTGCGCGCCCTGGCCCTCGGGCTGATCGCCTTCGTTCTCCTTGACGCCGTGCTCGGCGGCTTCGCGCTCCACGGCGCGGAAGAAGAACCGGTCGAACACCAGCTCCAGCACCCGGCGATCCTCCTGGGACTTGGCAAGCGTGGCCGACAGCGCCTCGAAGAAGTCCTCGCGGCTGGTCCAGCTCACGGCGTCCAGCGCCCCGAAGGCGTCGAGCAGCTCGGAGGTGCCCACCGCCATCCCCTCGTTTCGCAGTTCGTCGGCCAGCTCCAGCAGCCGCGGTGCCATGCCGGAGGGGCCGGGGGCGGCGGGCATCCCGCCGTAGAGCGCCCCCTTTCGCGAAGCAGCCGGCTCGGCCGGCTGCGCACGAGGCTCTCCCCTGGGCCCGGTGGAGTCAGCCGGCCCGGCGGGACCCGATGAGGCCATCGGTGAGCTTCACCCCCACGCGCTCGGCCACGAGGTCGAGGTCGGTCCGGTGCTTGACGATCACGCTCATCGTGCGCTCCAGCACGTCTCCGTCGAGGTCCTCCGCGCCGAGCAGCAGGAG
>Ga0136625_1000660_pt1 | contig 11309 bp, 10 predicted proteins | sample AntDrymUQ4832306_2_FD_104672 | JGI IMG/M metagenome (GOLD analysis project Ga0136625, IMG submission 104672) | Polar desert sand microbial communities from Dry Valleys, Antarctica - metaG UQ483 (23.06) | ecosystem: Environmental > Terrestrial > Soil > Desert | place: Antarctica: Dry Valley...
CGCGGGCAGGGCGTTCCCGCGATCTTCGAGTCCGGCGCGGTCTACCTCGCGACGGGCGAGCGACTGCCCGACGAGCACCGCGCGCTCGGCGCCCTCGTGCCCGGCGACGTCTTCGCGGCGAAGAGCTACCTCGAGGCGCTGCTGCGCGCGCTGCACGCGACGGGCGCCTCGTTCGCGTCCGCGCCCCAGCCGTTCCTGCACCCCGCCCGCAGCGCGCAGCTGCGGCTGGGGGAGACGGTCGTCGGCTGGGTGGGCGACGTGCACCCGCTCGTCGCCGGCGCCTGGGACCTGGCGAGCGTCGCCGCCTTCGAGATCGATCTCGATGCGGTGATCGCAGGCGTCGGCGTCATCGCGCGCTACGAGGACCTGACGTCGTTTCCCGAGCTGCGCGAGGACGTCGCGATCGTCGTCGATGCCGGCGTGCCGGCGGCGGCGGTGCTCGAGACCGTTCGAGCAGCCGGGGGCAAGCTGCTCGCGCGCGCCGAGGTCTTCGACGTCTACCGCGGCGCGCAGATCGCCGCCGGCCGCACGTCGCTGGCGATCGCGCTGACGTTCCGCGCACGCGACCGCACGCTGACAGACGCCGACGTCGCGCCCGTGCGCGAGAAGATCGTCGCGCGCCTGGCGAAGGACCTCGGAGGTGAGCTACGTGGCTGACACGCGCGTGCTCGTCGCAGGCGGGTCGGGCTACGCGGGAGCGCTCGCGGCGCGGCTCGTCGATCGCCACCCCGCCTTCGAGCTGTCGGCCGTGACGAGCCGCAGCGACGTCGGCCGGCCGCTGAGCGAGCTCTATCCCCAGCATCGCGTCGACGCGGTCCTCGAGCAGCTCGACCTGCACCGCCACGGCGACGCCGGCGCCGCGATCGTCGCCTACCCGCACGGCGCCGCCGCGCCGGTCGTCGCGGCGCTGCGCGGCTGCGGCGCGCGCGTCGTGGACCTCAGCGCCGACTTCCGCCTGCGCGACCGGCCGACGTACGAGCGCTGGTACGGCGAGCACGGCGCGCCCGAGCTCTTCGGCTCCGGCGTCTACGGGCTGCCCGAGGTCTACGGCGACGAGATCGCAGCGGCCGACCTCGTCGCGAACCCGGGCTGCTATCCGACGGCGACGCTGCTCGCGCTCGCGCCGCTCGCACGTTCGGGCACCGTCGTCGACGTCGTCGTCGACGCGAAGTCCGGCGTGTCGGGCGCGGGTCGCACGCCGAGCGCGCTGACGCACTTCGTTTCGATCGACGAGAACGTCGTGCCCTACGGCGTCGGCACGCACCGTCACATGCCCGAGATCGACCAGGAGCTCGCGGCCTTCGGCGCGCCCGTCACGACGACCTTCACCGCGCACCTCATGCCGCTTGACCAGGGCGAGCTGGTCTCCTGCTACGTCACGACGAGCGAGCCGTGGAGCCAGGATCGCGTCGACGAGGCGTACGCCGAGTGGGCCGCCGGACGGCCGTTCGTCGAGGTCGTCGCGCGGCCGCCGGGCGTGCGCGACGTGCGCGACAGCAACGTCTGCTCGATCTGCGCCCGTGCCGACGCACGCACGGGCAAGGTGCTCGTCTTCGCGGCGATCGACAACCTCTGGAAGGGCGCCGCGTCACAGGCCGTGCAGAACCTCAACCTCATGCACGGCCTGCCCGAGACGCTGGGAATCGAGCCATGAGCTTCTTCGCGTCGCGCTGGGTGCCGTGCCCCGAGCATGTGCATGACGCCGGCGAGGGCCTGCCGGCGGGCTTTCGCGCCGGCGCCGCCGCCGCCGCGATCAAGACCCCGGGCGTGCTCGACGTCGGCCTGCTCGTGTGCGACGCCGAGGACGGCGTCAGCGCCGCGCGCTTCACACGCTCCGGCGTGCTCGCCGCACCGGTGCTCGCGACCCGCGACCGCACCCGCCTGCACGCGCTGCGCGTCGTCGCCGCGAACTCGGGCAACGCCAACGCGGCCACGGGGGACGCGGGCCTGGAGGTCGCGATCGCGATGCAGCAGGCGGCCGGCGCCGCGGCGGGCGTGGACGCCGACCGCGTGGCCGTCGCCTCGACGGGCGTCATCGGCGTGGCGCTGGACGCAGAGCGCGTGACGGCCGGCATCGAGCAGGCCGCTGCGGCACTGCACCGCGGCGGCGACGTCGAGCTGACGGAGGCGATCATGACGACCGACGCGTTCGCAAAGCGCGCGTCGCTGAGCGTCGACCTGCCGTCGGGCAGCGTGCGACTCAGCGCGCAGGCCAAGGGCGCGGGCATGATCGAGCCGGCCTTCGCGACGATGCTGTGCTTCGTGCAGACCGATGCCGCGCTCGCCCCCGAGACAGCCGACCTGCTGCTCGGCGTCTGCGTCAAGCGCTCGTTCGACCGCATCTCCGTCGACGGTCAGCTGTCGACGAACGACACGGCGATCCTCATGTGCTCGGGAGCAAGCGGCGTCGAGGTGGCCCCCGAGTCCGCCGACGAGCTGCGCCTCGGCGAGGCGCTCGACGCGCTGTTGCGGATGCTCGCGCTGATGATCGTGCGCGACGGCGAGGGCGCCGGGCGGACCGGCCGCGTCGTCGTGCGCGGCGGCGACCAGCCGACCGCCGAGCGCTGCGCGCGCGAGGTCGCCAACTCGCCGCTGGTGAAGGCGGCGCTGCACGGGGCCGATCCGAACTGGGGGCGCATCGCGCAGTCCGTCGGCAAGGCCGTGCCGTACGGCGCGCCGCTCGCGCTCGACATCACGATCGAGGGGATCGCCGTCTGCCGCGACGGCGCCGCCGTGGCATACGACGAGCAGGCGCTGCAGGCGGCCGCCACGGGAGCCGAGATCGAGTACGAGGTGGGCCTTGCAGGCGATGGAGCCGAGGCGGAGGTCTTCTTCTCGGACCTGTCGCACGAGTACGTGACGATCAACGCGGAGTACACGACATGAGAGACGTCGGCACCCTTCTCGAAGCGCTTCCCTACATCCGGGAGTTCCATGGCCGTACCGTCGTCATCAAGTACGGCGGCGCGGCGATGACCGACCCCGGCCTCGTCGACGACTTCGCACGCGACATCGTGCTGCTGAAGTACGTCGGGATGAACCCCGTCGTCGTCCACGGCGGCGGCCCGGACATCACCGCCTACATGAAGCGCCTGCAGATGCCGGTCGAGTTCGTCTCGGGCCTGCGCGTCTCCGACGAGGCCACCGTCGAGGTCGCGAAGATGGTGCTCGTCGGCAAGGTCAACAAGGACATCGTGCTGCGCCTCAACCGCCACGGCCAGCCCGCGGTCGGGCTCTGCGGCGACGACGGCTCGCTGTTTCGCGTGCGCCGCCAGGCCGCCCCCTCAGGCCAGGACATCGGCTTCGTCGGTCACATCGAGAAGGTCGACGTCGGCGTGCTGGAGCACATCGCGCTGGACTACATCCCTGTGATCGCGTCGGTTGGCGCCGACCGCGAGGGCAACTCCTACAACGTCAACGCCGACGAGGCCGCCGGCGCGATCGCGCGCGAGCTGAACGCCTACAAGGTCATGTTCCTGACCGATGTCGCGGGCTGGCTGCGCGATCCCGCCGACCCGGCGTCGGTCATCACCGCGGCGCGCGCCAACGAGGTCGAGGAGGCGCTGGCCACGATCGACGGCGGCATGCGGCCCAAGCTCAAGGCCTGCGTCGACTCGATCCACGGCGGCGTGCGGGCCGCGCACATCGTCGACGGGCGCGTCGCGCACTCGCTGCTGCTCGAGCTGTTCACAGACGCCGGCTCGGGCACGAAGATCACGCCGGCGGCATGATGGCGGTCGCTGACACGGGCGGCGCGCCATGAGCCTCGAGCAGCTGCAGGCGCTCGAGCGCGAGCACGTGGTGCCCGCCTACGCGCGTGCCCCGGTGCAGTTCGTGCGCGGCGAGGGCGCGCGGCTGTGGGACGCCGACGGCGTGGAGTACCTGGACTTCCAGTCGGGGCTCGCCGTGACGTCACTCGGACACGGCCATCCGGCGGTGGTCGCGGCGATCAGCGCGCAGGCCGCGCGGCTGATCCACGTCGGCAACCTCTTCTACACGCAGCCGGGCATGCGGCTCGCCCAGCGGCTGGCGGCAAGCTCACTCGGCGGCAAGGTGCACTTCGCCAACTCCGGCACGGAGGCCAACGAGGCGGCGCTGAAGGTCGCGCGCAAGGCCAAGCAGGGCGGCACGATCATCTCCGTACACCGCGGCTTCCACGGCCGCACCTACGGCTCGCTGTCGGCGACGCCGCAGGAGTCCAAGCAGGCGCCGTTCGCACCGCTCGTGCCGGGCTTTCATGCCGTTGCGCCGACCGCCGCGGCGATCGACGCCGCGGTCGACGACCGCACGGCGGCCGTGATCCTCGAGCCGATCCAGGGCGAGAGCGGCGTCTGGGTGCTCGACGACGAGCTGCTGCACGCCGCGCGCGCCGCATGCGACGAGCACGAGGCGGCGCTGATCTACGACGAGGTGCAGTGCGGCCTCGGGCGCACCGGCACGCTGTGGGCCTACGAGGACGCCGGCGTCGTGCCGGACATGCTCACCTCCGCGAAGGCGCTCGGCGGCGGCCTGCCGATCGGCGCGCTGATCTGCGGCCCGCGCTACGCCGACGTGCTCGAGCCCGGCGACCACGGCTCGACGTTCGCCGGCGGCCCGGTCGCGTGCGCCGCCGCGCTGGCGGTGCTCGACGTCGTCGAGGATCGCGACCTGCTCGCTCGCGTGCGCGCGCTCGGCGAACGGCTGCTCGACGAGCTCGCCCGGCTGCCCGGCGTCAGCGCGGTCCGCGGCCGCGGGCTGATGCTCGCGTGCGACCTCGCGGCGGGGGGAGCGCCCGAGCTCGTGCGGCGCGCGCTGCTGGCGCAGCGGCTCGTCCTCAACGCGACCGGCCCGGCGACGTTTCGCCTGCTGCCGCCGCTGACGATCACCGGCGACGACGCCGACGAGGCGCTCGCGCGGCTGAGGACGGCGCTCGCGTCGGCGGGCTCGTAGGCTTGCATCGCATATGGCCGAGACGACCAACCAGACACCACACACCCGCACCGCCTCCTACGAGGCCGATCCGAGCGAGGTCGGGCGCGTGCTGCTGCTGTACTCCGGCGGCCTGGACACGAGCGTCATGCTGAAGTGGATCGCCGACGAGTACGAGGCCGACGTCGTCACGTTGACCGTCAACCTCGGCCAGCCCGGCGAGGACTACGAGGCCGTCGAGCGCAAGGCTCGTCAGATCGGGGCCGTCGAGTGCCACACGATCGACGCGCGCGAGGAGTTCGCCCGCGACTTCGTCCTGCCCGCGATCAAGGCCAACGCGCTCTACGGCGGCGGCTATCCGCTGTTCACAGCCCTCGGCCGGCCGCTGATCGCCAAGCTCGCGGTCGACGTCGCGCGCAGGACGGGTTGCGACACGATCGCGCACGGCTGCACCGGCAAGGGCAACGACCAGGTTCGCATCGAGGCCACGATCGCGACGCTCGCGCCCGACCTCAAGGTGATCGCGCCTGTCCGCGGCTGGCAGATGGGCCGCGAGGAGGAGATCGAGTACGCCCGCACGCACGGGATCCCGCTGAAGGGCGGCACCGAGGTCACGCCCTACTCGATCGACGACAACCTCTGGGGGCGCTCCTCGGAGGGCCGCTGGATCGAGGACCTCGACCACGCGCCCGACGACGACGTGTTCCAGCTCGTCACGCCGCCCGAGCGGGCGCCCGACGAGCCGCAGGTCGTCCAGGTGGGCTTCGAACAGGGCGTGCCCATCGCGCTCGACGGCGAGCAGCTCGGGCTCGTCGACCTTCTCACCCGCGTCGCCGAGATCGGCTGTCGTCACGGCGTCGGGATCGTCGACCACATCGAGGACCGCATCGTCGGCCTGAAGGTGCGCGACATCTACGAGGTGCCCGCGGCGGCGATCGTGCTGCTCGCCCACCAGGAGCTCGAGAAGCTCGTCGGCACGATCCACCAGAACCAGTTCAAGCCCGGCCTCGAGAGGCAATGGGCGTATCTCGTCTACGCCGGCCTGTGGTGGGAGCCGCTGCGCGGCGACCTCGACGCGTTCATGGAGCGCGTCAACCAGCAGGTGACAGGAACGATCGGCGTCAAGCTCTACAAGGGCTCGGTGCGCGTTGTCACGCGCAACTCGCCCAACGCCGTCTACGACCAGGCGCTGGCATCGTTCACCGAATCCGGCGGCCTGTTCTCCCAGCAGGCCTCGCCCGGCTTCATCGAGCTGTGGTCGCTGCAGTCGCGCATGGCCCATCAGCTGCGCGCTCGCAATGCGCAGTGATCGCCGCTCGCTGCGTGCCGCGTGCCGCGTGCCGCGGCCGGGTAGCATCGCCGGCATGCGATACAAGCTCCTCGGCTTCGCCGTCTGGAAGGGTGCCCGCTGGTACCTCAACCGCCGCATCAGCAGCCTCATGCCCTCGCGCAAGGTCACGTCGATGCTGATCGTGGCGGGTGCGGTGGGCGTCCTCGCGGTCGTCGCGAACCGCACCGATCACGACTAGCGGCGCGCCCGGAAGGGTGCTGGGCGGCGGGCCCCGCAACGTGCGGCAACGTCGCCGCGCGGCGGCGAGCTTCCGCCGCCCCGGCACCTATTGTCAGGGCCCGTGACCGTTTCCGCCTGCGCTCATCTGCACGTCCACTCGGAGTACTCGCTGCTCGACGGGGCATGCAAGATCGAAGCCCTCGCCAAGCGCGCGGCGCAGTTCGGCCAGCCGGCGCTCGGGCTGACTGACCACGGGGTCATGAACGGCGCGGTCGAGCACTACCTCGCCGCCCGCAAGCACGGCGTCACGCCGATCATTGGCTGCGAGATCTACTTCGCCGACGACCACACCGCGCGCGGGCGCCACGAGCACAACCACCTCACGCTGCTGGCAGCGTCGAACACCGGCTACCGCAACCTCGTCAAGCTCTCCAGCGCCGGCTTTTTGACGGGCCTGAACCGTGGCAAGCCGACCGTCGACCTGGGCGTGCTGGACCGCTACAGCGAGGGCATCATCGCGCTCACGGGCTGCCTCGCGTCGCGCTTCTGCCAGCGCCTCGTCGACGACCGCGACGACGAGGCGCGCGCGCACCTCGACGACCTGCTGCAGGTCTTCGGGCCCGACGACGTCTACCTCGAGATCCAGCGCAACGGCCTCGCGCCGCAGGACAAGGCCAACGAGAAGATCGTGCGGATCGCGCGCGAGCTCGGGCGGCCGCTCGTCGGGACCGCCGACGTGCACTACCTGCGCAAGGAGGACTACCACCACCACACGGCGCTGCTGTGCGTGCAGACGAAGTCGACGCTGAAGGCGCCGAAGCTCACGTTCGACACGAACGAGTTCTTCCTGAAGTCCAACGAGGAGATGGCGCAGGCATTCGAGCAGTGGCCCGAGGCGATCGCCTCGACGCTCGAGATCGCGCAGCGCTGCGACGTCCAGATCGAGCTCGGCCGGCAGCTGATCCCCTCCTACCCGACGCCCACCGGCGAGCCCGAGGATGCGTACCTGCGGGCACGCGTCCTCGAGGGGCTCGCGCGCCGCTACGGCGACCCGCCGCCGGCGGAGGCGCTGGAGCGCATGGAGATGGAGCTCGGCGTCATCACCCGCATGGGGTTCGACGCCTACTTCTTGATCGTCTGGGACTTCATCCGCTACGCCAAGGAGCACGGCATCGCGGTCGGCCCGGGGCGCGGCTCGGCGGCCGGGTCGATCGTCGCCTACTGCCTGTCGATCACCGACGTCGACCCGCTGCGCTACGACCTGCTCTTCGAGCGCTTCCTGAACCCCGAGCGCGTGTCGATGCCGGACATCGACATCGACTTCTCCGTGCGCGGGCGCGAGCAGGTCATGCGCTACGTCGTCGAGAAGTACGGCCGCGAGTCGGTTGCCCAGATCGTGACCTTCGGCAAGATGTTCCCGCGTGCCGCGACGCGCGACGCCGCGCGGGTGCTCGAGCACGACTACGGCGTCGGCGACCGCCTCGCGAAGCTCATCCCCGACCCGATCATGGGCCGCTCGCCGTCCTTCGAGGACTGCCTGAAGGCGGGCGAGCCGCTTCGCCTGGCCTATGACTCCGACCCGATCGCCAAGCAGATCGTCGACGTCGCGCAGGGCCTCGAGGGGATCGTGCGCAACTCCTCGATCCACGCCGCCGCCGTCGTCATCGCCGAGGGCCCGCTGACCGACATCGTGCCGCTGCAGCTCGCCGACTCCAACCAGGTCGACGCCGACGGCAACCGGATCTTCAAGATCGTCACGCAGTTCTCGATGAAGCCCGTCGAGAAGCTCGGCCTGCTGAAGATGGACTTCCTCGGCCTGCGCAACCTCGACGTCATCGAGGACGCACTGGACATCATCGAGCGCTCGACGGGCTCACGGCCCGACATGGGGGCGCTGGCGCTCGACGACGAGCGCTCCTACGAGATGCTGACCTCCGGAGACTCGATCGGCGTCTTCCAGTTCGAGTCCGAGGGGATGCAGAGCGCGCTGCGCAAGGTGCGCCCGACGGAGTTCGACGACCTCGTCGCGCTCGTCGCCTTGTACCGGCCGGGGGCGATGGACCAGATCCCGGCCTACGCGCGGGGCAAGCGCGACCCCGACTCCGTCGTCTACCCCGACGAGCGGCTGCGAACGATCACCGAGTCGACGAAGGGGGTGATCCTCTACCAGGAGCAGTCGATGCAGATCGCCAAGCAGCTCGCCGGCTTCTCGGGCGCCAAGGCGGACGACCTGCGCAAGGCGATCGGCAAGAAGAACCGCGAGGCGATGGCCAAGCTCGAGCCCGAGTTCCGCGCGGGCTGTCGCGCGTCGGGTACGCGCGATCAGGTCATCGAGCAGCTGTGGGCGACGAACGTCAAGGCCGCCGACTACTCCTTCAACCGCTCGCACGCCGCGTGCTACGCGCTGATCGCCTACCGCACCGCCTGGCTGAAGGCCAACCACCCCGCGGAGTACATGGCGGCGCTGATCAGCTCCGTCATGTCGACGAAGGACAAGGTCCCGTTCTTCGCAGCGCAGGCCGAGCAGATGGGCATCGAGATCCTGCCGCCCGACGTCAACGTCTCCGATCACGACTTCGTCGTCTCGGACGGCAACATCCGCTTCGGCCTGGACGCCGTGAAGTGCGTCGGCTACGCGGCCGTCGAGGCGATCAAGTCGGCGCGCGAGGAGGGCGGCCCGTTTCACTCGCTGTGGGACTTCTGCGCCCGCGTCGACTCGCGCTCGGTCAACAAGAAGGCGATCGAGGCGCTGATCAAGTGCGGCGCGTTCGGGTCGACGGGCAAGTCGCGCAAGGGCATGCTGAGCGTGCTCGAGCAGGCGCAGGGGGCCGGGCAGAAGGCGCAGCAGGATCTGGAGATCGGGCAGGGCTCGATCTTCGACTCGCTGGACTTCGGCTCATCCAACGGCAACGGCGCCGCGGAGGCGTTCGCCGCGCCCGAGCACCCGCCGATCCCCGACGAGGAGTACGAGCAGCCCGAGCTGTTGGCGATCGAGAAGGAGTCGATCGGCCTGTTCATCAGCGCCCACCCGCTCAAGCAGGTGCGCGAGGCACTGCGCGAAGCCGTCGACTGCCCGCTGGCGGAGCTCTGCGAGCGCAAGGACAAGGATTGGGTCAGCGCCGGCGGGATCATCACCGCCGCCAAGAAGATCCGCACCCGAAACGGCGAGCACATGATGTTCGCGACGCTCGACGACCTCGAGGCCTCGGTCGAGATCCTCGTCTTCGGCAAGGCGCTGGCGGAGTACGAGGGGGCGCTCGGCGTCGACTCGGTGGTCGTCGTGCGCGGCCGCGTCGACCACAAGGACGCCGACAAGACCTGCCTCGTCGTGCAGTCGGCCGAGCCGTTCGCGCCGTCCGCGGAGGAGGTAGAGCGCGCGAAGGCGACCGCCGCGACGCGCTTGATCGGCCCGCTGCCGCTGCACGTGCGACTCGACGCTGCGGCGCTTCCGGCGTCGGTGATCGACGACCTCAAGCACCTGCTGGCGAACTTCCCCGGTGAGTCCGAGGTCGTGCTCGAGGTGCAGATGGCCGCGGGCGACCCGCGCACGCTGAGGCTCGGCCCGTCGTTTCGGGTCGCGCCGACGCCGACGCTGCGCGCCGAGCTCGAGCACGTGCTCGGCCCCGCGGCGTTGATCGCTGGCTGAGCGCACGCGGCGCCGTGCAGGGGCGGCTAAGGATCGCCGGGCTCCCCAGCGCCCGCGGTGAGCGCGGCGATGTCGCGCTCGTCCACCGCGCGGCCGCTGGCGCGCTTCATCGAGATGAGGTCGTCGAGCCCGGCGATCGCGATCGCGATCCCGTCGAGGTCGATGACCACCGCCCGCGCACGCAACTCGGCATATGCGGGCGCACCCGGGACATCGCGCAGGATGTGCAGCTCTCCGTGGTCGGTGGTCAGCGGCGGGACGATCGGCGCCGCCACGAGCTGGTCGGCATCCGGCGAGCCGCCCGGGACGTCGCGCGGGCGAGCGCTGAGAGCCGCCAAGGCCGCCGCGAGATGCTCGAGGTTCTCGCGATCGGGCGACGGCACGAGGTCGAGGTCCTTGGTGGTCCGACGATGGCCGTGAACTTGAACAGCTACGCCGCCGATGACGGTGTAGTCGACGTCATGCTCGTGGAGCGTGGCGATGAGCCTGCGAAGGTCGAACGCCACCGCAGGCAACCGCTCCGGGGTCACCGCGCTCTCCGGCGGGCAACGGCACCGGCGATCTCGAGCTGCGTCGCCACGAGGTTCCAGGACGCGGACTCGGCGAGACGCTCTTCGAGGGTCAGGCGCCGTCCGTATGTGAGCTCGCCGGGATCGACATCGAGCTCCAGCGGCTCCGACGTCAGCTGGAGGCGCTCGCCGAGCACGAGCATGAGCGACGTGAAGCGCTCGTAGCTCGGCGACTCGCGGCCGGTTTCGATGCGGCTGATCGCCGCCTGCGTCGTTCCGGCTCGAATCGCAAGGGACCGCTGGGAGACCCCCTTGCGCTGACGCGTGGATTGGACGAGCTCTCCGAGATCGGACACCCTGACATCGTATCCGGCATCAGCCCCGCGGCGCAGATGCCGACTCCCATGTGCTCAGCTCTGCGGGGGCGTGACGCTCGGCGGCGGAACGGGGTTCTCGCCCGGAGCCTTGGACAGATCGCGGTTTCGCAGCACGATCGAGACGGCGAGGAAGACGGCGGTCAGCATGCCGATCGCCAGCAGGGCGACGGTGATCGGCGAGTCGGGTGCCGCACGCCATACGCCGAGGGCGATCAGCGGGGCGGCCAGCATCACGGCCCATTGCCAGAACGGGACGGGCGGCCGGCCGGGAACGTTGGGTGTCGTGTCGTCGTGTGCGCTCATGGATCCCCCTATTCCCCGCTCGGCGCCGTCGAGTAACGAGCGCCGTCACGCCGCGC
>Ga0136625_1000661_pt1 | contig 11302 bp, 9 predicted proteins | sample AntDrymUQ4832306_2_FD_104672 | JGI IMG/M metagenome (GOLD analysis project Ga0136625, IMG submission 104672) | Polar desert sand microbial communities from Dry Valleys, Antarctica - metaG UQ483 (23.06) | ecosystem: Environmental > Terrestrial > Soil > Desert | place: Antarctica: Dry Valley...
AAGCTCCAGCTCGCCGCCAGCACCTACCGGGGCTACGAACGCAACGTGCAACGGCACATCCTTCCGACCCTCGGGCGCATCGGGTTGCGACGCCTCCGCCACCACCACATCGAAGCGCTCTACGACAAGCTCCTGACCCCGAAGGCGGAGCGGCGGGCTCTGGCGCCCAAGACCGTCTACGAGGTCCACCTCGTCATCCGCGGCTCTCTCGACGTGGCCGTGCGCCGCGGACTGGTGACCCGCAACGTTGCGCTCATCGCCCGATCACCGAGGTTGAAGACCAGCCAGAAGACCGAGGCCCAGTCCTGGACCGCCCAGCACTTGCAGCAGTTCTTGCGGGCCACTGCCGGCCATCGCATGTTCCCGCTGCTGTGGCTGGCGGCGATGACGGGGATGCGCCGCAACGAGGTCCTCGGCCTCAAGTGGGGTGACATCGACTTCAAGAAGAACACGCTCTCGCTCAACCGCGGGCTCGTCGCCATCGGCTACGACGTCCACCAGACCCGCGGCAAGACCCGCAACGCACGCCGGCCGATCGACCTCGACGCCACCACCATGTCGGTCCTCGCCGGATGGAAGGCGTTGCAGACCGCCGAGCTCGCTGCAGTCGGGATCGACGATGACGGGTGGGTGTTCACCGACGGCGACGGCCAACCGATCCACCCCCACGCCCTCTCCCAGGTGTTCGAGCGGGTCGCTCGCCGCGCCGGTGTCCCGGTGATCCGGCTGCATGACTTGCGCCACACCCACGGGACGCTGCTCATCAAGGAAGGTGTCCCGGTCAAGGTCGTCAGCGAACGGCTCGGCCACGCCAACATCGCCTTCACCATCCAGACCTACCAACACGTTCCTGGCCGGCATGCAAGCTGACGCCGCCCGCACCTACGAGCGCCTCACCGCTCCTGTTCCACCGGCGATCGCAGAACCGGTGGAACGCCGGGGGTGCGTGGCCGAGCTGTCCCCTCGCCTGCAATCGATCGTCGAGGCACTGCCCCTGAGGGCCGGTCTCCGGGTCATCGAGATCGGCTGCGGCCCGGGAGCCGCCGCTCGCGAGGTTGCCCGACGGGTGGGGACCGGGTGGCCACGTTCTGGCTGTCGATCGTTCGCCACGCGCGATTCGCCCGCTCGTGAGCTCGGCTGGAGATCTGATCGACGCCGGTCTGTTGAGTGTTCGCGTCGGTGCGATTGAGGACCTCGTGCTCGAGCCCGACGAGCAGCGGTACGACCTGGCGTTCGCAGTGAGAGTTGGCGCGCTGGATGGACGACACCGTGACGCAGGCGTGCGCGCCATGGACCGGATCGCGGGCGCCCTCGTTCCTGGTGGCCGGCTGTTCATCGATGGCGGCGACCCCCTACGAGAGATCTCGATCTCGAACCTCGGGTAGCGCCCGCTACCGCCGGGAGTGAGTGCCTCTCGGAGCCGGCTCATGGCTGAGGGTCGGGACCGTCATTCTGCGGGTGAGCGATGACGAAGATGTGACTGGAGCGTCCGAGCAGACTTGCCTTGGACTCGACTCGGCCTATGGCTCGCAGCAGAACGGCACGTCGGTCGTCGTCGTCGAGCCAGTCGTCGAGATCGGCCATCCGGGACGTCGGACCCTCGATCGCCAGAACACGATCAATGCGAGATCCGGCCTCCTCGAACTCGTCGGCCGTTCTGCGTGGCGATGGAAGTGCGCTGTGGTGAGCGGCGATGTCGATCCACGCATATCCACGATGCGCTCGGCCGCTCAGGACTGATCGAGATCAGGCACTTGAGCGAGCGGCGCGTCGTCCCGCAATGCGCGGCGCGAAACGGACCGGTAGGTGCCCCTTGCCGCCGGTTCCCGGGCGCGCGGTTCCGAGCAGGTTCCGCTCGCGAAATTGCCGGGACCCGGACGAGCAAGGTCGCTGCCCCGCCTCGTCGATATGCGCTCGTGTAGTTCCGATCCGCGACATGCTGACCTCGGTGCGCACTCGGCTTGAGCATGCACGGGGCCAACGTATCCAATCTGCAGCGGGCGATGGCCTGGTACGTCGCAGTGCTCGGTTACAGGGTGCGCGTGATCTTGGCGATTCGCTGGAATTTGCCGGGTTCGGCACCGATCCGTTCGGCAAGCACGACGGTGAGCAACTGGATCGGCAGGATCTCGGCGACTTGGCGAGCGATCGGCGCGGTGAGCGCAGGGGTCTCGATGACTGTGGGCGACGAGCCGATCGCGTCGATCCAGACACAGTGGGCACCTGTCGCAACGAGATCGTGGCGCATGACGTCGTTCAGCGCGCGATCACGATCGGATCCGGCAAAGAGCAGTGCGACCAGTCCGTCGTCGGCCATCTCGAGTGGTCCATGGCGAAACTGGGGCACGCTCATTCCCTCCGCTGGACGCCGCGCTGCCTCCTTGATGATGAGCCCTGCGGTCCGCGCTGAAGCGATCGACGGGCCGCGGCCAAGCACGACGAGCGACGCATCGGGGACCGAGTCGGAGATCGATCCGAGTTGGTCGTCCCATCCGCCGAGGTAGGTGTCCAGGGCCTCTGGCGCGTGGAGGATGGAATCCGGAACGCCAGCTCCGAGCGCTGCTTCGACCGCCACGCCCACTGCGACCAGCGTGTTGAGGTAGCTCTTGGTGCCGACGGTGTGCTCGGCACCGCAGTGCAAGGGCATGACGGCATTCGCAGCTTGTGCGAGTGTGCTGTCGAGGTCGTTCGTTGTCGCCAGCACGGTCGGTCGCCCGGCGAGCCGGTCCAGGAGCTCGGCGACCTCGGCTGATTCACCGGACTGCGAGGTCACCCACACCAATGTGTCGGGGGTGATCGATCCGTGGTCGTGTTCGAGGAGTTCGCCGGTGTCCTCCCACCACACAGGGAGGCCGGCGGCGGCGAGGCGGAGGTATGCGGGGTACATGCCCTGCAGCGACGAACCCACGCCCGTCAGGACGATCCGTTCGAAGCTTCCGAGGCTTTCGAGCAGGCGGGTGCATTCCTGCGGCCAACCGGCATCGAGCAATGCTTGCAGTGCGTCGGGTTGGGACCGGATGTCGACGATGTAGGGGGGGTGGCGCGATTCGTCATCAGTCTTCACTCCGCCAACGTACCACATCGTCTGTTCGATATGAACACTTGACGTAGCTACTCGCACACCTATAGGGTCTGGACATGTTCGATTCGGACACCAGGGAGGTGTTGTCCGCACGTGCGGTGAGGAAGTCGTTTGGAAATGTCGAAGCGCTCCGCGGAGCGGATTTCGACGTCCATATTGGTGAGGTCGTCGCGCTGATGGGCGACAACGGGGCAGGCAAGACCACACTCGTCAAGATCCTGTCCGGGGTGATTTCGCCCGACAGCGGAACGGTTCGCCTTGAAGGCTCCCCGGTCGAGTTCTCGTCGCCGATCGAGGCGAGGAACGCCGGCATCGAAACGGTGTACCAAGACCTCAGCCTCGCCGACACGCTCGATCCCGTGGCCAACCTGTTCCTCGGTCGGGAGATCCGCCGGTCGGGACTGCTCGGCCGCATCGGGTTCGTCGACGACGCCGCGATGCGCCGCGAGGCGCAGGTCACCTTCGACGCGCTGAACGTCACGGTGAAGGCGCTTCGCGACGAAGTCGGCACCATGTCGGGTGGACAGCGTCAGGGCGTCGCAGTTTGCCGCGCGGTCACCTGGGCCAAACATGTGCTGTTCCTCGACGAGCCGACAGCTGCACTCGGAGTGCGCCAGACCCAGAACGTGCTGGACCTCATTCGGCGGGTACGCGACCGGGGAGTGTCCGTCGTGCTCATCAGCCACAGCATCCCCGAAGTCATGGCTGTTGCGGACCGTGTCGAGGTGTTGAGGCTCGGACAGCGTGTCGGGCGCTTCGTGGTCAGCACGTCGTCGGCCGAGGAAATCGTCGGGGCGATCACCGGCGCGACTGATCTGGGTGCGGCGTGAAGTCGGACTCTTCGGACGACCGCAGCGTGACTGCGGCCGTGAGGTCGTGGATTGCCAAGCCGACCACCACGATGCTCCTCATCCTGATCGGGCTCGTCGTGGCCTTCTCAATCCTGGAGCCCAGCGCGTTCCCGACGGTGCTGAACCTTCGAGGGACGCTCAGTGATGCTGCCATCTTGTTGGTTCTCGCAGTGGGTGCGACGTTCGTGATCATCACTGCAGGCATTGATCTGTCGGTCGGCTCCATCCTGGTCTTTTCATCCGTGGTCAGCGCCAAGGTGATGGAGTGGTTCGGCAATGCCGGCATCGATGCCATCGTCGTTGGGCTTCTGGCTGCGGTTGCCGCTGGATGCGGGTGGGGACTCGTCAATGGAATCCTCGTTGCGAAGGCGAAGATCCCACCATTTGTTGTCACTCTCGGAACACTCGGGGCCGCGTACGGACTGTCGCTCGTGGTGTCGGGTGGGCTCGATGTCCGATCGGTTCCGAAGGGACTCAACGAGTTCGGCAACGATCGGGTCGCCGGCGTGCCGGTCATTGCCATTGTTGCCGGGCTGATCACCGTGGTCGCGGGCGTGGTGCTGGCGTTGACGGTCTTCGGGCGGTGGACCTATGCAATCGGGTCCAACTCCGAGTCGGCCAGACGCGCCGGCATCGCAGTCGACCGCCAATTCATCGCGGTGTACACGATCGCCGGGCTGACGGCCGGCATCGGTGCGTACCTGTCGCTGGCCCGTTTCGGCACCACCACGATCGCCGGCAACACAACGACCAACCTCCAGGTCATCACCGCCGTGGTCATCGGTGGCACGAGCCTGTTCGGCGGCAAGGGTTGGATGCTTGGTACTGCCATCGGCGTCTTCATCCCGATCGTGATCGCCAAAGGTTTCATCATCGTCGGTGTTGGGCCGTATTGGCAGTTCGCCGCCGTCGGCGTCGTCTTGATTCTCGCTGTGTTCGTCGATCAACGTCGTCGGTTGCGGGCGGCGGGGTGACCTCTGCTGAGCAAGATCCATCGCGATGAACACATCGCGAGCATCACATCGCCATCACCCAGGATGACGAACAAGAAAGGCAGCATCATGAACAGAACACTCACCGGCCTCTTGGCCGCCACCCTGCTCGTCGCCGTAGTCAGCTGTGGATCCGATGACGACGAATCTTCGCCGTCGCAGCCTTCACCGTCTGACACGGACGCGACCACGGAGGCGCCACCGGGGACCGGCGCCACGGACGGAGAAGGCGTCGACGTCACCCTCGTCCTCGGAACGCTCGGCGACGACTTCTACAAGGCGATCGAGTGCGGCGCCAAACTCGCCTCCGAGGAGTTGGGCGTCAACCTCGCCGTCCAAGCCCCTACCGCATTCGACGCGACCCTGCAGATCCCGATCGTCAACGCCATCGCCGCAACTGGGCCTGACGCCGTCATCATCGCCCCGAACGACAACACCGCCCTCTTCGAGCCGCTGCAGTCCCTCACTGACGATGGGTCACAGCTCGTGCTCGTCGATACGACACTTGCGGACGCGAGCATCGCCGCGGGCCATATCGGGTCCGATTACGTGCTCTACGGACAGCAGGGGGCCCAGGAGATTGCCCGCCTGATGGGCGACGAAGGCAAGGTACTCGGCATCTTTGCGCCTCCCGGAGTTTCCACGAACGACCTCGGTCGGGAAGGATTCCTCGCGGAGATGGAGAATCACCCAGACATCGAAGTTCTCGAGGTCGAGTTCAGCAGTGGCGAGGCCGGCAAGTCGGCCGAGATCGTTTCATCGGTGCTCGCCGCCAATCCGGACTTGACGGGGGTCTTCACGTTCAACGGTGGCGATGCTCCTGGTGTCGTCACCGCGCTGTCCGAAGCCGACGCGGCAGGCGACGTCAGCTTTGTCAGCGGCGACGCGCAGCCGTTCCAGGTCGAGCAATTGCAGGACGGCGACGTCGGCGCGCTGATCGTGCAGCAGGCACGCACGATGGGTGAGCTGTCGATTCAATATGCGATCGATGCGATCAACGGCGTCGACGTGCCCGATGAGACAGCCCTGCCGACGATCGTGGCAACGGTCGACAATCTCGACGAACCGGACGTCGCGAACAACTTGTATCAGGGGTGCTGATCGGGTGACTCTCGAGACCGTGATCGGCGTGGACCTGGGTGGCACGAATCTCCGTGCCGCCCAGGTCGCGGCGTCCGGAACGATCGGGCACCGGCGCCAGGAGGAAGTCGACCGCGACTATGCAGGCGCCGCGTTCGGCCAGCTCGTCGACATGGTCGACACCTTGCTTGGTTCATCCGAGACTCGCCCCGGCGCGTACGCGATCGGTGTGTCGGTTACCGGGCCCGTCGATCCGATCACCGGTTGGGTCGACAACCCGTACACCCTTCCCCCTTCGATGCAGGGTGACCTCGTTGGATCGATCCGTTCCGGCCTGGATCGCCACGGTCGATCCGCCGAAGAGATGTCGATCGTTGTCGAGAACGACGCCAACGCGGCTGCCATGGGTGAATCGCTGTTCGGGGCAGGACGCGATGGAGAGGTCGTTGTATGTGTCGCCGTCGGTACGGGGATCGGCGTCGGTGTGGTTGTTCGTGGCCAGCTGTACGAGGGGGCGGGGCGGACACATCCAGAACCAGGCCATATCGTGATCGATCCGACCGGACCGCTGTGCTACTGCGGTGCTCGAGGATGTATCGAATCGATGTCGTCCGCGACGGCCTTGCTCGAGAATGCACGCCGTGCCGGTGTGGTCGGTGAGCACGGCACCGCGCGTCAGGTTCACGAGCAGGCGCAGTCCGGTGACCCGACGGCCATCGCACTCGTACATGCCTCGCACCAGGCCCTTGCACAAGGGATTCGAACGCTCGTGGCCGTGTATGCCCCAGATGTCGTGGTCCTCGCTGGCAATGCCCGCAGCGAAGATCCCGCAATGCTCGCCATCATCGAACAGGCGGTGCTTGGCTACAAGTTCGGTCCCCCCCGGGTGAAGGTCCGTTCGGCAGAGCTCGGAAACTGGGCCGGTTGCATCGGCGCAGCTGCACTGGCCCGCCGACTGGAAGTGCGATGAAAGACGACACTGACATGGACACCGTGACAATGCGCAGATCGGACCGCCTCGAACGAGTTTCATCGCTCGTCCATGCGTCCGGACGGGTACGTGTCGGTGAACTCGCAGCCCAACTCCAAGTCTCCGAGATGACAATCCGGCGCGACCTCGAAGAACTCGAAGAACAGGGCCTGGTAACCCGTGTTCACGGCGGAGCAGTGTCGAACTTGTCGCGAAGTTTCGAACCGGGGTTCTCCGCTCGGGCACGACTCAACGCCGACGCCAAACGACGCATCGGCCAGGCGGCCGCTGCCCTCATCCGCGACGGTGAAAACGTCGTCATCGATGCCGGAACAACGACCGTCCAGGTCGCTGCCGCGCTGCGGCCCGACCTCCGGATCAGGGCGATTGCGCTGAGCCTGCGGATCGCAGACGTGCTCGCCGACATGCCGAACGTGAGCCTCATGCTCCCGGGCGGTTCCGTTCGACCCCATGAGCGTTCCTTCATCGGCCCAATGACGATCCGCACGTTCGAACAACTCGCCTTCGACACACTCGTGTTGACGTCCGGGGGAATCGACGTCGTCGCCGGAGTCACCGAGTACGAATACGACGACGCGGAGACCAAACGGGCGGCGCTCGCGAGCGCGAAACGGACGATTCTGGTAGCCGACGCCTCCAAACTCGGTGCTGTCGCCTTCGTTCGGCTGTGCCCGGCCGACGAAATCGACATCGTCGTCACCGACGCCGGTGCCCTCCCTGAACACGTCGAGGCCCTCCGACAAGTCGGCGTCGAGGTGATTCTCGCCTGACTGACCGTCAATCACGAACGGAGCCGACATGTCTGAAACCGATCTCGAACCAATTCGCTGGGGGATCCTGTCCACCGCCCTCATCAACACCAAAGTGCTCCGCGGCGCGGCGCTCACAGCATCTGCCGAAATCCGGGCCGTTGCCAGCCGGACCTCCACACGGGCCACCCGGTTCGCTCGAGAGTGGGGTATCCCAGTCTCCTACGGCACCTACGACGCACTGTTGGCGGATCCCACCATCGAGGCGGTGTACATCCCCCTCCCCAACGGGCTCCACCACGAGTGGACCATGAGGGCACTACACGCGGGCAAGCACGTCCTTTGCGAGAAGCCGTACAGCCGCCACCCGACCGAAGTCATCGATGCCTTCGACCTCGCCAAGGCGAACGGCTTGGTGATGAGCGAGGCATACATGTACCGATACAACCCGCAAACACTGCACCTCGCCGATCTCGTTGCCAGCGGCGAGATCGGCGAGCTCCGACTGATCAACAGCTCTTTCACCTGGCCCACCGACGCCCCCGGTGACGTCCGACTCGACCCGACCCTCGCCGGCGGATCATTGCTCGACGTGGGCTGTTATTGCGTCAACGCAGCACGGCTGCTCGCTGGCGAACCGACAACCGCGAACGCTCAGTGGAAAATCGGACCGACCGGGGTCGAGGTCCAGATGGTCGGCACGCTGCGCTTCGAAGGCGATGTCATGCTGCATTTCGACAGCGGCTTCCACCTTCCCGACCGCAGCGCCCTCGAAGTCGTCGGGACCGCCGGGACCATCCGGGTCAACGACCCATGGCACTGTCTGGAACCTCGCCTCGACATCGTTCCACAGGTCGGGTCACCGCGACGCGAAGCTGCTCAGGTGGAAAATTCATACCAGCTTGAGCTCGAGGAGTTCGCCGCAGCAGTGAGGAGTCGTCCTTCGATCCTCCTCGGGCGAGAGGACGCCATCGGGCAGGCACACACGCTCGCCGCGCTGATCGAGGCCGCGGCATCTGAATGTGCCGTAGCGATTCGGTAACCAGCAGACCAGCCTCAACCAGAAGATCCGAGTGTCCCTCACGACGGGCGCCCGGCCGGTGGCGATGACGTCTGATCTACGGGCTCGCACGGAGCTCGCCCGTAGACTGGAGTCCACATGGAGCAGTTGGGCTACGAAGTCACCTCCCGAGGAAGGATCTGGAATTGCATCAATGACGAGCGACGGACGGCGTGATGACCGACGTCAGTGTCGGCCACCCAAAGACGACCGACCAGCGAGTCGACCGGCCCAACCTCGGAACGTGACGGCCTCGGCTCCACCCCCGGAGCCGCACGATATTGCGCCGAGAGATTGTCCACCCGACGCGCCCGAGTTCGGCACTTACGTCCGCGCTCGGCTACCCATCCCATAATTGCGTCCCCGAAACACGGTGGTCGAGCATCTCTGAACACCGGATCCTGGGCGCACATCGGGCGAGCCCTTGAACGTTTGACCTGACGGCGATCGCCGCCCTACGTTGCTCGGTCCCGATCGGTAGCTTCGGCCCGGTGAAACAGCGATTTGTCCGACCGGGTGACGATCTTGGCGACGATGAGGAGATCGTGCTTCGTGGCGGTCGTCTCGCCGAATCGATACTCCGCGCCGATGCGCAGCGAATGCACGATGTCTACGGCACGTTCGGGATTTCGGTCTTCGCACTGCCCGGAGCGACGATCGACGAGCTTGGGAATGTCATCTCTGAAGGAGCCCTCCGTGTCAAGGGGGTCTCGCCGTAGGTGAGTCCGCTTGAAGGGCGCGGGGGTTCGTCGGGCGGCCGGGTGGCGGTCCGTTGAGGGGTGTTGTTGGGGTTGGGTGTGCCGTCGCCAGATGTGCGTTGCACGGGGTCAGCCCGAGGTGATCGGGTGACGGTCATCTCTTCGCCCCGGCGCGGGGGCATGGTGTGGTTCGGCAGCCGATCAGGTGGACGCAATCAAGCGGACGGCCACGCCAGCGGTGGGGGCCATGACAAACCACGCGTTCGCACCGTGATCGGGGATCGAGCCGGGTTCATGCGGCTCGCGATGTTGGTCGGTTGAGGCAGCGGATCTCGCCGTCGCGCAGCCCGTAGTAGGTGAGGGTGATCAGCTTGCGGGCGATGGCGGTCTTGGCGATGGCCCGGCTGTTGCGGCGCTCGGCGAGACGTTCCCGTTCGGCATAGAGCCAGGTGTCTTGGCCGAGGCGTTGGGCGGCTTCGATGGCGGCCCAGCGGATCAACTTGGAGCCCTGCTTGGTGATCGGCCCGCGCCGCACGGTGGTGTCGGACTCGCGATGGCGTGGGGTCAGCCCGCACCACGACGCCAGATGGGCGGCCGAGTGGAAGCGGTGCACGTCACCGATCTCGGCGACGAAGATTGCCGCGATGATCGGGCCGATGCCGGGCACCTGTTGGATCGCTCGATACCCGGCGTGATCTCGGAACATGTGGGCGATGGAGTCGGTGAGTTCGGCGATCTCGGCGTCGAAGGCGTCGACGAGCACCACCAACGACTCGAGGCGTTGCCCGTAGGCGGAGTGGAACCGGACGTCCGTCGAGCAGATGTGGGCAAGGAGCTGACGGCCGCCGACCCCGAACAGGTCGGTCATCGGCACCGCCAGCCCGTGCTTGGCAAGGACGGCGTGGGCCTGGGACTTGAACCCGGAGCGCAGCGCGACGAGTTTGGCCCGGTAACGCACGAGCTCACGCCACTCACGGACCTGCGGTGTGGAGATCCACGCCTCGGGCAGCATCCCCGAGCGCAACAGGTCACCGAGCACCTTGCAGTCGCGTTGGTCGTTCTTGACCCGCCGCCCCTCGAACGCGGTCAGCTTCGACGGCGCGACCAGATGCACGTTGGCGCCGGCGCTCTGCAACGCGTCGACCGCCCAATACCAGCCGTAGGTCGCCTCGATCGCCACCTCCGGTGCCTCGCCCGCCTTGAGGACCTCGGCCACCAACGTCTCGGGGTCGTTCGCCAGACGGGCCCAGCCGAGCACCTCACCGTCATCGGCCATGTGCATCACCACCGAACGATGCCGGTGCAGATCGATCGGAACATACGCTGCCATACGGGCCTCCCTCTTCGTGGGGTTTGCTGTGAGAAGCCCCGAGTCTCGCTGACACGGGTTCTCACGGGGAGCGGAGACCCCGCTCCTTCATCACATCAAGCTGTGTTCACGGTTTTCCACTTTCCCGGCTTTTCTATAGGCTATTGGAGACTTGCGTGGCTTAGACGGACGCACAGAGGCCAATACGGGCAATCCATAGCCGCCTTACGGCTCTATCGCACCCATAACGTTCAGATGATGTCGCCCTCACGGGCGGCGCCTACATCGACCATCGCGCCAGCGCACGCCGCCACGAGCGCGTCGACCTCGTCGTCGGTGCGGCTCGGATCGTGGTGAAACAGCAGCAGCCTGCCGACGTCGCCGCGCTCCGCCAGACGGACGGCATAGTCGACGGCAGAGTGTCCGAAGTGCGGCCGTGCCGCCAGTTCGGCGGCCGTGAACTGAGCGTCGTGGAGCAGGAGATCCACAC
>Ga0136625_1000663_pt1 | contig 11268 bp, 13 predicted proteins | sample AntDrymUQ4832306_2_FD_104672 | JGI IMG/M metagenome (GOLD analysis project Ga0136625, IMG submission 104672) | Polar desert sand microbial communities from Dry Valleys, Antarctica - metaG UQ483 (23.06) | ecosystem: Environmental > Terrestrial > Soil > Desert | place: Antarctica: Dry Valley...
CGACGACAGAACCTGGGCGCGGGCGGCGGGCACGTGGGACCCGATGCCGTGGCACGTCGAGCGCGCCTACCCGATCGCCGGCCGCGACGCCCAGCACGCGTTCTGGGGCCAGGCCAACGTCGTCTCGCAGAGCCTGCTGCACCAGCTCGCTCTGCGCATCGCCGCGACCTGAGCGCGGGCCGTCCGCTCAGGGCGAGTCAGGCGGCGAGGATGAACGACAGAAAGAAGCCGGCTGCCGTCGCAAACGCGTTCCACGGACGGCCGTGCTCGTAGGCCTCGGGCATCAGGGTGTCCGCGAGCGATGCCAGCACCGCCCCGCCGGCGAACCCGAGTGCTACGGCGAGCACCGAATCGTCCAGTCCGCCGGCCAGCCCGCGGCCGAAGACGACGGCAAGCGCGAGCAGCACCGCGCAGGCGATCCACGTTCCCATCACGGTGCGAGCCCCACGTCCCTCGCCGCGCATCGCGACCGCGCCGACGAGCGCCTCGGGCAGGTTCGAGGCGAAGATCGCCACGAGCAGCGACACCGACGCGCCCTCCACGAGCGACACGCCGAGGGCGAGGTTCTCCGGCACGCCGTCGAGCGTCACCGCTGCCAGCAGCGCCCAGCCCACGAGCCGCGGGCGCCTTGCGCGACGACCTCCGGTCCGTCGAGCCCGCCGTCTCCCGCGACGCGGCGGTCGAGCATCGTGTCGACGGCCACGAAGACCGCCGCTCCGGCGAGCAGGCCGAGGCCCGAGCGCACCGCGCCGCCCAGCTCGAAGGCCTCTTCGAAGAGCTCGAACGCCAGCGCCGCGATCAGTGCCCCGCTGGCGAAGGCGAGCAGGATGCTCGTGACGTGCTTGGAGGGCGTGTAGCGCGTGCCGATCGCCGCGCCGATCACGAGCGCGCTCGACGCGGCGAGGCCGTACAGCAGCGCGCTCGTCATGCGCCCATCGATACCCCGCCGGGGCCTGTTGTGCACGCGCCCGGCCACCAGCGCCGATGAGTTTCGGCACGGCGTGCGGTCTGTGGTGCAGACTCGCAGCACGAACGACATTCGAGGAGCCAGATGACCACCCACCCCGCTCTCGCGATCGAGGCCACCGGCCTCGCCAAGTCCTTCGGTGAGACGCGCGCAGTTGACGGCGTCGACCTGAGTGTCCGCGGCGGCTCGGTCTACGGGGTGCTCGGGCCCAATGGCGCCGGCAAGACGACGACGATCCGCATGCTGGCGACCCTGCTGCGCCCGGATGCGGGCAGCGCCAAGGTGCTCGGGCACGACATCGTCAAGGAGGCCGACGCCGTGCGCGGCGTCGTCAGCCTGACCGGGCAGCTCGCGTCGGTCGACGAGGATCTCACCGGACGCGAGAACCTGATCCTGATCGGCCGCCTGCTCGGGCTCAAGGGCCCGGCGGTCAGGCAGCGCGCGACGGAGCTGCTCGAGGCCTTCGGGCTGTCGGATGCCGCCGGCCGGCTCGTGAAGAACTACTCGGGCGGGATGCGGCGGCGGCTGGACCTCGCCGCGAGCATCGTCGTCACCCCGCGGCTGATGTTCCTCGACGAGCCCACGACCGGCCTCGACCCGCGCTCGCGCAACCAGGTCTGGGGGATCATCCGCGCGCTCGTCGCGGAGGGCACGACGATCCTGCTGTGCACCCAGTACCTCGAGGAGGCAGACCAGCTCTGCGACCGGATCGCCGTCATCGACCGCGGCAGGGTCATCGCCGAGGGCACGCCCGGCGAGCTGAAGGCGTCGATCGGCTCCGGCGCGCTGCACGTGCGGCTGCTCGATCCCGAGCAGCGCCCGCAGGCCGAGGGCATCCTCGCGCGTGAGCTCGGAGCCGTCACGCTGGAAGCCGACGCCGCCGGCCTGTCGGCGGCGTGCTCGGATGCCGGCCGCGCGGCCGAGGCGATCGCCGAGCTGAGCAGCCTCGGCGTGGGGATCGCGGACTTCTCGCTCGGCCAGCCGAGCCTCGACGAGGTCTTTCTCGCGCTCACGGGCCATCCGGCGGAGCCCGCTGCCGGCGAAGGGCCAGATTCCACGAACGAGGAGCAGGCGGCGTGAGCACGATCACGACGACCGCCGAGGGCGCCGCGACCGACGCCGACGAGGCCCTGGTCCGCAAGGCGATCTCGTCGACCCCGCGCCCGCCGCGAGCGAGCGCGCTGTCGGCAGCCATGACCTTCGGCTGGCGCGGGATGCTGAAGGTCAAGCACGTCCCCGAGCAGCTGCTCGACGTCACGATCACGCCGGTGATGTTCGTCGTGATGTTCACCTACCTGTTCGGCGGCGCGATCGCCGGATCGACGGGCGAGTACCTCGACTACATCCTCCCCGGCATCCTCGTGATGTCCGTCCTGTTCACCACCGTCTACTCGGGCGTCGCGCTGAACACCGACCTCACCAAGGGCGTCGTCGACCGCTTCCGCTCGCTGCCGATCTGGTCCCCGGCGCCGCTGCTCGGGTCGCTGATCGGTGACAGCGTGCGCTACGTGATCGGTGGCAGCGTGATCATCGCGCTCGGCCTCGCGCTCGGCTTTCGCCCGGGTGCGGGCGCCGTCGGCGTCCTCGCGGCACTGGGCCTCGTGGTCGTCTTCGCCTTCGGCCTGTCGTGGGTCTTCACGACCCTCGGGCTGCTGCTGCGCTCGCCGAACGCCGTCATGAACGCGGGCTTCATGGGGATCTTCCCGCTGACGTTCCTGTCCAACGTCTTCGTCGAGCCGGACACGCTGCCGGCGGGGCTGAAGGCGTTCGTCGACGTCAACCCGATCTCGATCCTCGCGAACGCCTCGCGCGGGCTGATGGAGGGCAACGCCGACGGCGCCGACATCGCGATCGTGCTGGCCGTCGCGGCGGGGCTGACCGCGGTGTTCATGCCGCTGACGACGCGCCTGTACCGCCGGCGCTGATCGAGCGCCGCGCACCGGCGCGCGGTGCGAATGTGACACCCCGACCGCGGCCGAGTAAGGTCGCGGGCGTCATGGAGGCAATCCTCATCCTGCTGTTCATCGGGCTCATCATCGGCGGCGCCGTCGTCTTCATGCGCGGGCGCAAGGCCGAGGCGGGCTCCGGCCCGCCGGCCCCCGCGGGGCTGCCGCAGGCGCCCGCGCCCGAGCCGATCGGCGGCGCCGACGTGCGCGCGCTGAAGGTCGGCGACGTCGTCAACTACGAGGGCGGCGACTACATCGTCGAGGGCACGCTGCGCTTCGACCAGGGCGGGTTTCGCTGGGACGAGCACCGCCTCGTCGACGGCCCGAAGTCGCTGTGGCTGTCGGTCGAGGACGACGAAGGGCTGGAGATCGTGGTCTGGCAGCGCCTGCGCGGCGCCGCGCTGGAGCCGGGCCCCGGGACGCTCGAGCACGGCGGGGTGACCTACGAGCTCGACGAGCGCGGGCACGCGGACTTCACCTCCGAGGGCACGACCGGCGCTCCCGGTGGCGGCAAGGCCGACTTCGTCGACTACGCAAACGGCGACGAGCGCCTGGCGTTCGAGCGCTACGGCAAGGACGGCGGCTGGGAGATCAGCGCCGGCCGCGTCATCTCCGAGCACACGCTGGACATCTACCCGAGCCGCGGTGCAGGCGGATGAGCGACGCGCTGAAGGCAGCGGAGGCGACCGAGCTCGGGCTGCGCGAGCAGATCTCCGACCTCGTCCACGCACGTTCGCGCGCCGACAGCGAGAGCAAGCGGCTGGCTGACCGCGCCGCGCTGCCGGGCGCGCACGTCGAGCTGACCGAGATCGCCGGCCGCTACGAGCGCCAGAGCGCGACGCTGGCCGCGGAGATCGAGACGCTGCGCTCGAGCCTGCGTGCGGCCGAGGCCGAGCTCGAGCGCCTGCGCGCGCCCGACGACTGAGGCGCGGCGCCCGTGCTGATCGAGGTCCGCCAGCCGTACGTGGACGTCAGCGCCCATGACCTGTCGCTGACCTTCGGCGCTCCGGCAGCGGCCGCGATCGAGATCCTGCGCGTGACGGCAGGCGGCTTCGCGATCGAGCTGCGGCTGCTCGGGTTCTCCCACCAGGCGCTCGTGAACGGCGGGACGGTGCTGTCGGAGACCGTCGCCTGCGTGCCCGGCGTCTCGGGCTCGCTGCCACGGCGGCGCACCGACGGCGCCTATAGCTTCCGCGCCGACGTCGAGCGCCACGGCGACGACTCCTACGCGGCGCGCGCGGCTGGCGTTCTCGCGCGCGCCGCCGAGGACCCGCACGCCCTGGCCGGGATGTTTCCCGCCGCCCCCGGCGCGCGCGACGACGCTCGCCGCGCCCTGCCCGCGTTCACCGCGCTCGCCGTGCACCCGCCGGCATCCGGCGAGGGGATCGCCTGGACGACGTGGCACGGCTATCCGCAGACCGGCGAGATCGTCGTCACCGCCTCGAGCCTCGAGCGCGCCGCGTGAAGCGCCACGCGATCATCGCGATCGCGCTGGCGGCAGCCGGCGTGATCGGCCTCGTCTTCACGCTCACGTCGCACGGCTCGGTGCGCGACCACATCGCCAAGACGTACACGAAGGCCGGCACGGAGCCGCCGCCGGGCGGCAAGGGCGAAGGTCGCAAGGAGACGCTCGTCTACACCTCCGACAAGCCGGTCAGCCAGACGGCCAAGGACATCGGCGACGAGTACAAGCCGGCCGACCGCCGCACCACCGAGGCCGGTGCGTTCCTGCGCTACAAGGACGACGTCGTCTCGGTCGTGCCGCCGGACGCGGGCGCGAAGGGCTCGCGCATCCTCGTCGACGACGAGGAGGGCGGCTATCACCGCAACTACCTCTTCGTGGGCGGCTTCTGGGGCACGTTCTCGGGTCCCGGCGGCTCGTTCCGCGGCGGCGGGCCGGGAGCCGGCAAGTGATCCGCATGATCGCCCTGGCGGTCGTGCTCGCCGCCGTCCTGGCGGCGCCGGCGCACGCCGGCATCCTCACCCCCGATGACGCCACCGAGCTGGCCCAGTCGCTCGCCGAGGCGCAGGAGGAGCAGGGCATCTGCTACGGCTGGCAGATCGACAACGACTTCTCGTCGTCCAGCGACGTCGGCTCTTCGACGGGCGGGCCCGATCAGCCGCTGACCAGGTCGGCCCGGGAGTGTGAGAAGGGCTACGTCCAGCTCGTCGGCCAGATCCACTACGCGTGCAACAGCTGCGAGGACGAGGACAGCGCATCGGTCGCGATCGACTCAGACCTCGAGGACCCGCCGACCGTGAAGGATCTCGAGGGTCTTGGCCTGGACGGCGGCGACCTGACCGGCGACAAGGACGACACGACGCTCGTGAACATGGTCAACGCGTTGCCGCTGATCGCCGCCGACCGTGGCAATGCCCCCTACGTCGCCTACGAGCCGGCCACCCAGGTGCCGGCCACCGATCGCGCGACGAACAAGCCGGGATCCGACCTCCTGCGCGACGACTGGTTCAAGCTCGTGCTGTTCGGCGGGCTGATCCTCGCCGCGCCCGGCTTCTATCTCTACAAGCGCTCGCAGCAGCCGCCGGCGCGCTCTGACGGGCCTCCCGCGCCTGCGCCACCGCGCCCGCCTGCGCCCGAGAGCACCGCTCCCCCCTTCCCCGCGACCTAAGGACGACTCATGGACTACTGGGAAGACCTCGCGACGGAGCTGGCCGCAGGGCTGCTATACGGCTGCGTCGGCATCCTGCTGCTCGCGCTCGGCTACCGCATGATCGACGCGCTGACGCCGGGGAACCTCGGCCGCCAGCTGTGCGAGGACCGCAACCGCAACGCGGGCATCATCGTCTCCGCCGCGCTGCTGTCGATCGGGATCATCGTCACGTCGGCGATCATCGCGTCGGATGGCGACCTCGAGAAGGGGCTCGGGCAGTCGGCTGGCTTCGGGCTGCTGGGGATCGGGCTGCTCGGCATCGCGTTCGTCGTCATCGACCTCATCACCCCCGGCAAGCTTGGCGAGATCGTGATGGGCGAGCGCCACGAGCCGATGGTGTACGTCACGGGCGCGGCGCTGCTGTCGATCGGTGGCATCGTCGCCGCGGCGATCTCCTGAGCACGACGGCCGCAGACCACGACGCGATGGCGCGCGCGGCGACGCCGTCGCTGCACCGCCGCGCGCGGCCGGTCCTGCTGGGCACCGTCCTGCTCGTCGCGACGTGCGGGTTCGTCTACGAGCTCGTCATCATCGCGCTCGGCACGTACCTGTTCGGCAACAGCGTCTTTCAGGTGTCGATCGTGCTGGCGGCGTTCGTCTCGTCGATGGGGCTCGGATCGCTGCTCGCCAAGCCGCTGCTGCGGCGCCCCGCGCAGGCGTTCGTCGCGGTCGAGGCGGCCGTCGCGCTGATCGGCGGGCTGTCGGCGATGGGCCTCTACGCGGCCTTCGCCTACCTCGGCATCTACGAGCCCGCGATGCTCGTGACGGCGGCGACGATCGGGCTGCTCGTCGGCTGTGAGATCCCGTTGCTGCTCGCGCTGCTGCAGCGCGCCCGCCCGCAGGCCGCCGGCGCATCGATCGCCGATTTGCTGGCGGCCGACTACCTCGGCGCCGTCGTCGCCGGCGTGAGCTTTCCGTTTCTGCTGCTGCCGTGGCTCGGGCAGATCGAGGCCGCGCTGGCGATCGGCGCGCTGAACGCGGTCGCGGGCCTGGCCGTCTGCATGCTGGCGCGGCTGCGCGCCGTCTGGCTGCTGGCCCCGGGCGCCGTGCTCGCCGCGCTGGCGTTCGCGGCGAGCGCGGCGTCGAGCTTCGAGGTCACCGCCCGCCAGAGCCTGTTCGACGACCGCATCGTGCTGCTGGAGCGCTCGAGCTACCAGGAGATCGTCCTGACGAGCGGCGAGGCGGACGACCTGCGGCTGTTTCTCAACGGCGACCTGCAGTTCTCCTCGCGCGACGAGTACCGCTACCACGAGGCGCTCGTGCACCCGGCGATGGCGGGGCGCCACGAGCGCGTGCTCGTGCTCGGTGGCGGCGACGGCCTGGCGATCCGCGAGCTGCTGCGCCACGACGGCGTGCGGCGCGTCGTCAACGTCGAGCTCGACGGGCGTATGACGGCGCTCGCGCGCGACGACGATCGCCTGCGCGCGCTGAACCGCGACGCCCTGCGCGACCCCCGGGTGCAGGTCGTCACGGCCGACGCCTTCCGCTGGCTGCGCAGCGCGCGCGAGCGCTTCGACGTGATCGTCGCCGACTTCCCCGACCCCGACGATGCGGCCACGGCGAAGCTCTACTCCCAGGAGCTCTACGACGGCATGCGCCGGCGCGTGCTCGCGCCGGGCGGGCGGCTCGTCGTGCAGGCCGGCTCGCCGTACTTCGCGCGCGAGTCCTATTGGGGCATCGAGGCGACCCTGCGGGCGGCGGGCTGGAGCACGACGCCCTACCACGTCGATGTGCCGAGCTTCGGCGACTGGGGCTTTCACCTCGCGTCGGCGAACGGCCCGCCGCTGCTGAGGATCGAGCCGCCGCCCGGCGGCACCCTGCGCTTTCTCGACCGCTCGACGCTGGCGGCGGCCGCGAGCTTCCCGCCGGACCGCCGGCGGATCGCGACGCGGCCCTCGACGCTCAATCGCCCGCGCCTGCTGGACTACCAGCGACGTGGCTACAAGGGGTACTGACCGGCGGCACGGGCATGCTCGTCGTCGCGCGTGGTCAGCAGCTCAGCGTCGGCGCGCGCGATCAGCTCGACCAGGGTCTCGTCTTCTCGCAGCTCGGCGAAGCCGGTCCGGAAGGCGCCCTTGCGCTCGGAGCCGGCGAGCGCGGCGGCGATCGCGTCGAAGCGCTCGCGCGCCGCGGGCAGCCGCACGCCGAACATCGCGCAGAGGAACTCGTCGCCGCCGAGCCGGATGACGAGGTCGTAGGAGCGCAGGTGCTCGGCGATGACCATGACTGTACGCTTGAGCAGCGCGTCGCCTGCGCTGTGTCCCTCGGTGTCGTTGAGGGTCTTCAGCCCGATGACGTCGATGTACACGATGACGAGCGCATCGCCGGTCCTGCGGCAGCGGTCGATCTCGTGGCCGAGATCGGCCAGCCCCGCCGCTCGCGTGCGTGCGCCCGTCAGCGGGTCGGCCTCCGTGACCGCGAGCGCGCACGCGAGCGCATCGCGGTCGGCCTGGGCCGCGAGCCGCTCGCGGGCGGCCTGCGCGCGATCCCGCGCCGCGGCGCGGCGGTCCTCGGCGGCCTGCTCTCGATGCTCGCCAGCCCGTCGGCGATCCTGCGCGGCGCGCGCACGCTGGCTGGCCGCGCGAAAGACGAGGTCCGCCCCGGTGCGTTCGCGGGCGCCGACGTACTCCTCGTCGGCGGCGTCGCGCTGGCGCATCGACTCATCCCGCGCGTCAGCGGCCCGATCGCGCGCCTGCGCCGCGAGATCGCGCGCGCGGGCGCTCGCGTCGCGCTCGCCGGCGCCGTCCAGGCGCGCCTGAGCCGTCTGCTCGCGCCGGTGGGCCGTGCGCTTGCGGATGTCGCGGCTGTACTCGTGCGCGCCGGCATCGTCGGCGGGGCTCAGGTCGCGATCGCTCGCGGACTGGTCGCTGTCCGCCGCCAGCTGGTCGCGGTCGGCACTCGCCTGGTCGCTGTCGGCGCTCGTCTGGTCGGCGTCCGCCAGGGTCTGGTCGCTGTCGGAGAGCGTCTGCTCGGCATCTTGCAGCGTCTGCGCTTCGACGTCCGTGAAGCCTGGGTCCGATGATCGGTCGGCCATGCCTGACCTCCTTCGGGCAACTCGCTTGGTCTCTATGAGGCCCCGCGCCGTCTCCCTTTGCTCAGTAACACTCTACGCGTGCCAGTAAGCGGCACGTGAGTACGACCCGGGCTACGCCGTCGCAAAGCGCCCGAGCGTGCGCTCCGGGCGCACGCCGGGCAGGTGCTCGGCGAAGATGCGGTGGTAGGCGAGCTCCTCGCGCGTGCGCAGCGGGGGACTCACCGCGTCGCGCTCGCGCTCGAAGTCGGCGTCGCTGACGCCGTCCTCGACGCGCTCGGTGAGGACGCCCGCGGCGCCGCTGCCGTCGCCGAACTCGGCCTTCTCGCGCCACAGGATCTGCTCCGGCAGCCAGCCCTGGAAGGCACGGCGCAGCAGGCGCTTCTCGAGCTCGCCGGGCGCCGACAGCTTCCACGCCATCGGCAGGCCGAAGGCGAATGCGATCACCTGGCGGTCGAGGAACGGCACGCGCGCCTCGAGGCCGTGCGCCATCGTCACGCGGTCGCAGCGCTGGAGGTTGAGGTTGTGCAGGCTGTTGACGGTCCGCACGAGCTCGCCCTGCAGCGCCGCCTCATCCTCGAAGTCGCGCAGGTACTCATAGCCGGCGAACAGCTCGTCGGCGCCCTCCCCCGTCAGGACGACCTTGACGTGCTGCGCGGTCATCTCCGCGAGCAGGAAGTTCGGCACCGCGCTGCGCACGAGCGACGGATCGAAGTGCTCGATCGAGCGCACGACCTCGGGCAGCACGTGCGCCGCCTCGCTGGCGCTATAGATGCGCTCGTGATGCTCGCAGTTCAGGTCGCGGGCGACGACGCGCGCGGCCAGCAGGTCGGCGCTGTGCTCGGTCCCGACGGCGAACGTCTGCAGGCGCTCGCCGCGCTGCTCGCAATGGCGCGCCGCGATCGCGGCGACGATCGCCGAGTCCAGCCCGCCGGAGAGGAACACGCCGACGGGGACGTCGCCCATCATCTGGCGCTGCACGGCGTCAACCAGGATCTGGCGCGTCGCGGTGAGCGCCTCCAGGGGCGGCTCGGCCAGCTTGCTCCAGTCCGCTCGCGCGCCCGGGGCCGGCTCGTCGCCGATGTCGACGACAGCGCTGGCGAAGCGCTCGAGGCCGCCCTCGGGCGTCCAGTGACAGCCCGGCGGGAAGCTCTCGACGAGCGGCATCCAATCGGGTGCGAAGGCGGCGATCTCCGACGCGAAGCGCACGCTGCCGTCGCGCTGCGCCCAGTACAGCGGCTTGATCCCGACCGGGTCGCGGGCCGCCAGGAAGCTGCCGTCGTCGCCGGCGACGAGGAACGCGAACATGCCCTCGAGCTCGGTCAGCGCCGAGGGACCGCGCTCGTCGAGCAGGTGCAGCGCGACCTCGTTGTCCGAGCGCGTCTGAAATTGCGACGGCGACAGCGTGGCGCGCACCTGCTCGTGGTTGTAGACCTCGCCGTTGCCGACGAGCCAGATGTTGCCCTCCGGGTTGGCGAACGGCTGGCGCCCGCCGTCGACGTCGACGATCGACAGCCGCCGGTGACCGAGCCATGCGCCTTCGATGTGCACTGCGCCCTCGTCGTCGGGTCCGCGATGCACGAGACGCCCGAGCATCCGCTCGGCCTCACCCGCGGGTTGCGGACCGTAGACGGCGGCGATGCCGCACATCAGTGGTTCGTCCCGCGACCCGTTGCGAGACGGGCCACTACGCGGTCACCGCGGCGGGCATGTCTGCGTAGGCGAGAGGACGGCGGTCGTCGAGGTAGGAGAGCCGCGCACGTGCCGCGGCGACGACGCCGAGCGTGTCGACGCGGGCCACCGCCGCGCCGGCTCGTGACCCCGTCGTGGCGAGCACCCGGCCGCGCGGATCGACGACCTTCGCCTGGCCTGCAAAGCGCAGCCGGCCGAAGCGCCCGACCTGGTTGGAGGAGACCCACACGACCTGGTTCTCGAGCGCGCGGGTCTGGTCGAGCAGGTTGAAATGGCGCACCTGCACATCGCGGCGCATCCACTGCGCCGGATCGACGCGGCACACAGGCCAGGCTGACAGCGAGGCGATCAGGCCGGCGCCGTCCAGCGCGAGCTGGCGCGCCGCCTCGGGAAACGTCTTGTCGTAGCAGACGAGCATCCCGATCCGCCCGACCGGGGTGTCGAAGGCCGAGAACCCGGCGCCCGCGCTGAACGTTCCGCGCTCGGCCTGCGGCAGGTGGACCTTGCGATGGTGGCCGAGGACCCCGTCGCCGTTGACGCAGACGGCGCTCGAGTAGGGCCCGCCGGGCGCGTCCTCGGTGTAGCCGAGGCAGACGACGATGTCGCCGGCCGCGCGTGCGATGCGCGCGATCTGCTCGCCGTCGCGGCGCAGCGCGGGCGGCGGCGCGCACGGCGCCGGCGCCCCCGTCACGCAGGGCTCGTAGAGGTAGCCGCCGAGCGTCGACTCGGGCAGCACGACGAGGGCGGCGCCGCGCTCGCGAGCCTGCGCGATCGTCCGCTCGACCTGGCGCATGCAGAGCTCGAGGTCACGGCCGAAGCGCGCGCTCACGGCCATCACGGCGGGGCTGCGGCGGGATCGTCTCGCGGTCATGCAGTTCAGGGTGCCCGCAGCGTCAGCGGAGCCGTATGGACCGCGGTCCAGAGATCGGGTACGTGTGCTCGACACCTTGAATGGACTAC
>Ga0136625_1000665_pt1 | contig 11257 bp, 9 predicted proteins | sample AntDrymUQ4832306_2_FD_104672 | JGI IMG/M metagenome (GOLD analysis project Ga0136625, IMG submission 104672) | Polar desert sand microbial communities from Dry Valleys, Antarctica - metaG UQ483 (23.06) | ecosystem: Environmental > Terrestrial > Soil > Desert | place: Antarctica: Dry Valley...
GAGTTCCTGGCCACGAACTCGGGCTTTCGCAGCCGCTTCGGCGAGACGATCCACTTCGAGGACTTCGGGCCGACGGAGCTCGTGCACATCTTCGAGACGTTCGCGACCGCCGCCGACTACGCCCTCGACGCCGACGCACGCGCGGAGCTGCAGCGCGTCATGGAGCGCCTGCACGCCGCCCGCGACCGCTACTTCGGCAACGCGCGGACGGCGCGCAACCTGTTCGACGACGTGGTCGCCCATCAGGCGGAGCGACTGCTCGCCGGGGACGCCACGCCGGATCGCGCCGAGCTCATGGCGCTCACGCTCGGCGACGTACAGGCCGCGTACGGCGCCGACGGCCGGTCAGCTGATAGTCGTTGAAGATCTCGTCACAGGTTGGCGCCGCGCTTCACGGTCCTGTCGATCGAGGTCGCGCGTCGTCACGCCCACGACTTCGCGGTGCCCGCGACGACCCTGCCGATCACTCGGGGCCGGGTCTGGGCGTTACGCGGCTGACGGGCCGATCACGCCTGCGGCGAGGACGCCCAGCGCGAGGAGCACGTACGTGAGGCGACGCTGCCGGCCGGGGGTCAGCCAGCGTGGCTGGCGCGCGACCAGCCATGCGCGCAGGCCGGTCGCGGTAGCGCCGGCGGACATCGCGCCCATCATGCATTGCATGCACATGCTCAGGCGATCCTAATGGTGGTGGGCGTGGTCGTGCTCCGGCAGCAGCGCGACCGGTAGTCGCATCGCCAGCAGCGCCGCGGTCGCCGTCGTCAACGGCACCGCGGCGACGAGGCCGATCGATCCGACGAGGGTCGCGACGACCTCGGTCGCGACGATCTCGCGGTTGATCGCGTCGCTGAAGCCGATGTCCTCCACGCGGGCGCAGCCCGGCCTCGTCTCGACCGGACAGTTCATCGCGGTCACAGCGGTCACCTCGGCCGCCACGATGCCGCTTGAGATCACGATCGTGCCGCCATCGACACTCGACGTGTCGCCGGGCCGCAGCGCTGCCATCCCGACGACGGTCAGCAGCGCCAGCGCGGCCAGGCCGCCGGCCACGGCCCGGCCGGCGTGCGTGCGCAGCAGCGCTCGCTGGGCTTCGCTCGGCAGTGATCCTTGCCAGCACCGGCCGTAGCCTGACCGGACAGACCCGTCATGGCCGTCAACCGACCGCGTTCGGAATGTCCGCTCGCGCACAGCGTGACCGGACTGCCCTGCTTGAGGCTGGGACCCGCTAGAAGCGGCAGGTCTGGCGTCCGTCGGAGAACCCGGCCGTGAGCGCCCGTGTGTTGGCCTGCATCGAGCCAACGTAGGTCTCGCCGGGGGTGCCCTTGGCGCCGAGCGAGTCGGCGTACAGCGCAGGTCCGACCTTGGCCCCGGCGTCGCGGGCGATCGCGCGTGCGAGCTTGGTGTTGGCGGAGCTCTCGGGAAAGATCGTCGTGACGCCGGCGGCGCGGATCGTGCGTCCGAGGCGCACGGTGTCTCCGGCTGATGCCTGCGCTTGGGTCGACAGGGCGGGAATGACCGTCCCGAGGATGTCGATGTCGTAGCGGTCGGCGTAGTAGCCCAGCGCGTCATGGTCTGTGACGAGCTTGCGCTGCGACGCGGGGATATCGTCGATGCACGACTTGATCGTCTCGTCGAGGGTGCGCAGCTTGATCAGGTAGGTGGCGGTGTTGGTGGTGTAGGTGTCGCGGCCGGCGGGATCGACGGCGATCAGCGCGTCGCGGATCTCGCCGACGGCGGCGATCGCGTTGCGTGGGTCCTGCCACCAGTGCGGGTCGGTTTCGCCCTCGCCCTTGCGGGTGCGCGTCGTGTCGATGAGCGTCAGGGCTTTCGTGTCGGTCGCGGCGTTGCGCAGTACGCCGTCGAGCCACTCGTCGAGATCGCCGCCGGACCGCACGATCACGGCCGCACTGGAGACCGATTTGACGTCGCTGGGCCGCGGCTCGTAGTCGTGCGGGTCGGCGTTTGCGGCGAGGATCTGGCTGACCTGGGCGCGATCACCGGCGACCTGGCGGGCGAGGTCGGCGACCTGGGTCGTGGTCGCGACGACGGTCGGTCGAGCGCCGGAGTCGGTCTGCGCGTCGCCGTCACCCGAGCCGCACGCGGCGAGAAGCGCGGGGGCCAGGGTGACGGTGAGCGCGGCGATGATCTTGCGAGGAGCCATCCAACGGGACCGTACCAGAGAATGATTCCCGTTCGCGTTAGAGACGGGAGCGTGTCCGGGCGTCGCGTTTCGCGGCGCCCGGCGAGTGTCAGGTGGTGCAGTCGGGGCGCATGTCCTATGAGATCGCCCGTCGTCGCCGCATCACTGCACCAGGAGCATCACAAGAAGGAGATCGTCGGATGGGTGACCGAACACTGCGACGCGATCGACCCTGGAGCGCGCCCACGACAGGGATTCATCCACGATCCTCGGTGGATTCAGGCTTAGGAACCCCAGCCGCCCTGCCGGCGCGTGGCCGCGATCCAGGCGTGGTCGGTGTGGGCGTGCGCGAGACTGGACGGATACGGCGGGCGCTTCCAGACGTGAAAGCCGATCGTCCCGTAGTGCTCACGCAGGTAGGCGACGAGGTCGCCGCGGTGATCCGCGCACGCGTAGCGCGCGCGCCCGTACAGCCCGCCGCCGTGGAAGACGAGCCAGTTGCCCGGGAGCGCGTTCTGGTAGGCGCCCCAGGTGCGCTCGCGCATCGCCTTCTGGAGGTTGATCTGGGTCATCGGGTCAGACTGCGCGTCGCAGAACTCGCAGCGGAAGATGAAGTGCACGGTCATCGTGCGACCAGTATCGACCGTTCGAGCGCCGTGAGTGACCGTGAGAACTACGGCTCGACGACCAGGCGGTCGGGAAGGGCCGTCACCCGCCGGATCAGACCTCGAGCAGGAGGCCCAGCGCGAGCATGACCAGCGCGCCGAGCGTGGCGCCGGCCGCGACCCGGCGGTGCGAATCGTGCTCCCACGCGTCGGGCAGCAGGTCGACGACGACGAGCGCGAGCATCGCCCCGCCGGCCAGGGCGAAGGAGACCGGCAGCAACCCTTCGATCTGCTCGACGGCGAGCCACGCGACGAGCGCGCCCGGGATCTGCGGGACGCTCGTCAGGACCGCGCCCCAGAACTGGCGCCAGGCCGAGTAGCCGGCCGGCTGCATCGCCGCGGCGGTGGCGGTTCCCTCGGGCACGTTCTGGATCGCGATCGCCGTGATGACGAACAGGCCGAGGCCGGCCTCCGACGAGGCGAACGCACTGCCGATCGCAAAGCCCTCCGGCAGGCTGTGCACGAACAGCACGCCGACGACGAGCAGCGACCGCGTGCCGGCCGCGCTGCGCCCGCCGGCGTGCGCGCGCCGCCCGAGCATGCGGCGCGTGAGCACGAGCGCGATCGCGCCGCCGGCCGCGGCGAGCGCCACGCTGAACGTCCCGCCCATCTCGAAGGCGGGCATGAGCAGTCCGGCCGTCGCCGCCACCGCCATCACGCCCGCCGCCAGGCCGCTGAGCATGCCGTGCGCGGACTGCGCGCGACCGGCGCCGAGCGCAATCACCGGCAGCGCGCCGAGGCCGGTCGCGAGCACGGTGGCGCAGGCGATCGCCGTCAGCAGCAGCGCGTCGTGCATCGTCACAACCTATGTCCCCGAGCATCGGGATCAGCGGGCAGAGTCGACGAACTGCAGTCCGACGGCCCGGGTTGACCGAGCCAATGAGCGAATCACTCGACGAAATCCAGCTGCGCCGCCTGATCGACGTCGGCCGCGGGCTGCTTTCGCAGCTCGACCCGCAATGACGCCGGGCGCAACGAGCGCGAGCAGGACGTCTACGACGCTTTCGAGCGGGCGATCGACAAGATCGTCGAGCTCCGCCCGGCCGCGGCGATCCACGCCGGTGACCTGTTCGACTCCTACCACCCTTCCTCGGCGGCGCTCGGCGTTGCGCTGGATGGACTGCGGCGCCTGAGCGACGAGCAGATCCCGATCGTGATCATTGCCGGCAACCACTCCACCCCGCGCGTGGCCGCCGCCGAGCACATCTTCGGCGTGTTGGAGCGCTTCGGCGGCGCGCACGTGGTCTACAGCGGCACTCGAGTCGTGCGCCTCGGTGAGGGGGAGAAGCTGGCCGTGACCGCGATCGCTCACGACAACGAGCCTGCGCGATTGGCTGCGTCCCTACGCGCTGCGCGCCCCGACCCCAGCGCACGCTACAACGTGCTCGTCGCTCACATCGGACTGGACGGCTTGGGACAAGTCGTCGGCTCCGAGGCAGGCGGGGTCGAGCTTTCGGGCGAGGTTCTCGCCGGCGCTGGCGAGTTTGACTACATCGCGCTTGGCCACCTGCACAAGCTCGCCCCGGCGCGCGACAACGCCGCTTACGCCGGCTCGCTGGAACGTCTTTCGTGGGCCGACAACGCCCGGGTCAAGGGCTTGGTCGAGGTGGATCTGGCGGCTTGCCGATTCTCGGATGACTATCTCCGCCCGCACCCGATCGAGGGGCGCAGGTTCATCACGCTCGACCCCATCGACGCGGCAGCAGCCAAGCTGTCACTCAGCGACGAGATCATCGCGCGCGCCGACTGCGTTGATCTTGCCGATGCGATGGTCCGTCTGGCCGTATACAACGTCTCGGTCGCCGACTGGAATGCCGTGGATCACAAGGCGATCGCCGCGGTCTATGCGCAGTGCCTGCACTTCGAGCGCGAGGCGCAGTATGTCGGCGCGAGCGAATCGAGCGCCGAGGCCACCCCGCAGCTACGCGACTTCCTGCACAGCTGGCTGGCTGAGTACGCCCCGCGGACGAATGCCGAGAACTTCATCGCGCGCGCCGAAGGGTTCCTGGCGCTGGCCGATCAGGAGCTGGCCGCGTGAAGCTGCTGCGCGTGAAGGCGCGTAACTTCCGATGCTTCGAGCATCTGGATCTCGACCTCAATGTCGATGGGCTCGTCGCTGTCGTAGGCGACAACGGCGCCGGCAAGAGCACGATCTTCGCCGCGGTCGAGTGGGGTCTGTACGGCGGCCCACGCGGGCGCGGCGCGCTGCCGGCCCGCCGCGACGATTGCCCCGATAACGCCGAGTGTTGGGTGGAGGTGCACTTCGAGGTCGGCGGACGCGCCTATGGCGTACGGCGCATTGACGGCAAGACGGCTGAGCTGTTCGATCTGCCCGCCGTCGAGAAGATCTGCACCGGTCTCGACAGCACCAGCCGCAAAGTCGCGACCCTGCTGGGCCTGACGCGCGACATGTTCCGCGGCACCTTCTACGCGCGTCAGCGCGAGGTCCAGGCGCTGGACTCCGACAACGAGGCCAAACGGCGTGAGCAGGTTGAGCTCCTCCTCGGTATCGAGCGTCTGCGTCGGGCAACGGCGCACGCCCAGACAGCCGCGAAGGAACATCGGCACGTCGTCGCCACGATGGAGATGGAAGTCGGAGTGCCCGACCTAGACGCGCTGCGCGCCGAAGCCCAACGCCTCGCACAAGCGGCATCCGACGAGCCGGTCAAGCAGGCCCAGGCCGCCCTGGCGACGAGCAAGCAGACACGCGAGGACGCGAAGACCAAGCTCGAGGCGCTGCGCGCTCAAGAGCGCAAGATGATCGAACGCCGTGGCCAAGCGCAGGTTGGCGCTACCGAGGCGCAACAGCAGCTCGCAGCAGTTCACGCTCTCGCCGAACAGGTTGTCGAGGCTCAGGCGGCGCGGGAGGAGCTCGTCATGCTCACGCCGGCCGCCGGGAGACTGGAGGTGCTCACCGGGGCCGAGCGCGAAATGGACCTCAAGCGAGCGAATCATGACCGCGCCGGCGAGCTGCGCGAGCGCCGGCACCAAGCACTCGCGGTCGCCGCAGCGCTGGCTGACCAGCTGGCCGAGCTACGAAGCAGGCAGGTAGCCGCCCATCCTCGCGACAGTGCTGGCGACGTGAACGGCGGCGACCCACAGGCGCAGGTCGAGGCGGCCGAGGAGGACATCGAGGCGCTGCGCCGGGCGCTGCGCGAGCTGAGCGACAAGCACCAGACCGTGGACCGTCGCACTGAGCAGACGCGAGCGTGGATCGCCCGCGGCGAGCGTGCCGCACAGCTCGACGTGAAGCTGGCCGAGTTGCCGGACGCCGAACAGGCCGTTGCGTTTGCGCTTAGCGAGTGGCACACACTGACCGCCAAACGCGGCCAGATCGACGAGGCGATCACGCACGACACCGAACATTGCGACGCGGTGCTCGCGGGTGAGAAGCAAGCCGCGTGCCCCACCTGCAAGCGTGCCTACGACGATGGCGAGCTCGACGAGATCCTCGCCGGCTACGAGCGCGACCTACAGAGCGCGCGCAAACAGCTGGCGGCGCTCGATCACGAACTCGCCGAACGTAAGCACAGCGACGGACAGCTGCGCCAACGAGTCGAGCAGCTACGTGGGCTCGCAGCCGACCGCCGAGCACTAACGGATGCGCCCGAAGCGTCGGAGCTGGCAACGCTTCACAAGCAGCTCGAGGCCGACGTTGCCGACACCGAGCAGGTGGGTGCGGAGAGGGAGAGCTGCGAGGCACGACTGGACGAGCTAGTCGCGCGACTGCCGCGGCTGCGCACACAGGCGCGCGAGGTGGCCGAGCGACTGCAGACGATCAAGGCGCTCGAAGCCCAGCGAGAGCAGGCCGAACGAGAGGCGCGCGTGGCCGCCGAAGACCTGCGCAGCGTGGGCGTCAACGGCTATGAAGCTGAGGCACACACGCGGCTGCGCACCGAGCTGGCCGAGGCACAAGCCGCCAGCCAGCGCTGCGCCGAGCTGCGCGGCAAGGCCGACGGACTGGAATTGCTGCAACGTCGGCTTGAGAAACACCGTGACATCGCTGACGTCGCTGAGAAGCGTCGCGCCGAGCTCGAGACCGCGCTGGCACAGGTCACTATCGATCCGGCAACGCTAAATGAGGCCGTTGAGGACAGCAAGCAGGTGGAGCGCGAGGTCGACGCCGCGCATGCAGCGCTGCTTGAGGCCGATCGGCAGGCGACACTCGACTCCGAAGCGCTAGCCGCCGCTAACGCGCGACTACAAGCGGGCCGCCGGCAGAGCGCACAATTGCACGAACGGCGATCCGAACTACGGATCCGTGGCGAAGTCGCCGACGCCCTGGCCGCATTTCGCGAAGACGCCTCTCAACGCGCGCGACCCACCCTCGAACACGAGACCGGGCTGCTTCTAGGCCAGACCACACGTCAGCGCTACAACAGCGTGCAGCTGACGGCGAGCTACCAGTTGGAGATCGTCGACGGTGACCAGGTCCATCCGCTGCGTCGCTTCTCTGGCGGCGAACAGGACCTAGCCGGGCTTTGCCTGCGCCTCGCCCTGTCGCGGACACTCGCATGCCAGCGGGGTGCCGAAACCGGGTTCGTGCTCCTCGACGAAGTCTTCGGCAGCCAGGATCCTGACCGCCGCCGCGCGCTGCTCGAACAGCTGCGCACGATCGCCGTCTCGGAGTTCCGCCAAGTGTTCGTCATCTCGCACACCGACGACGTCGTCGAGCACTGCGACCTGCGCATCAACGTCGCCCGCGGCGAAGGCGGCGACAGCATCGCGGTCGGGCCGCGGCGCTGAACCGCGCACGGGATGGATCGCTCCCGCGCCGCGCTCTCCAGCTTGGGATCGCGGGCAATCTCATTGGGTTCAGAACCAGGTGGGCCAGGCCCCTCTTGGGCTTATCGTGTGCGCTGCCGAGAGCGAGGCTGGAGACGGACTTTTCGTCGTTGTGGCCGTCTGCAAGGCGTCCGGTCGGGCGGCATCGCATTCGTGCGTCCGGCGCCGTTGCGCACGCTGCCACTCGCCGTTCGCGAGCAACAATCGCGAAGCGCCCGACCGTCAGGTGTTGGAGCTCGACCCCGCGCGACCCCTGAACTCATGTATCACTGGCGGCCGGCCGAGTGGTCGCTGTCGTCGGTGGTCGCGGCATGCGTGCTGCGTTTGCGAGCGGCGTGCACACGAAGGCGTCGGGTGTCATCCGCTGCGCCAGAATGCGGCTTATGACAAGTCGCCTGCAAATGGGGCACTGCTCGGCGCTCTGGTTCATCCGGTCGTGGGTTCCGGCGAGCGCTGCGAAGGCATCGGCTTCGGCTGCGCTCCCGAACGCGATCTTGACACCCTCCTCGTCGTCGCGGTCTACGCCGCCGCGCAGCCGCCACCCTGGGCATCGCCGGGTGGCGCGGACGCCGCGGCCGTCGCTTCAGCAGCGCGCTGGGCGTCGGCAGCGCGATCACGCTGAGCGCGACCGCGCTGGCCGTGTGGTCACAGCTTCCGCGCTATACGTTGTCGCCCGGTTCTCTCGGCGATGCTCGCGCGCGATTGGAGCTGGTGCTCGCGGACGGCAGAGCCGTCGCTGCGGTCGGTACGCCGCTCGGCGACCTGCTGCGCGGCCTGGCCATCGACGGCCCGCGCACGTGCCGCGACGCCTACGACCGGCCGACGGGCGCGGCCATGTACCGCTGGTCCAGTCCGGAGGGGCCGGGTCCGTACCTCGGCTCGGGGGATCGGTCCGGTGCGATCACCGCGGCGGCGATCGACGCATGGGCCAAGCGCCTGCGTGCCCGCGGGGTCGCCGCGACGGTCACCGCTCCGGGATCCGATCCGAGCTCTGACAAGCGTCTTCAGGTGGGCCGGTACGGAACGGCCGGCGGGGGAGTCGTCTACGTCCGTGCGTCGTTCTACATCTCCGAGCTGGAGGTGACGGCCACGACCGGATGTCATCGCGGCTGATCCTCACGGCGAGTGGGAGTACGCTCGGCTCGTGAAACGCGTCTCGCTCGTCGCCGCCGTCACGTACCTCATGCTGGCGCTCGCCGGTCGCGGCCTGGAGCGGGCGGGCTCGATCAGATGCGACTGCCTGGATGACTGCTGGTGCAAGCGGCCAGGTCTGAAGATGTTTCGGTGGGTGTTTCCGGTCGGCCACCGCACCGGTGGCTGCAGCCGGGCGCCGCACGACGCGTGATCGCGACCTCGGGTTCCAGACACGGGCCGCGGACTGGCGGCGCGCCGATCCCGATTCCTTCAAGGCCCGCGTACGCGAGAGGACGAGCACCATGTCAACCGTCGCTGAACTGATCGTCAAGGGCCTCGCCGACCTCGGCGTGAAGACCGTGTGGGGCGTCGTCGGCGACGCACTGAACCCGGTCACCGACGCGATCCGCCGCGAAGAGCGGATCGAGTGGATAGGCGTACGTCACGAGGAGGCGGGCGCCTTCGCGGCCGGCGCGCAGGCGCACCTTTCGGGGACGCTCGGCGTCTGCGCGGGCACTGTCGGCCCAGGCTCGATCCACCTGCTCAACGGCCTGTACGACGCGAAGAAGTCCCGCATCCCGGTGCTCGCGATCTGCGGCCAGGTGCCGCTCGCGGAGATTGGCAGTGACTTCTTTCAGGAGGTCGACAACGACAAGGTCTTCGCCGACGTCGCGGCGTTCGCGCACACGATCGCCAGCCCGCAGCAGATGCCGCTGCTGTTCGAGCAGGCCGTCCAGACCGCACTCTCACAGAAGACCGTCGCGGTCCTTACGCTGCCCGGCGACGTCGCGGCGATGAGCGTCCCGAAGGGCACGGCCGAGCCGAACATCACCCAGGCCGACCCGCCGCTGACACCCGACCCCGACGGCCTGCAGCGCGCCGCCCAGGCGATCGAGGACGCCGCCTCCGTCGCGATCCTCGCCGGCCAGGGCGCACGCGACGCCCGCGATGAGCTGCTGGCGCTCGCCGAGCGGCTCGCCGCGCCGATGGTGCTGACGCTGAAGGCCAAAGACGGCCTGGAGCGCGACAACCCGTACGCGCTCGGCCAGACCGGCATGATCGGCAACCCGCCCGCGCGCAAGGCGCTGGAGGCCGCCGAGCTGCTGCTGATGGTCGGCACGGACTTCCCCTACGTCGACTGGTACCCGGAGGGCAAGATCGTCGTGCAGATCGACATGCGCGGCGAACACATCGGGCGACGAACCCGCGTAGATGTCGGGGTCGTCGGCGACGCGCGCCTCGCGCTCGCCGGCCTGCTCGAACACGTCGGCCCCAAGAGCGACCGCTCGCTGCTCGACGATCATCGCGCACAATACGAGGACTGGTGCGCCCAGCAGCACAAGCTCGCCGATCCCGAGCACGACAAGCACCTGGCGGGCCGGGCGCGGTCCGTGGTCGACAATCCCGAGCACCGGATCCGCCCCGAGGCGCTCGCGGCGGCGATCGATACGCACGCCAACGACGACGCGATATTCACCTCCGACACCGGCATGTCGACCGTCTGGCTGTCGCGCTTCGTCACGATGCGCGGCACCCGACGCCTGCTCGGCTCCTACAACCTCGGCTCGATGGCGAACGCCATGCCCCACGCGCTCGGAGCCCAGGCGCTCGATCGCACCCGCCAAGTAATCGCGTTCTGCGGCGACGGCGGCCTGACAATGCTGCTCGGCGACCTGCTCACCGCCGTCGCCTATGACCTGCCCGCGACGTTCGTCGTTTTCGACAACGGCCGCCTCGGGATGGTCAAGCTTGAGCAGGAGCAAGGCGGCCTGCCGGAGTTCGGCACCATCCTGCACAACCCCGACCTCGCCGCCGTCGCGCGCGCAATGGGTCTCAGCGCGATCCGCGTCACCGATCCCGGCGAGATCGACGGCGCGGTTCGCGACGCACTCGCGACCGCGGGACCGGTGCTCCTCGACGTCCTCACCAACCCCGACGAGGTCTCACTGCCGCCCAAGGTCACGCCGGGCGATGCCTGGGGGTTCGCGATCGCCAAGCTCAAGGAAAGCCTGACGAGCCGCGACGGATAGCGAGCGGGCTCCTCCCACGCCCGCGCTGGCGGCCAGCTGACGAGACACACGGAAGACGCTCTGCGCGCAGGGAAGGTCGCCACGCGCGTCGAACCGCATCGCGTGGGTACCCAGCGACCGACAAACGGCAAGCGCGACGGCTCGCCACGTGGGCAAGGCGCGGTCGACGCCTCGTGGCCACAGGGCGACCGGACTGACCAGCCCAGGTGCAGCACACACCTGCGTCGCGGCATGCACCTGGGGTACGACGCCGCCAACCAACATCGAACAATGGGAGGTGCGGCACGCTGCGCTGCGCTGCCGTTGTCGCCATGGTTCGTCCTCCGCGAGAGCAAGTGGGCTTGTCCTGAAGGACTGTGACGCCGCGCGCCGATCGTTCCCAGCGGGGTGAACCCCCGCATCCGCGTGCGGCTGACCGAACCTGTGACGAAGCTCACACCCCGGCGCGAGCGAGCTACCAGTACTTGACCTCGCCGTCGGTCGAGCGCGGAGCGCCGCGCCGGCGC
>Ga0136625_1000667_pt1 | contig 11228 bp, 8 predicted proteins | sample AntDrymUQ4832306_2_FD_104672 | JGI IMG/M metagenome (GOLD analysis project Ga0136625, IMG submission 104672) | Polar desert sand microbial communities from Dry Valleys, Antarctica - metaG UQ483 (23.06) | ecosystem: Environmental > Terrestrial > Soil > Desert | place: Antarctica: Dry Valley...
ATCTCGCACCGTGACCAGGCCCGCGTGTACGTGAAGCAGATCCTCGAGGGCGAGTCCGAGCACAAGCTCTCACCCGAGGAGGAGGAGGCGATCGAGACGGCGCTCGCCGGCGCCACGGAGGCGTCCGCGCAGGCTTGAGCCGGCCGCGAGTCGCCTTCCTGGGGCCCGCCGGCACGTTCACCGACGAGGCGCTCCGGGCCTCGGCGCCCGATGAGGTGGAAGCGCTCCCCCGCCCGACCGTCCACGAGACGGTCATGGCCGTCCAGACCGGCGAGGCAGACCTCGCGGTCGTGCCGATCGAGAACTCGCTCGAGGGAGGCGTGGCGGCCACGCTCGACGCGCTGGCCGGCGAGGCCGAGCGAGTGCGCATCGCGGGTGAGGTGGTCCACCCGGTGAGCCATTGCCTGGTGGCGGCCCAGCGCCTCGAGCTCAGCGCGGTGGAGCGCGTGGTCTCGCATCCCCAGGCCACCGCTCAGTGCGCCGCGTTCCTGCGCGAACGCCTGCCGCGAGCCGAGCGGGTGGACGTGGGCTCCACCGCCGAGGCGGTCCGTCACGTCCTCGGGGCCGGCCACCCCTGGGCCGCCCTGGCCTCCCGCCTGGCCGCGGAGCTCTACGGCGCCGAGGTGCTCGCCGAAGGAGTAGAGGACCACCCCCACAACCACACCCGCTTCGTGTGGCTTGGTCTCGAGGGCTCACCCTCGCCCTTCCCGGGCCGCAGCGCAGACAAGACTTCGATCGTCTTCTGGGGCGCCGGCGACGCCTCGCCTGGATGGCTGGTCGGAGTGCTCGGCGAGCTGGCTGAGCGGGGCGTGAACCTGACCCGCATCGAGTCGCGCCCCCGCCGGGGGCGCCTTGGCCACTACATGTTCTTCTGCGACCTGGAGGGAGGGCAGGAGGAAGTGGCGGTGAGCGAGGCGCTCGAGGCGCTCGCTCGGCACGTCGAGGTGGTCCGGGTGCTCGGTTCCTATCCGGGCGTTTCCGTGCCGTGAACGGCACTCGTAACGAGGACGGCGAGCGCTAAGCTTCCCGCCGTGGCGGCCGTCAGCACGCCGACCGTCTTACCGGGGCAGAGAACGAGCTCGACCGGCCGCGTGCTCGTGCTGAACGCCTCCTACGAGCCCATCAACGTCTGCACCGTGCGCCGAGCGGCGGTGCTCGTGCTCAAGCAGCGCGCCGAGATGCTCGAGCACGCCTCCTCCCCCCTGAGGGCCGAGCGCATGTCGATGCCGCGGCCGGTGGTCATCCGGCTGGTGACCTACGTGCGCATACCGCGCGACGCGCACCGGCGCAAGATCACGCGCCGGGCTGTCTTCGCCCGCGACCGCTGGACCTGCCAGTACTGCGGCCACGAGCGCAGCAGCCTCACGGTCGACCACGTGGTACCCAGATCGAAGGGCGGCGGCTCGGGCTGGGACAACATCGTCACCTGCTGTGCGCCGTGCAACCGGCGCAAGGGCGATCGGCTGCCGCTCCAGGCCAACATGACCCTGCGCCGGGCTCCCGGCGCGCCCAGCTCCACCGTGTTCATCCACGTGGCGGCGCCCACCATCCCGGCCGCCTGGGAACGCTACCTGGGCGCTGCGGCATAGTGCTCTGCGCCGGAGTCGCAGTCGATGATCGCGGCCCTGGCCGTCGTGCGCGACGGTGATCGAGGCGGGGAGCACCTAAGCCGGTGGGGGGCTCGCAGGCCGGGCCACCACCCGGTCCGTCGCCCCAGCGGCCGACCGTGCCCGCGGAGCTCCCCGACGACCAGCGCCCGGCCACCCTCGAGGACGTGAAGGGGCTGCGCCGCTGGGTGATCGTGGCGGGCGTGTGGGCGGTGGCGGCCACAGCACTCGCGGTGATCGCGCTGCTGAAGCCTGCCGAGCAGGATCCCGACACCGCCGCCGCGGCGAGCCGCTCGGTCAATCGCCTGCAGGACCGACTCGACGAGCGCTTCGAGCAGCTGGATAGTCGCGTCGGCCGCCTGCCCCGGTCGTCGGACGTGCGGAGGCTGGGGGATCGCTTGCAGGGCATCGAGGCCCGCGGTGGGCAGGCAGGCGAAGACGCCAAGGCCGCCCGGGACACGATCGGCAGGCTGCAGGACCGTGTAGAGAAGGTCGAGCAGGCCCAAGAGCGACAGGGCAGGTCGTCTAACGGAGGCGGCAGGAGCGGCGGCAGGAGCGGCGGACGCGACACCAGCCCGCAGTCCTCCGGCGGCCAACCCCAGAACTGACCCCGAAAGCAGAGAGGGCGCCCAAGGGCGCCCTCTCCACGTTGACTGTTGCTGGACAGATCGGCTTCGGTCTCTCGAATCGGTTACGACGATCCGGGCCGGCGGGACAAATCCCGGCCTCCGATACCGACAGTGTCTCGGGCGGACTCCGCGGGACGGGGCCCAGCTCCGGTCTAGCGGCCGGACACCTCCAGGGTCCCGGAAAGACTGTCACTCAACTTCGGACCACCCCCTTTCTCTGGTGAGGTCCATTCAAGCAAATCCGGCGGACCCGCAAGGCGCACGACCAGCACACGTGGGCTGTCAGCCGGGAACGCCGGGAGGCGGAGCGGGCATCTCGTACGGTCCGCCCTCGTCGCCCGGTGGAGGCGGCGGGGGCATGAAGTCGCCGTTGCGCCCGCCGCCGCCGGGAGGCGGCCCTCCGGGACCGCCAGGACCACCCGGTCCATGGCCGCCCCGAAAGTGAAAGCGGCTCGGTCGCTTCTCGGCCTGCTTCTTGATCTGGTCGGCCTGCTTTTGGGTCAGGCGGCCCTCCTTGACCGCCTCGGCCAGCTTGGCGTTCAGACGATCCTTGCGGATGCCCTGGAGGGCCTTGCGGACCTCCTCGGTGCTCTTGTCCAGCTCGGCCGCGACGGCCTTGAGAAAGGCGTTACGCGCTCCGCGCGGGCGAAATCCCTCACGCCCACGGTTGCTCTCGAACTCCTTGCGCAGCGCCTCTCGGCCCTTCTCCAGCGCCTGCGAGGCGTCGTCCTCGGAGACGTCGAGGCGCTTCGCCAACTCCTTTGCCCTCTCGGCGTGGTGCTCGGCGCGTCGCTTCTCGCCCACGCGGTCGATCGCCTGGCGCACGCGCTGCTCAGGGAGCTTGAGCTCGGTGGCGAGGTCGCGGGCCTGCTCGGCCCTACGCTCCTGCGGGCTCGGCCCGAACACGCCGCCGACCGGCCCGTCGCCGCCCGGAGCCGCCGCCGCGGTGGCGCCCACACCGAGCGCAAGCACTGTGGCCACTCCTGCTGCTGCCTGCTTCTGTCTTCTCATCACAGCTCCTTCTGGTCAAAGGGGATCGAGAGGCACTGTGGAGATCGAAGTTGTGATCAGCGTAAGAGAACCCTGCCGGCTCTCTGAGAGTCGCTGAGAAGCGCGCCGCTGCGCTACTCGGCCGAAAGCTGCGCGGGCCCGTCCTCGGCCGCCTCGGCCGGCGGTGCATCCTCCACCACAAGCGCTACGGCACTGACCAGGTCGTCGTCCTTCATGTTCATCACCTTCACCCCCTGAGCCGGGCGCCCCTGCTGCGAGATGCCGCGCACGCCCGTGCGCTGGACCATCCCGCTCTGGGAGATGAACACGAGGTCCTGGTGCTCGCGCACTATGAGCGCTCCCGCCACGCCGCCTTTGCGCTCGGTGAGGCCGATGGTCTTCACGCCCATGGCTCCGCGGCCCTTGACCGGGTAGTCCTCGATCGGCGTGCGCTTGCCGAAGCCGTTCTCGGTGACCACCAGAAGCTCGGTGTCGGGCCGGACGACGTCCATGGCGAGCACGTGGTTGGCGCCACGGGAGACGTTCATCCCGCGCACACCGCTGGTGTCCCGTCCCATCGGCCGCGCGTCGTCCTCGTTGAAGCGCGCGGCCTGGCCGGAGTGGGAGACCATGATGATGTCGTCGTCCCCGCTGGTTCGGCGCACAGCCACGAGTTCGTCGTCGTCATGGATGTTGATGGCGATGATGCCGTCGGCCTTGATCGGCGTGTTGTAGGCGATGAACTCGGTCTTCTTGATCATCCCCTTGCGGGTGGCGCAGACCAGGTACTTCCCTTCCGAGAAGTCCCGCGTGGCCAGCACCGCCTGCACGTGCTCGCCCTCACGCAGGGGCAGCACGTTCACCAGGGCGCGGCCCTTTGCGGTGCGCGAGGCCTCGGGCAGCTCGTAGACCTTCTGGCGGTAGACCTTCCCGCGGTTGGAGAAGAAGAGCAGGTAGTCGTGAGACGAGCACACGAAGAGGTGCTCGATGTAGTCCTCGTCCTTCATGTCCATCCCCATCACGCCCTTGCCGCCACGGTGCTGCTGGCGGTAGGTGGCCAACGGCAGCGACTTGATGTACCCGGACTTGGTGATCGAGATGACCATCTGCTGGTCGGCGATCAGGTCCTCGATGTCGATCTCGTCCTCGGAGGCCGTGATCTCGGTGCGCCGCTCGTCTCCGTAGCGCTCGCGGATCTCGAGCAGCTCCTCCTTGATGAGCGCCTTTACCTTGTCCTCGTCGCCCAGCAGCTCGCGCAGCTCACGAATGCGCTCGAGCGTGTCGGCGTGGTCCTTCCTGATCTTGTCGGCCTCGAGCGCGGTGAGGCGCTGCAGGCGCAGGTCGAGGATGGCCTGGGCCTGCACGCGCGTGAGGTCGAAGCGGTCCATCAGTCCGCGCCGTGCCTCGTCGGGATCCGGCGCGCTGCGGATCAGCTCGATCACCGCATCGAGGTCGGTGAGGGCCACCAACAGCCCTTCGAGGATGTGCAGGTGCGACTCGCGCCGGCGCAGCTCGTGCTTGGTGCGCCGCACGACCACGTCGCGCTGGTGGTCGACGTAGTCCTTGACGATCGGCAGGAGCCCGAGCGAGCGCGGCACGTTGTCGACCAGCGCGACCATGTTCACGCCGAAGGTGGTCTGCAGCGGCGTGTGCTTGTAGAGCTTGTTCAGCGCGACCTTCGGGATCACATCGCGCTTGAGCTCGATCACCAGCCGCACGCCCGACTTGTCGGACTCGTCACGAAGGTCGGCGACCTCCTTGACCTTCCCGTTCTGAACCACCTCGGCGATCTTCTTGATCAGGCCCGAGCCGTCGTTGCGCCCGTCTCCCTTGGGCACCTGGTAGGGCATCTCGGTGACGATGATCGCCTCCTTGCCCTGGCGCAGCGGCTCGATGTGGGCGCGCGCCTTGATGACCACCCGGCCCCGGCCGGTCTCGTAGGCCTCCCGGATCCCGCCCCGCCCGGTGATGATGCCGCCGGTGGGAAAGTCCGGGCCCTTGATGTGCTTCATCAGCCCGTCGACGCCGATCGAGGGGTCGTCGATGAAGGCCACCGTGGCGTCGATGGACTCGCGCAGATTGTGGGGCGGGATGTTCGTGGCCATGCCGACCGCGATCCCGGAGGCGCCGTTGACCAGCAGGTTGGGGTAGCGCGCCGGCAGCACGAGCGGCTCGAGCTGCGAGTCGTCGTAGTTTGGTCCGAAGTCGACCGTGTCCTGGTCGATGTCGCGCAGCAGCTCCGTGGCCAGGCGCGAGAGCCGTGCCTCGGTGTTGTGGCTGACGAAGCCGTTGGTGAGAAAGGAGTGGTCGTCGCTGTCCACCTTCAACGAGTAGACGGGCTGAACGCCGGCGTCGGTGACCGATTCGACCTCGGCGTAGAAGTAATCGCCGGTAACCAGTGGCTCGATGACCGTGCGCGTCTCCTCAGACTCGATCCGCTCGAGGATCGCCGTGCCGTCGCGCTCCCAGCGCTCGATCCGGTCGATGTTGTGGCGACGGAGCCATGAAGAGTCCGCCTCAGAGCGGATGTAGTCCGCGACGTAGGGGACGAAGTCGCGGCTCAGCGCACGGCTCGACTCGGGAACGGCTTCCAGGTGGCGCTCGAGCTTCTCCTGCTTCGCGCCCAGGAAGCCGACGTTGCGCGCGAACAGGCGCCCATCGCGGCGATTGCTGATCACAACCTTGCGCTCGCCCTTCTCGTAGCGACATATCCGCGAGGCGACGCCGAACTCGAGAAGAAGCAGCTGCACGTCGCGCGCCAGCTGCTCGCTGTAGGTCGAGTATGAGACCTGGATGCTGCTTCGCGGCAACAGGGAAGACGAGCCATCGCCGGTGAACAGCGACTGGAGGAACACCCGCTTAGCCGCGCCGGTAGATCGCCAGATCGCGTCGGGGATCCGCTTGTCGCGGCTCGCGGCCGCAAGAGGGGCGAGCGGGCTCTGCGACAACCGGGTGAGGTTCTGCACGTCGAGCTCGAACAGGAGGCTGCCCGAAGCGATCCGCCGCTCGTAGACGTAACGCGGGCCGCCGACCACCTCGTCGTAGGCGTCGATGACCGAGTCGAAATACTCGCGGTCGATGTTGTTGAAGCCCGCACGCCTTGCACTGATCCAGCCCTCCGAGATGAAGGCGCCCGCGAGGAGCGCCGCCTTGCGCTCTGTCTCGGTCGCTTCCCCCCCCACGGGCCGAGCGGTCCGGGCGATCGCCACCCGGTCGCCGGGCCCGATCTCCTCGAGGAGCTTCCACATCAGCAGAGGCACACCCGCCATGTCGACCAGGCAGAGGATCGGATGGTTGCGCGTGCCCGTGACTTCGTGGCCCTGAGCCGTGCGGAGCCGAAGCGTCGGGTGGTCGCCGGAGTGAAAGAGCTTCGTCGCGTGGACCGGACGCCCAAGGCGGTCGAGGACCTCCAGATCGACCTCGTTGTCTGACTCGGGCTTCGCGCCGTCCACGATCGAGTCGATGCGGATCGTTCCGTTCGAAGTCGCCACCCGCGTATCGCCGGCCACGCAATAGCGCATCGCCGCCGCCGGGTCGTTGTCGATCGACCCGAAGTTCCCCTGAGCATCGATGAGCGGGTAGCGCATCGCGAAGTCCTGGCCCATGCGGACCAAGGTGTCGTAGATGGCGGAGTCGCCGTGGGGGTGGAAGGTGCCCATCACCTCGCCGACGACAAAGGCGCACTTGCGGTAGGGGCGGGTGGGCTGAAGGCCGGACTGGTGCATCGCGTACAGGACGCGGCGGTGCACCGGCTTGAGGCCGTCGCGAACGTCGGGCAGCGCGCGACCAACGATCACGCTCATGGCGTAGTCGAGGTACGACGACCGCATCTCCTCCTCGAGCCCTCTGGGCTCGATGTTGCCACCGCTCAGCTGATCGACGCCCATGCTCAGACGTCCAGGTTGGTCACGTCACGCGCGTACGTCTCGATGAACTCCCTCCGCGGCTCGACCTTGTCCCCCATGAGCATCGAGAAGATCTGGTCCGCCGCGCTTGCGTCGTCGATCGTCACCTGCAGCAGAGTGCGCGTCTCGGCGTCCATCGTCGTGTCGAAGAGCTGGTCGGCGTTCATCTCGCCCAGACCCTTGAAGCGTTGCAGCGGCACGCCTTCGCGCGCCACCTCGAGCACCTGCTTGCGCAAGTCTTCAAAGGACAGCGCGGTGGCCTCCTTCTTGCCGAGGGCGATCGCGAACGGGGGCGTGCCCGACAACGCCTCGAGCTCGCGATGCACCTTCACGAAGCCGAGGTAGTCGGAGCGCTCGAACATCTCCTTGCGAAGCCGGTAGCTCGCAGCCGATCCGCTGACGCGCTCGACGACGCGGACGATCAGCTCGTGCTCGTTCTCCTCGAGCAGCTCCGTGGAGTAGGGCTCCCCCTCCGGGGCCTCGCGCTTGAGCAGCTCGACGACCTCCTCGGGCGAGGCCGCGCCGGAGTCGAGGATCTGCGACTCCTCGAGAAAGGTGATCGTGTCGTGGCCGAACTCGGCCCGGAGCGCCGATGCCCAGCCCTCGTACTGCTTGAGCAGGCGGCCGAACTTCTGCCAGCGGGTGTGGGTCAGGTTGAAGGCCTGCTTGGCGCGATCGGTGACCTCCATGCGCTCGAGCTTGTCCCGCAGCAGGACCTCCTCGAGCTCTGACTCCTTCTCGATGTAGATCTCCTGGTTGCCACTCTTCATCTTGTACAGCGGCGGCTTGGCGAGATAGATGTAGCCGGCGTCGATCAGCTCGGGCATCTCACGAAACAAGAAGGTGAGCACCAGCGTGCGGATGTGCGCGCCGTCAACGTCCGCGTCGCACATCACGACGACCTTGTGGTAGCGGGCCTTCTCGATGTCGAACTCCTCACGGATGCCAGTGCCGATCGCGGTGATCAGCGCCTGGATCTCGTTGTTGGAGAGCACCTTGTCTATCCGGTTCTTCTCCGCGTTGATGATCTTTCCGCGCAGGGGCAGCACGGCCTGCGTGTTGCGGTCGCGGCCCTGCTTGGCCGAGCCGCCGGCCGAGTCACCCTCCACCACGAAGAGCTCGGCCAGCTCCGGGTCGCGCACCGAGCAGTCGGCCAGCTTGCCGGGCAGTGTCGAGTTCTCGAGCGCAGACTTGCGGCGGGTGAGGTCGCGGGCCTTGCGCGCTGCTTCGCGGGCGCGCGAAGCCTGGACGGCCTTGCGCATGATCTCCTTGGCGTCCGTCGGGTTCTCCTCCAGGAACTCGGCCAGCCCCCGGTTGACGGCCGCCTGTACGAAGCCCTCGACCGGCGGGTTGCCCAGCTTCGTCTTCGTCTGGCCCTCGAACTGCGGCTCCTGGATCTTCACTGAGATGATCGCCGTGAGGCCCTCGCGCACGTCCTCACCCAGGAGGTTGGGGTCCTTCTCCTTGAGCTCGCCCTTCTGGCGGGCGTAGGCGTTGATGGTCCGGGTGAGCGCCGAGCGAAAGCCCGACAGATGGGTCCCGCCCTCGTGGGTGTTGATGTTGTTGGCGAAGGAGAGCAGCGACTCCTGAAAGGAGGTGTTCCACTGCATCGCGACCTCGACCTCGCCCATCTCGGCCTCGTCGGAGAGGTACACGACCTTCTTGTGCTGGGGATCGCGCGTGCCTTGGCTGTGCAGGTGGTGGACGAAGTCGACGATCCCGCCGTCGTACTGAAAGGAGTCCGAGAAGCCCTCACCGCGCTCGTCGGCGAAGTCGATGCACAGACCGCGTGTGAGGAACGCCATCTCGCGAAAGCGCTGCTCGAGCACGCCGCGGTCGTAGTCCAGGCCGTCGAAGATCTCGAGGTCGGGTAGGAAGGTGATGCGCGTCCCGCGCTCATCGGACTTCTCGCCCTTCTTCAGCTCCCCCTGGGGCGCACCACGCTCGTAGGACTGCGTCCACACGTGCCCGTCGCGCCACACGGTGAGATCGAGCTTCTCCGAGAGCGCGTTGACCACGGAGACGCCCACGCCGTGCAGGCCGCCCGAGACCTTGTAGCCGCCCCCCTCACCGAACTTGCCGCCCGCGTGCAGGACGGTGAGCACCACCTCGGCGGCCGGGCGGCCTTCCTTCTCGTGCATGTCCACGGGAATGCCGCGGCCGTTGTCGGACACCGTCACCGAGTTGTCGGGGTGGATGGAGATCGTGACGTGGTCGCACTCGCCGGCCAGCGCCTCGTCGACCGAGTTGTCCATGACCTCGTAGATGAGGTGGTGGAGGCCGCGCGGGCCCGTCGAGCCGATGTACATCCCGGGACGCTTGCGGACCGCCTCGAGGCCCTCGAGCACCGTGATGTTCTCCGCCCCGTAGGAGGCTTTCCCGTCCCCAGTGGCCTTGTTCGCCACGCGTTCCTCTCGTCTGCGTCTCTATACGTGAAAACAGACCGACCGAGGACGATGACCTCGGTCGGCGGTACGGCGAGCCCCCGACGGGCGAGTGCCCTCGGGCACCGGTCGGGGCGTTACGACCAGTGCTCGCAAGACTAGCAGGTCGAGCCTCGGAAACTGCGCACGACAGAGCACGAAAAGCCCCGCAAATCGCGACAAAAGTCGGCCGGCCGGAGCGGCGTCTGTTTACCTACGTTACGCGGTCGTCACAAAGCGAAGCGCAGACACCGGCGAAGAGGGGTCCTCCGACCCCAGGGAGGCGTTGATCGAGGCGGTCAGCTCTCGTCCCATCAGCTCGAGCTCGGAGGCCCACAGGGAGGAGGCGCACGCCACCGTCACCACCCCCTCACGCTCGGCGGCGGGCTCGGCTTCGGCGGCCACCACGTCCCCAACGGCATCCGGCCACGCCGACTGGACGCGAGCGAGCAGCGTGGCGGGCTCGGCGACGCCCATGGCGGCCTCCAGGGCCACCGACAGGTGCCTGGGCGCCCGGCGCCTCACGCCGCCGCACCAGCGGTGCCGGCGGCGCGCACCGAGCCAGGCGCGACCTCGAGACGCTTGACACCGGCGTCAGCGGAGCCCGGCACGTGCCCCGGCTCGGTGGCCGTGAGCACTGCCTGCCCGCCCGACCGCAGCCGCTCGGCAAGCCGCTCACGACGGGTCTCGTCGAGCTCGGACATGACGTCGTCGAGCAGCGCCAGCGGCGGCGCACCTCGCCGTTCGGCCAACAGCTCGCGCTCGGCGAACAGGAGCGCCAGGAGGGCGGTGCGCTGCTGTCCCTGCGACCCATAGGAGCGCAGCGACGCCCCGCCGTGAATGAGGGCCACGTCGTCGCGGTGTGGTCCATGCGCGGTGAAGCCGCGCTCGAGGTCCGCCCCCCGCCGCTCAGCCAACTCGGTGGCCAATCCCTCAGCGTCAGCGGCCCGCGAGCGCGGGCGGTAGGCCAGGCTCGCCGGTTCGGGCAGACCGAGGTCCAGCGCCATCGCTTCAAAGCGTGGGGCGAGCGCACCGATCGCCTCGCGGCGGTCGGCCATCAGCTCCGCGCCCTGGCGGGCCAGCTCGGCGTCCCAGGCATCGAGCGCGCCGCGGCCCGAGACGCCGGCGCGGATGCGGGCCACCAGCGCGTTGCGCTGGGCCAGCGCCCGCGAGTAGGCCGAGCGGGTGGTGGCCCGAGCGGGCCACAGCGCAGCGACGAGCTGATCCAGGTGTCCGCGGCGCAGTGAAGGGGGCCCCTTCACGAGCTCGAGCCGGTCGGGAAGGAACACGACCACCGCCGGTCGCGACTCCGCCGCAGCCCCCTCGACCGCCGCGCCGTCTACGCGCACCTGCTTGGGCTCCCCCGGCGTGAAAGCGACCTCGAGCCGGTGCGGCGCGTCGCCACCCTCGACGTCGCCCTCCACCCGGGTCACCGAAGCACCGCGGCGTACGACCTCGCGCTCGTTGGAAGTCCGCGGCGAGCGCGCCGTCAAAGCGAAGTAGGCGGCCTCGAGGAGGTTGGTCTTGCCGGCGCCGTTGGGACCGCTGACCACGGTGAGCCCCTCACCGAGCTCGACCTCGGCCCGCTCGTAGGAGCGAAAGTCCCGAAGGCGAAGACGAGCGAGCCGCAATCCGCGCCCCTTAGCCGACGCCCTGAGAGGCGTTCAGGGCGAG
>Ga0136625_1000668_pt1 | contig 11227 bp, 16 predicted proteins | sample AntDrymUQ4832306_2_FD_104672 | JGI IMG/M metagenome (GOLD analysis project Ga0136625, IMG submission 104672) | Polar desert sand microbial communities from Dry Valleys, Antarctica - metaG UQ483 (23.06) | ecosystem: Environmental > Terrestrial > Soil > Desert | place: Antarctica: Dry Valley...
CTCGTCGCCGTGCAGCATCGGCCCGAGGTAGCGGTTCTTCTGCTCCTCGCTGCCGTGGGCGATGATCGTGGGCCCGAGCATGCCGATGCCGATGACGTCGAGGATCCCGGGCACGCCCGCACGGGCGATCTCCTGGCCGACGATGACGTGCTCGACCGGTCCGAGCCCCTGGCCGCCGAGCTCCGCCGGCCACGTCACCCCGGCCAGCCCGGCCGCTGCGAGCGTGCCCTGCCACGTGCGCCGCGCTGCGACGTGGGCGGCATCGTCCTGGCCCTGCTCGGGCGGCGCCTCGTGCCGGTGCTCCTCCAGCCAGGCGCGCACCTCCGCGCGGTACTGCACCTGCTCGGGGGTGTCGTTGAGGTCCACGGAGAGGTCGCTCCTTCGGGATCCGTCGTGTTGGCTGACTGGCCAGTCGGGTGCTGACGATACGGATTACGGCGTCGCGGCGCGGTCGTTCGCCGAGCCCGTCGCCGTCACCAGCGCGTCGAGCGGCGCCCAGAACGTCCGCTGCGCCGCTCCGGCGAAGGTCCGCGGAGCGCTGTGCTCGTCGACCGTATCGTCGCGGACCGTCCTCATCGTCACGTCGGCGCGGGTCGCGCCGCGCACGATGCTGTTCGCCGTCCCGCTGCCGACCGCGGTGTCGCGCTCGCCCGCGTACACGAGGACGCGGGTTCCGGGCGCGATCCGGGCGAGGTCGGCGCTCGGGATCGGCACGTCGAGGTGGCGCAACTTGCGCCCCGGATAGACGCTGAACACCGCCGCCGGCGCGGGCAGGCCATTGTCGGCGGCCACGGCGGCGAAATCGGCCGCGAGCGCCCCGCCGGCGGAGTGGCCGGCGACGACGAATCGGCCCGGCGCCAGGGCCACGTGCGCGAGCGCGGCGTGCACGCTCGCGACGACGTTGCCCAGCGGAGCCGTCGTGTCGTAGGCGGGCTTGGTCTGGTAGGCGGGGAAGATGACCGTGGCGCCGCGGCGGACGAGATGGCCGATCCAGGGGCCGTACCGCGCCGGGTCGACCGCCACCCAGCCGTGCAGGAAGATCACGACCGGTGCCGGCGCGCCGGACGAGCCCGCGGGCCGAAAGATCGAGACCCCCTGCGCCCCCTCCCCGAGGTCGCTGCGCTCCGCGCCGTCGGGCACGTACCGTCCGGCCGGCGCGGGCGCGAACTCCGGCTCCGTGCCCGGCTCCTCAGCCAGAGCCGGCGATGCTGGCCCTGGGGCCGGCGGGGCAGCGGGCGCCGGGGTAGGTACCTCTGCCGGAGGCGGCGTCTCTGCCGCGGGTGCCGTCGGCGGCGGCACGGCCGGCACGGGTGCCGGCGCGGGCAGGGCCGGCCGCGGCAACGGCGCCGGCCGCTCGTCCGAGGCGCCGTCCTGCCCGAGCACGGCCGAGGCCAGGACACCGATGACGATCAGCACGGGGACGAAGACCGCGAGCAGCAGTCCCCGCACGCGCCGGCGTTCGCTGCGCATCAGGTGGGGTTGCAGGCGGGCATCGCCGACAAGCCTGACAGCGACCGCGCCGGCCCGGCGCCGCGAGCGTTCCCGACGGCGCCCGACCACGCCCGAAGGCGGCGGCGCGGGCACAAGCACATCCTTCGGCTGGATAACCCGCGCAAACACTTAATACAATCTAAGATCACCCGCAAAACGGCACCTTCTGCTCCGTTCGGGCGGCCCCCGCGCCGCCCCGGGCAGGCAACGACTGGACATTCCGGGCCGCGGTGTACTAGTGTCGCGAAAAGAACCGGCTGGGTCGGGGCAGAGGGAGACGTACCGGGACCCGGAATCGGAGTTATTGGGAGCGAGCGACTGAAGGTGCGCGCGGCAGATCGTCGTGGTGTTTTCAGGAGCGAACAACAGAGGGAGCCACAGTGCTTATACGGTCAGGCGCATCGGCGCCGCATCGGTGGAGCGTTCCGTGCCAGCGCTAAAACGCAGGAAGTCCAAGTCCCCCCGGAAGTCCAAGTCCCCGTCCCCCCAGCAGGTGGGAGGCGCCAGCAGCGGGACAGCGCGTCGCAGCGGTTCTTCGGGCGGCGTGCAGGGCGTCAACGTCATCATCCTGGTGCTCGTCGCAGTGTCCGTCGTGATCGCGGCCGGCCTCCTCGCGGAGACCGTCAACACCGCGCGTGCGATTGACAAGAAGGCGAAGAGCATTCGCGACACCGGTATCGGCATCAACACCGCCACCGACTCGATCGCGCAGCTGCAACGGACGAACCGCACCGCCTCGTCGATCCTCAAGACCGCCACGCCGCTCGAGGGCGTCCTGACGAGGATCAACCGCCGCGCGAAGTCCATCAACCGCGACGCGAGCTCGATCGACAGCCTCGCCGGCACGATTCTCTCGACCGCTGGCACGATCAACACGAGCGCCACGACGATCGGCGGCAGCGCCACCGACATCAACGGCTCGGCGGGCACGATCAACACGACCGCAGGGTCGATTGACGACATCGCCGGCGGCATCAACTCGATCGCGGGCACGATCAACCGCACCGCGAAGAGCATCAACACCACCGCGGGAGGTGGCTCCGGCATCCTCGGCGTCGCGCGACTCATCGACAGGGATGCTGCGGCGATCAACGCCAACGCGGCCGTGGCGCTCGGCCTCGCCAATGGGATCAAGTCCGACACGGGAAACATCCTCGGCGACTCCGATGCCATCAAGGACACCGCGGCATGCATCGACAACAAGCTCAACCTGAGCACGAACGCCAACCGCGACGATTGCCAGGGCAAGCCATGAGCCCGCTGAAGAGCAACGTTGCGACGACCTTGAGGAGGACCCCGTGCAGCGAGGTGTAGCCACAGATCTCCGCTGGACCTGGATCTTCGGAACGATCCTGATCCTGGTCGTCGTCGTGGTGATCGGATTCCTGTCCGGCATCACGAGCGCGCTGAACTCGATCGACAAGGCGCTCGGCACGACCGACACCACCCTGGCGGACGTCGGCGGTGACGCCGACCCCCTCCCGGGTTTCATCCAGGACATCAACGGCAACCTGACCGCAATCGACAAGAGTCTCAAGCCGATCCCCGGTCAGGGCGTCGCGATCCTCAACAGCCTGACGTCCGTCAACGGATCCACCGGCCGTGTCGACGCGGCACTGAAGAACACGTCGAGCTCGCTGCTGAGCACGTCGAGTTCCCTGGTCGACACGTCGGGCACCCTGCAGACGATCTCGGGTTCGCTGGTCGATACGTCCGACTCACTGACGGGCACTACGGGTCCGCTCTCGTCGATCCGCAGCTCGCTGCGCGACACGTCGGGCGTTCTCGTCTCAATCAATGGGCGCGTGCGTACGATCAACCAGGTTCTCCGTACGGCGCAGAGGATCGACAGCCAGGGGACCGCGGCCATTCCGCCTGCGGTGGCACGTATCAGCGACGAGGGCCTCAGGCCCATCCTCGCCGACACCAACAAGGTCGACTCGGGCCTGACAGACGCGAGCAACCATCTGACGAGCATCTGCAGGTCCGCGGTTGCGTCGCTGCTGGCTACCGAGACAAAGTGCTGATCTGTCATGCGTGACATCCTCAGCGGAGCACGGGGCATGTCGCCCGTTGTGCTCGTGATCCTGATCGCGTGGGCGCTGCTCTCGGTGATGTTTCTCACCGGGACGCTCCTGGCCGCGCGATCGATCGATCGGTCGGTAGCAGTCATCAAGCCAAGCGTGGATGAGATCGGCACGGACGCCGGCTTCATCGCGCAGGCGGAGACGATTGCGGAAACCTCGGCGAAGATCCGGACAGCGGCAGAGCCGCTGTCCGCATCCCTCGCTGACACCCTCCGGGTCGCCAGCAAGGGGATCGATCCCAAGCTGAAGAGCATCCTCGGCAAAGTCGGACGGATCAACTCGGTCGCCGCCGATATCAACGGCACGGTGTTGCAGATCGGCTCGAGTGTGGACGGGATCTTCGGCAGCGTGAGCTCGATCAATGGCGCCGCAGGCTCCGTCGATGAAAGCGCCAGGTCGATTCTGACCTCCGCTCGGGAGATCAACGGCAGCAGCCGAGGCATCCTGTCGAACAGCGGGTCGATCCTCAGTCGGGTCAACAGCATCGACAGGGGCGTGGCGCTGATCGTCAAACAGTCGACTGAAATCGGCGACGTGGCCAAAACGATCAAGCAGGATTCCGTCGCAATTGACGCCAACGTCGGTCAGGAAGGCCGGGGCGGGCCATTCGCGCCCACCATCGTCGGGCATGCCAACTCCATCGACTGCAGCGCGCTGCTGAGCATCAAGACCGCCGGCGACGGGTGTAAGAGGTGACCATGAGCATTGGAGCTACATACACCGACTGGTACATCGGATTCACTCTCGGCTTCGTCGTGGTCGTGGTCGTCGTCATCATCGTGGCGATCATCCTGACGCTGGCTGCGCGCGTCGCCGATCAGGCGACGCAGGCAGCCGCCGCCGTCGACGTCGTGCGAGCTCAGACGACGAGCCTCGACGGTGGCGTAGACAAGGTCAACGACTCGGCAATCCGGATTCTGCACATGGCCCGGGCAATCAGAAAGGTGGCGGTCGGGAAGTGAGCACGTACATCGCTGCAGCCGACACACACGCTCTCTGGCAGGTGGCCCTCGGGATGGGCGGCGTAGTACTCGCCGTCGTCATCATCCTGATGCTGCTGCTCCTGAGCCTCATCAAGGACATCTCGGCGGGGGTCGAGACCCTGCTCGCCGTCGCGCCCGTACTCGCCCAGCAGACCTCGAACCTGCCGAAGCTGGCGGCGACGCCGGGAGTTCTGGATCTGATCATCGCCGAGGCGATCGTCCAAGATGGCTACATGGACGTTCTCGTCGGGCACCACGCCGCGCCGGGGGAGGCCCACCCATGAGCACCGACACGATGATCGCGCTGACCGTGGCCGAGGCCGCGCTGCTCGTCGTCATCCTTACCATCGCCCTCACGCGCGTACGTCAGGGCTTGGCGGGGATCTCGAGTGGCCTCGCGGCCCTGGCGGGCGCGCTGGCGACCGTCGAATCACAACATCTGCGACCCCTTGGCGGGCTCGTCGCACAGGTAAACGAACGCCTGTTCACGATCACGACCGTCCTTCCCGGCATTGCCGCGAAGGCGGCCTTCGTCGTGCGCAAGGTCTTGGGGGGTTAGGCAATGGCAATGACTGTCCTGTGGATCATGGTCGTCGTCCTGGTTGTGGCGCTGCTCCTGCTAGCGAAGCTGCTGAGCGGCGTCTTGGGCGCGGCCCGTAGCATCACCCCGACCGTAACGGCGATCGGGGGCGTCGCCGCCGCCGGCTCGAAGGATCTCGACGCGGTCATCGCGTTGGTCACGACGCAGAACTACATCAGCCAGGTCGTCGCCGGCCTCGCAAACTACGGGGGCTCGCTGGACGTGGCCCTCCCCGACGCGTAAGGGATGTCGATGGAGCTACCGGTTGCCATAATCATCCTGCTCATCGTGCTGATCGTGCTGGCGCTCGCGGTCTTCCTGCTGGCGACGATCGCTGAGCTGGTGAAGATCAACAGAGGCCTCGCCGCGGCCCTCCCGCTCGTCGGGGAGCTCGTCAGTAAGACGGCGCCGGTCAACGGCGTGCTCGACGCGATCAACGGAACGCTCGTCACGGGCCGGGATCTGCTCGAGGGCCTCGCTCTCAAGAAGGCGGGCCCGGACGGGGCGGGACTCGTCGAGTCGTGTTTCCCCGGCGAGGGCGCAAAGTTCCTGCGCCGCGTCGGCGCAAGCGGTGCGGTTCTGCCGATCGGCGAGGACTACCCTCGTGGGGCGGCGATCCTGAATTCGCTGCTTGGCGGAACCGCACCCGTGCCCGCAGCCGGATCCGCACCGGCGCCGGCGCCGGCTGCGAGCGGAGCAAGTCCGTCCGAAGCCGTGCCTGGCGACGGGCGCATCTCGCTGCGCGATACGCCGGCTCCGGCGCCCCAGGAACCCGCTGAGCCTGGGCGCCTGTCGGCCATGGGCGCGCGGCCCTGGGAATCACCGGCTCCCGCGGCCGAGGCGCCCGCTGAGCCTGGACGCCTGACGGCCAAGGGCGCGCGGCCCTGGGAACGCTGACGCAGAAGAGAGAGCCTGGCTCCGGCTGGGCTCTCTCTTCAGTCGGCTGCTGCGCGCCGTGACTCGCGCGCGAGTTGGCTGGGGGGCGCTGGTACTGCTCGCAGCGGCTGCCGGGCTTGCCCTCGTCGTCGGAGGTGCGGTCGGGCGGAAGATCGTCCCCGTGCCTCCGCCGACGAAGCGGGTACCTCCGACGGTCCGCTTTACAGACACGCTCACCGACGTGGCGGTGTCGTACCCTGCGAGCTGGCGGCGCCGGTCTCCGAGGGATCAGGCCGTTCGTCTGGTCGCCGCCTCGCCCGACGAGTCAGCTGGCGTGAGCATCAGCGTCCGCAAGTCAGGTCTCGAACCGATCACGGGAAGAACCCTGCCAGTCGTCCGTCCGCTGACCGATGACCTTCTTCGAGCGGACTCCCGGATCAACGGGGTGCCGACTCCGGTCGCCGTCACCCTGGACGGCCTTCCGGGCTACCGGTACCAATACACCTACCGCACACCGGATGGCGGGGACGGTGCGCACGTGCATTACTTCCTCTTCGAGGATCGCCGGCTCATCCAGCTTGTCCTGCAAGCAATGCCGGCGGCGCGTCTGGCGCAGGAGGAGTCGACGTTCGAGAGCATCGCCGGCACATTTCGCGCCGGCGGCGGCTGAAAGCGGCCGGGGAACCAGGGGCGTTCGGGGAGCACGGCTGGGTGTCCGGTGCCCGGCGCCGGTCGCGACCGTCCCCAGGTTCGTGGTTGGACTGCCCTCATCGCTATCGTTACGCAATTCGGGCCGCCTACAGCTTGTTCGTGAGGACCCATGAGTCGTCAAGTTCTGCCCCATCACGACGCCGAGTGCCGCGGCCGGATCGTCGATGTGGGCGCAAAGCCAGAGACTGACCGTGTCGCAACCGCGCGCGCGATCTTGCGCATGTCGCCGCGGACGGCGGCGGCGGCGGCTGCCGGTGATGCCCCAAAGGGCGACGTGATCGCGACTGCCCGGCTGGCTGCGATGCAGGCGGCCAAGCGGACCGATGAGTGGATTCCGCTGGCGCATCCGCTCTTGTTGACAGCCGTGGATGTGGGTGTCGACATCGTACCCGCGGCGGGAACCGTGACCGTAACAGTGACGGCGCACGCCCGCTCTCGCACGGGAGTCGAGATGGAGGCGATGGTCGGATGCGCCGCTGGCGCGCTCACCATCTATGACATGGTGAAGGGTCTCGAGCGCGGTGTCATTGTAGAGCGGGTCGAACTGCTCAAGAAGAGCGGCGGTCGATCGGGGACATGGAGTAAGGATGAGTGAGACTGAACCGCTGCGCGACGGCCACGGCCGCCTGATTCGGGACGTGCGGCTCTCGGTCACCGATCGCTGCAATCTGCGCTGCCAGTACTGCATGCCCGCCGAGGGCATGCCCTGGCTCGACCGCGACGCAATTTTGCGCTTTGACGAACTCGAGCGTCTTGTCACCGTGCTGGCGTCGATGGGCGTGCAGGACGTCCGCCTGACCGGTGGCGAGCCGCTCGTGCGGCGCGAGTTCCCTCGGCTCGCCGGGTTGCTCTCGGTGATCGCCGGCGTGCGCAGCGTCAGCGTGACGACGAACGGACTCCTACTCGAGCGCGACGCCGCGGCACTCGTCCGCGCCGGGATCCGGCGCTTCAATATTTCGATCGACTCGTTGGAGCGCCAACGATTCCTCGAGATCACCCGGCGGGACGGGCTCCCGCGCGTTCTTCGAGGTCTTGAGCTTCTGGCCGCAGCTCCGGGTTGCGCCGTCATCAAGATCAACGTCGTCGGCATGCGCGGCTTCACCGAGCCGGAGATCCTGCCGATGGCGGAGTTTGCGCGTGCGCATGGTTACGAGGTTCGGTTCATCGAGTTCATGCCCCTTGATGCGGATCATGCCTGGGAGCCGAGTCGAGTGCTCACGGGTGAGGAGATCCGTGCGGCGATCCATGCCGTCTATCCGCTCCAGGCCGAGCCCCGCACGCCGAGTGCGACGGCGCGTGTCTATCGGTTTGCCAGCGGGCAGGGCAAGATCGGCTTCATCAACCCTTTGTCCGAGCCGTTCTGCGGAGACTGCGACCGCGTCCGCGTCACCGCGGAGGGGAAACTACGGACGTGCCTGTTCAGCCTGCATGAGACCGATCTGCGCGCGCCGCTGCGTAACGGCGCATCCGACGACGATCTCCGAACCGTGATTCGCGACGCCGTCTGGCGCAAGGAGCTCAAGCACCGCGTCAACGACCGTGGTTTCCGCCAGCCGACGCGTACGATGTCGCAGATCGGTGGCTGAGCCCCGTGCGGATGCGTTGGCGGTCGCCGCTGCCAACCGGCCAGGCCCCCTGCCGGTCGAACGCGCGGTGGGACGCCAATCGTGGCGCCCCGCGACCCGTCGCCAACCGGTGCGATTTTTTGCTCATCGACACGCGCCTCGACCCGAGCCCGACTCGCCCACCAGGGCCCCAGCCGGCGACTCGCGCGCCAGCTGCCGAGGGACCGCGAAGCTGCAGATCCAGTTGCTGCTCGCAGCGACCGTGATCAACAAAACGCCTAACCACACGACTGCTGCCGGCGAGAACACCACCGCGGGCGACAACAACGCCGCCCGCGTGTACCTCATTGATTATCAACGCGTGCCCATGCCGCCCTCGCGAGTGACGACACCGCCATTTCTACGACAGGCTCGTAGCCGACGGCTCGGCCTACTTAAAGACCTTGTCGAGCAGCCCCGAGCTTGAGAAGGCCGCCGCCCCTTGCTCGAGCAGTCCGGTCGCCTGATCGAGGATCTGCTTGCGCGTGTCCTCGTCGGCCGTCAGGTAGGCGACGCCGGCCGCCACGATCCCGAGCTTGGCCAAGCCGAGCATCGGATGACGAGTCCCGACGAGCCCGAGCAGCTGGCTGTTGGTCGCGGCGAGCGAGTACATCGCCGGCGCGAGCTGCGCGTTCCGCTTGCTGTTTCGCATTCGCATCCCTTTCAACGCTGGTGTCCGACGTCCAAGGCCGACCGCCCGGAGCGGCATGCCGACGGCCGCACCGACCCCACCAGCGCCCGCGACGAACCCAATCGCCACAGCCGCCGAGGCCAGTACATCCTCCCGCACCGTGACCATACCGGGCTGGCCCGAAGTGGGTACCAAAGGCGCATTCGAGCTGTCGGGTGCGTGCGCCACACCGGCGGTTGCGTCGCTCCTGATTGGCGGGTCCTTCATCGGCTCGCCATCACGGTCTCGCGCGCGCGCCTAATCAAGCCGGCCCACACCGGCGTGCGCTCACTGGATCTGCCGGCCGTCCGGCCGACCGCTGCAACGCCGCGGTCGGAGCTACCGGACAATCCACCTCACCACCCGAGCGCCGACGAAACCGGCGGCGACGGCCACGGGGACCTTCAGCGCTGGGTCGAGCTCGTCGAACCTGGCCTTGACCTCTCCGAGGATCTCCCCGAAATCGATCTCGGTGGGGTCGATCGCGCCGACTTGGTCCACGATCTCGAAGAGATCAAAGGACGGCAGCGAGCCGAAGAGCGCTCCAGCCTTCGCTCCGATCTCCTCCACGGGCAATCCATACGTCCCGAGTTTGTCTAGCGCCTGCTCAATGGGATCCTGCGTCACCGATCGACGGCCTGTTGACACGTGGCTTCATCCTCCCTTGTTCCGGGCTACGGCAGAGCCTTCTGGTCCCGACCACTCGTTCGTACCACGGTCTCGCGAGCGGGCACAAGGTGACGTAGACATCTAGCGCCGGGGTTGCGCGAGTGATACGACTCCCCCTGATTGCGAGGAGATGGCAATGCTGTTTTCCAATGGAGGCTTGACGTCCGAATATGTGCTTGGCGATTCCCGGTCAGATTGTTGAAGTCGTAGACGAGACGAACCGTCTCGCGAAGGTCGATGTCGCAGGCGTTCAGCGCAACGTCAACATCGGACTGCTCGACGACGACGGAATCGGCGTCGGCCCCGGCGACTGGGTCCTCATCCACGTCGGCTTCGCGATGTCGAAGGTCGACGAGGCCGAAGCCCTCGAGACCCGCCGCATGCTCGAGAGCATGGGCGAGGACTACGAGAACGAACTTGAAGAGCTGAAGGCGAGCATCATCGAATGAGTCGCCTGATCGCCGACGCGGCCTTCGCGCTGGCACCGACCTGCGATTACACGACTGGCTGCATCACGTGCGGCGACGTCGCCCTGCCCCTGACGGTCGTGCGACTGGACGAGGAGCGGGGGCTCGCGCTCTGCGCGGACGACGACGGGAAATCGGAGACGGTCGAGATAGACCTAGTCGCCCCGGTGGCGCCGGGGGACCGACTCCTTGTACACGCCGGCACGGCGATCGCACGGCTTACCGAGGAGGCCCCGCAATGAAGTACGTCGACGAGTTTCGCGATCCGGCGCTGGGCGAGGTGCTCGCGGGCGAGATCCTAGGTCTCGTGGAGCCCGGCCGCCACTACAAGTTCATGGAGGTCTGCGGCGGCCACACGCACTCGATCTACAAGTACGGGATCGACGATCTGCTGCCGGCCAACGTCGAGCTCGTACACGGGCCCGGCTGCCCGGTCTGCGTGATCCCGATGGGCCGTGTCGACGACGCGATCTCGCTCTCGCACGAGCCCGACGTGATCTTCACGTGCTTCGGCGACATGCTGCGCGTCCCCGGCTCCGACGGAACGCTGCTGGACGCCAAGGCCGAGGGCGCCGACATCCGGATGGTCTACTCGCCGCTGGACGCCCTGCGCATCGCCAAGGCCAACCCCGAGCGCCCCGTGATCTTCTTTGCGATCGGCTTCGAGACGACGGCGCCGTCGACGGCGCTGACGCTCAAGCGCGCCAAGGCCGAGGGCGTCAAGAACTTCTTCTGCATGTGCAACCACGTGACGATCGTGCCGCCGCTGCGCGCGCTGCTCGACTCGCCGGACCTGCGCCTGGACGGCTTCATCGGCCCCGGCCACGTCTCGACCGTCGTCGGCGTACGCCCGTTCGAGTTCATCCCCGCGGAGTACGGCAAGCCGATCTCCGTCGCCGGCTTCGAGCCGCTCGACGTGCTGCACGCGATCCACATGATCCTCACGCAGATCAAGGAAGGCCGCTGCGAGGTCGAGAACCAGTACGCGCGCGTCGTGCCCTACGACGGCAACCCGCGTGCCCTGGAGGTCATGGCCGAGGTCTTCGAGCTGCGTCCGCACTTCGAGTGGCGCGGGATGGGCTTCATCTC
>Ga0136625_1000669_pt1 | contig 11226 bp, 10 predicted proteins | sample AntDrymUQ4832306_2_FD_104672 | JGI IMG/M metagenome (GOLD analysis project Ga0136625, IMG submission 104672) | Polar desert sand microbial communities from Dry Valleys, Antarctica - metaG UQ483 (23.06) | ecosystem: Environmental > Terrestrial > Soil > Desert | place: Antarctica: Dry Valley...
AGCCGGTCACACAGACGGTGCTAGAGGTCACCGGCGCACCGGCGCTCACGTTCGGCGAGTGGGCGGCCGACCACGCCGGTGCCTTCGAACGAGGAGAGCGCTAGCTATGCGCGCGGTGGAGGTCGCGGAGTTTGGGGTCCCGAGGTGCTCGTAGCGCGGGACGCGCCTGACTCGGTCGCCGGGCCCGGACAGGCGGTGGTCCGCGTCTCGGTCGCGCACGTGCTGTTCGTCGAAACGCAGATCCGCAGTGGCTGGGGTCGCGAGTACTTCACGGTGGAGCCGCCGTACGTGCCGGGCGACGGGGTGGCCGGGCAGGTCATGTCGGTCGGCGACGGTGTCGAGCCTGGCTGGGTTGGGCGGAGCGTGGTCACGTGTTTTTTGGGTAAGCCTGGGGGGCGGCGCACCGGCCTGCGGCGTCCTCGCCGCGCTCGTCCTCGATCCGGGAAGCTTCACGTCCGACTCGAGCGGCGGGGAGGTGCTGACTACGCTCGTCGGTCTCGACGCCGCCGTTCTGTTCGGTCTCACGATCGTCCGGCCGAAGGCGGTAGCCGGTGTAGCAGGAGCGCTCGTTACGGTGCTCGCTCTCGTCGTCGGCCTGGGCTGCGGACTCGTGGTGCTCGTGGCGGGCGACCCGAGATTGGCGAACGTCCTGGTGGTCCCACTAGCGGCGGCGACCGGGGCAGGCTTGGTGGTCTCGGTTTGGCTGCTCGTCCGACAACTGGTCTCCGGGACCGACAAGCCAGCGGCGACGGAGGCGACCAGGGCTTCCGCCGGACAGGTCCAAGAGACGACCGTCGCCGGGAATCGGGTCGGGGGTGACATGAGGGTCGAGCCGCGTCAACGCCAATGAATCAGAGGCAGACAACCACCGTCACCGGAAACGTGGTGGAGGCGACCTCCTGGTGGCCCCCGTCATGACGCAGGAGACCGGAGCCTCGCCGTTCGCCGAGTGGGCCGAGGCGCTCCTGCGGGCACCACTCGACGCCGCCGAACGCGGCGAGGCGGCGCGCGAGGCGTCCGAGCTCGCTGAACGGGGGGAACACGCCGCCGCCGGCGAGCGCCTCCTCGACATCGCCAGCGCCCTTCGCTCGCGCGGTTTCAAGCCCGCCGCCGTCCTTCTGATCGAGCGAGCCGCTCACGTTCGCCGAGGACCATCGCGAGCGCGCGGGCGAGCTGTTGCTCGACGTAACCCGCGAGCGCCTGGGGGCAGGGCTACGGACCAGTTCTTCAAGCGCTCGGCGAGCGGTCGAGTGCTTACCTACCGAACGCGCCTGGGAGGCCGCCGGCCTGCTCGCGCGGGCACGAGTGGCTGACGATGATGCGCGACCGCCTGCTCCAGGTGAAGCGGCTTCTCGCCCCAAACGGCTCGGTCTGGGTGCCGGAGCTCACGGGGCTGGGTCCGCCGAACCCGATGTCGCAGCAGCGCTAGCGTCGAGCGCGCTCAACTCGGCGATGAGACGGGCGCGGATCTCCTGCGCTGCCCTGCGAATGTCCGCGACGGTCTCCGGGTCGTCGTGGTAGGCCCCCGGGAGACGTGCAACGGTCTCGCGAAGCTCGCGCTCCGCGACGAGGAGCGCGCAGCGGCGCCGCTGCGGGTGCTCGCCTTCCGCACGCCGCACTCCCTGTTGGTACTCGCGCTCCGCGAGTGGCGTTCGCCCACTCGCCAGTAGAGAGAGCGCCAGATCGAAGCGCGTCCCTACGTCGTCCGGGTCGATTTCGAGAGCGCTTCGGAACGAACGCGCTGCGTCGCTGTAGCGACGCAGTCCGCTCAGCGACCATCCGAGCACGAGGATCGAGTAAGGCCCCAAGCTGTCGTGCTCACCGCCCAGCCTCTCGATTACCCACTCGAAGTGCGGTCGAGCCGCGTCGTGCCCCTCAACTACGGTCAGCACGTCCCCCAGCTTCTGGCGGTAGTCGGGGTAGTCGGGGTCCAGTTGAATGGCGCGCTCGTAGTCCCCGCGCGCGCTCTCGGCATGGCTCTCGCCGAGGTTGCGGTGCGACCATCCCCGGAGAACGAACGCCCAGTCGTTGGCGGGCTCGAGCTCGATCGCGCGCGTGAGTTTGGCGACCCCGTCATCAAAGCGGCCGAGCCAGAGGTCCGTTTGAGCCTCAAGCAGGATCGCGGGCACATAGTCCGCGCGCCGTGAGAGGATCTGAGACGCGAGCTCGTAGAGGTCGTCGTACCGCGACTCGGCCAGGTAAAGCCCGCCGACCCGGACGCGGATGGCGTCGGGATCGTCGACCTCCTCCAGCAGCCGGTCGTACTCGATGAGCGCCTCGTCGCGGCGTCCGAGGTCCTGGAGGCCATCGGCGAGAGGGACCCTGGCCCACGTCAGATCCGGAGATGCGTCGAGGGCGGCCTTCAGGTTCATCACCCCCTCGTTGGTCCGCCACAGCTGTAGCAGGACGCGGCCGCGAGTGGCGAGGGCGAACGGGCTGCCAGGCTCCAACTTGAGCGCCGAGTCGAGCGCGGCGAGGGCTTCGTCCTCCCGCCTTTGCAACCGCAGCACCTCCCCGAGCCATGCGTGCGTATCCGCCACGGATGGGTCCTGCTCGAGCGCTTGGCGAAGCTGAGCCTCGGCTTCGTCGAGTTGCTCCTCTTCGTAGAGCAGGATCGCCTGCCCGGTCAGCGCGCGAGCCGAGTCGGGGTCTGCCTCGAGGGCGAGGGTGACATTCTCCTGGGCGGATGTCAGCTGGCCGCGCCGACGATCGGCCTCCGCCCTGCCGGCGAGCGCCTGTGCCGAGCGCCGGTTGAGCTCGAGGGCGCGGTCGAACGCGACTGCTGCCCCGTCGAAGTCCTCGAGCTCTATGCGCAGCTCCCCGAGCTCGAGCTGGACCCACAGCCACCCCGGGCTGCGCTCGGCCGCGCGCGCAAACGCCCGCTCGGCACTCTTGAGGTCGCCAAGGGCGTGCAGCACCCGCCCCTCGACGACGCGCGCGGTGGGCGACTCGGGGTCCCGGTCAACGACGGCCCTGGCGGCCTCGAGGCTTTCGTCGAACAGGCCCACGGCACGCAGCGCCTCGGCCCGCGCAATCAGCGCCGCGGTGAAGTTGGGGTCGATTTCGAGCGCGCGGTCGATAAGCGCGCGGCCCTCCGCGGCGGAGCCTTGATCGACGAGCACCGCCGCCTTCTGAAGCAGCCGCCTCGGCCGCTCGCCCTCGATGGCCAGCGCGGAGTCGAGCTCGAGCATCGCCCGGTCGCTGTCCCCGCTCGCATGCAGCGCGAGAGCAAGGTTCGCGTGAGCCCAGGCCGCCTCCGGCGCGCCTGCGACGATCCGGGTCAGCAGCACGCAGGCGCCGTCGGCGTCCCCGTCGGCTAGCCGAATCAGCGCTTCGATCGTCCCCGCCCGGGGGTCGTCGGGCCAGCCCTCGCTTATCGGCTCGAGCGCTGTCCGCGCCTCGCCGTGCCGTCCGACTATTCGCAGCACCTCCGCCCGGCCCAAGAGTGTGCCTGGGTGGCGGGGGTCCAGCGAGGCTGCCCGGTCGAGCGCGGCTAGCGCCTCGTCATGCCGCTCCCGCGCGACGAGCGCGTGGGCCTGCTCGCGCATGCGCCCGGCAGCCTCGGCTCGACGGCCGGACGCGGCGAGCACGTCGGCGAGCACGCCGAGTAGAACAGGCTCCGACGGCGTCATTTCCAAGGCGTCTTCCAGCACGTCGACGGCGTCGTACTTCGCCAATGCCGAATCGCCGGGCGGATACGCCTCCTGACACGCCGCCTGCCGTGCCGCGACGCAGCTGTCGACGACTGAATGAAGGGTCTCGACGCCGTCCGTCGTCGGTAACAGCAACCCGATTGATTTAGCGAGCACTGCCACGCCGACCGTGCGAACGCGGTCGAGCTTGACGTTCGCAGTCACATCGTCGAAGCTCGCGGCGACGGCCGATTCGAGAAGGCCTTGCGCTCGCCGACGCGCGAGGGCCGCATCTCGTTGGTCGAGCGAGCGCTGTGCGTCGAGCAAGGCGCCCTCGAGCTCGGCGAGGCGGGCCACGGCCTGGGGCGCGAGGACCCACGGGACCTCGGAGCCGATCTGCGCCGCGGCCGCTAGCGTCTGCGCGAGATCAGGCGCCTGCCCAACACTGTCCGCCTCGAGGCGCTCGCTCACTACCGCACCGCCTGGGGTTGAGCGCCTTTCGGACGCGGGATCTCGCCGGGTCCTGCTGCCTCGCGTTGAAAGACGGTATCGGACGCCTCCCGCGCCAGCCCTGCGAAGTCCTCTCTCGAGCCCGGCATCATCAGTCGCGACCGCCAGGCGGCGTTGAGAACCTCACGGAGCCTGAAGCGCTTCGGTGCATTGGGGTCGGCGCCTTTGCCGCCCTGCTCGATGCACCAGGACTCCGACAGCTTCTTCGCGCGTGCCCAGTGCTCGCCGGTCTCCGCATAGCTCTCGAACTTCGCGTCTGCGTAAGTCGTCCGTTCGACGATCCGCAGCGCCCGGGCGGCGAAGCGCTCGGCCTGCTTGATGCGCTTTTCGTCGGCGGTCGATTCGACCCCCTCGAGTGCCAGCTCCCACGGCCGGCGGAGGTTCTCCTTGACGAAGACCGCAGGGTCCTCGTCGCCGTAGAGGCGCTGGACGGTAGCGAACAGGGTTGCCGCACGCTCCAGGTCCCCCTTTTCGACCCCGTCGCTCGCGATCGGCTCGAGCCGTAGCATGACGGCCGCGCAGGCGTAGGCCGGCCCCATGACGTAGGTCCCGAAGACATCGGCAAGTTGCGTCGTGACCGCAAGCGCGACGTCCTTCTGGGACGGTGGTTCGTCGTCTTCCATCCTGCGCCGAACCTCGTCGTCGATCGCCGCCTGCAGCTGCTCGATGTCGTCGAAGACCACGCGCGCGTACTCGTACGCGACCAACGGGAGGGTCCAGATGGTCCACTCGGGGAAACGCAGGCGGATGATCCGGGCCATCGTCTCGGCGAGCGGGTCCTCGGCGGCGGGGATCGCGAGGAGCGGGTTGAGGTCAGGCGTGGTCAGCTCATTGCAGAGCTCCGCGATCTTCTCGGTGAAGTGGCAGATCTTCTGGTCGGGAAAGCGGGCGCTCTTGTCGGCCGGCATATGGTCCCGCAGCGCGAAGCCTCCGAGCAGCTCCATGCACGCGCGGCAGACATCGCGCGTCTCGGCGGTCAGGAGCTGGTGCCGGCGCCAGGCGCCTCGGGCGTCCTCACCTTCTTCGGCAAAGTCCGTGCGCAGGTCTTCGATGCGTTGCTGGGCCGTATGTGCGCTAGCGCGCACGGTCTTGAAGGCGCGATTCCAGGCGTCGGCGTCGACGGGGTACTGCTGGAACTCGAGATCACGCGTCTTCGCGTCGCAGACGTCGATCGTCCGTCCGAGGTCGCGGTCGAGCGCTCGCAGTCGCTCCTCGAGGATCGGATCAAGCGACGCCCGATCGCTCATGTCGCACTTCCCGCGGGCACCGGCCCTAGGAGGGCGTCCATCAGGCGGCGCGCGTTCCTTGTCACTCGTCCGCGCAGGCCGGAATCGGGGCCCGCCTCGAGGTGTGCCAGCCAGGCGCCGTTCAGCGCCTCGACGACGGTCCCGCCGGCGTCTGGGCCGGCCATGTAGTTCGGGCCGAGGAGCTTAGGGGCCAGCTCGCGGGCGCGCTCGTGAACCGAATCGCGGTAGCGCGCCGAACTGGGCAGCGCTTCCCGCAGCTTGGCGTACAAGCGTGCGACCAGCCGATCAAGCCGCTCGTCTGCCTGCGGCGCGCCGTCGCCGTGCGTCGCGCGGAACGACGCGTCCCACAGGTGCGCTACTTGATCGAGCTTGGCGGACGCGTGCGCCTCGTGGGTCCGCACACCTTCAGCAACCGCGCGCCGCAGGACGCCGAGCAAGACGTAGGCGCGGTCGCGGTCTGGTGCGGGGGTACCGTCCTCGCCTGCGGCGTGGGGCTCGAATCGCATGAGCAGGCAAGTGCACGTGTAGGCGGGACCGACCGTTAGGGCCGCGAACGCGTCGGCGAAGTACTCCTCGAGCGCCTGCTCGCACTCGTCCGGGAGTGCGGCCACGAGCTCCCGGAAGGGGCTCTGCGCCAGCCCCTGCGTTGGGCGCTCCAGCTTCATTGCGGCGTGATGACCCAGCTCGTGGGCGGCGACCGGCAGGTCCCACACGCTGAGGTCGGGGAACCGAACCCGGATCACGTCGGTGAGGTGGGTATAGGCCTCCGCCGCGCCGAGGACAGTGAAGCGGCGCCACGAGATGTCGGCGTCTTCGCAGATCTCGGCCAGCAGCCGGTCGGCAATTGCGCAGATGCCGGAGTCGAGCTGGGCCTCGCGGGCGATCACCCCCTGGCGGACGGCTAGGCACTCCTCAAACAGAGGCTCACAGGCGAGCGTGGCGGCCTCGTAGCCACGCCAACACAGGTCGAGCCGTTGCCCACCGTCGAGCGCGGCCTCGAGCGCGGCGACCTGCCCCTGCAGATTCTCCACGCGCAGGCGAACGCGGGCTGCCACCCAGGTGTGGAGGTCGGCCTCCACCGAGCCGTCGCCCGCGTAGCCGGTCCCGCGTGGCCACGCCCGTTGGAGGGCGCCCGCGAGGGCCCCGACGCGTGTCCGGAATAGTTCGCGCTCGTCCACTAGAGAGTGCTGCTCGAACAACCTACCGCAGAGCACGCGCTAGCGTAAGACCGCGTGCTGCCCCAATGTGATAATACCGAGTCCAGCGAGGAGCAGCATGGCCGACGAACCACCCTACCTATGTTGGGAGGAGCATCAGGAAGACCTGACTGCGAAGGTCATGGGGGAGCGCAATAACCCGGGGCAGCTCACGCTGTACTACCGCCGCCGTGGCGAGGCCGAGAAGCGCGTGAAAGTCTTCGTGACCTGCTCCGAGGAGCATCTGAACGTCTTCGAGCCGGCCGCGCCGGAAAGTGGGTGACGTGGCGCAGCCGACGCAGGAGGAGCAGACCTGGCATGACGCCACTCAGCGCTTCAAGCCGGAGCAGTCGCTCGACCGAACGCAGACGCTCGCCAACTTCGTCTTCGCGAACGTCGCCGTCGTGGGCACGCTGCTCGCCGGCCTCGGCGTGGTCGCCGACAAAGGCGCGGCGCTTCGCTCGGCTCCGAAGGTTGGCGACTACCCGCTGCCCGTGCTGCTGGTCGGGCTCAGCCTCGCGGCGGCGTCGGTGGCAATGTGGCCGAAGCTCACGCGCCTGAACTTGAACCGCGTGGACGACGTTCGGGGCTGGTACGAGGGGCAAATCCGCCGGCGCGGACTCGCGGTCGTCGTAGCGCTGTCCGCGCTGACCGCCGCGATCATCGTCGCGACGCTGTCGTTCACTTCCCCGGCGCTCGCTGACGCGCGCATATCGACTGCCGTTAACGGTGCCGGCGTAGAGGCGACGCTGGAGGTGGGGATCGAGGTGACCGGCGCCTCGGATCGTGCGCTGTCCGTGACGACGATCGACGGGCGGAAAGCCAGCAAGTCGGTGCGACTCTTCAACGCCACGACCCGCGCCGACGCTTCGGGCGGGATCAAGGTCGATGCGTCGCTGGACGGCATCGGCAAGTACGAGCGGCTAGTGGCCGTCTCAACCGTGAAGGAGGGAAAGAAGCGACTGGTGCAAAAGCGCGTCGTAGTCCCCGTCCTGTAAGCCGTCCTAGCCTGGCACGCACGGGAGGTTCCACTCGAGGGGACGGGTGGGTCGAGTTGCCCGATCAGCGTCAGCCACCGGACAATGAAGCCGAAAGCTCTACGTTAATCGGGCGCCGTCCGCATGTGGATTGCCGAGGTGCTAACTCACCATTCGAGGCGGTGTCCTCAGTCCCCCGTAGCCGTCCAACGATCGCCGCTGCACCCGGGTCTGCCCCGCTGGAACCAATGGCTATGTAGATCGTGAGCCGGGGAAGCGCTGTGGAAGCGAACCCCGGGCCTAGATATGCCTCCCACGGGCACCTGAGTTGGCCGGCAATGGAATCCACCGACCCTTCGTGGCGCTCGGGGCGGACCAGCCGGCATCTTGCACGAGAGCGAGCGGCACGGCAACGGCGGTGCCGGTGGCCGTGGCGACGAGCAGCAGGTCGGTGCGCTCGCCCTCGGGGTCTACACCGGCCTCGGCCCCATGGCCGCCGGCTATGCCCTGTGGACCTATGCCATGTCGCAACCGTCCGCGGCGCGGCTGGCGCCGATCGCCTACGCGACGCCGCTGCTGTCGACGCTCGTGCTGCTGGCCAGCGGCGAGCGCCTGGGGACCCTCGGCTTGATCGGGTGCGGACTCATCGTCGCCTGCGCCGCCGGCGTCCTCGCCGATCGCGGCGCGAGACCATGCGCCATCGGGCAGGGCCGGCGGCGACCATGCCGGACCGTGGCGACATCGGACGACTCAGCCCCTACTCACGCGTAGGGGGATCCAACCTGGGTGTATCGATGCTGCCCGAGCTGCGCTTGCAGGTCGTCCAGAAGCAGGCGGAGCAGCTCCGTAAGTGCGGCTCGCTGGTCAGGGGCCAGGCGGGAGATCAGCTCGGCCTCCGGCCGAGGACTCGGTCGACGAGCCGTTCGACCGGTGCGTGGCCGGCGGGCGTGAGCGACACGACGACGGCTCGCGAACCCTCCGGGGCGCCCTCATCGCCGCCACGCCAACCGGGCGCGCCGGCAAGTCAGAGGACATCGCCGCTTCAGCTGGACAGGTCCTCGCCGTGAACGGGGCGAGTACACAACCCGCTGATGGCTGATACCACGGCTCAACGTCGGATCTCTGCCGAAGAGCTGTCGAGGCGCTGTTCCAGGTCAGCGTCTACGTCGGCGTCCCGCGGACGTCGAACGCGATCCGAGTGTTGCGGGCGCCCGCGTCGGAGGGCTCGTGAGCAGAAGGGTTGGATCGCGCCCGTCCGATCACCCGAGGCAACGCTCGCGTACTCCCGTTCCTTTGCCGACGCCCGCGAGAATTGACCTCGCCGCGCAGATTGAGAACTGCTTCCCGCCCTGGCGATGGCCCGAGACGCAGCCGTCGGCGCAAAGGAGGTACGAGGCTGGTCCCTCAGGACTGTTAGCCGAGATCTCAGCGCTGATAACCGAGGTCGCCCAACGCGCGCGACAGGTCGTCCTCGAAGGTCGAGTACGCCGGTAGCTCGCGAAGACAGACCGGGCTGATCGTCTCCGCCAGTCGATCGAGAAAGGTCGCCGCAGGCCTTCTTCGGCGGCGGCTGCGCCCGCCGCGGGCGAGACGCACGGCGTGCTACAGGGTGGCCTTGGGGTCGTCGAGCGTCTCGACCTCGGCCCGTCGTGCGGGTAGACCGAGTCCTGCATCGCTCTTCGAGGTCGACAGCACTGCCCGAATCGCCTCACCGTCGGCCAGCGCCCATGCCTCGGTCTCGCGGACCGGGACGACGCCGAGCGCCCGCCGGCTCGAGGTTCCGAGCTCATCCTCCACCGCCTGCCTACCAGGCTCGACACGATCGGCAATGGCGCCCTCACGGTCGCCACCCCCATCGGCATGGATGAAGAGGAGGTGAAACGCGCCCTGGATCCCGCGTGCGCCGCCGACGATTCGCTCGTCGCGCCGAGATACTCCACGAGGGACGGTGAGACGCTGCATCTCGCCGATCGTGACACTCAGCCCGCGCCGAGACAGAAGCTCCTCGACGCTGCGCCGGATCAAGACATCAAGAAAGCGATGGTCGGTCTCGCCCTCGGCGTAGAGCGCAAGACCGAGATACGGAGGGATCACGCCTCGGTGACAGTCGCCAGATAGCGCTCGACCTCGCCCCTGGTGACCACACGGCCCACATCGTCGGGGTCGAGCGTTGTCTGGACGTCCTCTAGCACGGGGAGCGCGTTCGTGCGTCGACCCCCCGGTCCGCCGTTCGACGATGTGGTCGACGCGCTCTCGAAGAAGATCTGTTCTTCGGGTCTAAGCGCACGAACGACAACGGGTGAGTGCGTCGTCAGCAGGAGCTGGAGCAACGGGGCCTCATCGTCCTCCGAGTCATCATGAGAGTTGTCGACCAGGCCGCGAAGATGGCGAATGAGGGGACCGAGACGCGCCGGGTGTACACCGTTCTCGGGCTCCTCGAAACAGATGAGCCCTCCGTAGAGCGGGTCGTTGAGCGCCGTCAGGAGGGCCAACAGCCGAAGCGTGCCGTCTGAGGCCACGCGCCCGCTGTAGGGCGCCTGAGAGCGTGTAGAGATGCTTAGCTCCCAGCGCCTGTTGGCCAGGTCCTGTTCGACCGCGACGCCCGTCACACCAGGGATAAGGTGAGCAAGGTCGGCCGAGAGCTCCGTGAGCAGACCGCTCGGGTCCTCGGCGGTCGCAGTCTCCGCTTTGACTCGCGCCAGCACCGCAGCCAGGTTCCACCCCGACGGTTCGAGGCGGTCCGGGGCCTGTTGCTGGACCGGCTCTCGGAGCGCTGCGGGATCAAGCTGGAGGAACCGCCAAGATCGCATCTCCTCGCGTAGCGCGAAGAGGTGTCGGAACTCGGCTGTGGTGATACTGGAAAGAACAGTCGCCTCGGCCGCGACAGCCGGACGCATCCGGCCAGCCTTATCGTCCTGATGGATCCGAAAGCTCGGATTACCGGAGTCATCGGTCGTCTCGAGCAGTTTCGCTTGACGTCCGTACTTCAGGTGCCGACGGGCGAACACCCCGCGGGGCTTCTTATACGGGCGAGCCCACGAGTCATCCGAAGCTCTGATGGGACGCGCCTCTTCATGGACCACATAAAGCCGCTCGAGGCCTTGACGATCGCCTCGTCGCTCGGTGGTCAGCTCGTAGCGAAGGCGGGTCTGAATCAGTGCCTGCTCCTGCCCCCAGGGGTCGCGAACACGCGGCTCGAGCAGGACCTCCACGGCGAGCCGGATCTGCTTTCCGAACTCGCCGTCATCGTGGCGGCGAAAGAGTTCGTGTGGCTCACCTCGCGCTTCGGCCACCGCAGAACGGAGGTCATGCTGCGCGAGCCGCGCCAGCAGCTGAAATTGCGTCGAACAGGTTCGATTTCCCCGAGGCGTTGGTGCCGGCGATCACGGTCAGTGGACCGAGCCCGAGGGAGAAGTCCTCGAAGGTCTTGAAGCCGTCGATCTCGATCCTCGTGAGCACACGTTCACGGTACCGCCCGTGTCAGAGGGCTCAAGGCAACGAGTCAGGCGCCCTACCCCACAGCCGTCCCCGCAGACCGGAAGCCCGCGCGACGGGACGAGACACGGCAGCACGAACCATCTCCTCGGTCCCGGCCACGATCAACCGCTCGCGCGCTCGGGTTACCGCCGTGTAGAGCAGCTCCCGGGTGAGCACCTGCGACTCA
>Ga0136625_1000671_pt1 | contig 11220 bp, 10 predicted proteins | sample AntDrymUQ4832306_2_FD_104672 | JGI IMG/M metagenome (GOLD analysis project Ga0136625, IMG submission 104672) | Polar desert sand microbial communities from Dry Valleys, Antarctica - metaG UQ483 (23.06) | ecosystem: Environmental > Terrestrial > Soil > Desert | place: Antarctica: Dry Valley...
GGCATGGCGAAGGTCGCGGCGCAGGCGCTCGCGATCGCCGCGGCGACGCCGATGAACTTCATCGGCAACAAGCTCTGGAGCTTCAAGACGTGAGGCGCGCGGCGTGCTGCGCCGCGTTGACGATCGTCCTGCTGGCAGCGGCTCCGGCTGCCGCGCAGGAGCCGGCGCCCGGCAGCGCGCCCTCCTCCAACGCGGCCGGCTCCGCGGCGAAGCCGGCGGGCGGCCTGCCGACCGTCCCCGGAAGGGCGCTGCGCTCCGACGAGGTCGTGCCCGCGCCGCGCGGGCGCCGGCCGCCGCCCGGGCGCAGGTTGACGACCGCACGCGCCGGGCGGATCGCCGACCGGCTCGCGCTCGTCCGCGGCGAGCGACGGCGCTACCCCGGCGCCACGCGCGAGGTCTTCCTCAAGGGGCCCAGCCGCTGGCAGGTCTCGTACTTCGCGAAGGTGCCGCCGGGCGATCCGCGCAAGGAGGTCGCCCAGGTCACGATCGACGATCGCAGCGGCGCCGTGCTCGAGGCCTACAAGGACTACAAGGTCGCCTGGACGATGGCTCGCGGCTACCCCGGCGCGTTCGGCCGCATCGTGAACTCGCCGCTGGTCTGGGTGCCGCTCGCGGTGCTGTTCGTGCTGCCGTTCCTGCACCCGCGGCGGCCGCGAATGCTGCACCTCGACCTGCTCGTGCTGAGCGCGTTCTCGATCTCGCTGGCGTGCTTCAACGCCGCCGAGATCGCCTGGTCGGTGCCGCTCGTGTACCCGCTGCTGGCGTACCTGCTCGGGCGCATGCTGTGGATCGGCCTGCGGCCCCGGACGGACCTGCGCCGGCCCGTCGAGCTGCTCGTGCCGGTGAGCTGGCTGGCGATCGCCGTCGTCTTCCTGCTGGGATTTCGCGTCGCGCTGAACGTCACGCGCTCGAACGTCATCGACGTCGGCTACGCGGGCGTCATCGGGGCCGACCGCTTCGTCGACGGGCGCGCGCTCTACGGTGCGTTTCCCAACGACAACCACAACGGCGACACGTACGGCCCGGCCGTCTACGCGGCGTACGTGCCCTTCGAGCAGGCGCTCAGCTGGAGCGGCAGCTGGGACGACCTGCCCGCCGCGCACGCCGCCGCGATCACCTTCGACCTGCTCGCATGCCTGCTGTGCTTCCTCCTCGGACGGCGCGTGCGCGGGCCCGACCTGGGGATCGTCCTCGCCTACGCGTGGGTGACGTTCCCGTTCACCCTCTACGCGTCGATGTCCAACGCCAACGACGCGCTCGTCGCCGCGCTCGTGCTGGCGGCGCTGCTCGTCGCATCCTCTCCGAAGGCCGGGCGGCCGGTCGCCCGCGGCGGGATGATCGCGCTCGCGGGCCTGACGAAGTTCGCGCCGCTCGCGCTCGCGCCGCTGTACGCGACGTTCACCGCGGACGCCCGCCGGCGCTGGCCCGGGTGGCGCGCGATCGGGCTGTTCGCCGGCGGCTTCGCGCTGATGGGCGCGCTGGCGTTCGTCCCGGTGCTGGCGCACAACGACCTGCGCAGCTTCTGGGATGCGTCGATCGCCTTTCAGGCGCAGCGCGGATCGCCGTTCTCGGTCTGGGGACTCTACGAGGGGGCGTGGCTTGACCGGGTGCAGCTCGGCGTGCAGGTCGCGGCGGTCGCGGGCGCGCTGGTCCTTGCCTTCGTACCGCGGCGCCGTGACGTCGTCGGGCTGGCGGCGCTGAGCGCGGCGATCCTGATCGCGCTGCAGCTCGGCGTCACGCACTGGTTCTATCTCTATATCCCGTGGTTCTTCCCGCTCGTGATGATCGCGCTGCTGGGCCGTTGCGCTGCACCAGTGCGGGTTGCGCTGCGAGCGTGAGCGAGCCACCCGTGATGCGGACGCGTCCTGCGCTCGTGCCGGCGGGCGTGGCGCTCGCCGTGCTGGGAGCGGTCGTGACGACCGTCGGCCCGTTCTCCGACACGAGCGTGAACGACCTGTTCGTTTACCGCAGCTACGCCGACCTGCTCGTCGCAGGCGGGCTGCCGTACCTCGACTTCGGCTTCGAGTATCCGCCGCTGGCGGCACTGGCGCTCGGGCTGCCCGCGATCGCGGGCACCGGCGAGATCGCCTACGCGGCGAGCTTCGGCCTGCTGATGCTGTGCTGCCTGGTGGCAGGCCAGGGGCTCGCAGCGCGGCTGGCCACGGTCGGCGACGGCGCCGGCGCTGCTCGCGAGGGCGTGGTCGTCGCGTGGCTCATGGTGCTCGCACCGTTCGCGATCGGGGCATCGCTGCGTACGCACTTCGACGCGCTGCCGGTCGCGATCGCGCTCGGCGGGCTGCTCGCGCTGGCCAGTGAGCGGCCGCAGCTCGGCTTCGCGCTGCTGGGCGCCGGAGCGATGACGAAGCTCTTTCCGGGCCTGCTGGCGATCGTCGCGTTCGTGTGGCTGTACGCCCGTGGCGATGTCCGCCAGGCGCTGCGCGGCGCAGCGATCTTCGCCGCCGTCATCGTCGCGGTCTCGCTGCCGTTCCTCGGGGCGGGCTACGTCGACTCGTTCCGGTTTCACCTCGAGCGACCCGTGCAGATCGAGTCGACGCCCGCGTCGGTGCTGTTCGCGCTCGGCGGCTCGCAGGTCACGGGCACGAACCTGCGCCCCGACCGCTTCAAGTCCAACGGCCTCGACGGCGGGCACGCGGAGCTCGTGCAGAAGCTGTTCGCCGTCGCGCTCGTGCTCGCACTGGCGGCGATCGCCGCGCTTGGCGCCCGGCGGCCCGAGCCCCGCCACCTCGTGCTGTGCGCCTTCGCCGCGCTGCTCGCGTTCATCACGCTCGGCAAGGTGTTCTCGCCGCAGTACGTCATCTGGCTGGCGCCGTTCGCGGCGCTCGCGTGGGTCTGGGAGAGGCGGGCGGTCGCGCTGCTCGCCGCGGCCGCGATCGTGCTGACGCAGGTCGAGTTCCCGAGCCGCTACTTCGACCTCATCAACGAGCACGAGGGCGTGGTCGTGATCGTCGCGGCGCGCAACGCGCTGTTGCTGGCGGCACTCGTCGTCCTGATCTGGTCGCTGATGCGACGCCGCGGCGCTGCAACGTCGAGGCCGCCTGCCGGATAGGGGTCTTCCCAGCACCCCGGGGCAGGACTGCGCGGCCGAGCCCGGAGCCAGCGGGCGAGGCAGGGCTTGCGGGGTTCGTGACGATGCGAAGGTAGCCGAGCACCACCGGCCAGAAGAGGTAGAAGACGGCCGGACCCGCCGCAAGGCGCTCGTGGCGTCACGCCGCCGGCAGTAGCAGCTGCTCGATCGCATCCGCTCGCATCGCCTGCGTGCAGCGCAGGACCACGCCCATCAGCCACGGGTCCTCGTCGGCCGTCTCGTAGCGCTCGCTCATGTGGGTGACGAAGCCGCGGATCGACTGCTCCTTGACGACGCCGATGACGCCGCCGCGCGGGCCGGTCATGCCGACGTCGGTGATATAGGCCGTCCCGCCCGGCAGCACGCGTGCGTCAGCCGTCGGGACGTGGGTGTGGGTGCCGACGACCGCGGTCACCCGGCCGTCGAGATGCCAGCCGAGCGCGACCTTCTCGCTCGTCGCCTCGGCGTGGAAGTCGACGAGCACGTGGTCGGCGCGGCCGGCGAGCTCCCCGAGCGCCGCGTCGATCGACGCGAACGCCGGGTGCCCGGCGCGGATGAAGAGGTTGCCGCTGAGGTTCACGACGCCCAGCCGCACGCCGTCGCGCTCGACGACGCAGACCCCGTGCCCCGGCTGGTTTCGCAGGTAGTTGTAGGGGCGCAGAATCTCCGCGCGCGCGTCGAGGTAGGGATAGATCTCGCGCCGGTGGTAGGCGTGATTGCCGAGCGTGATGACGTCGACCCCGGCGGCGAAGAGCTCGCCGGCGATCTTCGGCGTGATGCCCAGGCCGCCCGCGGCGTTCTCGCCGTTGACGACGACGAACGTCGGCGCATGCTGTTCGCGCAGCGCCGGCAGCAGGCCGAGCAGCGTGTGCTTGCCCAGCGATCCGACGACGTCGCCGACGAACAGGATGGTCGCGGCGGCATCGGGCACGGCGCATACTCTGACGAGGGATGGTCGAAGAGGACGACAGCCCCCCAACCGGGTCGCCCGCGCCGGCCGCGCCCGTCGTCATCGCGCGCTGGGTGCAGCTCGTCATGCTGCCGCTCGGGGTGCTCGCCCTCTACGCGCTCGCGCACGCCGCCGGGGTCGTGCTGCTGCTGTTCGTCGTCGCCGCCGTCGTCGCGCTGATCCTCAACCCGCTCGTCAGCCTCGTGCAGCGCGCAAGGATGCCGCGAACGCTCGCCGTGATCGCGGTGTACGCGGTCTTCTTCACGGCGCTGCCGGTCGCCGGCTTTCTGCTGTCGGGCCCGGTCGCCGCCCAGGCCACGACCTTCGCCAACGACGTTCCCGGCCTCGTCGGCGATGCCAGCGGCTCGCTCGACGACCTGCAGGGGTTCTTCGACGACAAGGGCATCGACCTGCAGATCAAGGGCCAGACCGACAGCGCGCTGGCCACGTTGCAGGATCGCGTCATCGAGGGATCGGGCGAGATCGTGGCGATCACGGGCGAGCTGCTGCGCACGCTCGTCGAGCTGTCGTTCTACATGATCCTCGTGCTCGTCCTGTCGATCTACATGCTCATCTACGCGCCGCGAATCGGGACGCTCGTGCGCGGCGTGTTCGGCTACGTCCGCGGCCAGCTGCTCTTCAGCCTGATCATGGGCACGAGCGCCGGAGCCGCCCTGTGGCTCTTCGGCGTGCTCGGGATCTTTCCCGACGGGCGCACGTACGCCTTCGCCTTCGGCCTGTTCTTCGGGCTGATGGAGCTCATCCCGTACGTCGGGTCGCTGCTCGGAGCGCTGCCGCCGATCATCGTCGCGCTCGTGCAGGACCCCCTGACGGCGGTCTGGGTGGCGCTGCTGTTTGTGGCGCTGCAGCAGCTCGAGGGTCACGTCGTCGCGCCGAACGTCTTCGGGCGCTCCCTGCGCCTGAACCCGCTGCTCGTGATCCTCGCCCTGCTGCTCGGCGGCGAGATCTACGGGTTCGTCGGCGCGCTCGTCGCGCTGCCGATCGCGGCGGTCCTGCGCGAGACGTTCGTCTACCTCCGTCGCCACCTCGTCTTCGAGCCGTGGGGAACCGGTCAGCCGATCCTCATCGGCCCGCCTGTGGCGCAGCCGCAGGACCCCGCGCCGGCGCCCGATCGCGCTCCCGGCGACGCCGCGCCGCCTCCGCCCGCGCACCGCTGAGCGGCGCCGCTCACGTCTCGCGGTGCAGGTCGTCGACCCAGGCGACCGGCTGCGGGTCGGCCTCGACGGCGGGCAGGTCGAGGTTCACGACGACCGCCTCCTGGCCGCTGCGCACGACCACGCACGACAGCGGCGCGTCGGGGCTCGCGTTGATCTCCTGATGGGGCACGTACGGCGCCACGAAGATGAAGTCGCCCGGGCCGGCCTCCGCGACGTACTCCAGCCGCTCGCCCCAGCGCATCCGTGCGCCGCCACTGACGACGTAGATCACGCTCTCGACGGGGCCGTGGTGATGCGCGCCCGTCTTCGCCGCGGGATCGATCACGACCGTTCCGGCCCACAGCTTCTCTGCTCCCGCCCGCGCGGTCGTGATCGCCGCGGCGCGGCTCATGCCCGGCGTCTGCGGCGTGTTCGGGTCGAGCTCGCCGGCGCGCACCACGCGCACGCCGTGCAGGCGCCAGTCGGGGGCGGGTTGCGGTGCCATCCGCCCAGTATGAGGGGGACCCCCGGCTACCCTTGACCGGGCATGTCCTTTCCCGCGACCCGCCTGCGAAGGCTGCGCGCCACCCCGGTGTTGCGCGAGCTCGTGCGCGAGACGCGGCTCAGCGCCGCGGACCTCGTCCTGCCGCTGTTCGTGCAATCCGATCCCGGCCACCAGCGCCAGCCGATCACGGCGCTGCCCGGGGTCGGCCGCCTGAGCATCTCGGCGGCCGTCGAGGAGGCGGGCGCCGCTCGCGCGCTCGGCCTGCCCGCCGTGCTGCTGTTCGGCATCCCCGATCGCAAGGACGCCGAGGGCTCGGGCGCCTACGACGACGAGGGCATCGTCCAGCTCGCGACGCGCGCGATCAAGCAGGCGCACCCCGACCTCGTCGTCATGACCGACGTCTGCCTGTGCGAGTACACCGACCACGGCCACTGCGGCCTGCTCGGAGCCGGCGGCGCGGTGGCGTCGTCATCCACCTTCGATGACGACGCGAAGGTGGACAACGACTCGAGCGTCGAGCTCATTGCCCGCACGGCGGTCTCGCATGCCCGCGCGGGCGCCGACGTCGTCGCGCCGAGCGACATGATGGACGGCCGCGTCGGCGCGATCCGCAGCGCGCTCGACGGGGATGGCTTCGAGGACGTGCCGATCGTCGCCTACAGCGCCAAGTTCGCCTCCGCCTTCTACGGCCCGTTTCGCGAAGCCGCGGGATCGGCGCCGGCCTTCGGCGACCGGCGCGGCTACCAGATGGACCCCGCCAACGGCGACGAGGCCGTGCGCGAGGCGCTGCTCGACGCCGCCGAGGGCGCCGACGTCGTGATGGTCAAGCCCGCCCTCGCCTACCTCGACGTCATCCGCCGCGTGAAGGACGCCACGCGCATGCCGGTCGCCGCCTACAACGTCAGCGGCGAGTATGCGATGGTGAAGGCGGGCGCCGCCGCGGGCGCGCTCGACGAGCGAGCCGTGGTGCTGGAGACCCTGACCTCCATCCGCCGCGCCGGCGCGGACATCATCATCAGCTACCACGCGAAGGACGCCGCCCTGTGGCTTCAGACGTGACCGGCCCCTCACCCACCTTCGCGTCGTCATCGAAGGTGGATGACGACGCGAAGGTGGCCACTCCCAAGATTCGCTCGCGCACCGGCGGCGCCGCCGTCGAGATGGACGACCTCGACCGCCGCCTGCTGAACCTCATGCAGGGCAGCTTCCCGATCGCGCGGCGACCCTACGCGGCAGTCGCGGCTGCGGCTGAGATCACCGAGGACGAGGTGCTGCGCCGCGTCCGGCGCCTGCTCGACGAGCGCATCATCCGCCAGGTCACGCCGATCTACGATACGCGCGCGCTCGGCTACGGCTCGATGCTCGTCGCCGCCAAGGTCGATCCCGAGCACCCCTGGCGCGCCGCGAAGATCATCAACTCGCATCCGGGCGTGAGCCACAACTACCTGCGAAACCACGAGTTCAACATGTGGTTCACGCTCGCCGTCGAGGGCGACTCCGAGCTCGGCCTGCAGGGCACGCTGGATCTCATGCAGGAGCTCACGGGGGCAACGTCGATCCGCCAGCTGCCGACGCTGAAGCTCTTCAAGATCCGCATGGAGCTCGAGATGGACGGCGACACGAAATCGCTGTCAACGGAGGGCGTCGCGCAGGCGCCGGTCGAGCTCGAGGGCGTTGCCTACGACGAGCGCGACCGCGAGGTCATCCGCGCGACCCAGGGCGACCTGCCGGTCGAGTCCGAGCCCTACACGGCCGCCGCCGCGCAGCTCGGGATGACCGTCGACGAGCTGCTCGAGCACCTCGCTGCGATGAAGGAGCGCGGGATCCTGCGCCGCGTCGCCGCGATCCTCTATCACCGCCGCGCCGGCTTCTCCGCCAACGGCATGGGCGTCTGGAAGGTGCCCGAGGACCGGATCGCCGAGCTGGGCCCGCGAATGGCCTCCTTTCGCGGCATCTCGCACTGCTACCAGCGCCCGACCTACGAGGACTGGCCCTACTCGGTCTTCACGATGGCCCACGGCCGCTCCAAGGAGGAGTGCGACGCGATCCTCGACGCGATCGCCGACGAGTTCGAGATCTCCGAGCGCGCGACGCTGTACTCCTCGACGGAGTTCAAGAAGATCCGCCTCCTGTACTTCACGGAGGACTTCCGCGACTGGGAACGGGAGCACGGGGCCTAGCCCCGCGCTCGCGATGACCGCCTCCCTGACCGACACACGGTCGGCCGAGCACTACGCGCGGGCGATCGCCTACCTGCCCGGCGGCGTCAACTCGCCCGTCCGCGCGATGCGCTCGATCGGTCGCGACCCGATCTTCGTCGACCGCGCCGAGGGCGCCGAGCTGATCGACGTCGACCACAACCGCTACGTCGACTGGGTCTGCTCGTGGGGGCCCCTGATCCACGGCCACGCGCATCCCGAGATCGTCGCCGCCGTCTGCGACGCGGCACAGCGCGGGACGACGTTCGGCGCTCCCACCGCCGCCGAGGTCGACCTCGCGGAGGAGGTCTGCCGGCGACTGCCGAGCGTGCAGATGCTGCGCATGACCTCGTCGGGCACGGAGGCGTCGATGAGCGCGATCCGCCTCGCGCGCGCCGCCACCGGCCGCACGAAGCTGCTGAAGTTCGCCGGCGCCTACCACGGCCACGTCGACGGGCTGCTCGCCGACGCCGGCAGCGGCCTGGCGACGCAGGGCATCCCGTCGAGCCCGGGCGTCCCGGCGGGCGTCGCCGCCGACACGATCGTGATCCCGTGGAATGACCCCGCGGCGCTCGACGAGGCGCTCGCCCGCCACGAGGTCGCCGCGATCCTCGCCGAGCCCTATCCGGCCAACATGGGGCTCGTCCTGCCCGCCGCCGGCTTCCTCGAGCTGCTGCGCGAGCGCGCCGACGCGGCTGGCGCGCTGCTGGTCTTCGACGAGGTCATCTCCGGCTTTCGCGTCGGGCCCGGCGGCGCGCAGGGTCTCGCCGGCGTGATCCCCGACCTCACGATCATGGGCAAGGTCATCGGCGGCGGGCTGCCGGCGGCGGCCTACGGCGGCGCGCGTGAGCTCATGCGCCGCATCGCCCCCGAGGGCGACGTCTACCAGGCCGGGACCTTGTCGGGCAACCCGCTCGCCGTCGCCGCCGGGCTCACATCGCTCGCGCTGCTGCAGGGCGAGCAGCCCTACGTCAAGCTCGCCGCGACGACCGCGGCGCTCGCCGAGGGCCTGCGCGACGCTGCGGCCGCGGCCGGCTACGAGGGCGTTGCGATCGCGACCGCCCCGGGCCTGCTGACCGTCTTCTTCAGCGCGGGCCCCGTGACAGACTACGACGGCGCCAGGGCATGTGACCTCGACGCCTACGCGGCGTGGTGCCGCGGCCTGCTCGCGCGCGGCGTCTATGCCCCCGCGTCGCAGTTCGAGGCCTGGTTTCCGTCGCTCGCGCACACCCCCGAGCACGTCGCGCGAACCGTTGCGGCCGCGACCGCCGCGTTTGCGGAGATCGGCGCGTGAGCGGGTCGATCGAACGGCTGCGCGGCGCCGTGCGCGAGGCGGGCACGCCGCTGGCGGCATGCCTCGGCGATGCGGCCTTCGATGAGGACGCCGGCAGCGAGCCCGAGCGGGCCGTCACCGCGGCCGCCGGCCCGCGCGTCGCGGCCCATCGCGAGGATGTCGAGATCGCGGTGGCGGCCGTCGACGAGGGCTACCGGCTGCACTACGCCCGCCCCCGCGCGCTGCGCATCGACGATTCGGACCTCGCCCTGCTGGCGGGCGACAGGATGTACGCGCTCGGCCTCGCGCGGCTGGCTGCGATCGGCGACATGGCCGCGATCACCGAGCTCGCAGACGTCATCTCGCTCAGCGCCCAGGCGCACGCCGGCGGCGACCACGAGCTCGCGGGCGCCGCCTGGCAGGCGGGTGTGGCGGCGATCGCCCGCGGCTGTGATGCGCACACCCGCGACGCGAAAGCTCGCGCGCGCGCAGGCGATCCGGGCGCTGCCCGTGCGCTGCGCGAGGCCGCGCGGACGCCGCGCGCCGCGACCTGACGCGTGCCCACTCCTGCGGCGGGGCCGTCGAAGGCTCACGGTCGGTAGATTTCAATGCCCGTGCCAGACGACCGCAAGAAGAAGCCCAAGACGACCGCCGAGGCGAAGATCCCCGGCGCGTACGAGGGCGAGACCGTGACCCGCCGCCGGTTCATGACCGGCAGCGCCCACACCGCCGGCGCGATCGCCACCACGGCCTTCACCCTGCCCGCCCTCGGCATGGCCTTCGGGCCCGTCTTCGAGACCGAGGAGCCGCGCTGGGAGGGCGTCGGCAAGACGAGCGACTTCCCCGACGACACGTATATTCCGCGAACGCTGACGGTCTCGCGCGGCATCGGCGAGGTCGGCAAGACCACGGTCTACGTGCGCAAGTACAGCGACAAGGACACGGAGGTGCGCGACGAGTACAACGCCTACGTCGCCGTTTCGACGCGCTGCATGCACCTCGGCTGCCCGGTGCGCTACGTCGAGGCGTCGGAGCGCTTCATCTGCCCCTGCCACGGCGGCGTCTACGACTTCGAGGGCAAGGTCAGCGGCGGCCCGCCGGTGCGCCCGCTCGACCGCTTCTACACCCGCGTGCGCGACGGCGTCGTCGAGATCGGCCCGCGCTACAGCCTGAACTCCGAGCTCAAGCGCTTCTCGCCGCGCGACCCCGGTCAGCCGATCGACGGCGTCGGCCAGTTCATGTACCCCGCCCGCCCGACCATCCGCAAGCTCCCAGGAACCTAGATGGCAAAGCTTCCCACCACCTCAGGACTGCGTCCCCCGGCCAAGCGTCGCGAGAGCGAAGAGGACACGACCGCCGCGCCCGCGGAGAAGAAGGGCAAGCTCCAGGAGTCCGGTATCGCGACCGTCGACTGGCTCGACGAGCGCACCTCGCTGTCGGCCGGCGCGCGCTGGATGATGTTCCGCAAGATCCCCAAGGGGACGAACTGGTTCTACACGCTGGGCTCGGCGACGATGTTCGCCTTCCTCTCCCAGACCGTGACCGGCGTCTTTCTGGCGATGTACTACGACCCGTCGGCCACGCGCGCCTACGAGTCCGTGCGCTACCTGACCAACGAGGTCTTCCTCGGCGAGTTCGTGCGCGGCATGCACAAGTGGGGCTCGACCGTCATGGTCATCCTCATCTTCCTGCACATGGCGCGGACCTTCTTCTTCGGCGCCTACAAGTATCCGCGCGAGCTGAACTGGGTGATCGGGGTCGTGCTGCTGATCCTGACGCTGATGATGTCCTTCACCGGCTACCTGCTGCCCTTCGACCAGCGCTCCTACTGGGCGACGACGGTCGGCGTGGCGATCAACGGGACGGGCCCGCTCGTCGGCCCGTACCTGTCTGACTTCCTGCGCGCCGGGCCCGAGTTCGGCGTCACGACGCTGTCGCGCTTCTACGCGATCCACATGCTGCTGCTGCCCGGCATCATCGCGGCGCTGATCGGCGCGCACCTGTACCTCGTCGCGCGCCTCGGCACGACGGCGCCGCCGTGGATCCGTGCGGA
>Ga0136625_1000672_pt1 | contig 11213 bp, 14 predicted proteins | sample AntDrymUQ4832306_2_FD_104672 | JGI IMG/M metagenome (GOLD analysis project Ga0136625, IMG submission 104672) | Polar desert sand microbial communities from Dry Valleys, Antarctica - metaG UQ483 (23.06) | ecosystem: Environmental > Terrestrial > Soil > Desert | place: Antarctica: Dry Valley...
GCTACAACGACATTCGTTCAGTAACCCAAGGGAACGTCCGGGAATGCCCATTTCCGGACCCAAGACCCGCCACGACCAGCTGAAATCACAGCGCCGCCGACCAGTTCTGGCGCCCGAACGCCTCAGAACGCGGCTTATGGAAACCAGATAGCAGTCACCGGCAAGACGCCCGAGGCGGGGGAGAGGCCCGCTCTTGGGCTGCTCGTGGCACGACTCGGCGACTCGGCCGATCCGATTGTCGGTCTCGCACGGCTGCGCCGGGCGCTCGACCTTGTGCAGCAGCAACACAGCCACTCGCGGGTTACGATCGCCGGGCTCAGGCCGAGGAAGCGGTTGAAGTGATGATCGCTGCGAGCGCAAGGTTCGCCCGCCCGGGGCCGGCAACCACCGAGAGAAACTAATGGCGTTCGCGCTTTCGCCTGACTACCCAGTGGACCCCGAGGCGTTCGATTCGCTGCCCGATGTCGCAGGCATAACCATCGTGGCGCGCGACAATGTGCCGGCACCGGGCTCGCGCTCCGGCGACGAATGCCAAGCGACGCGCAGCGCGCATCGCTAGTCCACACGCGTACCGTACGACGCCGTGGACGATCTTCGCGCGATAGCTGGTCGACTTGCTGCGGGTGCACGGGGTCGGACGGAAGCCGACCTGCAGTCGGACATCCGCAAGTTCTTGCTCGACGCGCCGCTCGATCTCAACGGGGGCCATCTCGAGGAGGTCCTTCTTGAGGCTCAAGCAGGAGGAGGGCGGCGCATCGACATCGACGTGGGTCACGCAGCCATCGAGGTCAAGAAGTCACTCGCGTCACCGTCGCTACTAGAGACCGCTCGCGAACAGTTGCGCGGCTACGTCGAGCAGCGGACAGAGGAGCTGGGGCAGCGATACGTCGGCATCCTCACCGACGGTCGCGTTTGGCTGCTGCACCATCTGCTGCTTGACGGGACGCTCATCCAGACGGGCCAGTTCATCCTGTCGGGGACCACCGACGCGCCAGATCTCGCCGCCTGGCTCGAGAGCGTCCTCGCGACGGCGGATCAGGTCACCCCGACTCCGGCGCAGGTCCTCCGCAAACTCGGCGCGAAGTCACCTGCTGCGGTTCTCGATCTGACGGATCTGCGCGACCTGTACAAAGCCTGCCATCGCGACCCGGAAGTTCAGCTCAAGCGGGAACTCTGGAGCCGTCTGCTGAGCGCCGCGCTCGGCACGAACTTCGAGGACTCTGACGACCTCTTCGTCACGCACACCTACCTCGTGCTGACGGCCGAGCTCATTGCTCATTCGGTGGCCGGTATCCCAGTCGATGACACGCAGGACGTGCGCGGGCTGCTTGAGGGCCAGCAGTTTCAGCTGGCGGGGCTTCACGGCGTTGTTGAGGCCGACTTCTTCGACTGGCCAGCACTTCGGCCCGAAGGGGCGCGAGTCGTCCGAGCGATCGCTCGGCGTCTATCCCGATTCGACTGGTCTCTAGTCGAGCACGACATCCTCAAGGCGCTCTACGAGTCGATCATCGACACCGAAACGCGACGCAAGCTCGGCGAGTACTACACGCCCGACTGGCTCGCGCAGAAGATGGTCTTAGAACATGTCACGGACCCGCTCAACCAGCGCGTTCTAGATCCCGCGTGCGGGTCAGGGACGTTCCTGTTCTGGGCTGTACGTCACGCGCTCGGCGCCGCTGACGCTAACCAGATGAGCAATCGCGATGCACTGGCCTTTGTCACCACCCAGGTCTGTGGCATCGATCTACACCCCGTAGCCGTCACGCTCGCGCGGGTCACCTATCTGCTGGGCATCGGCCGGGAGCGACTTGCGGACCGCGACGAGCTGACGATCCCCGTGTACCTCGGCGACAGCGTGCGGTGGGAGCAGGACACGTCGCTGTTGCAACAGGGCGGCATCACGATCCGTACCAGTGACAAGATTGGAGTTGATCGCGCAAGACCTGCACTTCCCCGAGGGCGTGCTCGAGGATCCCGTCCGCTTCGATCGCTTGATCGGCGCGCTCGCCGATCGCGTAGCTGCGCGCGAGCCCGCTGGCCAGCACAAGGCGGCAGCTGCGAAGACCAAAGCGTCCGTCCCTTCGATCGTTGGGATTCTCAACGCGCACAGAGTTGCCTCAGCGGATCGTGCGGCGGTAGAGGTCGTCTTCGAGAAACTCTGCCGCCTTTACGACGCGGGGCGCGATCACGTCTGGGGCTACTACATCCGCAACCTCGCGAGGCCGCTGGCCTTCACTCGTCCCGGTGCGCAGGCGGACGTCCTCATCGGCAATCCGCCGTGGCTGGCCTACCGGCATATGAGTCGCCGTCTTCAGGAGCGTTACGAGCAACTCGCGAAACCCCGAGGCCTGTGGGCGGGCGGGAAGAACTCGCCGCATCAAGACCTCTCCGATCTTTTCGTAGCCCGCGCCACCGAGCAGTACCTCCAACCTCAGGGCTCGTTCGCGTTCGTGATGCCCTTCGCGGTGCTGTCACGGCGCCAGTACGCCGGGTTTCGGTCCGGGAACTTCGCTAGCCAGGGAGCGGGTGTGCAAGCGGTCGCCTTTGGCGTTGCCGAAGAGTTCGCGCGTGTCAAACCGCCGCTCTTCCCGGTGGCCGCTTGCGTTGTCTCTGGTGTGCGTGCCGTCGCGCCCAGGTCACTTCAGCCTGAAGCGATCCGCTGGACCGGGAAGGTCCCGGACCACCACATGGCATGGACCGAGGCGTCGCCTCATCTGCACGCGCTTGACGACCACATTCAGCGCGCCGGCGACGCAGATATATCGGCGTACCGATCACGCTTCCTACAGGGCACCAACCTCGTTCCTCGCGTTCTGCTGCTCGTGGAGCAGCAGCCGCCTGGCCCACTGGGAGTCCCAGCGGGAAGAGTCGCGGTCGCGAGCGCACGGTCGACCCTAGAGAAGGAGCCCTGGAAGTCGCTGCCATCGCTCAGCGGCATCGTCGAAGACCAGTTCGTGCGGCGAGCCCACTTCGGTTCTACGATCGTCGCCTACCGCCCGCGCAAGCCCTGGCTGGCGATCGTTCCGTTTGATGGGGAGCGGCTGCTTGACGCGCGCGACGATCGTCTGGATCGCCATCCAGGCCTCGCTGCGTGGTGGCGAGAGGCCGAACGACTCTGGGAACGCAACGGCGCAGGCAAGTTTCGGCTGCGTGATCAGATCGACTTTCAGGGCAAGCTCGCCAAGCAGTTTCCGGTGCCGAAGCACCGCGTCGTCTACACCAAGAGCGGGCAACATCTTGCCGCGTGTCGCGTGAGCGATTCAGACGCTGTCATCGATCAATCGCTCTACTGGGCGAAGGCCGACTCCATCGGCGAGGCCCGCTATCTCGCAGCGATCCTCAATAGCGACTCTCTCGCCAAGGCCGTCGAGGGCCTTCAGTCGCGCGGCCAGCACAACCCGCGCCACTTCGCCGCGCTCGTATTCACGGTCAACTTCCCCGTGTACGACGCCAACGACCACGCACATCAGCTGCTCGCGACACTCGGAGAGGAGGCTGAGGAGGTCGCAACCACCGTCGTACTCGACGACGCTGCGCAATTTCAAAAGGCTCGCCGGGTCATGAGAGAGGCACTAGATGCCCACGGGGTCGCGGGCAAAATCAACGAGGCCGTCGCCAGCCTTCTCGCGACCTGACTTGGCGTAGAGCTCGCGACGACTTCGGCGCAGCCCAAGTCGCCGAGAGCGTAGCCGCCTATCCACCGTTGGATAAGCAACCAGAGGCGGCGACGACCATGACGACGCTGACCGTTTCGGTGTCGCTCGCTGCCACCGCACCCGAGGCCGCGGCCGTGCCCGAGAGAATCGACTGGAGCGAACTCGAGGCAAGCTTGGCTCGCGCGCCCAGATCGCTGACATCCAATCGCCGGAACCGCTGACATCCAATCGCCGGGCCACATCAGCGTGCGGCTCCAGACATGATGACGACACGACGGGGCCGTGGATAAAGGACATTCCCCTCGCGTCGCACGCCGGACAAGCGACGCGGCCAGCGTCGGCTACGGCACGCCGACCAGCTGAGCAGCGCGCCGCGCCTTGTGCGATCGGCGGTCCGGTCGCCGCAAACTGCGTGGAGCTCAGCGCGGGGCGGTGCGTCGCGCGGTAGCGTCGCGGGCGTGACCGGGCGGGGTGAGCCGAACTGGCAACCGATCAGCATGCTGGCGACGATCGCCGGGCTGACCGACGAGGGCCTGAAGGATGCTCGCGAGCAGTACGCGATGCTGCTTCGGGCGCGCCCAAAGCCATATGTCCTGGATGACGCGACGATCGCGCGGATCAAGCGCGTCAACGGCGAGAGCGTCGACTGCTGCGCTGTCTATGAGCAGCAGCTGCTGCATTGGCAGGCCGGCCGGCTGACGGTCGCGCAGCGGCGCGAGGTCGCTCGTGTGCTGGACGCGACGCGCGAGTTGCGTCAGGTGCACACCCGGATCGTGGAGCTCGCCGACGAGCTCGGGCGCGCGACGATCGAGCGTCAGCTCGCCAAGAGCGACATCGAGCTGGGCCTGGAGTACATGCTCGGGCTCCAGCGCTTCTGACGAAGGCGTCGCGCGTGGAGGACGAGCGCTGGGAGTTGCTGTCGCCCCGCGCGCGGCGTGCACGCCTGCAGGACGCGCTGAACGCGTTGGATGTGATCGCGCGGCTCGGTCACGAGCGCCAGTGCTTGCGCGAGCACACCGCGTACACCTATCCGACGTCGGTCGGTGAATGGCTCGCACACGCCGTCCAGCTCGCCGGCGGCGCGATCTGGCAGGCGCCGTTCATCGCGCTGCTACTCCCCGACGCGCACGAAGCCGGCTACCCGCCGCTGCACAGCCACCGCGCCCTCACGCGCACGCAGGGCGCCGACAGCGCGCTCACGTTCGGGGCCGCCCTGTGGTCTGCGGTGCTGGAGGTCCGCGACGCATGGCACGACGACGAGCAGCGCGCGACAGCGCGGCGCAGCGTGATCGACAACGCCGGCGACGTGCTCGATGAGGTCCGTGCGGAGAGCGACGGTTTCGCGCGCGCAGTCCAGGCGCTCGGTGACGCGGTCTTTGTCTTCGCGGCTCACGTCGAGCGCGGTGGCAACACGCCCCGCGTCGAGATCGCGACATGCCTGGAGGATGCTCTTGGGTGGCTGTGCGCGGCGATCGCCTGCACGGACGCGCTGCTGTTCACCGGCCTGTCCGACGCGCCGACTGACTGACCGGCCGCATAGCCGCCGGGTCGACACCGCCGGCCGACCACGCCTTGCGCGATCAGCACGCGCGCGCGCCGCGTTGGTAGCGTCGGCGGATCGCTTCCGCCGATGATCGTGAACGTGTCCCGCAGCGCGGTCCGCCGCCGCGATCGCGCGCGCAGCGCGAGGACGCCCTGCGGCGCGCCAACGCGGTCCGCGGGCAACGCGCGCAGCTCAAGCGCGACCTCAGGGCGGGCCGTTGCGCGATCGACGAGCTGCTGACCGATCCGCCGGCGTTCGTGCAGACCGCGAAGGTCGCCGACCTCCTGCTCGCTCTGCCCAAGCACGGACCGGTGAAGGTCGACAAGCTGCTCAGCCGGTGCCAGATCGCGCCCGCCAAGACGGTCGGCGGCCTCTCTCAACGCCAGCGCGAAGAGCTCGCCGCGCTCCTCGCCGGCCGGGCGCCGGCACGCGACGAGCCGACAGGGCCGTGATCGTCCCAAGCGCCGATTTCGGCGATCGTCTGGCGTGTTGTCTATGGTTCCCCCGACCGGTAGATAAACGTGGTTATCTACCGCTCGTTGCGCGTGCGGGCGCTCCTCACGGAGGACTCGAAGTCCGCGTAGGAGCGCACGACTGCGCTGGCGTCCACCAGCCGCCAACCGCGATGATCGGGCGACAACTCAGCCCAGCGGCGTGGCGACCGGCACGGTCGGCGACCGTTGCGCGCCTGGGCGCCTGCCCTTGGTCGCGTTGTCGAGGTGGCCGTAGACGGTGGCAGCGCCCCGTTGTCGGGTGCTGCCGTGTTCAGATCTCCTTCCTGGCGGCCTCGGCCTCTTGGGCCCGGAGCTTGGCAACGAAGGCGGCGTTGGCAGCGGCCTTCTCGGCCCCGGTGGGCGGGGCGTACTTGGCGGACCGGGCGTCGGCGTCGGCCCGCTTGCGGTCAGCCGCGTCGCGCAATCCACCGGCTGCGATCGCGGCCTTCATGGCCCTACGACCGCCACGCCCGTGCTTCTTTGTCATCTTGAGCACGCGCTCCTCCTGCTTGTCGGCCTGCTCGTCCATCTGCCCGGCTTTGCGGTCGGCCTGCCCGGCTTTGCGGTCGGCATGTAGCTCTCGGGAGGGCGCGAGGCGCCCGTCGGCAAAGTCGCCCTCGCCCTTGACCTGGTCCTTCAGCTGGTCCCAGAAGGTGCCCATCTTCAGTCCTCGGTCCTCTCGGTCGTCCGCCCGGTACCGTCAGCGGCAACGTTCAGTGTGACGGCTGTGCGAAAGCCCGCCGGGGTCAGGGTTGTAGCCACCCGCCCGCTGGACACCGCTGCGAGCATGTCGTCCACGGCGGGAACGAGTCGACATGACGCAACGTCGGTCACGTCAGTCAGGAGTACGTGATGGGATTCAGCATGAAGCTTGCGCCGGGCGTGAGGATTCGCGCGTCGAGCAGGGGCGTCTCGGCTGGCGTCGGTCCACGCGCTGCCCGCGTGCATGTGGGCACACGCGGCGTGGGGGTCTCGACGGGTATCGGCCCGTTTGGTGCCTATCAGCATCTCGGCGGCCGGTCGCGTTCGTATTCCTCGCAACGCACCGCGTACGAGCGCGACCTTCGCCAGCAAGCGCGGCTGGAGGAGGTTCAGGGCGTCGCCAACCTCATGATCGCGTTCACCGCGACGCACGGTGACGCTCACCAGCACCAGTTCTCGCTAGCCGAGCGCCCGATCGCACCGGAACGTGAATCGCCGGATCTGAACGCGCTCGAGCGAGAGGAACGTGACCGTCAGCTGGCAGGGATCTCGGTCTTCAAGCGGAAGCAGCGCTTAGATGCTCGTGCCAGTGCTGAGCGAAGCGCGCAGCAGCGAGCGGCCGAGCAGCGTTCGCTCGCCGACGCCGAGCGCGCCGACGAGCAGCAACAGCTCGACGCGGCCTGGCAAGCATTGCTCGCCCGCGATCCCGAGGCGGTGCTTGCCACCCTTGAGGCCGCGTTCGCCGACAACGACGCGCCCGCGGCAGCCATCGACTGCGACGGCGATGGCGTTTCGCTGGTCGTACGGATACTGCCAGTCGACGCGATCGTGCCTGAGCGCGTGCCTACCACCACCCCCACCGGGCGACCAACTGCCAGGCGCCTCAACAAGACGGAGCGCAACCAGCTCTACTCCATGGCCGTCCTCGCTCATTCGCTCGTAACCGTCAAGGAAGCGCTCGCGGTAGCTCCGACGATCCAACGCGCAACCGTGATCGCGTTCACCGACGGACCCCGCGGACTGCGCCCCGTCTACGTCGGCGAGTTCAACCGCGCTGGCCTCGACGCATGCAACTGGGGGTTGGACTCTGTGGAGATCGCGCTCCAGTTCCCGGTTCTGATGAACATGACTGGCAGGACCAATGAACTCGGCTGCCTTCCGTTGGCAGATGAGCCTTCCCTGCTGGACGTCGCCGAGAAGGTTGCGGCGGGCCTAGAGGTCGCGCTCGACCCCACGGCTCGTAACCGCCCAAAGTAGGACGCAGACCACCTGACGAGGCGCGCGGTTTCATGTCGGCGCCGGCCGCCGTGGGTCGTGGCCGCGGCGGAGCTCGTCGACGGCTCGAGTTGGGAGAGGGAGGCCGAGGCGCTCGAGCTCGACCTGGCCCTCGCGCGCGTGGGCGCGCGCGAAGAGAATCCTGTACGTCGCCGGGGAGCGCGTGGCGGCGCGGGCGGCGTCGCCGGCGACCCGTCAACGGCACCCCAGGTGACACCATTCGGTCATGGGTGCAGTCCTCACTCGACGCCTCGCGCTTCCCAGTCCCCGAAGGTTTCGCTGCCTGCGATCCATTCGCGGCGCCCATTGCAGGACCGGCCCAGAGCAACAGCTCCAGCCGTGGACGGCGACGAGAACACGACGTCGCGAATTACGCGCCCGCGGCCGTCCTGCGCGACGATCGTGCCGTCGCTCAGGAGGCGCTCATGCTGGGCGCGGTACCCCGCGTACGCCTTGCGCGTGCTCGTCGCCTTCCCGACCCCGTGCCAGTTGGGAACGACGATCGACTGGGCGAGCAGCGTGAACTCACCGTCTATCTGCTGCGCCCGTGCATCGACTCCAAGCTTTGCTTGTCGTAGACGGAAGACAGGAGACTCGACGCTCTGCGCGGCCGTGGTGACGGTAAGCGGCTGGGGACGCACCCGGATTGCGTTGACGCCAAGCACTGGGAGGACGATCTGGAGTTGGGCCACGAAGTAGTCCATATCCGACCCGTCCGCCTCGGGAAGGGCAGGCATCGGCGGTGCGGTGCCGTTTTCAAGGGTGACCCGGCTTGCCTGCGTCGCGAGCGAGATCAGCCGGGATTCCAGGTAGCGCCCATGGGACTTGGTGAGGTTCGTGTCTTTCGACGTGATGACGACGACACGGTCCCAGAAGTCTCGCTCACGCTGGTGGTAGCGCAGCCGGTCGGCCACCACATCCGCCTCGCCGATGTAACAGCGGGTGTCACCGACAGCAGACTCGTCGTCACCGAGCAGGAGATAGACGCCGGTGCGCTGGGCTTCGTCGCGTTTGAGGAGCTCGGCGAGGTCCGAGCGCCCCGCCGACAAGACGTGTCCCGTCCAGTTCGTGATCTCCGCGGTCGTCAGCCGGCCCGGCGTGCCGTCCACGAGGAACAGCTTGATTTGCTTGCCGCTCACGCGTGGCTCATCCCCGCGGCCGCGGGTGGGACCGCAGATGACGCGGTGAGGCGGCCCGAGAAGGCCGCAGCGAGCACGGCGCGCGTCAACGAGCGCTCGTGGAGGCACAATCCCACCGTCAGCTCGCCGAGCCCGTCCAAGGCGATCACGCTGAGGTGCTCCCCAAGCGCAGAGCGATCGCCAGCGCGATTCTGCGCTCGTTCAGGAGCATGCGAAGACGGCTGAGGCGATCGGCCGTGGTGGGATCAAGCGGTTCGGTCACCGCTATGCACCCCGCCGCTCGCGCTGGTTCTGCTGGTGATGGCGATCCAGGATCACGCCAACCCCGACGACCTGGTCGCCGACCTCCGCCAGGTAGCGGGCGGTCGTTTCGATCGAGGCGTGCCCGAGCCTGGCCTTGATCTCCTGGATCGGCACACGCTCGCCGGCGAGCGTCGTGGCGTAGTAGCCACGCAGCGCATGCGGATGGGCCAGGCGATCTGGCACGCCAGCGACAGCCGCGTAGCGGCGCACGAGCTTCGCCAGCGCCTGCTGAGATATCGCGCCCGAAATGGCGTCTCTCGCGCGCGCGAGGCTGACGAACAGCACGTCGTCGTCGCGCAGCCCGCCGCCGCGGCGCTGCGGGTGGGCGCGCAGCCAGGCCTCGAGCGCGGAGAAGGTCGCTTCGGGGATCGGGATCTCGCGCTCGACGTCGCCCTTGCCGCGAACGAACAGGTGATGGTGGTGCTGTTGGCGCGTGGCCGGCGGATCGCGCGGGCCGTGAGGGATCGCAGCTCGGCGCTGCGCAGCCCGCAGTCGCCGAGGAGGCGCAGCAGCGCGTGATCACGCTTGCCCACGAGCGTGCGCTTGTCGGGCGCGTGGATGAGGTTGCCGTACTGCACCGCGGTCAGCGTCTCCGGTGGCCCGAGGCGATGCGACGGCACCCGCACCTCGGCCGCGTCCTTCTCCAGACCCAGCTGGGTCAGCAGCGCGCGCAGCATCGTCAGGTGCACGCGCCTGGTCGCCGGCGACGCGGGCCCACCGCCGCGGCCGCCGTGGCGTTCCTGTTCGCGGCTGTAGGCGGCGATCGCGTCAGCGGTCACGTCGGCGACGACTGGCGGCCGGCCGAGCTCTTCTCGGAGCGCGTCGCAGAAGCGTGTGTAGATCGCGCGGTACTGCCGCGCGCTCGATGCCCTGGCCGCGCGGCCGGCGACGAGCTCGCAGACGGCGTAGAGGTTGGCATCGAGCAGCTGCTCGCCGGCGGGCAGCGCCGGCGACAGCCGCCCGGCCGCGATCGGCGCGAGCAGCTCGACGTCGAGCGCGACGGCGCTGCTATCTGCGAAGTCGCCCATCTTGGTTGTAGAAAACCAGGAGGGTCGGACGACGCCTGGTCAGGCGGGGCCTGGGGGAGAGGCTCCCGGATGGTTGTGCAAAACACGGATTTCACAACCATTGGGATCGCGAGCCGGACCGCGCGCCTGGCCCGGCGCCGCCGCTGTTTCCTGCGATCCGGCACCGCCCACCTCATCACCAGCAAAGCCGGTCTCTGCTAGCGCTGCATGAGCGCGCGCCCGCTCGTGCTCGCCGGCGGGGAAGAGGAACGCGGCGATCTCGTCGCCGGCGGCGAGGGTCCTCGACGAGCTCCGCGACGCAGCGGCGGTAGTTCGTCCGCGTCCGGGGCGGCCACCAGCCAGAGCTCTTAGACCGCTTCGCTTGCGCCCGCCGACGTGCGTCTGTCGGTCAGTCTGGATGCGCACAAGCTGTCGATTGTCGCCGCGACGCTGCCGCCGACGGGTGGCAAGCCCAAGGTGTCTCGGATCGAGACGACCGAGAAGGCGATCCGTCGCTTCATCGACCGTCTCGGCGGGCCCGCGGGCCTGGCGGTCTGCTACGAGGCCGGCCCCGGCGGCTATGCGCTGTGGCGGCTGCTGACCGCGATGGGGGTTGGGTGCGATGTCGTCGCGCCGTCGCTGGTGGCCGTGCGCGCCCCAGCGTGATCGCGCTCTTCGACGACGTCTTCGCGCACGGCAACCTGCGTAACTGGGCCACCTTCACCGACACCGAGCGTGCCCGAGCGCGCCATCACGCGGTCGTCGGGGTGCCGCTGTCGCCGATCAGGATCGTGGCGGCGGGTCGAGGGCCTCGGGTGGGGCGGGAACGGTAGGCTGATGCGATTGACCATTCAGCACGCAGACGCCATGTGTGCAAGCGCGACTGGCGAAGCTGACAGCCAGGCGGCTCATGCCTGGGCTGAGGCTGCTCTTCGGACGGGCATGACGATCGTCACGGTCGTCGCCGGGACGGCCTGCGTGTTCGCGGTGGCGGCCGGTGGCGGGCTAAGCGCCCTCGTGGAGGGCCTCGTCTTCACGGGCCTTGGGATTGCGGGTGTCGCGCGCATCGACGTAGCCATGCGCGTGCTGCGTCC